>Ga0183260_10000847_pt1 | contig 26133 bp, 26 predicted proteins | sample AntDrymUQ4972206_2_FD_129768 | JGI IMG/M metagenome (GOLD analysis project Ga0183260, IMG submission 129768) | Polar desert sand microbial communities from Dry Valleys, Antarctica - metaG UQ497 (22.06) (version 2) (version 2) | ecosystem: Environmental > Terrestrial > Soil > Desert | place... | reverse complement strand
TGGATCTCCGGGTCGGGAGCCACGGCGTCCGGCGCCACTCCAGAGACCCGCACGGGCCCGCTGACGTCGTCGACGCCGACCACGTTGCCCCGCTGGTCGAAGTCCACGACCAGCCGGCCGACGTACTTGTAGTCCCCTGCGGTCGTCACGACCGGCACCTGGACGCCGGTGGCGTCGGTGGCGTAGATCGGGTAGCTGCGCGGAAGCCCGGTCACCGGGTCGACGCTGACGGTGTCTCCGGGCACGAGCAGGTCGCCCTCGTTGGCCAGCAGCTCGTCGCCGCCGCCGGCGATGGCCACGTCGATCCGCCGCAGGCCGGCGATGAGGGCGACGTCCTCGTCGATGTTCTGCAGGTGTGAGATGAGGACGATCTTGGTCACCCGCTGGGCGGTCAGCAGGTTGACCTGACGCTGGACCAGGCCCTCGACGTCTTGCAGCACTTCCACGTCACGGGGGCTGGAGATGGACGCCAGCTCCGGCGTGGTCGCGCCGACGATGCCGACTCGCTCGCCCTGGGACCGCACGACCGTCCGCGTGACGATGGTGCCGTCGGCGGCCAGTTCGGCCAGCGCCGGCTCGGCGCTGACGTCGAGGTTGGCGCTCACAAAAGGCGTCTCGCCGTTGAAGCCCTCGATGAAGTCGGCGAGCACGTCGGGGCCGAAGTCGAACTCGTGGTTGCCGATGGCCGAGGCGTCATAGCCGATCAGCCGCATCCCGATGGAGTCGTAGAACGGCACTCCCTTGTCCAGGGACGCCTGGAACTCGGGACCGGCCAGGAAGTTGTCGCCGGAGGACAGCATCAGCACGCCGCTGCGCCGGGGACCGTCCGGGTCGAACGGCGGGCGGATGCGGGCCTCGGCGCGCAGTTGGTCGACCAGCGTGGCGAACCGGGCGATGCCGCCGAAGTTCTCCGGGTCTGCAGGCGCGCCGAGCAGCTTGGACTCGCCATCGTTGTTGTGCAGCAGGGTCAGCTGGAAGGCAGGGCGCTCGGCGGCGGCTGCGGCGGCCGGATCGACGGCACCGGCCGTCGGCGCGGCGGCGACGGCCAGCGAGCAGGCGATCGCCGCGGCCAGCGAACCACCGAGCCAGCGGCGTACCCGGTGTACGCCTAGGGGGGACAACGACACAAGTTCTCCTCGTAGCGGACGGTGCGATCCCCGACAGGATGGTCAGAGGCGTTGGATCGTAGGTCCGTACCCAGCCGATCCGACAGTGTCAGCCCCTGCAGGCAGACTGCGGGTGCACGCAATTCGTCGAGCCGCTGCCCGCCGACGCACTTGTCTCCGCGGAGGCGGCAGTCACGAAGGACAGCCATGCCCACGATCCGCCGTACGGTCGTCGCCGCCAAGCCGGTCGGGACCGTCTTCACCTACCTGGCGGACTTCGCCCACGCCGAGGAGTGGGACGCCGGCACAGTCTCCTGCCGCCAGCTGTCCGGCGACGGCGGGGTGGGTACGACGTACGAGAACGTCTCCTCCTTCCGCGGCCGAAAGACCACCCTGGTGTATGAGGTCCGGGAACTCGTGCCGGATCAGCGGCTCGTCCTGCGCGGAGAGAACAAGACCGTCACGGCGGTGGACACCATGACCTTCCACCCGGTGCCGGAGGGGACCAGGGTGACCTACACCGCCGAGTTCACGTTCAAGGGCCTGGCCGCGCTGCTCACGCCCTTCCTGAAGGGCCCGCTGGACAAGCTCGGAGACGAAGCGGAGGCAAGCATGGCCGCGGCGTTGGCCAGACTGTGACCGCACCGCACCCGATAACCCAGGAGGACCTCCCATGGCCCGGATGATCTACATCAACCTTCCCGTGGCGGACATCGCCGCGACCCGGAGGTTCTTCGCCAAGTTGGGCTTCGAGTTCAACCCGATGTTCAGCGACGAGCACACCGCGGCCATGGTCGTCGAGGAGAACATCGTGGTCATGATGCTCGACAGGTCCCGGTTCGCCGATTTCGTCACCGGCGAGATCAGCGACGCCAGCTCGGCCACCGAGGTGTTGCTCTGCCTGAGCGCCGAAAGTCGCGAGGAGGTGGACACGATGCTGGCCGCCGCCTTCGACGCCGGAGCCACGCCGTGGAAGGACGTCATGGACGACGCCCCGATGTACGGCGGCAGCTTCCAGGACCTCGACGGCCACGTCTGGGAGGTTCTGCACATGGACCTCGCGGCGCTAGAGCAGAGCACCTAGTCCACGCCGGCCAGCAGCAGATCGGCGAGCTGTCTGGCGTTGACCTGCGCGTAGTTGCGGTAGCAGTTGTTAAGCAGGACGTGGGTCTCCCCCGCTTGCGCGCCGAGCGCGGTGATCTTCGGTGCCCAGCCGGCCAACTCTGCCTCGGAGTAGTCGTAGCCGAACCGGTCGTAGATGTTCTTGCTCGTCCACTTGTCACTGTGCCCGTGGAACCGGACGACGGCGAGGTCGGCGGTGGCGGCCACGACCGGCGGGATCGAACTCGGATGACCCTGCGGCATGTCGACGCAGACGTAGGGCACCTGGTACGAGCGCAGGAAGTCCAGCGTTTCGGCCTGGTTGTCCTCGCTCATCCAGGTCTTGTTCCGGAACTCCACGCAGATGCGCATCGGCGTGGCCCGCTCCTGGCACTGCAGGATGTACTCCTTGTTACGCCGGCCGATCGGGAACCACTGCGGGAACTGGAAGAGCAACGCCCCGAGCTTGCCGGCCTCGTGCAGCGGTGCGAGGGCGGACAGGAAGCGCTCCCAGACCTTGTCGATCGTGGCCTCGGGCAGGTCACGCGGGTACAGGTTCTTGCTCGCGCCCTCCGGCCGCAGGTCCTTATAGAGGGCGCCGGGCTTGGTCGGGTGCTGGGTGAGCAGTGAGAACGCCTTGACGTTGAAGACGAAGTCCGCCGGAGTCCGGGCCACCCACAGCTCGCTGTTCCGCTCGTTGGGCGGGGTGTAGTAGGTCGAGTCGACCTCGACGACGGGGAACTGCTCGGCGTAGAACACCAGCCGCTTCTCCGGGGTGTCGACGCCCTCGGGGTACCAGCCCGACTCCAGCAGCGTCTTGTCCGTCCACGACGCAGTACCGACCCTGACCCGTCCCACGGTCACATGCATACCCGACGGGTACGACGCCGCGCCCGTTAGCGTGGCCGCACACCCACCCTTGGAGGTCCCATGATCGTCGTCACCGCCTTCGCCCAGGTCCGGCCCGACTCCATCGACGTGGCGCGGGAAGCGCTGCAGCGCGCCCAAGAGGCCACCGTCTCCGAGGACGGCTGCGAGGCCTACCGCTTCTACGCCGCGATCGACGACCCGAGCGCGTTCGTCGCCGTGGAGAACTGGCGGGACGTGCCCGCGCTGCAGGCCCACCTGCAGGCACCGCACGTCGCTGATCTGGTAGGGGTCCTGCAGGGCGTCCTGGCCGGCCCGATGGACATCCGGGCCTACGACTCGACCCGGGTGGACCTCGGCTGAGTACGAGGCCTCCGCGGAGAGGAGTGCGTCGGCTGAGCGCCTTCCTCGACTCCCCCACGCCCCTGGCCTTCGCCCACCGCGGGGGCGCCGCGGACGGCCTGGAGAACTCGCTGGCCGCCTTCGAGCGGTGCGTCCGACTCGGCTACCGCTACCTGGAGACCGACGTACACACCACGGCCGACGGCGTGGCGCTGGCTTTCCACGACGCCGATCTCGACCGGGTCACCGACCGCCCGGGCCGGGTCGCCGAGCTGCCTTACCGCGCGGTGGCCACGGCCCGCATCGGAGGGCGGGAGCCGATCCCCCGGCTCGACGACCTGCTGGCCGCCTGGCCGGAGGTCAAGTTCAACCTCGACGTCAAGGCGGTGGCGGCGGCCGAGCCGCTGGCCGAGGCGGTACGGCGCACCGGGACCCGGGACCGGGTCTGCCTCGCCTCGTTCTCGGCGGCCCGGCTGGCCCTGGTCAAGCGGCTGGTCGGCCCCGGCGTGTGCACGTCGCTGCCCACCCGGGCGGTGGCCGCGCTACGGCTGGCGTCGTACTCCCCCAGGGCGCTGGCCCGGGTGCGGCCGGCCGGTGACTGCGTCCAGATCCCGGTGACCTTCCGCGGCCGGTCGCTGTGCGACCCGCGGCTGGTGGCCGCGGCCCACGCCCGCGGGCTGCAGGTGCACGTCTGGACACTGGACACCGAGGCCGAGATCGACGCCGCGCTCGCCCTCGGCGTGGACGGGGTGATGACCGACCAGCCGGAGACGCTCAAGGCGGTACTGACCCGCCGCGGTTGCTGGACAGGTGGATGACCCGGCCGGACTGGGTCGATGCTGAGATCTCGGCGGTCTCCGGCCCGGACTGGCCGCTCTGGCCGGCCCTGCTGCGCTACGGCGCGCCGCTGATCTCGCTGTTCGGCCGGGTCCGGTTGTGCACGGATTTCGATCCGGCGCTGCGGCGCGACGTGGCACGTCGTGGCCTACCCCGAGGGGCGGATCAGCCTGGATCCCGAGCTGCGGGCCGAGCGGGGGCGCACCGGCCTGGCCCGGCTGGCGTTCCGTACGCGGGCGCCGGTCATCCCGGTCAGCCAGTGGGGCGCCAGCCGCGGCTGTCCGTGCCCTTCGGCGTACCGGTCCCCCTCGACGACCTGGACGCCGGCCCGCGCGGCGACGCCCACCGGGCCGCGCGGCGGATCGTCGCGGCTATCACCGCCGGGCTGGCTCCGCTGCGGTCCCACGAAGCCGCCCGCCGCGATACCGCGACCCGACCCGTCCCGTGGTCCGGGGCGGTACGGCGGCCTTCCCCGGCGGCCTGGCCCCGCCCGGGCTGTTCGTGCCGCGCTGGACCGCGGAGGGGCAGGCTGAGAGGGTGCCCGCGTGACCACGGGAGCCGACGCGCAGGTCTCGCCGCAGCTACGGCGGGAGCGCCGGGGCTGGTACTTCTACGACTTCGCGACCTCGGTGTTCTCCACCTCGGTGGTCACCGTGTTCCTGGCGCCGTACCTGACCGAGATCGCCGAGGCCGCCGCCGACGAGCGCGGCCAGGTCTACCCGCTGGGCATCGGCGTACCGCCCGGGTCCTTCTTCGCCTACGTCTTGTCCTTCTCCACCCTGATCCAGGTCCTGTTCCTGCCGATCCTGGGCGCGATCGCGGACCGGACTCAGCGCAAGCGGGAGATGCTCGCGGTCTTCGCCTACCTGGGCGCCTTCGCGACGATGGGCCTGTTCTTCGTGGCCGACGAGCGCTACCTGCTCGGCGCCGGCCTGTTCATGCTGGCCAACCTGGCCTACGGCGCCTCGATCGTCATCTACTACTCGTTCCTGCCCGAGATCGCCGGGCCGAACGAGCGCGACGACGTGTCCAGCCGCGGCTGGGCGTTCGGATACCTCGGCAGCGGCATCCTGCTCGCGCTGAACCTCATCCTGTTCCTGAACGCCGAGGCGCTCGGCGTGTCCGACGGTACGGCGGTGCGGATCTGCCTGCTGTCGGCCGGCGGCTGGTGGGCGATCTTCGCGGCGGTCACGGTGGCCCGGCTGCGCCGGCACCAGCCGCGGCAGGGTCAGGAGCGCGGCACCGCGATCCTGACCGGCGGTTTCCGCCAGCTCGCGCACACCTTCCGGGACATGCGTCGCTACCCCAAGACGCTGCTGTTCCTGGCCGCGTTCCTGCTCTACAACGACGGGATCCAGACCGCGGCCAACGTGGCCGGCCAGTACGGCGAGCGCGAACTGGGCCTGGAGCGCAGCGTGCTGATCTCGGCCATCCTGCTCGTGCAGTTCGTGGCCATCGGGGGGGCGCTGCTGATGGGCCGGATCGCCAAGGTGTACGGCGCGAAGCGCACCATCCTCGGCGGCCTCGGGGTGTGGGTCGGCGTGCTGGCGATGGCCTACTTCCTGGCCGAGGGCGACGCGCTGCAGTTCTACCTCCTCGGCGTCGTGCTCGGGCTGGTCCTCGGCGGCAGCCAGGCGCTGTCCCGCTCGCTGTACAGCCAGCTCATTCCCCCGGGCAAGGAGGCGGAGTACTTCAGCTTCTACGAGATGTCCGACCGCGGTACGTCGTGGCTGGGGCCGTTCCTGTTCGGCCTCACCTTCCAGCTGACCGGTTCCTACCGCAACGCCATCGTCTCCCTCGTGATCTTCTTCGTCCTCGGCGCGGCGATCTTGGCCCTGGTGCCGGTGCGCGAGGCGATCCAGGAGGCGGGCAACGCCGTACCGGAGAAGGTGTGACGCACCAGGAGCCCGCGGAAGGCGCCGCGACGGGTGCGCTGGCGGCCGTACCGGCCGCGGGAAATCGCCGGTCGCTGCCGATGCCGGCGCACCTGCGCTTCTATCTCGGCCCGATGGATTGCGGTAAGTCAACGCTTGCATTGCAAATCGATCACAATCACGCCCGTCAGGGGCGCTGCGGACTGGTCCTGACCCAGGGCGACCGGAGCGCGAGCCCGCGAATCACCACCCGGGTCGGCATGTCCCGCGCCGCGGTCGAACTGGACTCCTCCACCGACCTTCGCGAGCTCGTCCGCCGGCAGTGGGCGGCCGGTCAGCGGGTGGACTACCTGATCGTCGACGAGGCGCAGTTTCTCAGCCCGGAGCAGGTCGAGCAACTGGTCGACCTGGTCGACGACTCGCATGTCGACGTCTACGCCTTCGGCCTGGCCACCGACTTCCGGAGTCGTCTTTTCCCTGGTAGCCAGCGACTTTTCGAGCTCGCGGACACGGTTCTGGCGCTCCAGGTGGAGGTGCTGTGCTGGTGTGGCCGGCCCGGCGGCTTCAACGGCCGCGTGGTCGGCGGCGCGCTGGTCCGCGAGGGCGAGCAGGTAGTGATCGCCGACACAGCGACCTCGGCCGAAACCCGTTACCAGGTGCTGTGCCGGCGCCATTATCGTGGCGGCGAGCTCGGTCCCAGCCGGCCGGAGGAACCGCAACTGCCGCTGTCGTGAACTCTCGGCGTTCGAAGTACGTAAGGACGGGTAGTGAACCGGAACACGGTTCGCGGCCGAACGACGGGGTATACCAGTGGGAATCATTCCCCGGCAATGTCCGTTGAACCGACAGCCACGGCGGCTCGACGCTCGAAGAATCGCACCGCCCGCTCGTCACTTTCGGAAGGACCACGCACATGGCCGAACGCACCCTCCGCGGGAGTCGGCTCGGCAGCATCAGCTACGAGACCGACCGCAACGCCGAGCCCGCCGCGCGCCAGACCAGCGAGTACCGCTGCCCCAAGGGCCACAACTTCACCGTCCCGTTCTCCGACGAGGCCGACGTTCCGTTGGTGTGGGAGTGCCGGCTGGACGGCAGCATCGCCAAGCTGGTCAACGGGGCCGAGGCGGAGACCAAGAAGGGCAAGCCGCCGCGCACGCACTGGGACATGCTCCTGGAGCGCCGGTCGGTGGCCGACCTCGAAGAGGTGCTGGCCGAGCGGCTGGAGCACCTGAGGGGCCGGCGCAGCCGTAGCGCGTAGGCGTCCACCCGCAGCACCAGCGCACCTCGCGAGCTGGATCCAGGGCCGTGACCTTCGGGTCGGGGCCCTGGGGCTTGTCCGGACGGATTGGCCTACGGCATCCACACTGTGCGGGGCGCGCAGTGCGACAACGGCGGCTGATGCGCGTCACTCTTGACGCGCTTCAGCCGCCACTGTCAGCGTGGGTCGGCCGGCGGGCTGACTTCTCCCTCGATCACCGGCGGGATGCCGCGGCCGGGACGAAAGCGCAGCACCGGGGGCAGCCGCCGGATGACCAAGGCGAGGATGCCGGTCCGCAGCAGCGCGCGGGTCGGCGGGAACAGGCACAGCAGGCCCACGATGTCGCTGAGGAACCCGGGCAGCAGCATCAGCAGGCCGCCGAGGAAGACCAGGATCCCGTCGGCGATCTGCTTGTGCGGCGCGCGCCGGTCGGCCTGCGCCTTGCGCATGGCACGCAGCGCCTTGGCGCCTTCACGCTTGAGCAGGTAGCCGCCGAGCAGGGAACTGGCGATGAGCAGCAGGATCGTGGGCAGCGCCCCGAGCCAGCTGCCCACGACGATGATCAGGTAGATCTCGACGGCGACGAGCGCCAGCAGGATCAGCAAGGGCATGTCAGCTCCCGCCTCAAGTCCCGTTCCGGTGGGGCAGCCTGGCCCGCAACCGGGCGCCGCGGTTGGTCAGCGCCCACAGCGTCACCTTGACCAGCGCCTCCCCCACGATCGACCCGCTCATCTTGCTCTGCCCCAGGGTGCGCTCACGGAACGTGATCGGCACCTCGGCGACCCGGAAGCCGGCCCGCCAGGTACGCCACGCGAGGTCGACCTGGAAGCAGTAGCCCGCCGAGGACACCTCCTCCAGCGGTAAGGCCCGCAGGACGTCGGTCCGGAAGGCCCGGTAGCCGCCGGTCGCGTCACGCAGCGGCAACCGGAGCACCAGCCGGGTGTAGGCGTTGCCGCCGCGGGACAGCGCGCGCCGCCAGCCCGGCCAGTCCACCACCGCTCCCCCGGGCATCCAGCGCGTGCCGAGCACGAGGTCGGCACCGGCCAGCGCGGTGAGCAGCGCGGGCAGCTGCGCCGGGTTGTGCGACCCGTCGGCGTCCATCTCGACCACGGCGTCGTACCCCCGGTCGATCGCCCAGCCGAACCCGGCCTTGTACGCCGCACCCAGGCCCTGCTTGCCCGGCCGGTGCAGGACGTGCACGTGCGGGTCCGCGGCAGCCAACTCGTCGGCGGCCGCGCCGGTACCGTCCGGCGAGTTGTCGTCCACGACGAGGACGTCCACCGCGGGGACGTGGGCGCGGACACCGGATATCGCCGTGGGCAGGTTCGCCAGCTCGTCGTACGTCGGGATGATGACCAGCACCCGCCCGACGGCGGTGCTCACCGCACCCGCCGAGAACTGGCCATGCCCGCCAGCAGCGCGATCAGGCCCAGGCCGGTCAGCACCCACTCCGGTCCGCTGCCGAGCCGGCTGGCCGGCGTCCAGTCGGTGCGCAGGGTGATCTGCTCGACGAACACTGCGGGCTCGAACAGGCCGGACTGCGCGACCACCTCGCCATCCGGCTCGATGACCGCGCTGACCCCGCTGGTCGAGCTGACGAGCACGCTGCGGCCGTGCTCGACCGCCCGCAACCGGCCCATCGCGAGCTGCTGGTAGGTCTCGTCGGTGTAGCCGAACGTCGCATTGTTCGTCTGGATGACGAGCACCGTGGCGCCGGCGTCCACGACGTCACCCGCGAGGCGGTCGTAGGCGACTTCGAAGCAGATCAGGTCCCCGACGGTGACGCCGTTGACGTCCAGGGTGCCCGGCCGATCACCGCCGACGAAGTCCCGCGGGACCTCCTCGACCAGGGGGATGAACCGCTCCAGGGTCGAGCGCCATGGGATGTACTCCCCGAAGGGCACCGGGTGCCGCTTGAGGTAGGTCTGCCCCGGCCCGGTCACCGGGTCCCACACGATGGCGAGGTTGCCGAGGGTGTCGTCGTCGTTGACCTGGACCGCGCCGACCAGGATCGGTACGCCGATCGCCTGGGCGGCCCGGTCGATCTGCTCGGCGGCGTCCGGATTGCGGTACGGGTCGATGTCGGAGGAGTTCTCCGGCCAGATCACGAGGTCCGGCCGGGTTTCCTGCCCGGCGGCGACCCGCTCGGCGAGGTCGAGGGTCTGCTGGACATGGTTGTCCAGCACGGCGCGGCGGGTGGCATTGAAGTCCAGACCGGGCTGCGGGACGTCGCCCTGGACGACGGCGACGGTCACCTGCTCCGCCTCGGGGTCGGCCGCAGGCAGCGGTAGGAGGAGACCGACCACGGGCAGGGCCAGCGCGGCCACGGCGAGGCTCGCCGCCGGGGCGAGCCGGGCCCGATGGACAACGGCGGCGGCCAGGAGGGTTCCGCTCAGAGCCACGACGAAGCTCAGCAGGGGCATGCCGCCATAGGCCACCCACTGGGTGAAGGCGCTGTCGGACTGGCTGGCCGCGAGCCGCCCCCAGGGGAAGCCGCCGAGGAACCAGCGTCCGCGCAGCGCCTCGTCGGCCACCCAGAGACAGGCCGCCCAGACCGGCCAGCCCGGCAGGCGCTGGACGAAGGGCAGCGCGGCGCCGACCAGGATGAGGTACGTCGCCTGCCACACCGACAGCAGCAGCCAGGGCCAGGCACCGACGTACACCCCCGTCCAGCTCAACAGCGGGACGAGGTAAGCCAGGCCGACGACGAATCCCAGCCAGGCGCCGGCGCGAGCCCCGCGGCCGTGCACGGCCAGGCTGAGCAGCATCGGTCCGAGAACGGCCAGCGGCCACACGTCGTACGCCGGGAAGGCCAGCCACAGGGCCACTCCCCCGGCCGCGGCCAGCAGCGTGGGCAGGCCGCGGCGGGACACGAACGGCGGCCGGGCGGGACGGGGCGCCGGGGGCGGCGGGGCCGCCGCCGGGGGCGCCTGCGCCGCTGACGTCACCCGGCCAGCATCCCAGAACCCGGTCCGGCGGCGGATGATCACGGCGATCCGCCGAGACAGGGAGGCGATCCGCCGAAACAGGGATGAGCCCAACCACGGTGATCATCCGCCCGAGGGAGCCGTCAGCCGGGGGCCGGCAGGGGCGCGACCCGTCGGCCGCGCCCCTGACCCGGTTTCACTCCCGGCGGGGCCGCTGTCGCGTGAGGCAGACCGCGAACCGACCTTCGGACCGGGCGAGTGCCCGCTGGCTGCGGGTGTCCGCTCCGTTGTCTACTGGCCGACCTTCGGCATCCCTCGTCGCTGACGAACGCCGAACTCGACGCCGCTTATCGACGGAACGTCCCCGCGCCCTGCCCTGGCCATGCGCGGCGACCAGGCCGCGTGAGCAGGAACGGTGTCGCCCTTCTGTGAAGCGGTGTCGCGTCCGGTTGCCCCGACGCGTGACTCGCAGGACGATACAAGCGGTCCGGCTCAGCGTGTCAACCTGCCGGTGACCTGCGCTTTCCCCCGATTTCGCAGGTCAGACGCCAACTGTTCACCAAAGCCTTCGGCGTGTTGCACGGCGTGTCGGACGAAGTCCACTCGATCGGCGTAGCCGAGGCGGGAACCACCCTCGACGGGGTGTCCACACTACGTGCGGACACCGTGGGTGACACCGATCACGACGGAGCGACGATCGTCCCGGTGGCGGCGGCGATCAGTAACGGCTCGTCCAGCACGACTGCGGCCGACGGCGAGCGGTCAGGGGCGGCCCGGCAGATCACGTGGCAGCGGAAGTCCACGCCGCGGCTGCGCCGGCCCATCCTGGTCAGGGTGGCGGTCACCTCGATCACATCACCGGCCAGGAGCGGACCGATGAATTGCACGTCGGCGTACGAGGCGAACAAGCCCTCGTCACCGTCGATACGGATCGACATCTCCGTTGCGACGTCCCCGAACAGGCCCAGGACATACGCACCGTTGACCAGGTGTCCTCCGTAGTGCGCATGCGCGTACGGGACGTATCTCCGGTGGGTGACGGTAGTTCCCACCATCTCCGGCCGCGAAGTCATCGGTCCGCCTCCATCCTCGGGCTCCGGCTCGCCGCCAGGGCATGGATCAGGTACGACGCCACCTCGCCTGGCGTCGTCCCCCGGCCGAAGATCCGGTCCACGCCCAGCTCCTCGGTCATCGTCAGGTCGAAGCGCGGGCCGCCCACCACGAGCAGCGGACGGTGCTCGCCCATGGCCTCCCGGAAGGCGGCCGACAACTCTCGCGTGTTGCGCAGATGGGCGTCACGTTGAGTGACGACCTGGCTCACGAGCACGGCGTCAGCCCGTTCGGATCGGGCGCTCTTCACCAACTCAGGAATGCCGACCTGGGCGCCGAGGTTGAGTACCCGCATCTCACGGTAGTACTCCAACCCCTTCTCGCCGGCGAAGCCCTTCACGTTGAGGATGGCGTCGATCCCCACGGTGTGCGCGTCGGTGCCGATGCACGCCCCCAGGACGACGAGCTTGCGGCGCAGCGTCTTCTTGATCGTGGCGTTGACGTCCTTGGCCGACAGCAGCGGGTACTCCCGTTCGATTACCTCGACCGCGTCGAGGTCCACGAGGTGGTTGACCCGCCCGTACACGACGAAAAAGGTGAAGCCCACACCGACCGGCTTGGCGTGAACGACGAGGGCGGGATCCATTCCCAGCTTCGCCGCCAGCTGGGCCGCGGCGCCCTCCGCGCGGGCGTCATGCGGGACGGGCAGCGTGAAGGACAGCTGCACCATGCCGTCGCCGGTGGTGTCGCCATACGGCCTGACGAGCTGACTCACGCCGGGGCCTCCATCAGCTCCAGCGCCGGGTTGTGGTAGCCGTCGGCCCGGCGTACGACACCGTCCAGGCCCTTGCCGCGATCCGCCGGCCGCTTCGTGATGCCGAACGTCCCGTCCGCGATCGCGTCGAGCAACCCGTCGTCCACGATGCGCTCCAGCAGCTCGACCGCCTCGCCCAACACCTCCCGGGCCCGGTTGGCGATGAACCCGTCGCGGGCCGGCCGGAAGTCCTCGTGCAGACCACCGGCGGCGTTGAGCACGTAGCGCACGTTCTGCAGGGCCAGGTCGCGGTCGGACAGCCACGGCGTGACCACGGCCTCGGTCATCATGCCGACGAGCAGGATGCCCTGGCCGGTCATCGTCCCGACCAGGTTGAAGAACCCGTCCAGCAGGTAGCCGCGGAAGACGTCACCTGTCATGTGCTTGGTCGGCGGCATCCACTTCAGCGGCGCATCCGGGAACAGCTCACGGGCGAGCATCGCGTGCGCGAGTTCCAGTCGGAACGACTCGGGCAGGTCGGGATTGATCTCGAACGCGTGCCCGAGGCCGAGCTGCCAGTCCGCGAGCCCCGCCTCGTGCGCGAAGGCCTCGTTGACGAGCTGGCTGACGGTGACCGTGTGCGCCTCGTCGACGGCGTCGGCCGTGGTCAGGTAGTTGTCCTCGCCGGTGTTGATGATGATCCCGGCACGGGCGTGCACCATCCGGCTGAACCGCTGGTCGACGAAGGTCCGGATCGGGTTGATGTCGCGGAACAGGATGCCGTACATGCTGTCGTTGAGCATCATGTCCAACCGTTCCAGCCCGGCCAGGGTGGCGATCTCCGGCATGCACAGCCCGGAGGCGTAGTTCGTCAGCCGGACGTAGCGGCCGACCTCGCGGCTCACGTCGTCCAGCGCGGCCCGCATGAGCCGGAAGTTCTCCTGGGTCGCGTAGGTGCCGGCGTAGCCCTGCCGGGTCGCACCCTCCGGCACGTAGTCCAGCAGCGACTGCCCGGTCGAGCGGATCACCGCGACGACATCCGCGCCGGCGCGGGCCGCGGCCTGGGCCTGGGGGATGTCCTCGTAGATGTCGCCGGTGGCCACGATCAGGTAGATCCACGGCCGCTGCGTCGGGTCACCGATCCGCTTGATCAGCCGCTCGCGCTCGCGCCGGTTGCGATCGACCCGGGCCAGGCCCCGCTTCGTCGCGGCCAGCGCTGCCCGGCGCGCTCGGTCGGCGTCCTTGCCCTCCGGTACGGCGAAGCGGACCGAGCCGCTGCCCACCTTCTCGGCCAACTCATCGAGGCTAGCGTGCCCGCCGGTGCGCAGCTGGTGCCAGACCGGCAGCGCGACGCCGTGCTCGAGCCCGACCTGCTCACGCACCGTGTCGACCACCCGGTTGACCCACGGGATCTCCCCGTCCCCGAGCGTGGGGTCGGTCCCGGTCATCCCGGCCAGCCGGAGGACCGCGCGCTCCACCGAGACGGTGGTGTGGGTGCGGGCCAGCTCCACGACCGGTGCGACGGCCTGCCCGGCCAGCTTCCGGGCCCGGCGCACCGTCGCCGCCGGCAGCCCGAGCTTGGTCATGCCGTGACCTCCCCTTCGACGTCGTGGACAACCTGCCCGGCCACGACGGTGCGCAGGCAGCGGGCAGGTTCGCCGGCCAGGGCGCGCTCGACCAGCTCGGCGTGGGTCGGGCAGTCCCAGGTGGCGTGGCTGCCCGGATCGGCCGTGCGGGCGGCGTACCAGCCGCCCACGGTGGCCGCATGCAACGCCTGCTCGACGGTCAGCCCCGATCCGGGCGTGCGGTGGGCCACGGCGGCGGCGACGCCGCCCCACGGGTCCAGCGGCGTGACGGGGGCGTCGGAGCCGAGGGCCAACGGCACGCCGGCGGCGGCGTACGCGGCCAGCGGGTTGAGGGCGGCGGCGCGCCCGGCGCCCAGCCGCTGCGCGTACATGGCCTCCGGGCCGCCCCAGGCGGCGTCGAAGGCCGGTTGCACGCTGGCCAGCATGCCGAGTCGGGCCATGGAGCTTATGTGCTCAGGACGCGGCATCTCGGCGTGTTCGAGCCGGTGCCCGGCCGCCCGGACCGCGTCGAGGCCGAGCTCGGTGGCGACCAGCTCGACCGCCCGGACTACCTGGTCGATGGCGGCGTCACCGATGACGTGGAAGCCGGCCTGGATACCGGCCGCGGTGGCCTGCCGGACGTGGTCTGCGACGTGCTCGTCGGCGTAGCGCAGGTGGCCGCTGGTCGGCGCGTCGGTGTACGGCGTGCCGAGGGCCGCGGTGTGCGAGCCGAAGCTGCCGTCGCAGAACAGGTCCCCGCCCGCGCCGGCCAAGCCCAGGTCGGTCACCACGTCGAAGCCGCCCAGCTCACCCCAGTAGGCCAGGACCGCCGGGCCGGGCTCGGTGGCGGCGAGGTAGAGCAGGGCCTCCAGGTCGACCCGGCCGGCCACCTCCGGCCCGCTCATCTCCTGCAGGGAGCCGATGCCGAGCGCGGCCGCGCGGGCTCGGGTGGCCCGCTGGGCGACCCGTCGCTGGTCGCTCGTGATGCCGGCGTAGGCGGCCCGGCGTACGACGTGGTGGGCCTCCAGGCGGACGTGCCCGCCGTCGTCGAAGCCTTCCGCGGACCGGGCCTCCGGCGCCGCGGCCAGCAGGGCCGAGGAGACCACCGCGGAGTGCACGTCGACCCGGGCCAGGTAGACCGCGCCCCCGTACGCCGCCCGGTCAAGCTCCTGGCAGGTCGGGGGGCGCCGCTCGGGCCAGCCGGTGTCGTCCCAGCCGGTGCCGAGCACGACACGGCCGCGGCCACTGCGGGCGAAGGCCTCCACCCGGCCCAGCAGGTCGGCCAGCGAACGGCAGCCGTGCAGGTCCAGGCCGGTCAGGGCCAGCCCGGTCGCGGTGGCGTGCACATGCGCGTCCACGAACGCCGGCGTGGTGACGACTTTGCCCTCCTGGCGATGGTCGACGCGCCCGTGTTGTCCGGTTCGCGTCGCCACGCGAGGGGCAAAGTCGGTCACAGCCGGGCCTCGAAGAGTCGCCGCACGCCGGGTTCCGCGCGCAGCACGTCCAGCGCGAACGCCGCATGCCCTGGGACGTAGCCGTTGCCGACCAGCATGGTCACGTCCGCCGCGAGTCCCTCGGCGCCCAGCGCGGCAGCGGCGAACGACGTGGCCATCGAGAAGAAGATCACCGTCCCGCCGTCGCGGGTGGCCAGGATGGCGCCGTGCTCACACCCGGGGACGTCGACGCAGACCACCGTGACGTCGACCGGTTCCCCCACCGCCGCGGCCAGTGCCACCGGGTCGCGGGCGTCGGCCCGCACGACGTCGGTGCAGACGCCGGCCGCGGTGAGTGCGCCCGCCTCCTGCTCGCTCGGCACGACGCCCACGGTGCGGCCGGCTCCGGCCCGCCGGGCGGCAGCCAGCGCGAGCGAGCCGGACTTGCCGGCGCCGCCGATCACCGCCACCGAGCAGCCGGGGGCGAGTCCGCGGACGATCCGGTCGGTCAGCGCCGGTGCACCGCAGACATCCATCACGGCCAGCGCCAGCTCGGCCGGAAGGTCGGGCGGTAGCACCGCGGCGATGGACCGGCCGAAGAGGATCGCGTGCCCGTCGCAGGGCACCTGCTCGCCGGCGCCGTCCCACTGCTGCAAGCCGTCGGAGATCCACAGCGGCGTCAGGGTGAGCGAGACCAGCGTGGCGATCTGGTCGCCGACCGACAGTCCTAGCGGGGAGTACGGCCCGACCGCATCGACCACGCCGACCAGCATGCCGCCCGAGCCGGTGACGGGATTCTGCATCTTGCCGCGGGTAGCCACGATGGAGAGGACAGCCTGGCGTACGGCGGCGCCGTCACCGCCGTACGCCTCGCACAGCTGTCGGAAGCTCGCCGCGTCGAGGTTGAGTCGCTGCACGCGGATGCGGACCTCGTCCTCGTACAGTTCGGGGCGGGGATCAAGGCGCTCCGCGGCCTGCGGCAGCACCCCGGTCGGTTCGAGCACGCGATGCAGCCCGATCGGCGAGCTGGTGGCGCAGTTCGTCAACGTCGCAGCCCTTTCCACCGAAGATTCCACGGCCGGATCCTGGTTCGCCGGATGTTTCTCCCGTACCCTGGCTCGAATACCCTACCGCGCGGAGGAAGTGAGCATGTCCGACCAGCCCTACGTCTACCGTCGCCGGGAACTCGTCGAGCCCGACTGGCGGCGACTGCCCGGCTTCGCCGACGCGACCGCCGAGCAGTGGGCCGACGCGCAATGGCAGCGGGTCAACTGCGTGAAGAACCTGCGCCAGCTGCGTGGGGTCTACGGCGACCTGCTGTCCGAGGACTTCTACGCCGACGTCGAGCGCGACCAGGCCGAGCGGGCCACGATGTCGCTGCTGCTGCCGCCGCAGATGCTCAACACCGTGGTGCCGACCGAGGTGCCGTCGACGGAGGCCATGCTGGCCGACCCGGTGCGCCGCTACATGCTGCCGGTCTTCTCCGACCGGGCGACGGACTGGCCGAGCCACCCGCACTCGTCGCGGGATTCGCTGCACGAGGCGGAGATGTGGGCCACCGAAGGGCTGACCCACCGGTACCCCACCAAGGTGCTGGCCGAGATGTTGCCGACCTGCCCGCAGTACTGCGGGCATTGCACCCGGATGGACCTGGTCGGCAACTCCACGCCGCTCGTGCAGAAGCACAAGTTCGAGCTCAAGCCGGTCAGCCGGCACGACGCGATGATCGACTACCTCCGGCGTACGCCCGGAGTCCGGGACGTCGTGGTCTCCGGCGGCGACGTGGGCAACATGCCGTTCAAGAACCTGGAATCCTTCGTCGCCCGGTTGCTCGAGATCGACACGATCCGCGACATCCGGTTGGCGACCAAGGCGCTGATGGGCCTGCCGCAGCACTGGACCGCTCCTGACGTCGTCGAGGGCATGGGCCGGTTGGCGACGACCGCGCGCTCGCGCGGCGTCGCGTTGGCCATCCACACCCACGTCAACGCCGCCCAGTCGGTGACCCCGTCGGTGGCCTTGGCCGCCCGGGCCATGATCGAGGCCGGCGTTCGGGACGTGCGTAACCAGGGGGTGCTGCTCAAGGGCGTGAACACTACCCCGGAGCAGCTGCTCGACCTGTGCTTCGCGTTGCAGGACGAGGCCGGGATCCTGCCCTACTACTTCTACCTCTGCGACATGATCCCGAACGCCGAGCACTGGCGGATCTCCGTCGGCCAGGCGCAGGACCTGCAGCACTCGATCATGGGCTACCTGCCCGGGTTCGCGACGCCGCGGATCGTCTGCGACGTGCCCTACGTCGGCAAGCGCTGGGTGCACCAGCTCGAGGAGTACGACCGGGAGCGCGGGATCTCCTACTGGACGAAGAACTACCGCACCGGCATCGAGCTGCGCGACCCCGATGCGCTCTCACGGCGCTACGAGTACTACGACCCGATCCAGTCGTTGCCCCCGTCCGGTCAGGCCTGGTGGCGTGAGCACGCCGGGACCGAGGCGGCACTGGATCGGGCGCACGAGGCGGCCAGGGCCTCGCAGGAGGCGTCCGCGGCACTCGTCCCCGCCTAGGACCGCCGTGAACAATGGGCAGGCCCCAAGGGTCCGGGATCCTCACTGCCCACTGCGTTCGGGCGATCCACGGGAGTGGGCAGTTGGGGCCGGTTCGAGTGGCGTGTCGTTGTCGTCCGCGCCCACTTTCGCAGCCCGCGGGGTTGACTCGGATGCGTCTCGCGCTGACCGGCGTTTCGGCGGCGGTCGAAACGTGTCAGCTGGAACTCTCTCGACCAGAGGTTGGGGGTGCCCCACGATGGTGTCGTGCGCGCCGTCCTACTGGCGATGGAATGCCCGAAAGACGACCTGGCCGGAAGCCTGCGACGGCATCTCGCCGAGATCGCGTACGCCGAGTCCGTTCAGGCCGATCTGCTCGTCTGCCCCGAGTTCTCGCTGACCGGCGGCGTGGATCCAGCGGCCGAGCCGACGCGGGCGATCACGCTCGAGCACGAAGCGGTTCGCACGCTCGTGGCCGCCACGGCTTCGGTGGCCGTCGTGTTCGGCCTCGCCGAGTCGGGCGGGCCCTTCATCGCGCAGGTCGTCGCCGCCGGCCTCGAGGTGGTCGCGATCCAGCGCAAGCGGTACCTGGGCGAGGGCGAGGAGGGCTACGCCATCGGTACGACGACCGCCACCGTCGATGTCGCCGGGCGGCGCTGCGGCATCGTGATCTGCGCCGAGGCCGGTCAGCCGTGGACCTGGGACGCCTGCGCCGAGGCAGGGGCGGACGTGATCCTGTGCTGCTCAGCGCCTGGGCTGTCCGGAAGGCGGACCGACGAGGCAGGCTGGCGGGCGGGGCTGTCCTGGTGGGAGTCCTGCGGGCTGGCCGACGCCCGCCACCACGCGCGCGGCCTCGGGCTGCCGGTCCTGATGTCCACCCAGGCCGGGAGCACGGCTGACGAGGACTTTCCCGGCCTGGCTGCCGCCATCGACGCCAACGGGCACGTGCTGGACCGTACGGTGGACTGGCGGCCCGGCCGGCTCGTCGTCGATCTCTGAAGCGTGCCGCCGGCTGTCCTGCGTGGCCAGGCTAGAACGAGTGGTGAACGGCCTCGACGTTGTTGCCGTCGGCATCGCGTAGGAACACGCCGTAGTAACCGGGGTGGTACTCGGGCCAGACCCGCGGTGCATGCAGGATCGTCACCCCGGCGGCGACAGCGGCTTCGTGCACGGCGTCGACCGCGGCCCGATCGGGAGCGGTCAGGGCGAGGTGGACTTCGCGAGCCGGGCGATCGGTCTCGGCCGGCCCCAGCCACAGGTGGGGGAAGCCCTCCGGGCCGGCCAGCCCGACAACGAGGCCGTCCGGGCGGGAATAGCGCATCGCCTCGCGGACGCCGAGCGCAGCGAAGACCGAGGTGTAGAAGGCGGTCGCGGCGTCGACGTCGGCGACCTGCAGCGCAAGGTGGTCGAGCACGGCAGCAGGATAGGCCGAAGTGGCAATCCGACCTCGCCCGGATGCTGCCCTGGGAGCCTCGACGCGGACTGCGGCCCGGCCTGGACGAGACCAGCCGCGCGGAGCGCTCCCCGGAAGGTCGCCGTCCTCGCCAGCGTCAACAAGCTCGTGAGCCCTCACCCGGATGGCCACGGGACAGCCAGCGGGTCCGCACCCAGACGGTGATCTGGTCCGCCGCCGGAGAACCGCAGAGATGACGTGCGCTATGGCGCCATCGAGCCGAGCGTGAATGCGAGCAGGAAGCCGGCCACCGTCGCCAGCGCCACCCACGGTCCGCCGTCCCGGTAGGCGCGGGGGAACAGCGTGGTGCACAGCGCCGCGAGGACGGCGCCGCCGGCGAAAGCGAGGATCACCGACAGCGCGGACTCGTCCACATCCGCGAGCAGGAGGCTGCCGGCGACGATGGCGATTCCGAGCACGACGGCGGCGCCACACCAGGTGACGAGGGCGAACCGCACCGACCGGCCGTTGTCGCACATGCTCCGTGCGCCCACCAACGCCTCTGGAACGTTCGACACGAAGATGGCGACCAGCAGCGCCACCGAGCCGGCGCCGGCGGCCAGCGTCGTGCCCAGGGCAAGGTTCTCCGGGATCCCGTCCAGGAGGACTCCGGCCAGCAGGACGATGCCGGAAGCGCTGCGTCCGGCGGCCGTCGCCTGCCGATCGAGCCACACGTCCAGCATCACGTACACGAGCGCGCCGGCGGCCAGCCCCGCTGCGGAGACGATCGGACCACCCTGGACGAAGGACTCCTCGAACAGTTCGAAAGCCAGCGCTGCGACCAGCGCTCCGCTGGCGAAGGCGAGCAGCGCCGCGAGAACGCGAACTGGCGGCATCGATCGCATCCCGATGACCGCCCCGAGCGCGAGTCCAGCCGAGGCGACGACTGCGAAGAGCAAGGACTGCATGCGTACGCCGCCGCCCGATCAGGCTCCCTGGCCCAGGTTGCGCATCAACCCGCCGTCCATGACGTACGTCGCACCCGTGACGTAGTCCGCGTCGCTGGAGGCGAGGAACACCGCCAGCCTGGCGATCTCCCCGGGCTGCGCCGCCCGCTTCCAGGGAATGCTTTGCACCTGCTCCTCCAGCAGCTTCGGATCGTCGATCGCCGGCTGGTTGAACGGCGTGAGGACCATCCCCGGCGCAAGGCTGTTGACGTTGATCTTTAGTGGTGCCAGTTCCAGGGTGAGCGTGCGGGTCAGCATCCGGACGGCGCCCTTGGCGCAGTCATAGTCCGCACCGCCGGCGTTGGGGATGTCCTCGTGCACCGACGTCACGTTGATGATCTTTCCCTCGCCGCCGGCGGCCTTGCGCAGTCGCACGAAGCGGCGGCAGCAGAAGAACGGCCCGTACACGTTGGTGCGGATCGCGCGATCCCAGGTCGCTGTGTCGAGGTCGGCCACTTCCTTGCCTGAGGCGTCGACACCGGCGTTGTTCATCAGGATGTCCAGGGTGCCGAAGGCCTGCACGGCCTGGTCGAACATCGACTCGACCTGCGTTTCGTCGCTGATGTCGGCCTGTACCACGACGGCCCGCCGGCCGGACTCCTCCACCTGCGAGCGGGTGTGCTCGGCCCCGTCGACGTCGTCCAGATAGTGGACGACGACATCCGCGCCCTCCTTCGCGAACTCGATCGCCGTGGCCTGCCCGATGCCGGAGTCCGAACCGGTGATCAGCGCGACCTTGCCCTCTAGTCGTCCGGTTGCCATGTGCTCCTCGCTTCTGCTCCGTTGTCGATGGACCGAGTGGCCTCGGTGATTCGCCAGGCCGCGTTGATGAGCCCGACGTGGGAAAATGCCTGCGGGTAGTTGCCCAGCAGTTCCCTCGTGTCCGGATCGGCCTCCTCGGCCAACAGCCCGAGATCGTTGGCATAGCCGGTTGCCCGGTGGAACCATTCGGTGGCGCGCTCGACCTCGCCGGCCAGCGCCAGGCACTCGACGAGCCAGAAGGTGCAAATCAGGAAGCCGCTCGGGTCGCTCGGCCAGCGGCGTACCAGCCCGCCCGAAGCCAACTCCCGCTCGACCGCCTCGATCGTGGCATGCATCCGCTCGTCGGTCGCCGGGAGGAAGCCGACGATCGGCAGCAGCAGCACGGAGGCGTCCAGATCGTCGGAGCCGAAGGCGCCGGTGTAGGCGCCGGCCTCCGCGCTCCACGCTTGATCGAGGACCGCTGCGCGTACCTCGTCCCGCGCGTTCGCCCACCGCGTCGGGTCGATGTCCGGCCCCAGTCGGGGTGCCAGCAGAACCGCGCGATCCAGGGCGACCCAACACATCACCTTCGACGACACGTACTGGCGGCGCTGGTCGCGTGCCTCCCACATCCCCGCGTCCGGCTCGTTCCAACCGTCGCAGGCTCGATCGGCCAGCGTCACCAGCATCTGCCGGACCGGGCCGTCGAAGTCACCCACGGCGTCCCGCAACAGGTGCGCCGCATCCAGCACTTCACCGAGAACGTCCAGCTGTTCCTGCTGCCACGCCTCGTTGCCCACCCGCACCGGCCGACTGTCCCGGTAGCCAGACAGGTGCTCGAGAACGTGCTCGGTGAGGTCGCGTTCGCCCTCGACGCCGTACATGATCTGCATAAGTTCGTCGCCGATCTGGCCGGCGGCGGTGGAGAACCAGTCGAAGAGGCGGCCCGGCTCGTCCGGGCAGGCCGCGATCCACAGCGACCGGATGGTGAGGCTGAGGTCCCGGAGCCAGGCGAAGCGGTAGTCGAAGTTGAGTTCGCCCCCCAGCCGTTCGGGCAGCGACGTCGTGGCCGCGGCGACGATGGCGCCGGACGGCCGGTAGGTGAGTCCCTGGAGCACCAGGGAGCTGCGCCGCACCTCGGCCGGGAAGCGACCCTCGTAGCCGGTGTGCAGGGCCGCCCAGGACTCCCACGCCTGCACTGTGTCCTCGATCGTCGCGCCGCTGGGCGCGGGCGCCTGACCGAAGGAGCCCGAAAAGGCCAGCTGCAGCGCGACCGTCTCCCCCGCCGACACCCGGAAGGTCGCTTCCGCGGCACCGTCCCGGCAGGTCTGCGGGACCGGGCCGGTCAGCACGAGCCGGACCGGTCCTCCGCGCGCCTCGATCCCCCCCTCGACCGCCCGAAGGTGCGGCTGCGTCCGCCCGTACTCCGGCCGCGGCACCATCGAGCTGACCATGTCCACCACCCCGCGGCGACCCTGCAGCGTTCGCAGCAGCACCAGGGGGCTGACCAGACCGATGTCGTGACCCCGGGCGCCCGGTGCCAATGCCAGTGCGTCGGTGACCGACACTTCGCCGGCCGCGGTGCGGAACACCGTGCGCAGCACCAGGCTGTCGCCGACGTACTGCCGTTCGGTCTGGAAGTCCTCCGCCGGATGGATCGCCCAGTGCCCCGCGTCCGGGTCCAGTAGCCGGCCGAACACTGACGGGGAGTCGAACCGCGGAAGGCACCACCAGTCCACCGAGCCGTCGCGGCTTACGAGCGCCGCGCTGTGACAGTCGGAGAGGAACCCGAAATCGGCGATGGGCGGTTGGTGCGGCCGGTGCCCAGGAGCGAAGTCCGAGGTGGGCACACCTCAAGGCTAGCCATGCAGCGTTCCCGAGGGCTGACAGTGTGCGGCTCCGTAACAGGTCTGTAAGCCAGGTCGGTCAGCCGGGGCCGCGGGCGTCGGGGGCGTCCAGGGCCGCCGCCTCGGCCGGCGTCGGCGCCGTACCGCCGAGGTGCGCCGGCTTCCACCACAGCTCACCGGGGCGGTCGGGACCGTCCGGGTAGTCGGCGAGCACCTCGTCGACCAGTTCGGCGATCCGGGCGTGCAGCCGCAGGGTCAACGCGCCGGCCTTCTCCCCCGGCAGCGGGACGATCGGCTCGCCGACCCGGATCATCACCGCCCGCCGCCGGCGCAGGCTCCAGTGCTTGTCCTTGGTGAAGATCCGGTGACCGCCCCAGGTCACCATGGGGAGGAGCGGGACGCCGGCCTGCTGGGCGAGCCGCGCGGCGCCGAGCTTGAAGGTCCGCGGCATGAAGGAGCGGCTGATCGTCGCCTCGGGGAACAACCCGACGACCTCGCCTGACTGCAGCGCCTTGACCGAGAGCGTGAAGGCCTGCGCCCCCGCGTCCCGGTCGACCGGAATGTGGTGCATGCCCCGCATCAGCGGTCCGGCGATCCGGTGCCGGAAGATCGCGTCCTTGGCCATGAACCTGACCAGCCGGCCGGCCGGCCGCGCGGCGAATCCGCAGATCATGAAGTCCAGGTAGCTCACATGGTTGCTCGCCAGCACCGCCCCCCCGGTGCGTGGGATGTGCTCCGTGCCCGAGACGTGCCACCGGATGCCGAGCAGCCGGAAGAACAGCCGGGCGGCGGCGATCACCCGCGGATACAGCCGGTCCGTCGTCGGGGATTCCGGTGACCCGGCCTGCTCAGCCAACCGGCCGGTCCTCGTACGGGATCGACAGGACGACCGTCGTGTGGGTGGCGACGTTCGCCGCCGCACGGATGTCCTGCAGCAGCACCTCGAGGGCGGCGGGGGTGGCCACCCGCACCTTGAGGATGTAGCTCTCCACCCCGGCCACGGAGTAACAGGCCTCGATCGCGCTCAGGTGGGCCAGCCGCTCGGGGGCGTCGTCCGGCGCTGAGGTGTCGTTGGGATGGATCGACACGAACGCCGTCAGCGGTAGGCCGAGCGTCTCGTGGTCGATGCGGGCGGCGTACCCGCGAATCACGCCGCGCTGCTCCAGCCGGCGGACCCGCTGGTGCACCGCCGAGACCGACAGGCCCACCCGTTCGGCGAGGTCGGTGTAGCTGATCCGACCGTCCTCGCCCAGCACCCGCACGATCTGCCGGTCGGTGTCCTCCACTGCTGCTCCCGCCGCGTGCGCTTCGCGCACCGCTCGCTCCGCTCCTCGCCGCGCTGCGATGCTCACTCGCTCGCGGCTCACGAGGCCGCCAGCACGCGGAGGCCGCGGTCCACGAGGTTCAAGACCTCGGCCCCGTCGGCCGTGCAGACCACGATGTCCTCGATCCGCGCGCCATGCCGGCCCGGCAGGTAGATCCCCGGCTCGATGGAGAACGCCATCCCCTCGCGCAGGGGCTCGGCGTTGCCGGCCACGATGTAGGGCTCCTCGTGGCCCTCCAGACCGATCCCGTGGCCGGTGCGGTGGATGAAGAACTCGCCGTACCCGCCGGCCGCGATGACGTCCCGCGCCGCCGCGTCGACCTCGTGCGGCGTGACCCCCGGCGCGACGGCGGCGGTGGCGGCCTGCTGGGCCGCGAGCAGTACGGCGTAGTACTCAGCGACCTCGGCCGGGGCCCGACCCCCGCAGACGTAGGTCCGCGTGTTGTCCGAGCAGTAGCCCTCGGCGGTGGTGCCGCCGATGTCCACGACCACGACGTCGCCGTACTCGATCCTCCGATCGGACAGCTCGTGGTGCGGACTGGCGCCGTTCGGGCCGGAGCCGACGATCGTGAAGTCGGCGCTGACATGGCCCTCGGCCAGGATCGCGGCCGCGATGTCGCGGCCGACCTCGCGCTCGGTCCGCTCGGGGCGCAGCCACTCCCCCATCCGCGCGTGCACCCGGTCGATCGCCTGCCCCGCCCGGCGCAACGCCTCCACCTCGGCCGGCGACTTGTGCATCCGCATCTCGCGCAGCACCGGCCCGGCCAGCCCCAGGTCGACGTCCTCCAGCGCGTCCTGCAGCCGGAGCACCTGCTCGGCCCAGGCCCGGTTGCCGACGGCGACGCGCTGAGCGGCCCGGCCGAGCGCCGAGTGCAGGTGGGCGGCGACGACGGCGTACGGGTCGTCGGTCTCGGCCCACCCGACCACGTCCAGACCGAGCGCGGCGGCCGGCGAGGCGGTGACCATGGGCCGTTCGAGGACGGGCACGACGAGCAGCGGGTCGCCGTGCGCGGGCAGCACGAGGCAGGTCAGCCGCTCGGTGGCGTGGGCGTGGTAGCCGGTGAGGTAGCGCAGGTCCGCCCCGGAAGTGAGCAGCAGGGCATCGATCCCGGCCTCGCGCGCCGCCTTCTGCGCGGTGGCCAGCCGGTCCGCCGGATAGAGGGTCACGAACGCCGAGCCTAGCCACGCCGGCAGGCTGGCAGGCTGAGGCCCATGAGCGTGATGCTGCTCGACGCGGCCAGCATGTACTTCCGCGCCTACTTCGGCGTACCGGAGAGCATGACGGCGCCGGACGGGACGCCGGTCAACGCCATCCGGGGCTTCCTGGACATGACGGCCCGACTCGTGGCGAGCCGCAAGCCCACCGACCTCGTCGCCTGCCTGGACCTGGACTGGCGCCCGGCCTTCCGGGTCGAAGCGATCCCCTCCTACAAGCAGCACCGGCTGGCGCCCGGCTCGAAGCTCAGCGAGGAAACGCCGGAGACGCTGGCGCCGCAGGTCCCGATCCTGCTCGACGTGCTGGCCGCGATCGGCATCACCACTGCCGGCGAGGTGGGCTTCGAGGCCGACGACGTGATCGGCACGCTGGCGCACCGGGCGAAGGGCCAGGTCGAGGTGGTGACCGGGGATCGCGACCTGTTCCAACTCGCGCGCGACGAGCCGCCGATCCGCATCCTCTACATCGCCCGGTCGGTGGCCAAGCTGGAGGTCTTGGGGCCCGCGGAGGTGGCCGCGAAGTACGGCATCCCCGGTACGGCGTACGCCGACTATGCGGCCTTGCGGGGTGATCCCAGCGACGGGCTGCCCGGGGTGCCCGGGGTCGGTGACAAGACCGCGGCCGCGCTGATCACTACGTACGGCAGCCTCGAGCGGCTGCTGGCCTCGCTGGATGCCACGGCGGAGACCCGGACGCTGTCCGGGGTGTCACCGTCGGTCCGGGCCAAGCTCCGGACTGCCCGCGGCTACCTCGATATGGCCCCGACGGTGGTGCAGGTCAGGCGTGACCTGCCGCTGCCCGAGCCGCGCAGCGCGCTGCCCGCTGCCCCCGCGGACCCGGAGGCGCTGGTCGAGCTGTGCGACCGCTGGGGCCTGGACAGCAGCGTCGGGCGGCTGCTGCAGGCCTGCCGCGCCGTGCACGACGCAGCCGGCTGAGCTGCGCCTACG
>Ga0183260_10000846_pt1 | contig 26153 bp, 18 predicted proteins | sample AntDrymUQ4972206_2_FD_129768 | JGI IMG/M metagenome (GOLD analysis project Ga0183260, IMG submission 129768) | Polar desert sand microbial communities from Dry Valleys, Antarctica - metaG UQ497 (22.06) (version 2) (version 2) | ecosystem: Environmental > Terrestrial > Soil > Desert | place... | reverse complement strand
CGAAGTCCGTCTGAAGCTCTGTGCGCGACTACGCGGTGACATACCGGGTGACGGTGGCGTGGCCGCTCGCTGGCGGGGGCACGGTGGGTGACGCGCAGGAGGTGACCCTGGGCCGATCCGAGTACTCGACGCCGACGGGAAGCGGCTGGCCGTCTTGCAGCGGCCTGCCAGGACAAGCAGGTCGTCGTCTCCGACGACGGAAGCGTTCGCTACATGCCGTACCGCTACGGCAGACCTCGAGCTCAGTCTCCGCCACCGGGAAATTCCCAGTCCCATGGATGGGACACGCTCAGCAGCAGCGCCGTGCCGCCGCACAGGTCTCCCCACGCCTCCCTTGCGAACCAGCGGTTTTCCCCGGTCTCGGCTTCGTACAGTTCGCTTAGGTAGTCGACGCTGAGGTCGAGCTCAGGTTGCTCGACAGCCACCCGCCATTGGTCGTCCAACCAGTCGCACGCCGCATCGCCGCGCGCTAGGAGCTCGGACTGCCCGGGCGGTGGGACGTAGCCGAGGAATGCGTACTCGTCGCGTGGATGAGTGACGTAGACGGCACCCACCGCCACAACCACCACCAGCAGACCTGCGACAACCAGCCATCCGAGTCTCTGGAGCCACCGCATGACGTACATGGTGGGCGTTCCCGCTGGCTGTTCGCGGCGGAACGACCCGACAGAGCGGCGGGGATACAATGGTGAGCGTGGACCACACGTAGCCTCCCATGCGGCTTCGCGAGCTCGGGCGCGAGGCTGGCAACCAGCAGCTGCGGTGCGCATGTCTCCAGCCACCCACCCCCATTGACGTCGGCGGGTTAGGTAGTGGCGGTTTTGATGCCGGCGGGTTCGCCGGCGGCGGCTTCGACGGCGGGGGCGGCGGCGATGGGGGCGGTGTCTGAGCACCATCGCCCGCAGACTGCGTCATCGCCTTCCAATCGCCTAGCAGCCCCCCGCCGAAAAACCAACGCCACGAGGAGCGCCCCCTGACGTGACCCGCTGAACCTTCATGCAGCGAGAGCGACGCGTCGGCGACGGTCGGTCCTCTGGCTGCCGAACACGGCTTCGTCGGAGAAGTGGCACTTCTCGACTTCGCCGATGCGGGCGTCGAAGCGGACGTGGTCGGTCGTGCACCAGTTCGGGCAGGACTGCGGTGTGGCTGCGGGGTCGGTGTCGGTCTGGACGGTGCTGGGCATGGTTGCCTCCCGGCGGGGTAACTGGACTGAGGCTCTGCCGCTCAGTCGGGGATATTGCGGCCCACACCGCTTCTAACCTGCACGCTCGCCGCGCCCAGACGCACAGCGCTCAGGCGTCTAGAGTGCGCGACTACCTGGACTGACCCGCCCAGCCGGTTCGTTGTGGGTGGGCGTGGCTGAGCCCCGTGGCTGACTCCTGTGCCGACTGCTTGACGTGTCCGCTGATCAGGTGAACCCTCAGTGACCTGGCCCGCGCTGGAGGGAGAGCCATGGAGTGGGTCCTCATCGCGCTGGTCGCAGGCGGCGGCGGCGTCATGGCGAAGCGGTGGAGGCAGCGTGTCGTGCTGCGTCGCGAGGCGCAGGAGGTACTCGAAGGTGTACGGCAGCTGGCCAACGAGGACGTGACCCTCCTCGGAGAGCAGCTGCAGCGCCTCGACCGGGAGGTCGAGGGGCGTGAACTGGACGAGGCAACCAGGGTCGACTACCAGTCAGCGCTCGACTCCTACGAGTCCGCGCAGCGCACGGTTTCCCGCATCCAGAGCGCGGACGAGATCAGCAAGATCACCGACACCCTGTCGTCGGGCCGCTTCGCGATGGTCTGCGTGCAGGCCAGAGTCGCGGGCAGGCCGCTGCCGGAGCTCCGGGTGCCGTGCTTCTTCAACCCGCAGCATGGTCCTTCGGTCACCGACGTGATGTGGAACCGGCCGGCCGCCCGTGGCACGGTCATTGTTCCGGCCTGCGCGCAGGACGCTGCCCGGGTGGCCAACCGCGAGTCACCCAAGGTTCGCAAGGTGAAGATCGGCTCACGGATGGTCCCGTACTGGGAGGCGGGCGCTGCCTACCACCCGTACTGCCAGGGGTACTTTCACGATGCCGCTGCGATGGCCTGGGCGTTCGCACCGGCGGCGACGTTCCTGGCCGCGTCGGCTGGTCCCGGCGCAGGTGGCGGCTTCGATGGCGGTGGCGGCTTCGATGGCGGGGGTGGCGGCTTCGATGGCGGCGGCGGCGGGGGCGGCAGTTAGCTACCACCGGTGGGCCCCCTCCACTTGAACAGCGGCCTCCTGACCGCCGCTCTGCTCGGTCATGACGGCCATGCTCAGTCTTCACTGCAGGTCAAAGAGCCCTGGGGCACGGTGTACCCGATGTTGCGACTGGTTGGTGGCCATGTCAGCCCACAGGTCGGAAGATCGGTCCGCGCCGTCGCCTACCCGCAGCTGCGGCGACCCGGCTAACCTTGCACGAACGGGGCAGACGAGAGGGATGGACACATGGGCATCTTCAGCAAGTTCGCCAAGGCCGGGATCGCCAAGAAGGTGATGGACGAGGCCCGCAAGCCGGAGAACCAGGCCAAGGTCAAGCGCGGCGTGGAGCAGGTCAAGGCCAAGCAGGCCGCCCGCAAGGGTCGCCGCCAGCACTGACCCGGCGAGCCGATCACCCGCGAGTCGACCCATCCACGGACCGACCGACTTTGCGGCGCCTCAGCGCGCGCTCGGCGCCGAGGCGGGCCATGTGACCGAGAGCTCGGACGCCGCGGGTGCCGCCGATTACAGTCGGCCGGGTGATGCGTGCCGCGGCTGTCGTGCTGGCGGGGGGCCGGTCGTCAAGGATGGGCACCCCCAAGGCTGCACTGGCCTGGCACGGCTCCACCTTGCTCCGCCGCACCGTCGGGGTGGTCGCGCGGGGGACCTCAGGCCCGGTCGTCGTGGTCCGCGCGGCCGGACAGGAGCTGCCCGACCTGCCCGCCGACGTGCTGGTGTACGACGACAGGCGCGCGGGTCTGGGTCCGCTGCAGGGATTGTCGGTCGGGCTGCACGCGCTGGAAGGCACAGTGGACGTGGCGTTCTGCTGCTCCACCGACCTGCCGTTCCTGCACACCGCGTTCGTGCGCCGGGTGGTCGAGGCGATGGACGATGCGTACGACGTGGTTCTCCCCATGGCCGGCGGCTTCCGCCAGCCGCTGGCCGCCGCCTACCGGCCGTCGCTGGCCACCGACGTGGACGTGCTGCTCGCCGCGGGCCAGCTCAAACCGGCGTTTTTGTTCGACCGGTGCCGGGTGCTCCGGCTGCACGACGAGGATCTCCTGGCCGAGCCGCGGCTGGCGGCCGCCGACCCGGCGCTGGAGTCGGTGCGGGGGGTCAACGACCGCACCGAGTACGAGCGGGCGCTGGCCCGACCGGCGCCGGAGGTGGCGGTGCAGCGGTTCGGTGTCCTCGCCCGCGACGGGAACCGCGGCAGTCGTACGGTGCGGGCAGCGACGATCACCGCCGCTGCCGTGGCGACCGGGCTCACCCTCGACCGCCACGTCGTGGCCGCGGTCAACGGCGACCGGGTCACCCGCGACGGCAGCACCCCGCTGGTGGCCGGTGACGCGGTGACGTTCGTGTCCGCGGACGCGGGCGGGTGAGTGCGGTGCCCGCTGCTGCGGGGGGCTACTTCGGCCGCGCCCTGGTGGTGGACGTCGGCACCGGCGGGGCCACCGTACTGCCGCTGCCCGACCCGGTGCTGCGCGATCACCTCGGCGGTGCCGGGCTGGGCGCCTGGCTGATGACCGAGCTCGCCCCGGCCGGGGTCGGCCCACTGGCACCCGAAGCGCCACTGGCGTTCTGCTTCTCACCACTGGTCGGAACCCCGCTGACGACCAGCGCCAAGTTCGCCGTGGTCGCCAAGTCGCCGCTGACCGGTCTGCTGACCGACGCGCTGGCGTCCAGCCACTTCGCGATCTCCGGCAAGCTCACCGGCAATGACGCGATCGTCGTACGCGGTGCCTGCGAGCGCCCGTCGGTGCTGCTCGTGGACGGGGCGGGTGCGCGGGTCGAGCCGGCCGACGACGTGTGGGGGATGTCGGCCGCCGACGCCGAGGCGGCGCTGCGGATACGGCTGGGGGCGGGCTGGCGGATCGCAGCGATCGGGCCGGCCGGTGAGCGCGGTGTGAGCTACGCCACCGTCTCCCACGACGGCCGGCACGCCGGGCGCGGCGGGCTCGGCGCGGTGCTCGGCGCCAAGCGGGTCAAGGCGGTCGCGGTGCACGCATCCACCAAGGTCGCCCCGGCCGACCCGAAGGCCGTGCTTGCCGCGGCCCGCGACCTGCGGCAGCGCTCGTTCGGCCAGGCGACGGCGAAGTACCGCGAGCTCGGCACGCTGGCCAACCTGCTCGCCTTCAACGCGCTGTCGACGCTGCCCACCCGCAACTTCACCGCTGCCACGTTTGCCGAGGCACCGCAGCTGGCCGCCGAGGACATCTCCGACCTGCGCAAGGTGGCCCGCAACAGCTGCGCGTCCTGCTCGATCGGGTGCGAGCACATCTACGCCACCAAGAGCGGCAAGAAGGCCCGGGTGGAGTACGAGAACGTGTTCGCGCTGGGCCCGATGTGCGGGGTGTCCGACCCCGACGACGTGCTCGCCGCCAGCTCCCGCTGTGACGAGCTCGGGATCGACACCATCTCGGCCGGCGGCACCATCGCCTGGGCGATGGAGTGCGCAGAGCGCGGGTTGATCGACGCGCCGTGGCTGCGGTTCGGCGACGGCGCCGCGCTGCTGCGGGCCCTGGACGAGATCGGCACCGGCACCGGCATCGGCACGCTGCTCGCCGAGGGCTCCCGCGCGGCCGCCGAACGGGTCGGGCAGGGCTCGGCCGACTTCGCTCCGCACGTCAAGGGCATGGAGATGCCGGGCTACGAGCCGCGCACCTTGCACGCCATGGCGCTCGGGCTCGCCGTCAACGCCCGCGGCGCGGACCACAACCGCTCCGGCGCCTACGAGGCGGACCTCGCCGGCGAGCTCGACCGGCTGGACGGCGGGGCAGAGCACGTCGCTGCCGCGATCGAGACCGAGGACCGCGCCGCCATCATGGATTCGATGATCTTGTGCAAGTTCCTGCGCGGGGTGTTCACCGAACCGTTCGACGAGTGGGCCGCGCTGCTTCGACCGGTCACCGGGTGGGACATCGACGGTGCGGAGCTGCGGGCGACCGCCCGGCGGATCGTGCTGCTCAAGCGGGCGTACAACCTGCGCGAGGGCTGGACCCCCGCCGACGACTGGCTGCCCGAACGGCTGCTGACCGAGTCGTTGCAAGTGGGGTCGGGCCGGGAGGCCCGGCTCACCCCGGAGCGGCTGCGGGCGATGATCGACGGCTACTACGCCGCCCGCGGCCTGGACGCCGACGGCCGCCCCATCGCAACGCTCGGTGGACAACGACGCACATCGCGGGGAGGGTTGCGCCCATGACGATCACCGCGGAGCCGTCCGCGCAGGTCAGCACCGTGTCGGTGACCATCGACGGTCACGAGCTCACGGTGCCGGAGGGAACCACGATCTGGACGGCCGCCAAGGACGCCGGCATCGACATCCCGGTGCTGTGCCACGACGAGCGCTACGACCCGGTCGGGGTCTGCCGGGTGTGCGTGGTCGAGACCGGCGGGCGCGTGTACGCCGCGGCCTGCGTGCGGCCCTGCGACGACGGCATGGAGGTCACCACGACCTCCGAGGAGATCGACAGCGCCCGGGCCACGCTCACCGAGCTGCTGGTTGCAGACCAGCCTGCCCCCGAGGTCGACCCGAAGCAGACCACCACCGGTGACAACCTGCTGCTCGAGCTGGCCGACGTGTTCGGGGTCGGCAGCGGCAACCTGCCGACCGCCAGCGGACGCGGCACCGACCACTCCAATCCGGTCATCGCGGTCGACCACGACTCGTGCATCCTCTGCGACCGGTGCGTGCGGGCCTGCGACGACATCCAGGGCAACGACGTGATCGGGCGCAGCGGCAAGGGCTACTCGACCAAGATCGCCTTCGACCTGGACGACCCGATGGGGTCGTCCTCGTGCGTGACGTGCGGCGAGTGCGTCGCCGCCTGCCCGACCGGAGCGCTGACCAACAAGCCGATCAACGAGGTGCCGATCCGGCCGCGCACCGAGCTCGACGCCGTTGACACCGTGTGCCCGTACTGCGGTGTCGGCTGCGCGCTGACCTTCTACGTCGACCGCGAGCGGGCTGCGATCTCCTTCGCCGAGGGCAGGGCACAGCCTGGCTCGAAGGGCCGGCTGTGCGTGAAGGGCCGCTACGGGTGGGACTACGCCGCCTCGCCGCAGCGGTTGACGACACCACTCATCCGCGTCGACTCCGCCTACCCGAAGGGCCCGCTGTCCGGCGACGTCGTCGGGGACAGCGACGGTGCCCAAGGTGGCCGCTCCGGCAAGCGCCGCAAGCCCGGCGGGCTGGTGCCGTACGACGAGGTGCTGCCGCACTTCCGCGAGGCGACCTGGGACGAGGCGCTCGACCTGGTGGCCGACCGGCTCGGCGGCATCCTCGCCGAGCACGGTAACGGCTCGCTGGCCGGCTTCGGGTCGGCGAAGTGCTCCAACGAGGAGGCGTACCTGTTCCAAAAGCTGGTACGCACCGGCTTCCGCAACAACAACATCGACCACTGCACCCGGCTCTGCCACGCCTCCAGCGTCGCCGCCCTGTTCGAGGGCATCGGGTCCGGAGCGGTGTCGACGACGTACGGCGACGTGCTCAACTCCGACGTGGCGATCATCACCGGGTCGAACGCGACAGCCAACCACCCGGTGGCGTCGTCGTTCTTCAAGCAGGCAAGGCGTCGCGGCACCACGATCATCTACATCGACCCGCGGGCAGGCAAGGTCGCCGACCACGCCGACATCTACGTCCAGATCAAGCCGGGCACCGATGTGGCGTTCTACAACGCGGTGATGCACGAGATAATCCGGCTCGACCTGGTCGACAGCGACTTCGTCGCCAACCGGACGTCCAACTTCGACGCGCTGGCCGCCACGGTCGCCCTGTATCCGCCCGAGCGCGCCGAGCAGATAACCGGGATCTCCGCCGACGTGATCCGCCAGGTTGCCCGGGTCTGGGGCGAGGCGAACGCCGGCGTCATCTTCTGGGGCATGGGCATCTCCCAGCACACCACCGGCACCGACAACTCCCGCTGCCTGATCGCGCTGTGCGCCATCACCGGGAACGTCGGCAAGCCGGGCGCGGGCCTGCACCCGTTGCGCGGGCAGAACAACGTGCAGGGCGCGTCCGACTCGGGGCTGATCCCGATGTACCTGCCCGACTACCAGTCGGTCAGCGGTGACGACGTGCGGGGCAAGTTCGAGGCCGCGTGGGGCACCGAGCTCGACCCCACGAACGGCCTGACCGTCACCGAGATCATCGGCTCGGTGCTGACGGGCGGTGTTCGCGGGATGTACATGATGGGGGAGAACCCGTTCCTGTCCGACCCCAACATCAACAAGGTGCGCAAGGCCCTGTCGGCGCTGGACTTCCTGGTGGTGCAGGACATCTTCCTCACCGAGACCGCCGAGTTCGCCGACGTGATCCTGCCGGCGACGTCGTACCTGGAGAAGGACGGCACCTACACCAACACCGACCGCCGGGTGCAGCTCGGCCGCAAGGTGATGGACCCGCCCGGTCAGGCCCGCCCGGACTGGCAGGTCACCCGCGACATCGCCAACCGGCTCGGCCTCGGCTGGTCCTACGAGTCGCCGCGGGAGATCTTCGAGGAGATGGTGCCGCTGATGCCGAGCTACACCAACCTCAGCTACGACAACCTCGGCTCCACGGGCAAGCTGTACCCCAACTCCGACCCGGAGCACACCGACGGCACCGTGGTGATGTTCGACGAACGGTTCAACACCGGCGACGGGCTCGCGCACCTGGTGCCGGCCGAGTGGCTGCCGGCAAGGGAGCTGCCGAGCGACGAGTTCCCGCTCGTGCTCAACACCGGGCGGCTGCTGGAGCACTGGCACACCGGCTCGATGACGCGCCGGTCGTACGCGCTGGACAGCATCGCGCCGCGCGCGGAGGTCTACCTGCACCCGGCCGACGCCGCCGAGATCGGCGTCCGTGACGGCGAGATGGCGCAGGTCCGGTCCCGGCGGGGCACGATCACGCTGAACGTGAAGGTGTCGCAGCGAGAGGCACGGGGCAACTGCTTCATCCCGTTCCACTTCCGGGAGGCCGCCGCCAACCTGCTCACCAACGACGAGATCGACCCGGTCGGCAAGATCCCGGAGTACAAGTTCTGCGCGGTGTCGGTGCAGCCGGTCGCCGAGGCAGGGGTATGAGCGGCGCCGGAGGTGAGTCCTGGCCGCCAGTACCGGGAGTCGAGGCCCGCAACGGCAAATTTCCAGGGCCCAGCCTGATCCCGGCGCTGAACGCGATCCAGGAGCGGGTCGGCTGGCTGCCGCGCGAAGAGCTCGCGGCGCTGTCGCACGACACTCGCCGGCCGCTGTACGAGATCCAGGGCCTGGTGTCGTACTACCCCCACTACCGCACCGAGGCCCCGCCGCCGGTGGCGCTGCACGTCTGCCACGACCTGTCCTGCTGGCTGCTCGGCTCGGACGAGCGGATCGCCGAGCTGCGCGAGCGGTACGGCGGCGAGGCCGACGTCGAGTTCGTCGAGGTGTCTTGCCTCGGCCGGTGCGACAACGCGCCGGCGCTGGCGGTCAACGACGTGCCCGGACATGTGGACGATGCCGCCGACCTGCTCGCGGCGGCGCGGGTCCGCCGCGCCGAGGGCGAGCAGGTCGAGGCGGCGCACCGGGACCAGCCGTGGCCCAACGACCCCTACGCGAGCGGAGAGCAGCGCTACCGGGTGCTGCGCTCGCTGCTGGGCGGTGACCTGGACGCCGAGCAGGTCGTGCAGCGCCTGCAGGACTCCGGGCTTCGCGGCCTGGGTGGCGCCGGCTTCCCGACGGGCAAGAAGTGGGAGCTCGTGGCCGCCCAGGACAACCACCCCAAGTACGCCATCTGCAACGCCGACGAGTCCGAGCCCGGCACGTTCAAGGACCGCCAGGTGCTGAACGACCAGGCGCACCTGGTGCTCGAGGGTCTGCTGCTCGGCATGGCGGTGGTCGGCGCCGAGGAGGGCTACGTCTTCGTCCGGCACGAGTACGGCCCCGAAGCCGACGTGATGCGCGACGAGATCGAGCGGGTCCGCGCCGACGGGCTGCTCGGCGACGACGTGCTGGGCAGCGGCGTGCGGCTGCATGTCGAGGTGTTCGTGTCGCCGGGCGGCTACATCCTGGGCGAGGAGTCGGCGCTGATCGAGTGCATGGAGGGCCACCGCGGCGAGCCGCGCAACAAGCCGCCGTTCCCCGGCGTCTTCGGCCTGTGGGGCAAGCCGACGCTGATGAACTCGGTCGAGACCTTTGCCGACGTCCCCGTCATCGTCGAGCGGGGTGCGCAGTGGTGGCAGGACCAGGGGGTGGGCGACTCGATCGGGCTGAAGTTCTTCGCGGTGTCCGGGCAGGTGGCCCGGCCGGGCGTCTACTGCGTGCCGATGGGCACCACCTCCCGGCAGCTGCTGGACCAGGCCGGCGGTGTCGCGGGCGGCGCCGACCTGGCCGCGGTGCAACCGGGCGGGGCGTCGTCGAACTTCCTCGGCCCGGACAGCCTGGACGTGCCGCTCGACTTCGACACCCTTGCCGAGGCAGGGTCGATGCTGGGTTCCGGCGCGCTGGTGGTGCTGGCGGAGGGCACCGACGTGCTGGCGGCGGCCACCAACACGCTGCGCTTCTTCCGCAACGAGTCGTGCGGCAAGTGCGTGCCGTGCCGGGTCGGGTCGCACAAGGCGCACGAGATGCTGACGGCGGCGCTGGCCGGTGACGGCCTGGACGATGCTGCCGAGGAGCAGCTGCTGGAGCTGGAGCGGACCGTCCGCATGACCTCCATCTGCGGCCTCGGGCAGGTGGCGCTCGGCCCGGTCGCGAGCGTGCTCGGGCTCCAGCGTGGCGGCGCGGTCGTCGACCCGAAGCCGCGCGGCTGAGCCGGCGCCAGTACCGCTGATGCCCGGGCGTGAGTTCTTCCGCACCCGTACGGTCGCCGAGGCGTTGGCGTTGCTGCCCGACACCGCGGTCACCTCGCCCGAGCGGGTCGGCCTGGACGACGCGCTCGGCCGGATTCCCGCCGACGCGGTCTGCTCGGCGCATGCGCTGCCCGGATTCGCCCGCTCCACCGTCGACGGCTACGCCGTGCAGGCCGCCGACACCTACGGCGCCTCCGAGGCGCTGCCGGCCTACCTCGACGTCGTCGGCGCAGTGGCGATGGGATCAGCGCCCGACGTGGCGGTGCGGACCGGCGGCGCGGTGAGCGTGCCCACCGGCGGGGTGCTGCCGGCCGGCGCAGATGCCGTCGTCATGGTCGAGCACACTCAGCAGACCATGCCCGGCACGGTCGAGGTCGTGCGACCTGCCGCGCCCGGCGACGGCGCGGTGCGCGCCGACGAGGACGTGGCGATCGGCGCCGAGATCGTCCCGGCCGGACGGCCGTTGCGAGCGCCCGACCTCGGCATGCTCGCCGCGGCCGGGGTGACCGAGGTGAACGTGCACAGCCGGCCCGTGGTCGGGATCGTCTCGACCGGCGACGAGGTGGTGCCACCCGACGTCGCCGAGCTGGCGCCGGGCCAGGTGCGGGACGCGACCACCTCGGCGCTGGCCGGACTGGTGCGCGAGGCCGGAGGACTGCCACGGCCGTACGGCATCGTGGCCGACGACGGCGCCGAGCTCGAGCAGGTGCTGCGCTGTGCTGTCGACGAGTGCGAGGTCGTGGTGGTGTCGGCGGGCTCGTCGGTCGGCACCCGGGACGAGACCGCCGGCGCGGTCGAACGGCTCGGCCCGCCGGGGATCGTGTGCCACGGGATCGCGCTGCGACCGGGTAAGCCGACACTGCTGGCCCGATGCGGCGAGGTGCCGGTGGTCGGCCTGCCGGGTAACCCGCTGTCGGCGCTGGTGGTGTTCCGGCTGGTGGGGATGCCGCTGGTCCGCCGGGTCGGGGGCTGTACCCGGGTGCCGCCCGAGCCGGGCACCCGGGCCCGGTTGGGTCGCCAGGTCGCCTCGCAGGCCGGCCGGCGCGACGTCGTCCAGGTGGGGGTGCGGGTGGACGGGCCGCAGCCGGTGGCCGAGCCCCTGTTCGGCGCCTCCGCACTGCTGTCGGTGCTCACCGCCGCCGACGGCTACATCGTGGTGCCAGAGGAGGCCACCGGTCTCGATGCCGGCGCCGAGGTCGACGTCAACCTCTACCGATGACCCGGCCGAGCTCGGAGACGTCGCCATGAGCGGCAGCCCGTTCGTGCGGGACGTGCCGCTGCCGCAGGCGCTGGCGGCCTGGGCGGACGCCCGCGCGGCTGAGAGGTGCCCGGAGCGGGTCGGCGCGGTCACTGTGTCGCTGGCGGCAGCCGTGGGCCGAGTCACCGCCGAGCCGGTGTGGGCGACCCGGTCGTCACCTGCGTACGACGCGGCCGCGATGGACGGGATCGCGGTGCGGGCCGCCGAAACCGTGGGGGCCAGCGAGTCGACGCCGCTGCGGTTGGCCGCCGATGCGTTCGACGAGGTCGACACCGGTGACCCGGTGCCGGCCGGACGCGACGCTGTGGTGATGCGCGAGCACGTGCACCGCAGCGGCGACACCGCCGAGCTGCGTGCCGCGGTGGCGCCGTACAGCCACGTCCGCTCGATCGGGGAGGACGTGGCGGCCACCGAGCTGCTGCTGCCCGCCGGGCACCGGCTACGCCCCGTCGACGTCGCCGCGGCCGCAGCGGCCGGGGCGATCGAGTTGAGCGTGCGCCGGGCGCCGGTGGTCGCGGTGCTGCCGAGCGGAGACGAGATCAGGCCGGTCGGCGAGCCCGTCGGCCCCGGCGAGATCCCCGACACCAACTCGCTGATGCTTGCCGGGCAGGCCCGCGAGGTCGGCGCGGAGGCGGTGGTGCTGCCGATCGTGGCGGATGACCCGGTACGCATCGCCGAGGCGGTGCGGGCTGGGGCCGCCGGTGCCGACCTGCTGATCGTGATCGCCGGCTCCAGCGCCGGCCGCGACGATCACACCGCGGCCGTGGTGGAGAAGACCGGCCGGCTGGTGGTCCATGGGGTGGCGGTGCGGCCGGGGCATCCGGTGGTCCTCGGCGTCGTCGACGCCACGCCGGTGATCGGGGCTCCCGGCTACCCGGTGTCGGCTGCCCTCACGTTCGACATCTTCGCCGCGCCGCTGCTGGCGGCGCTCGAGGGCACAGCGCCCAGGCGGCGTACGACGGTGCGGGCGCGGCTGGCCCGCAAGCTGGCCGCCACGATGGGCAGCGACGACTGGGTGCGGGTGCGGCTCGGCCAGGTCGGCGGCCAGGTGGTCGCCACGCCGCTGCCGCGTGGCGCGGGGGTGCTGACCTCGCTGGTGCGGGCCGACGGGCTGCTCGTGGTGCCAGCGGATCTCGAGGGCCACCACGGCGGCAGCCAGGTCGAGGTGGAGCTGCTGCGCGGGCTGGACGAAGTGGCCCGCACGGTGGTCGTGATCGGGTCGCACGACCTGGTGCTCGACCTGGCCGCGTCCGCGCTGCGTCAGGTGGACCCGCTGCTGTCGCTGGCGTCGTCGAATGTCGGGTCCCTCGGCGGGCTGGTGGCGCTGCGGGACGGGCTGTGCCACCTGGCCGGCTCGCACCTGCTCGACCCCACGTCGGGGGAGTACACCCTGCCGTACGTCGACCGAGTGCTCGGCGGTGTCGACGGCGGTGCCGGGGAGCCGGTGGTGATCCGGTTGGCGCACCGCGAGCAGGGACTGATCGTCGCGCCCGGCAACCCGCTGGGGATCGGCGGGATCGAGGACCTGCGCGGCGCGGTCCGGTACGTCAACCGCCAGCGCGGCGCCGGAACCCGGGTGCTGCTCGACCATGAGCTCGCTCGCCTGAACCTGGACCCGGCCGGGATCGACGGCTACCGGCGCGAGGAGCACACCCACCTGGCCGTCGCCGCCGCGGTCGCCGCCGGCCGGGTCGATGCCGGCCTCGGCATCCGGGCGGCCGCCCGGGCATACGGACTCGACCTGGTCCCGGTCACCTGGGAGCCGTACGACCTGGTCAGCACCGCGCCGGTGCTGGCCAGCGGGATCCTCGACCCGGTGCTGGCGCTGCTGGACAACCGGTCGTTCCTCGACCAGGTGGAGGCGCTGGGCGGCTACTCGGTCACTGAGACCGGCCGGCGCGTGCGCTGAGGAACAGACCCGCCGCAGCACGGGGTTCAGGTGGCGACGACGGTGCCGAGCCAGCCCGCGGCGATCAGCAGCCCGGCGAGCATCTCGACCAGGATGGACAGCCCCACCGCCTTGACGGCATGCACGGTCGAGCGTCGCGCAGCGTCGTGGGTCGTGAGCCGGCGGCGCTCCAAGGCGTAGACCCCGCCCACGAAGCCGACCGGCAGCCCGATCACCGGGAGCACGAAGAACCCGACGACCCCGGCGGCGCCGCCGAGGAGCAGGGTGCGGTCGGGGATTCCGGCCCGGTGCAGCCGCCGCCCCGGCCACACGTACTTGACCACCTGGCTGAGTGCAGCGACCACGGTCACGGTCCCCAGCAGCGCCCAGGCGGCGGTGCCGCCCTCCAACACCGCCCAGACCGCCACGGCACCCCAGACCAACAGCAGTCCGGGCAGCACCGGGACCACGACTCCCGCGAGGCCGACGGCGATCGCCAGCGCCACGAGCACCAGCCCCCACGTCTGCACCGGTCAAAGTGTGCCCGCAGGAGTCTGCCCAGACGCGACCAGGCCCCGGGCGGTGGACCCGGGGCCTGTTCGGAGGTATCGGAGGGAGGGGCTGCTCAGCTGTCCCCGGATGAGATCGACGGTCGGACCCGGAGACGCTCGGTCTCGTCCTGGATGGTGGCGGCCTTCTCGCGCAGCGCGTCCCCGTGCTCGCGGCCGTGGTGGGCGCAGAAGTACAGCTCGGCGCCGCTCGGCATCTCGACACGCAGATAAGCCTGAGCCCCGCAGCGATCGCAACGGTCCGCGGCGGAAAGGGCTCTACCCGGAGCAACAGCAGTTGTCACGGTTGGGTTCTCGCTTCCGTCTCGGTCGAGCGGTTCAGGGCGGGCTGCCCTCACCTATACCGGCTCCAACATCAAAGCATGCTCCATGCTTCCCGAATCGCGCCCTTCCGGGTGTGACCCACGACGCCTGTTCACACCATCGATTCTGCCTCGCCGGTCCACGTCGTGCGACCGGTCTTCGCATACTGGGCCCAGTTGGGGGGTGCAGAGCCTCGCCACGCCCGACAAATCGTCCTTACGGTTGGCAGCGGGAACCGACCGGCGCGGTGGGGCGGGCTTGTGGGTGGCCCTGGGTACGCTCCCGGGAACCGCTGCGCCACGACCCCTCTCACCCGGAGCCCCGCCATCGACACGGCCTACACCGCCCGCAACCTGCTGGTCCTGGAGGGCCTGGAAGCGGTACGCAAGCGGCCAGGCATGTACGTCGGCTCCACCGACACCCGCGGGTTGATGCACTGCCTGTGGGAGGTGATCGACAACGCGGTCGACGAGGCGCTGGCCGGCGCGTGCGGCCGGATCGAGGTGGCGCTGCACGCCGACGGGTCGGTGGAGGTGCGCGACGACGGCCGCGGCATCCCGGTCGACACCGAGCCGCGGACCGGCCTGTCCGGGGTCGAGGTGGTCTTCACCAAGCTGCACGCCGGGGGCAAGTTCGGCGGCGGCTCGTACGTCGCGACCGGCGGCCTGCACGGAGTCGGTGCCTCGGTGGTCAACGCCCTGTCGGCCCGGCTGGACGTCGAGGTGGACAAGGGCGGCGCGCGCTGGACGGCCTCGTTTCGCCGCGGGGAGCCGGGTCGCTTCGCCGGGGACGGGCCGGGCGCCGCCTTCACCGCCGCCCCCGGCCTGACCAAGGTCAGACGGGTCGGCAAGGGCGTCACCGGCACCCGCATCCGCTACTGGGCCGACCCGCAGGTGTTTGTCCGTGATGCGGCCGTCAGCTACGACGAGCTGGTCACCCGGGTGCGTCAGACCTCGTTCCTGGTGCCGGGTCTCGAGCTGGTGATCTGCGACGAGCGCACCACCCCGGGCGGCAAGGGGCCGCGGGAGGAGCGCTTCCGCCACGACGGCGGCATCGCGGAGTTCTGCGGTTTTCTCGCCGCCGACGAACCGGTCACCGATGTGCTGCGACTGCGCGGTAGCGCGCACTTCACCGAGACCGTGCCGGTCCTGGACGACGCCGGCCATATGTCCCCCCAGGACGTGGACCGTGAGGTGAGCGTCGACGTGGCGCTGCGCTGGGGCACGGGCTACGACACCGAGCTGCGCAGCTTCGTCAACATCATCGCCACCCCCAAGGGAGGCACCCACCTGGTGGGTTTCGAGCGCGGGCTCACCCGCACGCTCAACGAGGTGCTCCGGCAGAGCCGGCTGCTGCGGGGCGGCGACCCCGACGTGGCCAAGGAGGATGTGCTGGAAGGGCTCACCGCGGTGATCACGGTGCGGCTGGCCGAGCCACAGTTCGAGGGCCAGACGAAGGAGGTGCTCGGCACTCCGGCGGTGACCAGGATCGTCAGCACGGTCGTCGCCGCCGAGCTGAAGGCTTTCGTCACCTCCACCAGGCGGGCGAACAAGGCGGCCGCCAGAGCCGTGCTGGACAAGGTGGTCGCCGCCGCCCGCACCCGCATCATGGCCCGCCAGCAGCGGGACAACCAGCGCCGCAAGAACGCCCTCGAGTCCAGCGCGCTGCCGGCCAAGCTGGCCGACTGCCGCAGCACCGACACCGACCGGTCCGAGCTGTTCATCGTCGAGGGCGACTCGGCGCTCGGCACGGCCAAGCTGGCCCGCGACGCGGCGTACCAGGCCCTGCTGCCGGTGCGAGGCAAGATCCTCAACGTCCAGAAGGCGTCCACCGGCGACATGCTGAAGAACGCCGAGTGCGCCTCGATCATCCAGGTGGTGGGCGCCGGCACCGGCCGCGGCTTCGCCCTCGACCAGGTGCGCTACGGGCGGATCATCTTCATGGCCGACGCCGACTCCGACGGAGCGCACATCCGCTGCCTGCTGGCGACGCTGTTCTTCCGCTACATGCGCGAGCTGGTGCTGGCAGGGCGGGTCTTCTCGGCGGTGCCGCCGCTGCACCGCATCGAGCTGTCTGCGCCCAAGAAGGGCCAGGACCGCTACATCTACACGTACTCCGACGACGAGCTGCAGCGCCGGCTGGCCCAGCTGCAGCGCCGCAATCAGCGCTGGAAGGACCCGGTGCAGCGCTACAAGGGCCTCGGCGAGATGGACGCCGGCCAGCTGGCCGAGACCACGATGGACCCGCGGCGCCGAACCCTGCGCCGCATCACCGTCGACGACGCGGCGGCGGCCGACGCGGTCTTCGAGCTCCTCATGGGTGGTGACGTGGCGCCGCGCAAGGAGTTCATCGTGCAGGGGGCCTACGAGCTGGACCCGGACGCGATCGACGCCTAGCCCGGCTCTGGCCGCGGCGCTGCGAGCCGCCGGGCCAGCGCCAGCACGTCGCCGGGCACCGGCGTACCGGGCGGCACGTCCGCGGCGGTCCGCGGTGGGTCGGCGACGGTACGCGTCGGGAGCCGACCCGCCCAGGTCCCGGCGGCGACGTCGGCGGGCAGGTCCTCCGGGTCACCCTCGCTGACCTTGACCGACGCCTCGGCCAGCGACAGGGCGAGCACCCGGGTGGCGGCCAGCTCCTTGCGGGTGTGCGGGCGCAACGTCGCGGCCCGGCCCGGCACCACGTGGTCGACCAGCAGGTCGAGTGCCCGCAACACCTCCACCCGGTCGGTCACGGGTCGCGGCACCGCGTAGACGGTCGCTGACCGGTAGGCCACCGAGTGCTCGAACCCGGACCGGGCGAGCATCAGCCCGTCGACCAGCGTGACGGTGACGCAGACGGTCTGGTCGGGAGCGGCGACCAGGCTGGTCGCGGCGACCGACCCGTGGACATACAGGGTGCCGGCCGGGTCTGCGCCGTCCCAGTCCGGTGCGCAGATGGTGGGCATCACTCGTGGGGTGCCGTCGACAACGACGCCCAGGTGGCAGACGTACGCCTCGTCGAGGACCACACGCAGCGCGGACCGGTCCGTCGAGGCCAGGTCGGGCTGGCGGGTGATCCGCGTCCGCACGGTAGGCGACAGGGGGCCCGGCTCGTCCACGAGTGGGACCGGCTCGTCCATCACCCGACCGTACCGGCGGTGTGCCGGCGTTGGGCCGCGCCGCCGAACACGACAAGGGCCAGCACCGCCGCGAGCGTGGCGGCGACGGCGGCGCCGACGAAGACCACCTCGAGTTGGGCCAGACCGGCCGCGCGCAGCCGGTCGCCGTACTCGGGGCACGAGGTGGGGTCGGCCGGACAGAGCTGCCGTGCCGGGGGGATCGCGTCGGCCAGCGCGTAGAAGCGGCGCAGGCCGAGATCGGTGAGCACCGCGATCCCCACCAGCATGCCCATCATGCGTGCGACGACGAGCAGGGCGCTGGTGACTCCGTGCACGGCCGGATCCGTCGCCGCCAGCAGCGCGGCGCTGACCGGCGCCAGGGCCAGCCCGAAGCCCAGCCCGGCCAGGACCAGCGGAACCGTCGAGGTCGGCGACAGCAGCGCGGTGGCGTCCCAGGTCGCCATCACGCCGAACCCGGCGGCGGCCAGCGCCATGCCGAGCGCAGTCACCGGACCCGGCGCGACCCGCCGGGTCAGGACTCCCCCGAGCACGGCACCGACCGGCAGCGCGGCGAGGAAGCGCACCAGCACCAGCGCCGCCTCCAGCTGGGAATCGCCAGCCACGGTGAGCCTGGCGAAGAACGGGATGTCCACCAGCGCCGCGATCAGCGCCGCGCCGACCAGGAACGACACCGCCACCGCCCCCCAGGCCGCCGGTGGCCGCAGGCTGCCGGGTGGTATCAGCGGGTGCGCCGAGCGGCGCTGGCGCCACCCGAACGCGAGCGCTCCCACCGCAGCGGCGAGCAGCCACCAGGGGCCGCTGTCGTCGAGCGCCGCGACTTCCGGGTCGGCCGAGGCGAAGGCGACGACGATCCCGCCGAGCGTGAGCGCCAGGAGCGCTGCGCCGAGCACGTCGGTCCGGCTCACGACCGTCCGCCATTCCCGCCACGAGAGCAGCGAGCGCCGGGCGGTGAGCTGACGGACGACGAAGGCCACCGCGAGCGCGTACGCGAGCAGCGCCGGCGGGGTCGCCCAGCGGGACCCGCCGGCCACCGGCAGGAAGGCCCGGCCCAGCGTGACGTCGGTGACCAGCGTCTCCGGCCGGCGCATGAGCACGCCGAGCGCCGCCAGCGCGACCGCGGCGAGCGCCCCGCCCACCCAGTCCGCCGGGCCGCGCTGTGCCGCTGGGCGGGGCGTGGTGCTGGTCAGGGCGGCCGCGAGCAGCAGCCCGACAGCCAGGTTGAGCCAGAAGATCGCCCGCCAGTCGGCCACGGCGAGCACCACGGCCCCGAGCAGCGGGCCCAGCACCGCGCCCAGCTCCTGCACCGCGCCCACCACACCCAGCGGCAGGCCCCGGCGCTCGGGCGGCCAGTGGTCGGCCACCAGCGCCAGGGTGGCCGGCACCAGCCCGCCAGCGCCGACGCCCTGCAGCAGTCGGCCGATGACCATCGTCGGCAGGTCGTAGGCCGCGGCGGTCACCAGCGAGCCGACGGCGAACACGACCAGCGAGCCGACCAGCACCGGTGTGCGCCCGCGCAGGTCGGCGATCCGTCCGATCAGCGGCAGCATGGCGACGTAGCCGAGCAGGAAACCGGACACCAACGGGGTGGCGCGTTGCAGCTCGTCGCTGGACAGTCCCGCACCGGCCATCATGTCCGGCAGCGCCAGCACCACCACATAGGTGTCCGCGGCGGCGAAGGCGACCGCGACCGCGGCCAGCGCGAGCAGCACCCGTCCCCGGTCGGCCGGCATCGTCAGGGCAGGCTGATCTCGACCGGATCGTCCGAGGCGCTGACCGCGAGGTCGTAGGTGACGTCGTCGACCCCGGCGTAGAAGGGCCCGGTGATCTGCGCGTCCCGCAGCACGTCGTCGTCGGTCAGCCGGTAGCGGGCATCGAAGTCGGCGGCCTCGTCGGCCGACGGGATGAGGGACTGGACGACGGTCCCCGGCAAGGTGCCGGACACGGTGGTGAGGATCAGCTCGCCGTCGCGACTCTCGTCGCCGGCTTGCAGGGCAGTGGTGGCCGTCAACCACGACGAGACGCCGCCGTCGGCCGACACCATCGCCGCCGGGTCCGGCGCGCCGTAGTCGGCCGGGTCGATCGGGGTGAACTCCCGGACGAAGCCGATCTTTGCCACCACCTCGCCGCGGACCGAGACCAGCTCCGCGTCGACCTGCCCGAGGCCGGCGGCCGCCACCGTGACGGTGCCGTCGAAGGCCGGGGCGTGGTTGCCCACCCCGTCGGCCTCGATTAGCCCCTCTGTGCCGTCGGGCAGCGCCTCGGTCGCGAGCCGGAACTGCAGGCTCTCGGCCGCGTCCAGTACGCCCCGGGCGGCGCTGAGCCGGGGCGCCAGGTCTTCGGGCGACGACTCGGCGGCGTCATCGGTGCAGCCCGCGCAGAGCAGCAGGCCGACCACGGCGACCATGCCGACAGGCAACGGCACGGTGCGCGGCACCCGGCCAGCCTCTCACGCCCCAGCGCCCCTCAGACCTGGCTCGCCGCCGGCGCGGCCACCGCGCTGATCGGCTGGGCGACTGGCAGCCCGGACCCGTCGCGGCGGCCGGTGGCCGCCGGGAGCTCCACCGCCGCGCCGCTGCCGGCCGTGGCCAGTGCCGGCCCCTGGCCCACCCAGGCCAGCAGCAGCCGGTCCTCACCGCCCCGGAGCCGGTGGCAGCGGACCCCGCCGGTGGCCCGTCCCTTGGCGGGGTAGTCGGCGAACGGCGTCACCTTGACCGTGCCGGTCTCGGTGCCCGGCAGCGCCGACCCGCTGCCCGCGACCGTCACCACCGTTGCCGATCGGCCGCCCGCCCCCTGGCGTACCGTCCCGAAGAACACCACCTCCGCGCCGGCCGACAGCCGCACGCCGGCGACGCCGCCGCCGGCTCGTCCCTGCTGCCGTACCGCGGTGGCATCGAAACGCAGCAGCTGGGCGTCGGAGGTGACGAACACCAGCTCGGTGGACGCGACCGAGCCGGCCGCCAGCTCCACGGCGCCGACGACCCGGTCGCCCTCGTCGAGGCGCAGCGCGTCCCATATCTCTGAGCTCGACGGGTGGTCGGGCTGCACCCGCTTGACCACGCCACGGGCGGTGCCCACGGCGAGCCCGCCCGAGGGCGCCAGGCTGGTCAGGGCCAGCACCCGCTCACCGGGACCGAGCGCCAGGAACTCGCTGAGCGGCGCGCCGCCCTGCAGGTGCGGGGCCTGCTCGGTGCCGGGAAGCGCCGGCAGGTCGAGGACACCGAGCCGGTGCACCCGCCCCGCGCTGGTGACTGCGCCGACCTCGCCGCGGGCGGTGGACCGAACCACCGAGACGACGGCGTCGAGGCGGGTACGAGCGGCGCCGGTGCCGAGCGGCTGGTCCGACGACGTGCGCGCCAGCAGCCCGGTGGCGCCCAGCAGCACGAAGCAGGGGTCGTCGGCGACCTCCAGCGGCGTGGTCGCGGTGACCTGCTGGCCGGCCGACTGCAGCAGCACGGTCCGCCGGGGGGTGCCGAACCGTCGGGCCACGTCGGTGAGCTCGGCGCCGACCGCCTGGTCCAGCAGGGCCGGGTCGGCGAGGAGCCGTTCCAGCGCCTCGATCGAGGCTCGCAGCTCGGCCTGCTCCTTCTCCAGCTCGAGCCGGGAGAACCTCGTCAGCCGGCGCAGCGGCAGGTCGAGGATGTGGCTCGCTTGCGCCTCGGTGAGATCGAACACGGCCATCAGCCGGCCGCGCGCAGCCGCGGCGTCGTCGCTGGTGCGGATCAGCTGGATCACCTCGTCGATGTCGGCGATGGCCACCACCAGCCCGTCGACAAGGTGCAGCCGGGCCGCTGCGCGGTCGCGGCGGTGGGTGCTGCGCCGGCGCGCCACGTCGCGGCGGTGGTCGAGGTAGATCCGCAGCAGGGCCAGCAACCCGAGGGTGCGCGGCTGCCCATCGACGAGGGCGACGGCGTTGATGCCGAAGGAGTCCTCCATGGGGGTCAGCTTGTGCAGCGCCTCCAGCAGCACCTCGGGGTGGAAGCCGCCCTTGACCTCGATCACCAGCTGCAGCGGGTGGTCCAGGTCGGAGTAGTCGTTGACCGCGGCGATGCCCTGCAGCCGTTTGGCCTGCACGAGCGTCTTGATCCGCTCGATGACCTTCTCCGGCCCCACGCCGTACGGCAGCTCGGTGACCACGATCCCCTTGCGGCGGGCCGACACCTGCTCGACCCGCGTGGTGGCGCGCATCCTGAACGAGCCACGGCCGGTCTGGTAAGCCTCCCTGATGCCGTCGAGGCCGACGATCTTGCCGCCGGTCGGCAGGTCAGGCCCGGGAACGAAGCGCAGCACGTCGTCGAGGTCGGCACCCGGGTGGGCCAGCAGGTGTCGCAGCGCACCGACCACCTCGACCAGGTTGTGCGGAGCCATGTTGGTCGCCATCCCGACCGCGATGCCCGAGGCGCCGTTGACGAGCAGGTTGGGGAGCGCGGCCGGGAGCACCGTCGGCTCGGTCTCGCGGCTGTCGTAGTTGGGCTTGAAGTCGACGGTGTCCTCGTCGATCGAGTCGGTCATCGCGACCGCCGGGTCGGCCATCCGGCACTCGGTGTAGCGCATTGCGGCCGGGCCGGCGTCGGGGCTGCCGAAGTTGCCGTGCCCGTCGACCAGCGGCACCCGCATCACCCACGGCTGCACCTGACGGACCAGGGCGTCGTAGATGGCTCCGTCACCGTGCGGGTGCAGCCGGCCCATCACCTCCCCGACCACCCGGGCGCTCTTGACGTGGCCGCGATCGGGTCGCAGGTTCAGGTTGTCCATCGTGTGCAGGATCCGGCGCTGCACCGGCTTCAGTCCGTCGCGCGCGTCGGGGAGCGCGCGGGAGTAGATCACCGAGTAGGCGTACTCGAGAAAGCTGGTGCGCATCTCCTCGCCGACGTCGATGTCGACGACGTGCTCGTCGAAGTCCTCCGGCGGCGGGGTGGCGGTACGGCGGGCCATGGCGGCCATTGTTGCCGGGCGTGCCGACTCCAGGAGCGACGGTGGTGGCGACTCGCCGAATGGCGCAGGAAGACCCCGGTGTGACCTAGGTGAGCTCGGGGAAATCCGACTCGGCCCAGGTCGAGGAGTCAGCGTCCGGACCGCCGGACACCCGGCCCGCCTCGGCCGCGCGCAGCTCCACCCGCCGGATCTTGCCGGAGATCGTCTTGGGCAGGCCGTCATCGGGGTCGGCGAACTCCAGCAGTCGCACCCGCTGGTACGGCGACAGGTGCTCCCGGGCGTGCCGCAGGATCGACAGCGCCGTGTCCCGGTCGGGCGCGTGCCCCGCGGCCAGCGACACGACTGCCTTCGGCACCGCCGCCCGCACCGGGTGCGGCGACGGCACCACCGCCGCCTCGGCGACGGCCGGGTGGCCCATCAGCACGCTCTCCAGCTCGAACGGGCTGATCCGGTAGTCGCTGGCCTTGAACACGTCATCGGCGCGACCGACGTAGGTGAGGTAGCCGTCGGGGTCCCTGCTGGCCAGGTCGCCGGTGTGGTAGACACCGCCGCGCATCGCCTCGGCGGTGAGCTCGTCGTCCCCGGCGTAACCGGCCATCACCGGTAGCGGCCGCGGAGACAGCTCGACGCAGACCTCACCGTCGTCCCCTGGCTCGCCGGACACCGGGTCGACCAGCGCGATCTCGTAGCCGGGCAGCGGGCGGCCCATCGCGCCGGTCCGCACCTGCTGCCCCGGGGGGTTGCCGATCTGGGCGGTGGTCTCGGTCTGCCCGTACCCGTCGCGGACGGTGCGGTCCCAGACGGCGCGCACCTTGTCGATCACCTCCGGGTTCAGCGGCTCGCCGGCGGCCACCAGCTCCCGCAGCGCGTGGTCGTAGCTGCTCAGGTCCTCCTGCACGAGCATCCGCCACACCGTGGGCGGGGCGCAGAACGTCGTCACGCCGCACTCGACCAGCACCTTCAGCAGCGCGGCGGCGGTGAACCGGGAGTTGTACACCACCACCGTCGCTCCGGCGTTCCACGGTGCGAAGACACACGACCAGGCGTGCTTGGCCCAGCCCGACGACGACATGTTCAGGTGCACGTCGGTGGGTTGCAGTCCGATCCAGTACATCGTTGACAGGTGCCCGACCGGGTAGGACACGTGCGTGTGCGTGACCAGCTTGGGCTGTGCGGTCGTACCCGAGGTGAAGTACAGCAGCAGCGGGTCGTCCGACCGGGTGGGCGGCAGCGGCTCCAGCTCGGCGTGGCCGTCGCTGTCGCCGTACGCCAGCCAGCCGTCGGGCCGCTGCTCGCCCGAGGAGTCCGGTACGGCGATCCGGACGCAGTCGGCGGCCACGTCCCCGAAGCGTCGGGCGTCGGACACCGCGGCCACGGCGACCCGCACCGCACCGCGCTCCACCCGGTCGGCCAGGTCGGCCCGGGTCAGCAGCGTCGTGGCCGGGATGATCACCGCGCCCATCCGGGTGCAGGCGAGGATCAGCTCCCACAGCGGCACCACGTTGCCCAGTACGAGCAGCACCCGGTCGCCGGGTCGCACCTGCTGGGCCCACAACCACCCAGCCACCTCCCGCGAGCGCCGGGCCATGTCTGCGTACGACACCTTGGTGTGCGCCAGCCCGCTCGCGTCGCTGTCCGGACCGTCTTCGACAAGCCACAGCGCGGTCTTCGCCGGCTGCTCGCCCGCCAGCCGGTCGAACCAGTCGGTGGCCCAGTTGAAGTGCTCCAGCCGGGGCCAGCGGAACTCGCGGCGGGCTGCGTCGAGGTCCTCGCGGTGCGCGAGCAGCAGATCGCGGGCGTCACGGAACGCGCGGGTGCGGTCTGCCGCCGGGCTGCTCATGCGCCGTGAGTCTGGTGCCCGACCCGCCGCCGGACAACCGCAGCACCCGGTGTCGTTTAGATTTCGAGCATGCCAGCCGAGCCAGCCGGCGCGCCTCGCGAGTGGGAAGCCGACGTCGTTCTCCGAGACGGTCGACCGGCCCGGCTGCGGCCGATCCGGACCGACGACGCCGATCGGCTGGTCACCTTCTACGGCCGGGTGTCCGACCGGTCGAAGTACTTCCGCTTCTTCGCGCCGTACCCGACGCTGTCGGCCGCCGACGTCGAACGCTTCACCCACGTCGACCACGACCGGCGGGTGGCGCTGGTCGTCACCCTCGCCGACGAGATCATCGGCCTGGCTCGCTACGACGCCCAGGACGGCGAGGAGGCGGAGGTCGCCTTCCTGGTCGAGGACGCCCACCAGGGCCGCGGCCTCGCCCAGCTGCTGCTCGAGCACCTGGCGCAGGCGGCCCGCGACCGCGGGCTGCGCCATTTCGTGGCCGACGTGCTGCCCGGCAACGCGCGGATGATCCAGGTCTTCCGCGAGCAGGGCTACCGGGTGGTCGGCGAGCTGTCCGACGGGGTGCTGCGCCTGGAGTTCCCGATCGAGCCGACCGACACCGCCAACGGCGTGATGCTGGCCCGCGAGCACCGTGCCGAGGCCGCGTCCATGCGGGCGTTCTTCGACGTACGCAGCGTCGCCGTCGTCGGCGCCAGCCGGCGCCACGACGCCGTCGGCCGCGCCCTGGTCCGAAACCTGTTGCTGGGCGACTTCACCGGCACCGTGCACGCGGTCAACCCGCACGCCGAGTCGGTGTCCGGCTTGCGGGCGTACGGGTCGGTCCAGGAGATCCCGGGCGACGTCGACCTCGCCCTGGTCGCCGTGCCGGCCGAGTCGGTGGTGGACGTGGTGCTGGACTGCGCAGCCAAGGGTGTGCGCGGCCTGGTGGTGGTCTCGTCCGGGTTCGCCGAGACTGGCGACGAGGGCCGCCAGCTCCAGCGCCAGCTGCTCGGGCTGGCGCGCAGCTACGGGCTGCGGCTGGTGGGGCCGAACTGCCTCGGCGTCATCAACACCGCGCCGGCGGTCCGGATCAACGCGTCCCTGTCCCCGCTGATGCCGCCCCGCGGCCGGGTCGGCTTCTTCTGCCAGTCGGGGGCGCTCGGCACCACCATCCTGCAGAACGTCGGTCGCCGCGGGCTCGGGTTGTCGACGTTCGTGTCGGCCGGCAACCGCGCCGACGTGTCCGGCAACGACCTGCTGCAGTACTGGGAGGAGGACGAGGCCACCGACGTCGTGCTGCTCTACCTGGAGTCGATCGGCAACCCGCGCAAATTCGCGCGGATCGCCCGCCGGGTGGCCCGGCGCAAGCCGGTGGTGGCGCTGATGACCGGACGCACCCTGCAGGGGGCTCCACTCGGGCGCGCCTTCAGCAGCACCAGTGCGCCCCAGCAAGCGCTGGACGCGATGTTCCGACAGGCCGGGGTCATCCACGTGGACCGGCTGGACGAGATGTTCGACGTCGCCCAGCTGCTCGCCTGTCAGCCGCTGCCCCGGGGTCCGCGGGTCGCGGTGGTGGGCAACTCTCACGCGCTCGGGCTGCTGGCCGCCGACGCGGCCAGCACGGTCGGCCTGACGGTGCGCGAGCCGGTGGTGCTGGGCACGGCCGCGAGCGCCGACGACTTCGAGCGGGCGCTGGACGGTGCCATGGACGACCCATCCGTCGACGCCGTCGTGGCCGTCTACATCCCGCCGCTCGGGTCCACTGGCGAGGACGTCGCCAGCGTGCTGGCCGCGGTGGGGGAGCAGTCGGACAAGCCGATCGTCTGCACGTTCCTCGGCCACGAGGGAGTCCCCGGACTGCTCCAGGTGCCCGACGTCCAGGGCCTACCGGGCCGCGGCTCGGTGCCGTCCTACACGACGCCCGAGGGGGCGGTACGGGCGCTGGCGCATGTGGTGTCGTACACCAGCTGGTTGGGCCGCCGGGCCGGCGAGGTGCGCACGTACGAGGGCATGCGGCCACCGGACGCGCGCGAGGTTGTGGAGCGGTCCCTCGCCGCCCGACCGGGCGGTGGGGAGCTGTCTGACGCGGACGTGCGGACGGTGCTCGGCGCGTACGGCGTCGACGTGTGGGAGCACGTGGCGGTCGGCTCGGAGCAGGAAGCCGTCGACGCCGCCCACGGCCTCGGTTGGGACGTGGTGCTGAAGGGACAGGCCGAGCGGCTGCGGGTACGCCCCGACCTGGCGTACGTG
>Ga0183260_10000845_pt1 | contig 26158 bp, 30 predicted proteins | sample AntDrymUQ4972206_2_FD_129768 | JGI IMG/M metagenome (GOLD analysis project Ga0183260, IMG submission 129768) | Polar desert sand microbial communities from Dry Valleys, Antarctica - metaG UQ497 (22.06) (version 2) (version 2) | ecosystem: Environmental > Terrestrial > Soil > Desert | place... | reverse complement strand
GGGTCAGGCTTCAGCCTGACCCCTCCGGGGTGCCACGTTTCTTCCGCCAGTAGCGGGCGAGGCCGCGGTAGTGGTGCCAGAACGGGGCTGCCTCGTCGTACAGATCGGTCATCTCGGGCTCCACCTGCAAGACGTCGTAGCGTGCAGCCGCGACGAACGTCTGCTCGTCCATCCCGTCCTCGACCCGACTCGCCCAGGTGTGAAGCGTCTCGCGAAGCGCGGCGAGATGCTCCTGGACGTCGTCGAACGTCCCGAAGTGGATCAGCGCGAGGCGCCCCGGCGTGCGCCGCTCGATCTCGTCGATGGTCCGCTCCCAGGCCTCGAGGTCGATCTCGGGTGGTGGGCATGGCGGCATGACGAATCGACCGGGCGCGATCCGTACGCCCGCCGCGTCGCCGGCATAGAGCGTGCCGTCGGCGTCGAGGTACGAGACGTGGTGCCAGGCGTGCCCGGGGGTCGGGAAGCATTCGAGCCCGAGGATCCGGTCTCCGACCACGTGGACGTTTCGCTCGGGCACCGGAGCGAGTTCGCCCCATAGCGTGTCGAAGCTCGGTCCGTAGAGCCTCCGTGCGCTGGTTTCGAGCTTCGATGGGTCGACGAGATGTGGAGCGCCGACCTCGGAGACGTGCACCTGCAGCCACGGATGCTGGCGGACGAGCACACCCGCGGCACCCGCATGGTCGAGGTGGATGTGGGAGAGAAGCAGATGGCGGATGTCGGTCAGGTCGAGCCCGCGCTCCGCGAGCCCGGCCTTGAGGTGCGGGATGCACGTCGTCGGGCCGCAGTCGAAGAGCGCAGGTCCGTCCTGGGTCTCCAGCACATAGCAGCCGATGATCCGCTCATCGAGGTGGTGGAGGTCGATCGGCTCGGCCGAGCCGGGCATTACCCGGCGAGGGCGGTGTCGAGGTCGTCGATCAGGTCGTGCGCTGCCTCGATGCCGACCGAGAGCCGAACGAGGCTCGGCGGCACGGCAAAGGGGGCGTCGGCGGTCGACGCGTGCGTCATCCGCGCGGGTTGCTCGATCAGGCTCTCGACGCCGCCGAGGCTCTCCGCCAGCTTCCAGATATTCGTGCGGGCGACCAGCGCGACGGCCTCGTCCTCACTCGCCGCGAGGAAGGAGACCATGCCCCCGAAGTTCCGCATCTGCGCGGCGGCGAGCTGGTGGCCCGGATGCGTCGGCAACCCCGGATAGAGGACGTGCTCGACCCGGGTATCCCGGTCGAGGAAGGCGGCGATGGCCGCGGCGTTCTCGCAATGCTTCTCCATTCGAACGGCGAGCGTCTTCACGCCTCGCAGCACGAGCCAGCAGTCGAACGGGCCCGGGACGGCGCCGAGCGACTTCTGCAGGAACGCGAGACGCTCCGAAGTCGCGTCGTCATTCGTCGCGAGGAACCCGCCGACCACATCGGAGTGGCCGCCGAGGTACTTCGTCGTCGAGTGGAGGACGACGTCGGCGCCGAGCGCGAGCGGCTGCTGGAGATACGGCGTTGCAAACGTGTTGTCGACGACGACGAGAGCGCCAACCGCATGCGCCGCGGTCGCTGCTGCCCGGATGTCGACGAGATTCAGGAGCGGATTCGTTGGCGACTCGAGCCAGACGAGTCGCGTCCGCTCGTCGAGGTGCTCGCCGAGCCCGGTCGAGATCTCCCGGGCGGAGAGGAACGTGAAGCGGTACCCCTTCGGCTCGTACACCTGCGAGAACATCCGATAGATGCCGCCGTACACGTCGTTGACGCAGACGACATGGTCGCCGGGCGAGAGGAGGTGCAGCAACGTCGTCGCCGCCCCGAGCCCGGAGGAAAAGGCGTGGCCGTGGGCGGCGCCCTCGAGCGAGGCGAGGCATTTCTGGAGCGCCGTCCGTGTGGGGTTGGCAACCCGCGCGTAGTCGTATCCCTTGTGCACCCCGACCGCGTCCTGGACGTATGTGGACGTCTGGTAGATCGGGGTCGTCACCGCGCCCGTGGCGGGATCCGGCTCCTGCCCGACGTGGATCGCGCGGGTCTCGAACTCCATGGCGAGGATGCTACTGACGCGTGGAGCGCGCCTTGTGACACTTTGTCACTTGGCGGTGTACGTCGCCTTCTCGACTCCCTCGGCGCCGAGAAATGTCGCGAGGCTGTCGAGCGCCTCGTCCAGTCGGGAAGTATCGCCCCACGCGCCGAGAACCCGGAGCATCCCGGCTTTGCGATCGTGGAGCGGTTCGACGCGACCCACCAGGCGGCCGCCGACGAGGATCGGGAGGACGTAGTAGCCGTACTCCCGCTTCGCCTTGGGCACGTACATCTCCAGTCGATAGTGGAAGTCGAACAGCGCCTCGGCGCGATCTCGGTCGTGGATCAGGCGGTCGAACGGGGACAGGAGCGTCACGCGATCGGGGACGGAGCCGTCCGAAGCACTCGGGTGCGCTTCCCAGCCCGCAGCCGTCAGACGCACGCCGAGAGCCCGGAACCGCTTCTCCGCGATCGCCCGCTCGGCTTCGCGGAGCGAGACCGTCTCGGTCTCGGGATACCAGCGTTCCGCGAGATCCCAGAGTCGCTGACCGCCGCTTCGGCCGACGATCGCGACCACGCCGCGCCCGTGCAGGATCTCGAGCAGAATGCCCACGTTTCTATTGCCGTACCAGCGGTGTGACTCGCGCTTCTGGTGCGAGAGATCCTCGAGCTCGCGCGAGAGCATCGGTCCGTTTCGCTCGAGCTCGCGCAGGACATATTGTTTGAACCGCGCGTTCGTCTTCAGGAACTCGGTGGCGCGCCGCTCGAAGGTGTACTTCCCTCTACGGCGGCGCATTCGCGCGCGAACGAGCGGGAGATCCTCGATGGGCCAGATGTAGGCATTCCACTCGAAGAGCTTCTTCTGCTTCCACAGGAGGCGGTCGAGCTCCGCGCGGTCGTAGGGCCCGAGCCGACTCCAGGGGACGAGGTACTGCGGCGGGGCGACGCTCGAGATGGGATCGATCTGGAGGAAGCCGAGCTGGTGGACCGTGTCGAGGACGCTCTTCGCCGAGCCGTCGAGGAGCTGAGCGCGGACGGCGATCCTCCGGGCCTCCTCCGGCGAGACGATGGTGGTCAGTCGGGGATCCTTCCGGCGAGGATCTCGGCCAGCCGGCGCGGATCGATGTTGCCGCCCGACACGATGCAGACGATCCGTCCCTCGCCGGCTGCCCCGGCGATCGCTGCAGCGACCGGCAGCGCTGCCGCACCCTCTGCGACGATCCGCCCACGTTCGACGAGCAGCTTCACGGCGGCGGCGACGGCCTCCAGCGAGATCGGGAACGCTCCGGTTACGAGAGGCCGTGCCAGCTCCCACATGTCGGACAGGAGCGATCCCGATCCCGCTCCGTCGACGAAGGACGGCTCGAACTCGACCGGCACGGGGACGCCGTCGTTGGCGATCGCCGCAGCGACCGGGGCACCGGTTTCCGGCTCGCACACGTAGACCTTCGTAGTCGGCGAGACAGCCTTGAGCGCGCTCGCCACCCCCGTGGTCAGCCCGCCGCCACCCCAGGGGATCAGCACCGCGTCGATGTCCTCGAGTTGTTCCGCGAGCTCGAGGCCGATCGTGCCGTTACCCGCCATCACGGGCGGGTCGCGAACGGGGTGGACGAAGTAGCCGTCGACCCCCTCCAGCTCGACGAGGGCCTGGTCGCGGTCGGCCTCGATCGCTGACCACCACGTCTCCCAGGGCACGCGCACGACGCGGCCGCCCAGCCGCTCGACGGCCGTGAGCTTCGCGGTCGACGCGTTGTCGGGGACGACGATCGTGGCGGGAATGCCGAGCACGCGCGCCATCCAGGCGACTCCCTGGGCCATGTTGCCGGTGCTCGTCGTGACGACGCCTCCGGCGAGCTCGGCGCGCGGGGCGCTCAGTATGGCGTTCGCCGCGCCACGCAGTTTGAAGGAGCCGATCGGCTGCAGGCTCTCGAGCTTGAGCCAGATCTCCGCCGGCGCGTCGTCCAGGTGAAGGCGAACGAGGGGCGTGCGAACCACGGTGTGCGCGATCAGGACTCTCGCGCGCTCGATGTCCTCGAGCGGGATCAGAACTCGACCTCGCTGCCGACGCCCTGCTTCCGCGCCCGCCGGACGACGAGCTCGGCAGCGGCCAGGTCCTCGACCGCGATTCCGAGCGACTTGAACAGCGTCAGCTCGTCTTCGCGCTCGCGTCCAGGGTGCGTTCCGACGAGCACTTCCCCGAGCTCCGCCTTGATGTGCTCGAGGCCGATCGCGCCCTCCGCCTGCGCGATGAGGAAGTCGCCGGACTCGTTCAGCGTCGACTCTCGCCTGTCGACGAAGAGCGAGCTCGCTGCAACCGTCTCGGTGTCCAGCTCTCGGGTGGTCGGGATGCTCGAGCCGACAGCGTTGACATGCGCGCCCGGCGCGAGCCAGCGGTGCTCGACGATGGGCTCGCGCGCGCTGGTCGTGGTGCACACGACCTCGGCGCCGAAGAGCGCCGCGTCAGGGGACGGGGAGACGACCGCCTCCACCTCGATCGCGAGCTGCTCCGCGGCGTCGAGGTTCCGCGCCCAGATCCGGAGCTCGGGGTCGTCGAGGACAGCGCGCATCGCGTGTGCGTGCGCCCTCGCCTGCACGCCCGCGCCGAGGATCGCGACGCGTGCGGCATCTGCGCGCGCGAGCGCTCGGGTCGCTACCGCGGAGACGGCGGCCGTCCGGATCTCGGTCACGGGCGAGGCGTTCAACACGGCGACGAGCTGTCCGGTCTTGCCGTCATGGAGCAGGACCGCACCCTGGTGGGCATCGAGCCCACGGGTCGGGTTGTCGGGCGTCACCACGATCTCCTTCAGAGCGTAGGCCGCCGACTCGCCGCCCCGATGGGCGGGCATGAGGCCGATCAAGCCTGCTGCGCCGGGCGGACGGGCGACGGAGCGAAGCGGCTGATAGAGCTCGCCGCGTGCGAGCGACGTCAGTACCTCCTCCATCGCCTCGACACACGACTCCATGTCGAGCAGGCGTCGCACGTCGTGCTCGGAGAGGACCAGGACACTCATCGGTGGGGCCCTCCGACACTGAGCCTGCTCTTCACTCGAACAAGCCTCGCAGATGGGGCCGTTCCGCCGGAGTGAGCTCGAGCGCGAGCGCCTCGCGCACGGGCTCGAGATGCTCGGCCCGCACTGGCCCCGCCACGACCGCCGTTACGTCGGGCTCGCCCATCAGCCACGCGGTCGCCAGACCCGCCATCGAGACACCGCGCCCCAGCGCTTCCCGCTCGAACGCCTCGAGCGCGTCGTACACGCGATCGTTCTCGTAGCGCTCGTACGACTCCGGGCGTTGCGTCATCCGCGATCCCGCGGGATAGGCGCCCCCGCGGCGGTACTTGCCGGTGAGCCAGCCGCCGGCGAGCGGGCCATAGGCCTCGAAGCCGAGCCCGTGCTCACGGCAGACTGGAAGCACGCCGTGCTCTTCGTCCAAGTCGAGGAGGGACAGCGAGCTCTGCGCCCACTCGTAGCGCGTGATCGCTTCACGCCCGGAGACCCCGAGCGCCTCGGACAGCTGCGCGCCCGTGAAGTTGGAGGCTCCGACCGAGCCGACCTTCCCTGCGCGGACGAGCTCGTCGAACGCACGCAGGGTCTCCTCCTGGGGCACGTCCGGGTCGTAGTCGTGCGCCAGGTACAAGGCGACTCGCTCGAGCCCGAGCCGCCCGAGGCTGACGTCGATCTGCCGCCGGATGCGGTCGCGTGCGAGCCCGTGATCCGCGTCCGCCTCGTTCGGGTTGAAGGTCTTGGTCTCGATCACGATCGTGTCGCGAACCGAGCCGTCCTTTTCCGCCAGCCACTCGCCGATGAAGCGCTCGCTCCGCCCTCCGCCGTAGGCGTCTGCGGTGTCGAAGGTGGTGATTCCGAGCTCCCACGCGGCATCCATGATCCGGAACGCCTCGTCCTTCCGGGTGCCCTCCCCGAAGAACGCGGGCGACGATCCCACGCCCCCGAAGTTCCCGCAGCCGAGGATGACGCGAGAAACCGCGATCCCGCTCCGCCCGAGCTCTTTGGTCTCCACGCGGCGATCCTACGGCGAGACGCCCAAACCTCGTACTCGTCTAACACCGCAACACCACGCCGAGGCGAGCGGCGGGGACGGTCGCCGAGTAGCCTCTCGACGCGGTGGGCGGGCTGATGTCGCGACTTCACATGGACGGCCCGCTGTGGCGGAACGGCGACTTCCTGCGCCTTTGGTCGGGCCAAACGATCAGTCAGTTCGGCAGCCAGATTTCTGGACTTGCACTTCCGCTGCTTGCGATCCTCGTTCTTGACGCGAGCGCCTTCGAAGTTGCCGCTCTAGGTGTCGCTGAGTTCCTGCCATTCATCCTCTTCTCACTCCCAGCAGGTGCCTGGGTAGACCGATTGAGGCGGCGACCGATCCTCATAGTCGCCGACTGGGGGCGAGCAGTCGCCCTGGCGTCGGTGCCGGTCGCCTACGTTCTCGACTCTCTAACCATTACGCAGCTTTACATCGTGGGTTTCGTTGTCGGTGTCTTCACCGTCTTCTTCGATGTTGCCTACCAGTCTTATCTCCCGTCGCTCGTCGCGCGTGAGGAGTTGACGGACGCCAATGGGAAGCTCGAAGTAAGCCGGTCTGCGGCTCAAACCGCCGGACCGGGTGTGGCGGGAGTTCTGATCGGTGTCCTCACTGCACCCTATGCCGTCCTCGTTGACGCGATCAGCTTCTTGGTGTCGGCGCTCTTCCTCAGTTCGATCAGGCTCGGGGAGTCGATTGAATCCGCCGCGAACGGCAAGCGGGAACCGTTGAGGACCGAAATCGCGGACGGACTGCGCTTCGTGCTCAGACACCCGATCATGCGACCTAGCCTGGTCTACGTCGCGCTTGTGAACTTCTTCAGCAACGTCGTCTTTTCGGTCTACCTCGTATACGCCGTACGCGACCTCGACTTGTCGCCAACGGCAATCGGTCTAATCGGCTCTATCGGAAACGTGGGGTTGCTCGTCGGGGCGATCATCGCTCCGCGCCTCGGGACGCGGTTCGGGGTCGGCCCGGTCCTAATCGTCGTCGCTGCAATCAGCGGCTTCTCACTATGGCTGATCCCTCTAGCGAGCGAACGCCTGGTGATTCCCTTGCTCGTCGCGTCGGGCGTGATCTTCGGCTTCTGCGCAGTCGTCTACAACGTTGTCGGAATCAGTCTCATGCAGGCGATCACACCGGACCGGATGCTTGGTCGTATGACCGCATCGCGCAGGTTCGTCGTCTTTGGTGTCATCCCACTTGGGATGCTCGCCGGGGGCGCGCTCGGAACCACCATAGGGTTGCGCGAGACGATGTGGATTGGTGCAGTCGGCAGCTCGTTGTGTTTCCTCGCGCTTTTCGCTTCGCCCATCCGACAGGTTAGAACCGTTGCGGACGCCGAGCAGCTTGTCGGCGTCGAGACCCTGTGAGCGTGTCCGCACAACGGCGATAGCCGAACTTGGTTCGGCTCACTCGACTCAAAGTAACCATTTTAGTCAATTCATTCGCCTGCGTATCGTCGCGCGCTATTCGCAGAGATCGTTTTCAAAGTCAGCAGCAGTCGATGAAAGTGGGTTTAACGCGATGGCCGGGCTTCATCCTCCGATACAACCAGACGGTGCAGTACCGGCGACTCGGGGCGAGCGACCTCACGATCTCGGAGATCAGCCTCGGGTCGTGGCTCACGTACGGCGTCGGGGTCGAGACGGAGACGTCACGCGCGTGCCTCGACCGCGCCTTCGAGCTCGGCGTCAACTTCGTCGACACCGCGAACGTGTACGGGCGCGGGGCTGCCGAGGGGTTCCTCGGCGACGCGCTCGCAAAGCGCGAGCGCTCGTCCTACGTGCTTGCCACGAAGCTCTTCTTTCCGATGTCGGACGAAGACCGCGGACTTTCGGCGGCACAGGTCACGAAGCAGATCGACGCCTCGCTGCGGCGGCTCCGCACCGATTACGTCGACCTCTACCAATGTCATCGCTACGACCGGGAGACGCCACTCGAGGAGACCATGCACTCGCTCACCGAGGTGGTGCGCCAGGGCAAGGCTCGCTATCTCGGGTTCAGCGAGTGGACACCGGCGCAGATCCGCGCCGCGCACGAGATTCCCGATGTCGAGCGGTTCGTCTCGAGTCAGCCGCAGTACTCGATCCTGTCGCGTAACGTCGAGGAGGGAGTGATCGCGCTCTCCGCAGAGACCGGGATCTCTCAGATCGTCTGGTCGCCACTCGCTCAGGGCGTGCTGAGCGGGAAGTACCGGCCGGGGGATGCCCTTCCCGAGGACTCGCGTGCCGCGTCCGACGCGATGGGCTGGGCGATGAACCGCTTTCTTCGGGACGAGGTGCTGGAGGCGGTGCAGCGGCTGCGGCCGATCGCGACTGGCCTCGGGATCACGATGTCGCAGCTCGCGCTCGCCTGGGTGCTGCGGGAGCCGAACGTCGCGTCCGCGATCGTCGGCGCGAGTCGCCCGGAGCAGGTGGAGGAGAACGTCGCCGCTTCGGGCATCGAGCTGGACGCGGCGACGCTGGCCGCGATCGACGAAGCCGTCGCCGGTGTCGTCGAGGACTGAGCGGTAGTACCTTGTCGCCGTGAGCGAGGGAATCAGCGTCGAGGAGCTCCAGCTCGCCGCGCGGAACCACGGGCTGCCGCTCGAGGCGCTCCGCTGGGACATCACGCCGGTCGGTCTCCACTACCTGCTGACCCACTACGACATTCCGGTGGTCGATACGGAGACCTGGAGACTCGAGCTCGACGGGCTGGTCGAGTGGCCGCTCTCGCTCTCCCTCGACGACCTGCGCTCACGGCCTTCGCTCGACGTCGTCTCGACGATGGAGTGCGCAGGGAACGGGCGAATGCACATCGAGCCGCACGTGGTCAGTCAGCCCTGGCTGGTGGAGGCCGTCGGGAACGCCCGCTGGAAGGGTGTCGCGCTCGCGACGCTCCTCGAGGAAGCCGGTTTGGGAGAGGGCGTCGTCGAAGTGCTCTTCGAAGGGCTCGATCGCGGCGTCGAGGGCGGGGAGGAGCAGTTCTATGCGCGCAGCCTCTCGCTCGCAGAGGCATTCGGTGAGGACGTTCTCCTCGCGTACGAGATGAACGGCGTACCGCTCCCACCACAGCACGGCTTCCCGCTGAGGCTGCTCGTGCCGGGCTGGTACGGGATGACGAGCGTCAAGTGGCTCGCCCGCATCACCGCGCTCGACGCTCCCTTCGAGGGGTACTACCAGCGGCGTAGCTACCGCCTGCGACAGCAGGAGGACGAGGTCGGCGAGCCCGTTTCGCGGATCCAGGTGCGCGCGCTGATGGTGCCTCCGGGTATCCCGGAGTTTCTGAGCCGCGCGCGGATCGTCCCGGCGGGAGAGTGCGTGCTCGAGGGGCGCGCGTGGTCGGGAGAAGCGGAGATCGAGGGTGTCGAGGTCTCGGTCGACGGTGGCGAGAGCTGGGCCGCGGCAGAGCTCGCGCAGCGCTCGGGTGGACGCTGGGCCTGGCGCGGCTGGCGCTTCGTCTGGCACGCCGAGCCGGGCGAGTGCGAGCTCTGCTGCCGGGCGCGCGATGCCGCCGGGAACGTGCAGCCGCTGGCGCCGCCCTGGAACCTCGGTGGCTACGTGAACAACGCCGTGCATCGCGTCGCTGTCACCGTGCGGGCGTAGCCGTGCGACTGCTCCTGACTGCGGTCGCCGCCCTCGCCCTCGCCGTGGGCTCGGCCGGCGCGGCGATCGAGACCGGGTCGATCACCGCCAGGCTCACGCTCGACGGGAAAGCGCTCCGACCCGAGCTTGCGCTCACCTCGGATGCTCGCTCGCTCGGTCTCATGAATCGACGCAAGGCTCCCGCCGACGGCATGCTCTTCGTCTTCCCCGGGCCGACGAGGGGCGGCTTCTGGATGAAGGACACGCTCGTCCCGCTGACGATCGTCTTCTTCAACGCCGACGGCGAGCGGGTTCGCAAGCTCTCCATGACGCCTTGCCGGACCGACCAGTGCAAGATCTACGACCCCGGGCGGACGTACCGCTTCGCGCTCGAGCTGCGGGCCTCGGACGTTCGCCCCGCCAAGCGCCTCGGGCCGTTGGGCGAGCTTCGCCGCCTCGTTCGGCAGGCTCGGTAGGCACGCTTCGCCGCGCCGGCGGGCACAATTCGTGCATGGAGCTTCCGAGCCCACCTCGTCTCCGGGGTCTCTTCCACCAGTACGCCTTCTTCGCGGCGGTCGCTGGAGGTGCAACGCTCGTCGCCCTCGCCGAGGGTGCCCGCGCGCGCTTCGCGGTGGCCGTGTACGCCGCCGCGCTTGCGGCGATGTTCGGCGCGAGCGCCCTGTATCACCGCGTTCCGTGGCGGTCCGCTCGCGCTCGCGCCTGGGCGCGCCGGGTCGACCACTCGATGATCTTCTTCTTCATCGCCGGCACGTACACGCCGTTTGCGCTGCTCGCGTTCTCCGGTGTCCTGCCGGCCGTGGTCCTCGCGTGCGTGTGGACGGGAGCGGCGCTCGGAATTCTGCTGAACGTCAGCTGGATCGACGCGCCGAAGTGGGTGATCGCGCCCGTGTATCTCCTGGTGGGCTGGGTCGGCGTGCTCGCCGCGCCGCAGTTCTTCACGCAGCTCGACGTCGCGTCGGCCGTGCTCGTCGCGGTCGGTGGCCTGCTGTACACGCTCGGCGCCATCGCCTACGCCACGCACTGGCCGGATCCGTTTCCGGCGACCTTCGGCTTCCACGAGGTCTTCCACGTCCTCGTTCTCGCGGCGGCGGTGTCCCAGTTCGTCGCGGTCGCGCTCGTCGTTCTCTAGATGCTTGATCAGGAATTGGCGCGCAGCCGGGGGTGGCCGTCATCCGGACCGCGGTGAATTTCCCGGTCAGGCATCTGGCCGTGCTCCGCTGGGCGCTCGTGCTTGGCGCGATCCTCATGCTGCTTCCGAGCGCCGAGGCAGCCCGCGCACCGGTCGTGGTCGTCGACGCGGGTCACGACCTGCGCGGAAACCCGGCGACCGAGCCGATCGGGCCGGGCTCGAGCACGCGCAAGATCAAGGACGGTGGCGGGACTCGCGGGGTCGTCTCCGGGCTCACCGAGGCAGAGCTGAACATGCGCGTCGCCACCCGGCTTCGGGCGCTGCTCGAGCGTGCCGGAGTGCGCGTCGTGATGACGCGGACTCGGACGTCGGGGACGAGCATGGGCAACATCGCCCGGGCCCGCATCGCCAACCGGGCTCAGGCGGGGCTCTTTCTCCGCATCCACGCCGACGGCTCGACCGACCCGAGCGTGCGTGGCTCGCACACGCTCTACCCGGCGCTCCGGGAAGGTTGGACGGACGACGTCCATGCGGCCAGCAAGCGTGCGGCGAAGATGGTTCAGGCCGACATGGTGAGGGCGCTCGGCTTCCCCGACCGCGGCCTGCAGGAGCGAAGCGACTTCACCGGCTTCAACTGGGCCGACGTCCCCGTGATCCTCGTCGAGATGGGGTTCATGACGAACCGCATGGACGACGGGCTGCTAGCGACCGCGGCGTATCAGCAGCGTGCTGCGGTGGGCGTTTGCCGGGGTGCGCTTCGCTTCCTGGGGCGCCGCACTACGCCCTGCGCAAGGTGAGTCGCGCAGCCGCCGCGAAGCGGCGCCCTCCAGAGATTTTCGCGCGCCAAGTTGTTCGTGCGATCGAAATCTGCGCTAGCGGATTCCGATCTTGCACACGGGTCGGAATCCGCCCGAGCGGATTCCGATCTTGCGCTGATTGGCTAGGGTAGTGCCATGGCCACCAAGAGACAGCAGACGATGGCGAAGCTGACGCGCGAGCGGAACGTCAAGGAGAAGCGCGAGCGAAAGCTGGAGAAGAAGCGAGCGAGGAAGCTGGCTGCCGCCGAGGGCGGCGAGCCGATGGTCGAGGTCGACGAGTTCGGCATACCTCTAGCCGTGAGCGACGAGCCGCTCGCGACATCGACCGACGACTGACGCTCCTACGCGCGCTCCTCGATCCGCATCAGTCCGAGCTGGACGATCGTCCGGTAGCTCGTGAAAGCGTGGTGCCCGGCCTGCAAGAGGTACTGGTCGGAGTCCAGCAAACGACGGTAGACATAGAGAGGCGCGCGAACCGATCGATCGCAGTCGCCGCTCATGCACTCGCAGGCGAACTCGACGAGACCCTGCGCATCCGTCGTCGGCTCGAGCTCGGCGGCTTTCTGGCGATTGGCCGTTCGCCGCTCGACCCGGTGGGCGATGTCGTCCTGGACAGCCACCAGGTTCTTGCTTGCAGTACTCGCCATGCGTGCTCTCCTCCTGCCATGAACGGATAGGGAGGGCGCAGGCGGCGCCTTCGGTATTCGTCCTGTGTCCGTCCAGTGTAGCCGCCGCGTTACGAGTGGCCGGCGTTCGAGAGCTCGGATGCCGCATTCCTACGGGCGATCTCGGTGCGAACAGCAGGCGCGACCTCGGTGCCGAGGAGCTCGATCGCGCGCAGCACTTTCGGATGCGGGAGCGTGCCGACGCTGATCTGGGCGAGGAACCGGTCGTGCTCGAAGATCTCGTGCTGGAAGAGAATCTTCTCGATCACCTCCTGCGGACTGCCGACGACCAGCGCTCCGCGCGGAGAGCAGAGCGCGTCGAAGCCGGTCCTCGTCATCGGTGACCACCCGCGTTCGCGCCCGATCGCGTTCATCATCGCGGCGTAGGACGGAAAGAACTCGCCGGCAGCCTGCTGCGAGGTCTCGGCGACGTATGCGTGCGAGTTGATGCTGAGTGCGGGCATCGCCTCGTGCCCCGCCTCACGTGCGGCCTGCCGGTGCAGCTCGGCGAACGGCGCGAATCGTTCCGGCTCCCCGCCGATGATCGCCAAGGCCATGGGGAGGCCGAGCCTGCCCGCTCTGACGGCCGACGTGGGTGTGCCGCCGACGGCCACCCAGATCGGCAGGGGATCCTGGACCGGGCGTGGATACACACCGAGTCCGTCGAGTGCCGGACGGTGCTCTCCCGACCACGTGATCCGTTCCCCTTCGCGCAGCCGGAGGAGCAGACCGAGCTTCTCGGCAAAGAGGTCGTCATAGTCGTCGAGGTCGTAGCCGAAGAGCGGGAACGACTCGATGAACGAGCCCCGGCCGACCATGATCTCGGCGCGGCCGCCCGAGAGCAGGTCGACCGTGGAGAACTCCTGGAAGACGCGCACGGGGTCGTCGGAGCTCAGGACGGTGACGGCGCTCGTCAGCCGAATGCGGCTCGTCCGAGCTGCAGCCGCGGCGAGCACGACCGCCGGCGCCGAGACCGCGAAGTCCGGGCGATGATGCTCTCCGACCCCGAACACATCGAGCCCGACCTGATCGGCGAGCTCGATCTCCTCGAGCAGGTTGCGCAGCCTTTGCTCTGGACTGATCACACCCGCTTCGGAGTCGCCGCGCAGCTCGGCGAACGTGTATATGCCGATTTCCACGGTTCCCTCACCTTGCCAGCACCCCACGACTTTGTGGCGGGCGCGTAATACTGGTTGATCCAGGTCCCTGCATCAAGGAGGCAAGATGGCACCCATCGTTCACACCGTCGAGATCTCGCGAAGCCCCGAGGACGTCTTCACCTACCTGACCGACCTCGAGCGGTTCACCGAGTGGCAGGAGCAGGTCGTGAGTGCTCGCCGCCTGGACGATGGACCGATGAGCGTCGGCTCGAAGGCGTCGCTTACACGCCGGATGGGAAAGCGGGAGCAGACGTTCACCACGGAATTGACCGACTGGGACCCTCCGCGGAGCTACGCGTTCCGAGGAATCGACGGTCCGGTCAGGCCGATCGGGAAGGGCACTCTCGAGCCCATGGCCGACGGCGCGGGCACCCGATTCACGTTCTCGATCGAATTCGAGGGACACGGGATCGGGAAACTGCTGGTCCCGCTCATCGTCCGCAGGCAGGCAAAATCGGAGATCCTGAAGAGTCATGCCGCGTTGAAGGAGCGACTCGAAAGCAGCAAGTAAATCTCTCGGGCTGGAGGATATGTTCGGGCGCGCTTGGCTCCGCGGCCAAGTCGTACTACCTTTCTGCGAGACGGTGAGAAGGTGAGGCTTCGCCGAGCACCGATGGGAATCCGGCGCGCTGGCATTCCATCGGCTTTGCACGGCCTCGCGCGCTTCGGTCTCGTCATCGCCCTCGCGGCCGGAGCTTGCGCGACGGTGTTCGCCTCGACCTCCTTCTCGGCACGTCCCGATGCCGCGGCGAAGGTGGCTGCGCCCGGATTCCCCGGAGGCCGGTACTTCAACGTCGCCTGCGGCTTCAGCCACCGCAACAACGACGATCCGATCGTCTTCCCCGGAGCGCCCGGCCGCTCGCACAACCACACGTACATCGGCAACACGAGCGTGGACGCCTCGTCGACTCCCGCGACGCTCCGCGGCGGGGAGACGACGTGCGACGTTGCGGCCGACGCGTCCACGTACTGGACGCCCACCCTGTACGAGGGAACCGAGCCCCTTCCGCCGCTGGCCGCGATCCTCTACTACACGAGACACACGTCAGGCTCGATCGTCTCGCTGCCGGACGGGCTGAACATGGTCGCCGGCAATCCGGATGCCCGTCGCCCCCAGCAGAAGAGCGTCGTCTCGTGGAGCTGCGGAGGAGGCGCCGCGAAGCGGTTCGTCGTCGTCCCTCAGTGCTCCGAGGAGAGCGCTCTGGTCTTCAACGTGCGCTTTCCGAACTGCTGGAACGGGCGAGCGACCGACAGCCCCGACCACAAGCGGCACATGGCGTACTCAGCGGCCGGCTCGTGCCCGGCGTCGCATCCCGTTCGGGTGCCGACGATCTCGCTCGTGATGATCTACCAGTCGACGTCCCGGCTCGCCCGCCTCGCGTCCGGCAAGTTCGGCGCGCACGCGGACTTCATGAACGGGTGGGACGACGACGTGCTGTCGCGGCTCGTCGCCGCGCTGAACTAGCCAGTCGTCAAACGGGAGTGGCTGCGGCGGTCTCCCCTTCCCCGACCGTCACGACGTCCTCGCGACTCAGAAGCAGGAAGAGGAGCACCGCGGCCGCCGCAATCAGCACCGCGCTTCCGAGGAACGCGACGTGGAAGCCGTCGACGAGCGCCTGCGCCTGTTCGTTCTCGGTCGGCTGCCCGCTGACTCCCGCGAGCGTGTCTTCAGTCGTGCTCACTGCGAGCGTGGAGAGGACTGCCAGTCCGACGGCGCCTCCGATCTGCTGCGACGTGTTGAAGAGCCCAGATGCGAGACCGGCATCCGAGTTCGGAATGCCGCTCGTCGCGATCAGCGTGATCGGCACGAAGGTGAGGCCCATCCCGATCGAGGCGAGCATTACCCCTGGCAGGAAGTCGGTGACGTACTCGCCCCCGGGCTGGAGGCGGATGAAGAGCAGCATTCCGGCGACGGCCATGGTCATCCCTATGAGTGGGAGCTCCCGAGCTCCGACCTTGGCGACGAGCCCCTGCGACAGCCCCGCGCCGATGATGATCCCGGCGGTGAAGGGGAGGAAGGCGAGCCCTGCCTCCAGTGCTGAGTAGCCGAGCACCCGCTGCAGGTACAGCGTGTTGAAGAGGACGTCGACATGCGAAAGAAGAGAGCCCCCGTTCTCCGAGGGCTCTCATGGTCGGCCAGTGGTCTTCTCGATCTCACTTGGTGGGCCGTGGCACCACTCGCGCATTAGGAGGAATAGCGGGGAGGATTTCCGCTGACCCCGACGTCAGCATCGGGCCTCGAACACCATCAGCTCGCCAGCCCATCCCCTGTCCGTCCCCACCGCCGACGCCGGTAACGAAGCCCATGATGAGACGGGGGGCTCCGGTGCCATCGACGACTGTGAGCAGATACGGGCGGGAACCCTCGGCCAGAGGGCCGAGCAAGCGGTAGAAGCTCTGCCCGCTCGTGGCTAAGAACTTGGCTTCGTTGTCGGGTTGAATGACGATCTCAGCCGTCCCTCCGAAGAGGGGAACGTAGTTGACCGCCACTAGCTCCACGTCGACCTGATGCCCGACCAAGGTGGCGTTCGCGACAATCTCGTCCCTCGTGACCGGCGTGAAGTCGAGGTTGTCGGTGTTCACCCAGTCGAGCTGATCCGAGACCAGCTTGCCGTTCTCGAACACCTTGGTGACGATCTCCTTGGCTCCCGTCTGCTGGGCCTCGGCGACGGCAGCGAGTTTCTGCTGCCACTCGATCCGCGTGTCGTAGCCGCCGTTGGACAGAGCTGCTCGCTGTTCTCCTCGAACCACGACCCTCTCGTTCGAGGACTTCACGGAGGCGACCGCCGTCCGGTCGATCCCGCTGGTGGCATTCGGGCGTATTGCCGACCCTGCCGACACGATCACACCGACAGTCAGGAGGGCGGCGACCAAGATGAATAGTCTCATGCTCACTCCTCTAGCTGTAGTTGATCGTGAAGGGCGCGGGTGGTGGTGATGCACTCCACGGGCAGCAGTCGAACGGCGCATGTCCGGCCGCGTTCGCGCTGCTGATGCCGTTCCAGACCGGCGACCCCGACTCCGTGTAGGTGTATTGCCATTCGTGCCAACCTGGGCCACCAGGGAGAGGCCCGTAGTACGCGTCGAGTTCGGAGGGCGGGAGACCTCCCTCGATGTACTCGCCCCAGACGAAGGGGTTGCCCTGCGTAAAGCCCATCGACTGGTAATACGGGCCAGCGAAAGCGCCGTTGATGATCACCCTCCACCCCAGCCCGGCGTAGTGCCGGATGTTGAAGACCATCGGGGTGCCGAAGGTGCCTGCGAATTTATCGCAGTTGTAGTTGGTGCCCCCGGGCTGCTGTCGCTCGATGAATTGGCCCGTGAACAGTCCCGAGCCACATGCCATCGAATAACTGGAGCCGATTCTGAGGTGCCCGACCTGGACTAGCCCGGCCGGGTTGCCAAGGGACGGGCTGCTCTGCATCGTGATCGCGACGGTCGCGTTGAACGAAGGCGCAGACACCCCCCTTTCAGGTTGACTCGTGTTCCCTTGGCGATGTAAACGACGTCCTTCGCCCACCCGAACTGGTGAGTGGCCTGGGCGATCCCGGTCACCGAGAGCGACATCACTCCGATCAGAACGACCAGGCGAGCGAAGTGCTTGAACGTCGGTCTCTCCCTTCCATCGTTCACGTTAGCGCCTTCAACGTGAGCCGTGCGGTCATCTGAGACGATTTCCCCCTTTTGGAAATGAGTCGAGCTTCGGGGCAGGGAGAGGCCCCCCGTCATTTGATGACCGAGGGGCTCTTGCGGTGGGCGGCGCTGAGGCGCGCCACCTGGGACAGGAGCCTGAGGAGGTGACTCCCTGGGGGAAATCCTCCGGGTGTTGAAAGAGCAGCGTCACGCGGTCAGTCGCTCTGAGAGGTTCATGCCGGGCACTCGGATGCTCTGCTCGGCGTTCGAGGGCCACTGCGCAGCCTGCTGGCAGACTCGACACCGCCGTACGCCGCGATGCGGTCGGCCAGGCTAACCGGAGCCTCCTCTATCCAGAACATCCGAACGACGCCCTGCCGTCGGGCGATCAACGCCGACGAGGAAGATCCGCTTGCGGCCGACGAGATCTCCCGCTCGCCCACCGAGCAGGAGAAAGCCGCCGAAGACGAGCGTGTAGGCGTTGACGATCCACTGCAGATCGGCATCCGACATGTCGAGGTCGGCCTGGATCGACGGCAGCGCCACGTTCACGATCGTCGCGTCGAGGATGACCATGAACTGCGCCATGCAGACGAGGACGAGCACGAGTCACGGATTCACGTGCCCCAGAGCGGGTGAGCGATTGACGGCGACGTCGCTCATGAGCCCGTCACCCTAGCGATCCGGACGTTCCCCAATCGAGGCAGTCGGTTGCCGTAGGGGCCGGGCATGCCCGGCCCCGAAAGAGAAGGTGGTGGCGGGCAGATCACGGCTCGGCCGTGCGCCGCCCGGGTGGAGCTGCACCGATTCGGACGATCTCCGTTTCACGCGTACTCACACGCTCGACGCGTCATGATCGACCGTCGATGGGACAGGCGATCGTCTTCGGAAGCGTTGCGTCGGCGGCGTTGGTCGTGGGTGCGGGGATCGGCGTCCGCTGGACGCTGCCCGACCACGTGTACGCTGTGGTGCTCGCGTTCGGAGGCGGCGCTCTGATCAGCGCGCTCTCCTTCGAGCTCCTCGCAGACGCCAATGACTACGGCGGCGTGTGGTACGCGGCCCTCGGCCTACTCATCGGGTCAGCGACGTTCATCCTTCTCGACAAGCAGCTGATGGATCGCATGCGTGGCAGCGCGATCGGCTTCGGGTTGCTTGCCGCCGCGGTGCTCGACGGGATTCCCGAGAGTCTTGCCCTCGGGGTCAGCCTGGTCGAGGGCGGCGGGCTTGCGCTCCTCGTCGCCATCTTCATCGCGAACGTCCCGGAGGCCGTGGGCGGTGCGACACGAATGCGCGACGACGGCAGGTCGGTGGCGTTCATCGTTGCTATCTGGACCGCAGCCGCAGTCCTCATCGCGGCGTCGGTGGTCGCGGGGCGGCTGCTACTCGGCGACGCGCCTGGGAACCTGCTCGCCGTGTTGCTCGGCTTCGCGGCCGGCGCCGTGCTCGCCGCTCTCGCAGAGTCCGTCTTGCCCGAAGCCTATGAACGCGGCGGTCCCTACGTCGCGTTCGCGACCGTCGCGGGGTTCCTGGTCTCCTACCTGCTCTCGGAGGCGTAGGGCCGCCTGTGATGAGCTCGCTTCACCACGCGGCGCCCCGAATTGCCTAGCATGGTCGCCGTGGGGCAAGGGTCGCTTACAGCTGCTCCGGTCGCGGATCGTCTCGAGCTGCATCGCTCCGAGCTCACCGGCTACTGCTACCGGATGCTCGGGTCGGTCTTTGAAGCCGAGGACGCGGTCCAGGAGACCTTCCTGCGGGCTTGGCGGAGCTTCGACCGGTTCGAAGGCCGCGCGGCTCTCCGTTCGTGGCTCTATCGCATTGCGACGAACGTGTGCCTCGACCTGCTGGAGGGTCGCAAGCGACGGGCTCTCCCGATGGACCTCGGCCCGGCGCGCGAGCCGGTGGCCGAGAACCTGAACACGCTCCCGGAAGTCACCTGGGTCGAACCGATGCCCGACAGCCGCATCGCGCCGGAGGGAGACCCGGCCGACGTCGCGGTCGCGCGCGAGACGATCCGCCTCGCGTTCGTCGCGGCGCTGCAGCACCTCCCACCGAGGCAGCGCGCGGTGCTGATCCTCTGCGAGGTGCTGCGCTGGAAGGCGTCAGAGGTCGCGGAGCTCCTCGAGACCAGCGTTGCCTCCGTGAACAGCGCGCTCCAGCGTGCGCGGGCGACGCTCGAGGCGAGTGACGTGACGACCGATGCGCCGCTTTCCATAGACCAGGCGGACATGGAGCTGCTCGCCCGCTACGTCGCCGCCTTCGAGCGCTACGACATGGACGCCCTGATCTCGCTGATCCACGAGGACGCGACGCAGTCGATGCCGCCGTACGACCTCTGGCTCGCCGGTCGCGACGACATTCTCCGGTGGTGGGTCGGCCCCGGTGGCGGCTGTCGAAACTCGCGAGTGATCCCCACGATCTCTGCGAACGGCGCTCCTGCATTCGGGCAGTACAAGCCGAGCGAGAGCGGCGAGGGCTACGAGCCCTGGGCGCTCCAGGTGCTCGAGATCGAGGACGGCAGGATCGTCGAGTTCACGTTCTTCCTCGACACGAAGACCCTGTTCCCGCTGTTCGGGTTGCCGTTCGAGTATCAACCTTCGTAGGCCGCCCGCACACCTGAAAGGCGGGGTCAGGCTGAAGCCTGACCCCGGGGACTCCGACGGGGAACGCAACGTGAGTGGGGTCAGGCTTTAGCCTGACCCCGTTTCGAAGGTTGTCAGGCCTGCGCGGAAACAGCAGCCGACTCCGCCTCGAGCGCAGCCGGATCCATCCAGATGACTTCCCACAGGTGACCGTCGACGTCCTGGAAGCTCCGGCCGTACATGAAGCCCATCTCGAGCGGCTCGTTGGCGGGCGAGCCGCCCGCCGCGAGCGCCTTGTCGGCGAGGTCGTCGACACCCTCCCGGCTCTCCGCGGACAGCGCCATGATCACTTCCGTCTGCGTGGTCGCGTCCACGAGCTCCTTCTTGGTGAAGTCCTTGAACTTGTCCTCGACGAGGAGCATCACGAAGGCGTCGTCACTGACGATCATCTGCGTGGCGGTCTCGTCGGTGAACCGCGGATCGAACGAGAAGCCGAGACCGGTGAAGAACTCGACCGACCTGTCGAGATCCTTGACCGGAAGGTTCACGAACAGCATTCGCGACCCGTTGCTGGTCATGTCTTCCTCCTTGGTTGACGGATTCACGAGGTAGACCCGAGCCGGTCCTAGAACTCATCGCTCCGGGACTTCCTTCGGCAAACGTCCTCGAGGCCCATGAAGGCGACGAGCTCGAGCAGGTCGTCGGACGCATTGCACAGCTGCACCTTGCAACCATGGCGTCGCGCGGCGAGTTGGAGCCGCGCGAGGGCATCCACCGTCACGGCATCGGGATCGACGCCCGTGGCGTCACAGAGGACGACATTCCCATCGGCGTCGCCGAGCAGCGCGCAAACGCGTGCACAGAGCCCCGGAAGGTCGGCGCGCGCTATCGGGCCGCGAATGGCAAACGCGACGACGTGTGGCCCTGGGCCGGCCATGTGGGGGATGGACCCGGCGGTCGGCCTAAACTCATCGCTACGCTCGACTGATGCGCGTTGCGGTCACGGGTGCTTCCGGTCTCATCGGCTCAGCTCTCGGCCCCGTGCTCGAGCGAGCCGGCCACGAGGTGGTCGCACTCGTTCGGGGCGAAGAACCGCGGGCGGGTGAGGCGAGGTGGGATCCTGCGGCAGGAACGATCGACGTCGCTGCCCTCGAAGGGATCGGCGCGATCATCCACCTTGCGGGCGAGAACATCGGGCAGCGCTGGACCGAGACCTCGCGGAAGCGAATTCTGGACTCTCGCGTCGAGGGCACCCGGCTCGTTGCGGAGACCGCCGCGGCGCTCGACCCGCAGCCTGTGCTCCTGGCGGCGTCCGCGATCGGTTTCTACGGGCAGCAGGGCGACCAGGAGCTCACGGAAGCCTCCCCGCGTGGCGAAGGATTTCTCGGCGACGTCGTCTCGGCGTGGGAGGCGGCGGCAGAGCCTGCGCGTGGGGCCGGTGTCCGCGTCGTGCACCTTCGGCAGGGTCTCGTCCTCTCGAAGGACGGGGGCGCTCTCGGCCGGATGCTGCTTCCATTCCGCATGGGCGTGGGGGGCCGCATCGGAAGTGGACGTCAGTGGTGGAGCTGGGTGGCGATCGACGACGTTGCGGCTGCGTACCTGTTCGCGCTCGCACATCCGCTCGACGGCGTCTACAACCTCGCCGCGCCCGGTGTCGTCCGGAATGCGGACTTCGTGGACGCTCTCGGGAACGTCCTCGGTCGCCCGACGATCTTCCCGCTCCCCGGTGTCGCGGTGCGGCTCGCGTTCGGCGAGATGGGGGAGGAGATGCTGCTCGGTGGTCAGCGCGTCCGATCCGAACGGCTGCCGAGCGCAGGGTTCGAGTTCGCGCACCCCGAGCTCGCGGGTGCGCTCGAGCACGTTCTCGGCAGATAGCGCGTCGCCACACGGGCTTCACCGCCGCTCGGTCTCTCGCAGGAAGTCGCCCACGATCTCGAGATAGCGCTCCGTCTCCTCGAGCACTGGAGTGTGCGAGCTCTCCTCGAACACGACCTCGCGCGCCTGCGGAAGGCCACGGACGAGGGTCGCCGCGATCCTTTCCGTCGAGAGGTCGTACCGGCCCCGGATGACGAGCGCCGGCAGATCGAGGTCGCGAAGTCGCGGGCGCACGTCCCAACCCCGTAGTACGCCGGTGAGCGTCCATTCGTTCGGCCCCCACATCGCGCGGTAGCTCTCCCGTCCGCGTTCCAGCACCATCCGCTCGAGCTCGGGCGGATATGCGTCGCCGCGGTAGAAGTGGCGCGCATTGAAGACGGCCTCGGCCCGCTCGTATTCGGGGGCGTCGTAGCTTCCCGTGTGCTCGTGCTCCTCGAGGACGGCGAGCACGTAGGCCGGCAGCTCGTCGCGAAGGCGGGTTGCCTCTGCCTCCCACTCGGCGGTACTCGCGAGCGTCGATGAGAGGACGAGGCTCGAGAGCCCGCCGCGCGAGAGCGCATGCTCGAGCGCCAGCATCCCTCCCCAGGAGGTGCCGAGCAGATGAACGCGGTCGAGGCCGAGCTGCTCGCGCAGCGCCGCGAGCTCGTCGAGGAAGACTCCGAGACTCCATTCGATCCCAGCCGGCCGGTCTGATCGTCCGCAACCCAGCTGGTCGTAGAGGACCACGGCTCGACCGTGGGCGGCCAACCGCTCGAGCGGCGCGAAGTAGTGGTGTGTCGAGCCCGGCCCACCGTGGAGGCACAGGAGCGGATCGAGCCCTGACGCGAGCTCGCCGACGACCCGGAACCACGTTCGGCGGCCGTCCCATTCGAGCCAGCCTTCCCGCTCTGTCATCGGATCATCCTGGCATCGTCGCGTCGAGCGTCGCTCGGCCGGCGTCGCCACCACGCGTTGGTCGAGCGCTCCTGGACGGCCAGGAGCACGCGTGCAAGCGACCGATGAGTTACGCGTGCGTGGTCGGTCTGATGCTTCATGAACGACGAGAGGAGAATCGCCTGATGGCCTCGGAAAACCGCACTCGCTGGCTGGCCTTGCTCGTACTCTGCCTGGGAGACCTGATGATCGTCCTCGACGTGACGATCGTCGGCGTGGCGCTCCCGTCGATCAAGGAGGACCTCGGGTTCTCGGAGGCGTCGCTCGCGTGGGTCGTCAACGCGTACCTGCTGACGTTCGGCGGTTTCCTCCTTCTCGGGGGCCGGCTGGGTGACCTGTTCGGCCATCGCCGGCTGTTCCTGTTCGGCATCGGCGTCTTCACGCTCGCCTCCCTCGCGTGCGGGCTTGCCAGCTCCCAGGAGCTCCTCGTCGCCGCGCGCGCGGTACAGGGTGTCGGCGGCGCGGTCGTGTCCGCCGTCGCGCTCTCGCTGATGATGACGCTGTTCACCGAGCCGGCCGAGCGCGCGAAGGCCATGGGCATCTTCGGATTCGTCGCCTCGGGAGGCGGGAGCATCGGCGTTCTCCTGGGTGGCGTTCTCACGGATGTGCTGAGCTGGGAGTGGATCTTCCTCGTCAACCTTCCGGTCGGCGTCGCCGTCGTGGTGCTGTCGCTTCGTCTGTTGCCCGCAGTTCCCGGTGTCGACACGAAGGGACGCCTCGACATCGCCGGAGCGGTCACGGTGACCACCGCGCTCATGCTCGCCGTCTACGCGATCGTGAACGGCAACGAGAACGGATGGACCTCCGGCCGGACGCTCGGCCTCCTGGGAGCGGCGGCGGTGTTGCTGGCGCTCTTCATCGGCATCGAGGCGCGGGTTCGCTCACCGCTGATGCCGCTCGGGCTCTTCAAGCTGCGCAACGTCGCCGTGTCGAACGTCGTCGGCATCCTCTGGGCGGGCGCGATGTTCGCGTGGTTCTTCCTTTCCGCGCTCTATCTGCAGCTGGTGCTCGGATACAGCCCGCTCGAGGTCGGCCTTGCATTCCTGCCGGGGAACCTGATCATGAGCGCGCTCTCCGTCGGCCTCTCCGCAAAGCTCGTCATGCGCTTCGGCATCAGGCTGCCGCTTGCGACAGGGTTGCTGCTCGCTGCAATCGGGCTCCTGCTCTTCGCACGCGCGCCGGTGGACGGGAGCTTCGTCGTCGATGTGCTTCCGAGCATGATCCTGCTCGGCATGGGCGCCGGCATCGCCTTCAATCCGGTGCTGCTGGCGGCGATGAGTGACGTCGAGCCAAGCGAGGCAGGACTTGCCTCGGGCGTCGTCAACACGTCGTTCATGATGGGCGGCGCGCTGGGCTTGGCGGCCCTCGCCAGCCTGGCCGCAGCGCGCACCGACAGCCTGCTTGCCGCGGGAGACGACGAGCTCGCGGCACTCGCCGGCGGATATCAGCTCGCCTTTCTTATCGGCGCGCTCTTCGCCGCGGCGGCGGCGGGAATCGGCGCTGCGCTGCTGCGGCCGAGCGCCGCGCAGGCCATGCACGCAGAGGCCGGCGCGGAGCCTCAGCCGGAGGCTGTTTGACGCACGGACACCGACCGAGCAACCGCTGGGTCGGTAGCGCAAACAGCTCCAACGGAGCGTGGTTTCGATCACGGAGCGGGCCCGCCGAGAGCGATGGCCCTACTACGGGCGCGGGGTCAGGCTTGAGCGTGATCCCGGGTGTCGGGTGTCGCCAACCTCAAGGACGGGGTCAGGCTGAAGCCTGACCCCACCGGAGTAGGCCAGCGCTCGCAAACTTCCGCGAGCGCCACCGGCTTTCGCGTCGAGAAGTAGTCAGCGCTTCTCGTCGAGCACGAGCTCGAACGTGCCGACGCTCACTCGGCGCCCGGCGGTGTCCGGAGGGCTCAGGCTGTCGAGCGCATCGTGGACGCGCTTCGCCTCTTCGGCGTTGTCCGTGAACGTGAGGTCGATGCTGACACCCGCATCCCTGTCGACGAGCGACATCACGCGACGCACGCCGTCCCGTAGGGTCGCGAAGGTCTCCTCCGGCATCCACTCGGGACGCTCTTCCGAGCGCACCATCCTCCTGAACTGCTCCATGTCGCTGTCCAGGCTGGCGACGTCGATCCCTTCGAAGCGTGCTACGCGAACGTGCATCTTTCCTCCTCGTCTGTCGAGTCCGTGTGCCGGGCGACGCTACCAACTCGTGGACGCGGGCCTCGTGCGTCGAGCTGCCAGCACGACCGACGACGGAATCGATGCTTGCCGAGTTCAATCGGGAAGCAGCGGCATCGCGATTCCGGGCTCGCGATCGATGAGCACCGCCCTCGTCACCGACGAAGATCCGAACCGGCCGCGCACTTGATCCACGGCGAGATCGAGCGCGATGTCGTGCTGAGCGTCGAACGGCAGTGCGAGCTGAAACGGCGCGTCGTCCTCGAGCCCGGTGAGCGAGAGCCCGACGAGGGTCAGGCCCTGCGCCTCGATCGCCGGCCTCGCCGCCGCGACCAGCCCCCTCGCCGTGTCGAGAATCGTCTGCGTGTGGGCCGTTGCCTGAGGCAGGGTGTGTGAGCGAGTCGCTCGGGAGAAGTCTGCGAAGCGCAGCCGGAGGATGACCGTGCGACAGACGCGACGCGCCGCCCGCAGCCGGCGGGTGAGGCGGTCGACGAGGGCGATGACGATCGCGTCGATGTCGTCGCGCGATCTCGCGCGGCGGCCGAGCGCGCGCTGTCCGCCGATCGAGCGCCGCCGCCGACCGGCGCGCACCGGCCGAGGATCCCGGTTGTGCGCGAGTGCGTGGAGGTGCCTGCCGGACGCGCGCCCGAGCATTGCGACGAGCAGCGGCTCTTCCAGGCGCGCGACCTGACCGACCGTGGCGATCCCTCGGCTGTGGAGCTTCTCGGCAGTGACCCGGCCGACGCCCCAGAGCCGCTCGACCGGGAGCGGATGGAGAAACGCGAGCTCGCCGTCCGGGGGAACGAGCAGGAGACCGTTCGGCTTCGCGACCGCGCTCGCCACCTTTGCGAGGAACTTCGTCCTGGCGACACCGACGGTGATGGGGAGCCCGACCTCGTCGAGAACCCTCTGCCGGAGCCGCACCGCGATCTCCGTCGGCTGGCCGGCGAGCCGCTGGAGCCCGCGAACGTCCAGGAACGCCTCGTCGATCGACAGCCCTTCGACGAGCGGCGTCGTGTCCTCGAACACCGCGAACACGGCCTTGCTCGCCTCGGAGTACGCGGACATCCGCGGCGGCACGACGAGCGCCTGCGGACAGAGCCGCCGAGCCTGTCTCCCACCCATCGCCGTGCGAATGCCGTACGCCTTTGCCTCGTAGCTCGCGGCGAGCACCACCCCGCCGCCGACGATGACGGGGCGTCCCCGCAGCCGAGGATCGTCCCGCTGCTCTACCGACGCGAAGAACGCGTCGAGGTCGGCATGGAGGATGGTGGGCTCGCTCAATACGAACGTATGTTCTCATGAATCTACCGCGATCAGGAGATGCATTTCGAGGCTGGTGCGGATAGGAATCGGCACCAGAAGGGGGAAGCTTCTCGAATCGACTTCTTCGAACGGGCCGGGAGCGGCAAGCTGACGATGTCCGTGCTCCATTACGTCCGCTTCCTGAGCGCGCTCGAGCGCGGCGAGATCATCCCGAAGCCGGTCGTCGAGACGATGAAAGGCACGTCCGGCGACCGACTCGGCTTCGACCCGTCGTGGGCCGGGCGCGCAACCGGTGGCTACGTCTGGAAGAACGGCG
>Ga0183260_10000844_pt1 | contig 26182 bp, 26 predicted proteins | sample AntDrymUQ4972206_2_FD_129768 | JGI IMG/M metagenome (GOLD analysis project Ga0183260, IMG submission 129768) | Polar desert sand microbial communities from Dry Valleys, Antarctica - metaG UQ497 (22.06) (version 2) (version 2) | ecosystem: Environmental > Terrestrial > Soil > Desert | place... | reverse complement strand
GCCGCGAGCCTGCGCGAGGGATCGGTCAGCGAGCGCTTCTGGGTGTCGGGCGTTCCCATGGCGTGGCTAACACTAGAGCGCGGCCAGCGCGCTCAAAAGGCAGTCCGACATCCCGCCGGCGTAGACCCGCTCGGCCGTGCCGGTCAGTCGCACGTCGAGCTCGGGGCTGACCTCGACCGTCAGCTCACCGCCATCGAGCTGGACCGTGATCGGGCTTTGGGCACCGGCGAGAACGGCGCCGATCGCCGCGCCGCTGGCGCCTGTGCCCGAGGAGAGCGTCTCCCCCACCCCGCGCTCGAAAATTCGTGCGCGCACAGTCGAGCCCTGGCGGCGAGTGAACGAGACGTTGGTGCGTTTGGGAAACAGGCGGTGGGACTCGATCTGAGGGCCGATAGCGCCGAGATCGAGCTGCTCGACCGCACCGCCGACCTCGATCACGCATTGGGGGTTGCCGACCGAGACGTGGCGAAAGTCCCAGGTGCGACCCCCGGCCTCGAGCTGGCCACGGCCATCGGGCCCGCCGGAGGGGAAGTCGGGCGACGTCGTCGCGGCGCGGCCGAGGTCCATCGCGCACTCGGTCGCCGACAAGATCTTCGGCCGCACCTCACCGGCGGCGGTGAGCATCAAGAACTCGTCCCGGTCCGTCCAGCCCGCGCGCCTCAGGTACATCGCCGCCTCGCGGGCGCCGTTTCCGGACAGCTCGGCCTCGGAGCCGTCGGGGTTGAAGATCCGCAGCTCGGCGACGTGGTCATCGCTCTCGGGCTTCGACAGCAACAGGACTCCGTCGGAACCGATGCCGAAGTGCGGGTCGCAGATCCGCTTCACGCGTTCGGCGGTCAGCTCCCAGGGCAGCGCCTCGCGGTCGAGGATCACGTAGTCGTTGCCGAGCGCCTGCCACTTCTCGAAATTCACGTCGTCGCCCCGGGTCAGCTTCTGTGCGTGTCGGCCATCGGCGCCAGTATTGCGACTCAGGCATCCAGCGCCGCGACGACCGCAACCGCAACGTCGTCGTCGTCGCGACCCGTGCGATCGATCAGCCGCACGCCCTCCATTCTTCGCATCCACGTGAGCTGGCGCTTGGAGTAGGCGCGCTGGGCGCGCTTCATCGCCTCGACGTCGCCGTCGAGCAGCTCCTCGAAGCCGATCGCGGAGCGCGCGGTGCGTGAGGCGCCGGCGGCCATCGCGCGGCGTACCTCGTCCGCGGCCCCGGCCGCGACCATGCGGTCGACCCTGACGTCGATGCGCAGCGCGAGCTCGTCGCGGTCGACCGTCAGCCCGATCAGCAGGGTCGGGTGGCGCAGCCGCGCCGTCCACAGCACGCCGGCGGCGGCGGGCGGCGGCTCGAGGCCGGCGCGCTGGAGCTCCAGGGTGCGGGCGATGCGCTTGCGGTCGTTGGGATGGATCGCGGCCGCGTCATCGGGCTCGAGCTCGGTGTGGACGGCCTCGGGCCCGCGCTCGGCGATCTCGCGCTCCACGGCCTCGCGGATCTCGGGCGCCACCGGCGGGCGCAGCTCGAGGTCGGCGAGCGCGGCGCGCAGGTACAGGCCGGTCCCCCCGACGACGATCGGGCGCCGGCGGTCGTCAAGCAGCGAGTCGATCTCGCCGCGGGCGTGCTCGGCAAAGCGGCCGGCGCTGAACTCCTCGGTCGCGTGGGCTATGCCCTGCATGCGGTGCTCGAGGCGGTCGCGCTCCTCGGCGCTCGCGGCACCGGTGAGGACCTCAAGTCCGCGGTAGACCTGTAGCGCGTCGCACGACACGGCGACCGGGTCCTCGCCGCGCTCGCGAAGCTGATCTGCAAGCGCGATCGCGACGTCGGTCTTGCCGACCCCGGTGGGGCCGAACAGGGCGAGGACTCTCACGACACCCGATGCTGCGTCTAGCTGACCGCGCTGAGCAGGCTCTGGTGGCCCGACAGCGTCGTCGAGGTCGCGCCCGTTACCTCGACCTCCACGTAGTCCCCCGGCGCCGCGGCGCCCTCGAAGTTGACCGTCTTGTTATGACGGATGCGCCCGCGCAGGCGTGAGGAGTCGGTGCGGCTGGGACCCTCGACCAGGACCTCCATCGTGCGACCGACGAAGCGCTCGGCGCGCTCGGTGGCGCGGCGCTGCACCACCTCGACGAGGCGGGTCATGCGCTGCTTCTTGACGGGATACTCGACCTGGTCGGGGAGCTCAGCCGCCGCGGTGCCGCGGCGCGGCGAGAAGTTGAAGGTGAAGGCGCCGTCGTAGCCGACCTCCTCGGCGACCTCGAGCGTGGCCGCGAAGTCGGCCTCGGTCTCGCCAGGAAAGCCGACGATGATGTCGGTCGTCAGCGAAGCGTCGGGCAGATGCTCGCGGATCTGCGCCACGCGGTCCATGTAGCGCTCGCGGTCATAGGTGCGCTTCATCGCCTTGAGGATGCGGCCCGAGCCCGACTGCAGCGGGAGGTGGATGTGCTCGCACAGCGCCGGCAGCTCGGCGTGGGCGCGGATCACGTCCTCGCGCATGTCCTTCGGATGGGGGCTCGTGTAGCGAATGCGGCCGATCCCCGGGACGGCATCGACGCGAGCGAGCAGCTCGGCGAACGCGATCCGGCTCTCGCGCGGCAGATCGCGGCCGTAGGAGTTCACGTTCTGGCCCAGCAGCGTGACCTCGCTCACGCCGTCGGCGGCCAGTCCCTCGATCTCGGCGACGAGCTCGCCGGGATCGCGTGAGACCTCGCGGCCGCGCGTCGAGGGCACGATGCAGTAGGCACAGACGCAGTTGCAGCCCTGCGAGATCTGTACCCAGGCCTGAAACTCGCGCTCGCGCTTGAGCGGCAGGTGGCCGGACAGATCCTCGAACTCGAAGTAGCCCTGCGCACTGAGCGAGTCGGAGTTCAGGAACTCGGCGAGCCGGTGAATCTGCCCCGGCCCGAAGGCGACGTCGACGAAGGGAAAACGCTGAAAGACCTCGTCCTTGACCGACTGCGCCCAGCAGCCGCCGACGCCGACGACGCGCTCGGGGTCCTCGGCCTTGAGCCGTTTCGCCTCGCCGAGGTGGGCGATGAACTTGCTGTCGGCCGACTCTCGGATCGAGCAGGTGTTGAAGAGGATCACGTCCGCTGCGTCGCGCTCGGCCGACTCCTCGTAGCCGAGCGAGTCGAGCATCCCCTTCATGCGCTCGGAGTCGTGCACGTTCATCTGGCACCCGAAGGTGGTGACGTGGTAGCGGCGCGCCATGCGGTGGATGTTAGGCGCTGCCTGTGAGGCGGCGATTGCGGGTTTCTGAGCGCCAGCTGCTACGGTCACGCGCTTCGCGAGGGTGCCGGGCGGGAACCTGGCTGCGCCCTCGCGGCGGGACGCTGAGTCGCAGCGCTCTCGCTGAACGCAAACGAGACCCCAAGGAGGTCGCGATGAAACGCGTATTGGCCTTTTTCACGGCTGCGCTGGGCACGATCGCCCTCACCGCCGGGATCGCCGGCGCCCACGATGCGAGCTACGTGACCAAGAAGGTGAAGATCAAGCACCCGACAGCGCAGTCGTTCAGCGGCAAGGTCAAGGCCGGCGGCGGCTGCAAGGTCGACCGCACGGTCAAGGTCGCCAAGGTCGATGAGTACGGTGGCGGTAGTGACCCGATCGGAACCGCCAAGACCGACTCGACCGGGGCGTGGACGCTGCAGCTGCCAACGACGGCGAGCCCTGGCGGCTACAAGGCGGTCGCCAAGAAGACCAGCGTCGAGCACGGCGATGAGCTTCACAAGTGCAAGAAGGGGACCTCGCCGGTCATCACGATCGGCTGACGACCGGGACCGAGTGAGCTTCGAGGCGGCGCTTCCTACTCGACGCTGAGGGTTCCCTCCATGCCGGCCTCGCGATGGCCGGCGACGGCGCAGTAGTAGACGTACTCGCCGGGCTCGAGCTCGGCGCTCGCCTCGGTGCTGTCGCCGTCGGCGACGAGGTCGCTGCTCGCGAGCTCCTCGCCGTCGCTTTCGATGTGGAGGTCGTGCTCGATCGCGGCGGGATTGATGAATGCGATCGTGACCTCTCCCGCCTGGCCCTGGAGCGTGTCGGGGTCGAAGACGAAGCTGCCGTCCTCGGGCGCGGTCAGCTCGAGTGAGGTGCCGGCACCTCCGCCCGCCTCGCCAGCCTCCTCCGCCTGCCCGGCCTCGTCCTCGAGCGTGGCCTCCTCCGCGGCCTCGGCGGCCTGCTCGTTCTCGCGCGCCTCCTGCTCCTCCTCCGCATTTATCACGCCGGTCGTCGCCGTCGCCACGACGAGCAGACCGAACAGCGCGATGCCGCCGAGCAACGCCCCTCTCGAGGGCGGGAAGTCCTTGTTTCGCAACCCCAGGAACGAAACGGCCACCGCGATCAGCGTGAGCACGGTTCCGACGAGGTAGAAGGCCTCACCCATCGGCCGCGATCCTATCGGCGCCGGTCGGCTGCCGGGCTCAGCTTGCGTACGACGTCGAGCGGCTCTCGCGGATCACGGTGATCTTGATCCGTCCCGGGTAGTCCATCTCGCCCTCGATCGCGGTCGCGATCTCGTGTGCGATCAGCGCCGCGCGCTCGTCGTCCACCGCGCCAGGGTCGACCATCACCCGCACCTCGCGCCCGGCGCGCATCGCGAAGACCTTGTGCACGCCCTCGTGGCGCAGCGCGATCTGCTCGAGATCCTTGAGGCGAGCCACGTACTGCTCGAGCTGCTCGCCGCGCGCCCCAGGGCGAGCGCCCGAGAGTCCGTCGGCCGCCTGCACGATCACGGCCTCGACCGTGCGGGGCTCGACCTCGTTGTGATGGGCCTCCATCGCATGGGCGACCGCCTCGTCCTCGCCGTGGCGGCGCGCGAGCTTGCCGCCGATCAGCGCGTGCGTGCCCTCGACCTCGTGCGTGACCGCCTTGCCGATGTCGTGCAGAAGGGCGGCACGCCGCGCGGTCTCGACCGACGCGCCGAGCTCCTCGGCCATCATCCCCGCCAGCAGCGCGCACTCGACGAGGTGGTCGAGGACGTTCTGGCCGTAGCTGGTGCGGTACTTGAGCTGTCCGAGCAGCTTGGTGAGCTCGGGGTCGACGGCGTGGACCTTGGCGTCGAGCACGGCGCGCTCGCCCTCCTCGGCGGCCTGCTGGGAGATCTCGACCTTCGCCTGCTCGTACATCTCCTCGCACAGCGCCGGGTGGATGCGCCCGTCGGCGATCAGCTTCTCGAGTGTAAGGCGCGCGATCTCGCGACGCACGCCGTCAAAGCTCGACAAGACGACGGCAGAGGGTGTCTCGTCGATGATCAGGTCGACGCCGGTGAGGCTCTCCAGGGCGCGGATGTTGCGCCCGTCGCGACCGATGATCCGGCCCTTCATCTCGTCGTTGGGCAACTCGACGAGGCGGGTCGTGGTCTCGCTGGCGTGCGTGCCCGCGAGCCGCGCCATCGCGACCGCGAGGATGTTGCGCGCCCGGCGCTCGGCCTCCTGCTTGGTCTCGGATTCGACGCGCTGGATCGTCAGGCCCGCCTGGTGGCGCGCTTCCTGCTCGACCTCCTTTACGAGCAGCTGCTTGGCCTGCGCGGCCGACAGGCCCGAGATCTGCTCGAGCTCGCGGCGCTGGACGCGCTTGGCGCGCTTGATCTCCTCGATCTGCTGGTGGAGGTTGCGCTCACGGTCCTCGAGCGCCTGGCGGCGCCGGTCGAGCTCGGACGTCTGGACGCTGATCGACTCGGTGTTGCGAAGCGCCTGCTCCTCCATGCGCGCGATCTCGGCACGACGCGCCCGCAACTCGTCGGCCAGGCCCGGGTCGATCGCTGGCTCGGCGGCCGCCGTGCCTGGGGGCTGCGGCGCGGTCTCGGGCGGTCCGCTCGCCGCGGGAGCGGGGCCGTTGCTAGAAGCCGCGGCTGCGTCCGTTCCCTTTTCAGCAGCCGTGCGACGCCCCAGGAACGGGACCAGTTCGCGTATCTCCATCGGTTTCCACCTCTGCCCGGCCCTGCTGGCCGTGGTTTCGTTTGCCGTCGAAGCCGCCGGTTGACGGCTCCGCGACCGAGGTCACCGAAACACGCGTCTCGCTATCGGGGCGATCGCACGGACTCGGGCGTGGTGCCCGCGGCCCGCATCGGCGCGGCTGTCGTACGGGGTCAGACCGCCTGGGCGGCCCACCTCCCGTGATCGCCGCGACGGCGCGAGCAAATCTTCTTGGGGTCCGCGTTCATGTCTCAATCAGCAAGTCGTGTTTGGGCGACAAACGGTCGCAGCGCTGATCGTAGTGACACGATCCTCCTGTTACAAGCCGCCGTCGTCGAATGCAGCGGATATGGCGCTGTGATCCGCACGCGCCCCGGCACGGATCGCCTCGTGCGCGATTTCGTAGGAATAGCCCCTGCGGGTGAGAAACCCGAGCGCGCTTGCCTTGTCGGCCTCCGACGCGAGGCCGCGCTCACGCCGCGTGAGCAGGTCGCCCGCGCGGCGGATCTGGATCTGCTCGGATTCGACCGCGACGGCCGCCTCGACGACCTCGGGTCCGACCCCGCGAGCCAGCAGCTTCTCGCGAATCCGCTCGGCGCCCCAGCCGGCGAGCTCGCGCTTGTCCTCGGCGTAGCGCGCCGCAAAGCGCTCGTCGTCGAGCTCGCCGATCTCGACGAGCCGCGAGACCACCGCCTCGACGTCCTGGGCGGCGACGCCGCGCTCGTCGAGCCAGGCCTCCAGCTCCGCGGTCGAGCGCTCCTTGCTGCCCAGCGCCTTGAGCGCCAACTCCCAGGCGTCGTCGGACATCCTCGCCGATCCCGTCTGCCCTACGGGCGCGACTCCGTCCTACGCCGCCTTGCGCTCGGGCTGCTTGGCCTCGGCCTTCTTCGCGGCCTTGGCGTCCGGATCTGCCTTCGCGGTCTGCTCGGACGCCCCTGCGCCAGGCTCGCCATCGGCCTCCGCCTCCTCGGGCTCGACGATCGACACCGGGGCGGTGTTCGGCCGCTCGATTTCAAGCCGCTCGTAGATCAGGCCCTCGATCTCCGCCGTCATCTCGGGATACTCGGCGAGGAACTGCTTCGAGTTGTTGCGGCCCTGTCCGAGCCGGGTCTCGCCGTAGGAGAAGAACGAGCCCGACTTCTGGACGAGGTCGTGCTCGAGCCCGAGGTCGAGGACGCAGCCCTCCTGGGAGATCCCCCGGCCGTACTCGACGTCGAACTCGGCGATCCGGAACGGGGCCGCGACCTTGTTCTTGACGACCTTGCACTTGACCCGGTTGCCGACAGCCTCGGTGCCCTCCTTGAGGGTCTCGATGCGGCGCAGGTCGAGGCGCTGGGAGGAATAGAACTTCAGCGCCCGCCCGCCGGGCTGGGTCTCGGGGGAGCCGAAGGAGACGCCGATCTTCTCGCGGATCTGGTTGGTGAAGATGCAGACGGTCTTCGCCCGGTTGAGGTTGCCGGCGAGCTTGCGCAGCGCCTGCGACATCAGCCGCGCCTGGAGGCCGACCTGGGTCTCCCCCATCTGCCCCTCGAGCTCGACGCGCGGCGTCAGCGCCGCGACCGAGTCCACCGCGACGACGTCGACGGCGCCGGAGCGAGCCAGCACGTCGACGATCTCGAGCGCCTGCTCGCCGTAGTCGGGCTGGGAGACCAGCAGCTCGTCGGTGTCGAGTCCGATGCGCTGGGCGTAGATCGGGTCGATCGCGTGCTCGGCGTCGACGAAGGCGCAGACGCCGCCGCGCTTCTGGGCCTCGGCGATGATGTGGTAGACGAGCGTCGTCTTGCCCGACGACTCGGGGCCGAAGATCTCGACGATGCGCCCGCGCGGAACGCCGCCGACGCCGAGCGCCAGGTCGAGCGACAGCGCGCCGGTGGGGATCGCCTCAACCGGAACGTGGGCCTTGTCGCCGAGCCGCATCACGGAGCCCTGCCCGAACTCGCGCTCGATCTGGGTCACGGCGGCGTTGAGCGCCGCGTCCTTGGCCTTTGCGTCGCGTCCGCCGACGTTTGCGTCTCGAAGGGGTGCCTGGGGCTTTGCCATCTCTAAGTTGCCTTTCCGCTGCCGGGGATCGGCAGCTCAACGTTGGCCATGGACACGTACTCTGCGCCCGACGGCCGGAGCAACGAACGGTAAAGAGAGACCCGGACAGCACGGAAGGGCTGCAGCAAGGCGTCGGGGAGCGGTCCGGGAGCCGTCCGGGGGTGCATCCGCTTGCGCACCCGGGCGACCGTGACGTGGGGCCAGAAGCCGCGCTTCTCGGGGTCGTGCATCCCCGCCGCGGCGAGCCTTGCCTCGACCCCGGCCTGCAGCTCGATGGCGCCGGGACTCTCGGCCTCGATCGCGAACAGGCTGGTCCGGCTGAGCTTGCGCGGGACCGCAACAAGCTCCGGCAGCAGCCTGAGCTCCGGCGCGGCGCGGTCGACCGCGGTCGCCAGCTCGCCGAGCCGCTCGACGTCTTCCTGCGGTCGCCAGCCGAGAAAGACGAGCGTCACGTGCAGCGCTTCCGCCGCGACGGGCCGCAGGGCCTCGTCGGTCACGGCGCTGCGCTGCCACTCGGCGATCCCAGCTCGAATCGCCTCTGGTAGGTCGAGCGCCACGAACAGCCGCGCCCGTGGGCTCTCGATCAGCTCCTGCGCCATCGGTCCAGGACGCTACGCCAGCGAGGGGCACGAAAGCCGCGCCGGATGCGCCGCGACGCGCGTCGATCAGTCGAAGAGGACGTGCTCGAAGGTGATTCGCCCGTCGCTTATGTGAGCTACCCCCATCGAGCGGGCGGGCGCGCGGCGGCGCTCGGTCGGGCTCCCCGGGTTGAAGATCTGAAACCCGCCGTCGCGTTCGTGCAGGGGCATGTGGGAGTGACCGAACACGACGGCGTCGGCATCCGGGAACCGCCGTCGCATTCGCTCGAGGCGACCGCGGCGCGGGCCGGCGTCGTGGACCATCCCCAGGACCACTCCCTGATGCTCGAGCTCGACCGTCTCCGGCAGCCGATCGACGAGCTCGTCCGCGTCAACGTTGCCGTGGACGGCGACCAGCGGCGTCCCCAGCGCCTCGAACTCCTCGAGGGCCTCGAGGGCGATGAAGTCGCCGGCGTGGACGATCACCTCGGCGCCGCGCAGCCGCTCGACGCACGCAGCGGGCAGGCGGCGCGAACCGCGTGGCATGTGCGTATCGGCGATGATCGCGAGCGCCATGGCCATGAAGTCTGCCGCCAAATCCGCCACCGGGCTGCCCCCCGGACTCGAGGGAATGCCCGACGTCCCCGACGTCGAGCACCTCCTCGTCGACGTCAACGGACTGCGGATGCACGTCGCCGAGGCCGGTGCGGGCGAGCCCGTTGTGCTGCTTCACGGCTGGCCGCAGCACTGGTATGAGTGGCGTCACCTGATCGGGCCGCTCGCCGAGCACTACCGGGTGATCTGCCCCGACCTGCGCGGCCTCGGTTGGACCGGCGCGCCGCCGGGCGGATATGAGAAGGAGAACCTCGCATCCGACGTGCTGGCGCTGCTCGACGAGATGGGAATCGACCGCTTCCGCCTCGTGGGCCACGACTGGGGCGGCTGGGCCGGATATTTGATCTGCCTGCGCGAGCCCGAGCGCGTCGAGCGCTACCTGGCGCTCAACGTCTACCCGCCGTTTGCCTCCGTCGACGCACGATCGGTCCTGAACCTGTGGCGCTTCTGGTACCAGTGGGTGATTGCGTCGCCGGGCGTCGGTTCCTGGGCGCTGAGGCAGGTCGGGCGCAACAACCCGGCGCTCAACTGGATCGGGGTCCAAGCCTGGAGCGAGGCGGATCGGGAAATATTCCTCGGCCGGCTGCGCGATCCCGCGCGCGCTGACGCGAGCGTTCAGTACTACCGCAGCTTCCAGCTGCGCGAGATCGGCCCGATCGCCCTGGGGCGCTATCGCGGCAAGCGCCTGCGCCCACCGACGCTGCTGCTGTTCGGCACCGAGGACAAGGTCCAGCCGCCCGAGGCGCTCGAGGGCGTGGAGCGCCATGGCGACGACTTCACGGTCGAGCTCGTCCCGGGCGTCGGCCACTTCATCGCCGACGAGGCACCGGATCTCGTCCGCCGCCGCGCGCTGGACTTCTTTGGCGACTCCTGAGCGATTTGGGGGTCCATAGCCCACCAAACCGCGCAGTAGTCGAGTCGCCGGCGCAGCTGAGGCCCTAGCGGAACTCGGCGAGTTCCTCCACGACGAGGGGGATTCCACCCTCGAACCAGGTGCGATGCAGCTCCTCGATCCCGGCGCGCGTCGGTCGGCCCTTGCGATGGACCCCGTACTCGAGGTAGTCGAAGCCGTTGACGGTCCCGCAGTAGGCCTCGAACGCGGCTTCGCGCTCGGCGGCATCACGCAGCTCGCGCGCGCGCCCTCTGAACGTCCCGCCGCGGATCCGCAGCCGCACCTCGGGGTTGACGCGGACGTTCTTGACCCAGGCCGAGCGCTCTCCGCCGATCGCCGCGAGGTAGGCCCTGTTTCCGCGGCGGATCGCCCGCACGCAGCGGCTGCGCTTCTTTGCAGTCTTGCGACCTGTCGTCGTCAGGACGCCGAACCCCTTGGGCGGGAGGAGCTTGAACCACGGAAGCTGGGAGGCGCTGAGGATGCGGCCGCCAAGCGGCGTCTGGACCAAGGGATTGCCGCGGCGCTCGGGGACGTATCGACCGTCGACGTATCCCGGGCCGGCGGTCATGTCGGCGCGCCGGCGTCCGCTGCGGCGGAGCCACGAAGCAGCAGGACACTGAGGGCGAGCAAGAACAGGAAGCTCGGGCCGAGCACGTATTGCGACAGCGGAGTCAACAGCGCGACGCCGAGCGCCAAACCGATGACCGCGAGCCAGCGGGGCAGCAGCGCCGTCGTTCGCAGCGCCACCGCGGCCGTCGCGATCGCGAGCATCCCGATCCCGATCCCGGCCGCGTTGTAGCCGAGGACGTAGGAAATCTCGAACAGCGCCTGCGCAAGCGATTCCGTCAGCTCACCGTCCGCGGCCCTGAGCGCGGCCGCCATGTTGATCGTCTCCGCCCCGAGCCCGGCCGCGAGGCCGAGCAGGGCTCCCCCGAAGGCGACGTTGGCGAGAAGCTCGTCCTTCTCGAGCTCGGTCAGCACGCTGCGCAGCGCGCTCGCGAAGACGAGGAAGATCGCGATCGAGACCAGGCTCAGCAGCGCACCGGCGACGATCCGCCCCGACAGATCGCCGTAGAACCCGAGCAGCTCAGGTCCTGATGCTCCCGGGTCCGGCTGCTCGAATCCCCAGAGCGCACTCCCCGTCAAGAACACGATCGCGGTCCCGACCCCGCTCAGACCCGCCCAGCGATGGATGCGGGGAAGCTCTTTCGGTGATCGATATAACATGCTGGATATATCCAACCCGATGGAGATTGAGCGCAACCGGTCTCGCAGGACCGGTCCTCGCAGCCCCACCCGCCAATAGATGAAGCTCCGACCCCCCTCCTACCTCGTGCTCGGCATGCTGCGGCTGGGGGCCAGGTCCGGCTACGCGATCAAGAAGGCGACGGACATCTCGACGCGGATCTTCTTTCCCACCTCGCTGGCCCAGGTATACCCCGAGTTGTCCCGCCTCGAGAGCGACGGGCTCGTCACCCGTCGGGAGGACCCCCATGGGGGTCGCTCGCGGTCGGCCTACGACGTCACCGACCGGGGCGAGGAGGCACTGGTGGCGTGGCTGCGATCGGAGCGCTTCGCGCCGACCCACATGCGAGACGAGGGCCTGCTGCGGCTGTTCTTCGCCGACGCCCTGTCCGACGAGGATCAGGTCGTGCTGCTGCGCCGCATGCGCGACCGGGCTCGTGCCGCCGAGCACTGGATGCGGTCCGAGGTCCTGCCGGCCGCGCAGGCCCTCGAGCGGACCGGTTCCCGCCATCCACACACCGTTGCCCGGCTCGGAGCCGACACCTACGCCTTCGTCGCCGACTGGCTCGACCGCTGCGCCTCCGAGCTCGAGCGGGAAGCCGGTTAGTCCACCCGCTCTCGGCGAAGGCCGTGCTCACAGCGGCGGCTCCTCGCCGCGCAGCAGCATCCGCAGCAGGTGCATCGCCACCGTGACGGAGCGGTCGCGGACGTCGTCGCGATTGCCGGGCAGCTGCGGATCGCGCGCAAGCAGAGAGCCGTCGGCGAGCTTGGCGCAAAAGCAGACGTAGCCGACCGGCTTTTCCTCGCTCCCCCCGTCCGGCCCGGCGACGCCGGTGATCGCGCAGGCGACATCGGCGTCGAATCGCTCCAGCGCCCCGTCGGCCATCGCCTCCGCGATCTGGGGCGAGACCGCGCCGTGGGCCTCGATCAGATCGGGGGCTACGCCTAGCAACTGCGCCTTGGCCTCGTTCGAGTAGGCGACGACCCCGCCTCCGACGTAGGCGGACGCACCGGGAGGCTGGGTCAGGCGGGCCGCCAGCAAGCCGCCGGTGCACGACTCGGCAACTCCGATGCGATGGCCGGCGAGCAGCCCGGCGACCTGCTCGTCGATCGTCTCGCCGCCGACGCTGAAGACGTGGTCCTCGTGGCGCGCGACGAGCTGGTCGCTGAGCTGCTGGGCGAGCTGCTCGTCGCCCGGCCGGCTGCGAATGTCGATCACCAGCTCGGCCTTGCGCAGGCAGGTCGTGATCTCGAGCGGCGACAGGTCGACGTCGGCCTCGATCTCGCGCAGGCTCTTCGCGAGCTCGGACTCGGGGATACCGAACATCCGGATCTCGTCGAATCGGTACGGGGGCGTGCGGTCGAGCACCGCGCGCGCGGCGTCGGTCTCGACTGCGTGCGCCCACATCGCGTGGAGCTCGCGCGGCGGGCCGGGCATCACGATGATCGTCATCCCGTCGGCGGGTACCACGAGGCCGGGTGCGGTCCCGGCCGGATCAACCGTGGTCGCCCCCTCGGGAACCATCGCCTGCTTTCGGTTCGCGGCCCGAAGCGCGTCGGGGTCCATCCGGAAGCGACGCGCGAAGCCGCTCAAGATCTCGGCGATCCTCGCCTCCATCTCCTCGTCGAGCACGAGCTCACGCCCGGCGTAGCGGCCCACCACCTCGGCCGTGAGGTCGTCCGCGGTGGGCCCCAGCCCGCCCGTCGTAACGACGAGCTCGAGCCCCTGGTCGGCGCTGAAGGCGAGCGCGTCGAGGATGTCCTCGCGGCGATCTCCCACCGTGAGGATATGGGCGACCTCGAGTCCGAGCTGCTCGAGGCGCTGCGCTACCCAGGGGCCGTTGCGATCGCTCACGCGGCCGGTCAGGACCTCGGTGCCCGTGACGACGATCCCCGCCTTCACGGGGGGTACGCGGCCGCCGTCGCCGGCGTTCAAGGGCACTCTGGAGTGGTGTCGGCCGTCGGTTGGCGCACGCCGCGCGGCGTTATCTCGTAGATGACCGGCGCGTCGGTGCCGGCTTCGAGGCGCTCGCCGTCGCCATTGACCGTCGCCTCGACGATTCCGAAGCCGAGCCCGAGCTCGAACTCGTCGGCCTCGAAGGCCTCCTTGTCGCCCGCTGACATCAAGGCATTGTCGAGTACGACGTCACCGGCCCTGTTGACGAGACAGACCTCGGAGTCCGAGCGCGCGACCAGCTCGAGCTCGACGCGCTCGGGCAGCGTCGGCTTGTCCTCGTCGCCCCCCTTTTCTTCGCCGCCGCCCCTGCCGTTGCGCTCCACCGCCTTCCCGGGTGCGTCGGTGCCCGTGTCGCCGCCGTCATCGGAGCCGCCGGTGAGGCCGAGGACCAGCAGGACCACCGCGATCGCTGCGACGGCCAGGCCGACGATCACCCGCGGGTCGAGGCGCCGCGACTCGCGCGCGTCGAGCGGGCGGCGCTCGCTCAGCACTCCCTCCGCGATTCCGTAGGGCTCGGCCCCGGGGGCCTCGTAGTCGGCTCGGTAGTCGTCGACGAGAACGTCGGCATCGAGTCCCAGCGCCGCTGCGTAGGTCCGCAGGAAGCCGCGCACGTAGGCGAGGCCCGGAAGCACCTCCCAGTCCTCGTCCTCGAGCGCGCGCAGGTACTTGCCGCGGATCTTGGTCCGCTGCTCGATCTCGGCGATGTCCAGTCCCTGGCGCGTGCGCTCCTGCTTGAGGATCGCGCCGATGCTGGCGCGGGGATCGTCGGACGGAGGTGCCATGGAGCCCCTATTGTCGCGCGCGGCGGCGAACGGTTGTTACGGCCTCAGGTGCTTGAAGCGGAACTTCCGGCGGCGTCGCCGACCGGCTCGAGCTCAGCTTCGTCTGAGTCGGCAACGGTCGCCCCCGAGCCATCGAGGCTCTCGAGCACGCGGCCGAGCTGCGCCTCGGAGACCAGCACCTGGCGCGGCTTCGAGCCCTCGTAGCCGGAGATCACGCCGCGGCGCTCGAGCATGTCGATCAAGCGCCCGGCCCGGGTGTAGCCGACACGCAACCGCCGCTGGACCATCGATACCGACGCGGTCTGCGTCTGGACGACGAGGCGCACCGCGTCGGCCAGGAGGTCGTCCTGGTCAGGCGAGTTCTCGCGCTCGGTCTGCTCCTCGGGCTCGAGCTGAGCCTGGAGCAGTTCCTCGGCGAACTCCGGCTCGCCCTGGCGCGCCCAGTGCTTGGCGATCTTCGCGATCTCGTCCTCGGTCACGAAGGCGCCCTGGATGCGCTGCAGCTTCGATGTGCCCACGGGCCGAAAGAGCATGTCGCCCTGGCCGAGCAGGGTCTCGGCTCCACCCTGGTCGAGGATCACGCGCGAGTCGACCTGCGATGCGACCGAGAACGCGATCCGCGCCGGGATGTTGACCTTGATCGTCCCGGTGATCACATCGGTCGAGGGGCGCTGGGTGGCGAGGACGAGGTGGATTCCGACGGCCCGCGACTTCTGCGCCAGGCGGATGATCGAGTCCTCGACCTCGGCCGGGGCGACCATCATCAGGTCGGCGAGCTCGTCGATCACGCAGAGGATGTGAGGCAGCGGCGGCTCCCCGGCCTTGCGGCGGGAGCGATTGAGCTCGACGAGGTTGCGCGCCCGCGCCTCGCCCATGACGCCGTAGCGACTCTCCATCTCGATGATCAGGTTGGACAGCACGTTGGCCGCCATCCGCGGCGCGGTGACGACGGGCGTCAGCAGATGCGGTATCGCCTCGTAGTGGTTGAGCTCGACCTGCTTGGGATCGACGAGCACGAGCCGCAGCTCGTTGGGCGTCGCGTGCAGCAGCAGCGACGAGAGGATCGCGTTGATGCAGCCCGACTTTCCCGATCCCGTCGTCCCGGCGACGAGGACGTGGGGCATCTTCGCGAGATCGGTCCAGACGGCGTGGCCGGCGATGTCCTTGCCCAGCCAGCCAACGAGCGGTGACGAGCCCTTCGGCCGCCCCTGGTAGATGTCGCCGAGGCGCACGAGCTTGCGACGCTGGTTGGGCACCTCGACGCCGACCGCCTGCTTGCCGGGGATCGGGGCGAGAATGCGGATGTCGGTCGAGGCGAGCGCGTAGGCGAGGTCGTCCTTGAGCTGGGTCACCTTTGCGACCTTGGTCCCGGGGGCCAGCCGCAGCTCGAAGCGGCTGACGTGGGGGCCGACCACGGTTCCGACGATTTCGGCCCCGACGCCGAAGCTCGAAAGCGTCGCGAGCAGCGCCTTCCCGACCTTCTCGAGCCCCCGCGTGTCGGGCGCCTGCTCGGGGCCGCCCTTTTGAAGCAGCTTGTCGGGGGGAATCGTGTAGGAGATCTCATCCGACTCGGTCACGGCACTGCGCCGCTCGCCCATCGGAGTCCGCGCGACCGCGATCTCCTCGCTCGCGGGCTCGGGCGGCACATCGGGGCTCTCGTCCGCCTCGTCGGTCGGCGGGTTCATGCCTTCGTCGAAGCTCATCGGATCGCCATCGGGGTTGTCGTTCATCACCTTGATCGCCGGCACCGTGTCGAGCTCGTCGCCCTCCTCCTCGCCCTCGGAGTCGAATGGCTCGGCGGCAAAGGGCTCCGTCGCCTCGGGCTCGGTCATGACCAGAGCCTGCTCGGTGTCGCCGCGAGCGCTGCGCGCCGTGCGCGCGAGATCGCGGCCGGCCACCCCCGCGCGCCGCACTGCCGACGCGCTGCGGCCAGCGATCGCGGACACGGTCGTCCCGCTGAGCAGCAGCAGGCCGGCGACGACCAGTAGCAGGGCCAGGATGTGGGCGCCGGGACGCTGAAAGAGAGTCGCCGCGGCCCAGTAGAGGGTCTCGCCGACCGCGCCGCCGTGCTCGGTGAAGAAGTCGGGCTCGAAGTATTCGCCGCGCTGAGGGCGCTCTGCGCCAATCCCAGCGGTCTGTGACGCATAGCCGAGCAGCAGGCCGGCGACGACGCAGACCGCGCCGGCGTTGAAGGCTCCCGGTGAAGGAATGAAGGGCCGCAGCAGCAGCGCGACGCCGACCGCGATTACGGCAAGCGGGACCAGCCCCGCCATCGCCCCGGCGATGTAGGCGAGCGCCGTGTCCGCCCCCGAGCCGATGCGCCCGCCATCCCAGCCGGCGAACACGACACCTGCGAGATAGACCCCGAAGGCGACGAGGCCGAGGCCGATGAGGTCGAGGTGGCGCTGCTCGAGCCCGTCCCAGCCCCCGTTCCAGCGACGCCGCGCGGGCTTGCGGGAGCGGCTCTTCGCACCGCCCTTCCTCGCCGGCGCACGACGCGAGCGCGCCGCGCCGGTGGCACGGCTGCGGGACTTGGGCTTTGCGGCCATTCCTGGCGACTTCGACGCCTCGGGCGCCAGCCCTGCCTGGGGCGTGAGGCTGCGGGGTTGCGCAGTAAAGCCTTCGTCAAAGAACTCCTGCACACAGGCACACGCGCTCTACCCTTGAGACATGATCTCCTCCGAGGTTGCTACCGGGCGCGTTCTGGTCGTCGAGGACGACGTCGAGATCGCCGATGTGCTGCGGCGCTCGCTGCGACAGGAAGGCCACGAGGTGCGCACGGCAGCCGACGGCGTCGAGGCGCTCGACGCCGCGGAGCAGTTCGTGCCCGACCTCGTCGTGCTCGACCTCGGCCTGCCGCGGCTCGACGGTGTCGAGGTGTGCCGCCGCCTGCGTGCCGAGAGCGACGTCCCGATCCTGATCCTCACCGCACGCACCGGCACCGATGACCGCGTCGAGGGCCTCGACAGCGGGGCCGACGACTACCTGGTCAAGCCGTTCGAGCGCCAGGAGCTGCTGGCCCGGATTCGCGCGCTGATGCGCCGCCGCCCGCCCCGCGGCAGCGCCCAGCTGTCGGTCGGCGACCTGCGACTCAACCCCGACACGCGCGAGGTCATGCGCGGCGAACGCCTGCTCGAGCTGACGAGCAGGGAGTTCGAGCTGCTCGAGTACCTGATGCGAAACGAGCGTCTCGTCGTCTCCCGCGAGCGGCTGCTCGAGGAGGTCTGGGGATACGACCCGATGGCGCTGACCAACACGATCGACGTCTTCGTCTCCAATCTGCGGCGCAAGCTCGAAGAGGGTGGCGAGCCGCGAATCCTGCACACCAAGCGCGGTGCGGGCTACGTCATCAAAGCCGCCTAGAGCTCGATGGCATCTCTCGCCGAACGCGTTTCCCGGGTGGCCAAGCAGGCGATGTCGCGGCCGCGGGGCTGGCCGATCACCTGGCGCCTGGCGGCGGTCTCGGCGACACTCACTCTGGTCATCCTCGTGGCCTTCGCGCTGATGGTCGGGAGATTCTCCGCCGATCGGCTTACCGGCGACTTCCACGATGACCTTCGGGCGGCCGCGGGGCAACTCGCGCTCGAGATCCAGCTCTCCGGCCGCGGCCTGGGAGAGACCCCGAACCTCGACGAGGTCGCGATGGCCGATCGGGCCGTCGTTCGCATCGTCAGCGAGGACGGACAGGTACTCGAGCAGACCCACCAGTCGGCCCCCGGAGAGGACGCGGGATCGGAGAACCTCGGCTCCCCGCAGCCAGGCGTCAACAAGGTCGGGCCGTTCGACGTCGCCACGGCACCGGTCTCGACCGGCAACATCGGCATCCCGGCGATCTACGTCCAGTACGCGCGCAGCCAGGAGGACGTCCGGGCGACGATCGACCGCCTCTGGCTCTTCCTCGGCGCCGGTGTGCTCACCGGAACGCTGCTGGCCGCCGCCGCCGGCCTGCTCGTCGCTCGTCGAGCGATGCGCCCGATCGCCTCGCTGACCGCAACGGCGCGCGAGATCGCCTCGACGCGAGATCCGTCGCGGCGCGTTCCCCCGCCCAGGGCGGAGGACGAGGTCGGCGAGCTCGCGGTGACCCTCGACCAGATGCTGCGGGGCCTCGACGCCGCGCGCGCCGAGCGCGAGCACGCGATGCAGGCGCAGCGTGACTTCGTCGCCGACGCCTCGCACGAGCTGCGCACCCCGTTGACCAGCACGCTCGCCAACCTCGAGCTGCTGCAGGTCTCGCTCGACCAGTCCGGCAGCGAGGAGGACCGCGAGGCGACCGCCTCGGCGCTGCGCTCCTCGCGGCGGATGAGCCGCCTCGTCTCCGACCTTTTGCTCCTGGCACGCGCGGACGCCGGGCGCGAGGGAGCGCGCATCGAGTGCGACCTCGCCGCGATCGCAGCCGCCGCCAGGGCCGAGGTCGAGCCCCTGGCCGCCGAGCACGAGATCGCTCTCGACGCCGGCGGTCCGGTTTCGGTGATCGGCAACCCCGACGAGCTGCATCGCATGGTCGTCAACCTGCTCGACAACGCCACGATCCACACCCCCGCCGGCACGGAGGTTCATGTGCGTGTCGGCGCCGACGACGGCGAGGCGCTGCTCGAGGTATCCGACGACGGGCCGGGCATTCCCGCCGAGCTGCGCGAGCAGATCTTCGGCCGCTTCGTGCGCGGCGTCGGGCCCGCCGATCAGAGCCCCGGCTCCGGCACCGGGCTCGGTCTTGCGATCGTGCGCTCGGTCGCGGTCGCCCACGGCGGATCCGTCGAGATCCTCGATTCGACAGGAGGCGGAGCCCGGTTCGAGGTTCGACTGCCGCTAAACGACACCGCCCCGGTGCCGGAGCCCGTACGCGTTTAGGCACTGCTCGCGCGGGTAGCCGTTGTCGAGGCCGGCCCCGCCGGCCAGATTGTCCTGAAAGGAGCCCCGATGCCCGCGTCCATCGACACCCGAGGAATCCTCTCCAGCGAGCTCGCCAGCAAGCGCGAGGAGATCATCGAGCTGCTCAAGCGCGCCTACTGGATGGAGATCGAGACGGTGATGAGCTACATCGCCAACTCGGTCAACCCCGACGGCGTGCGGGCCCAGGAGATCAAGGAGTCGCTGAACACCGACATCCAGGAGGAGCTCGGCCATGCCCAGCGCTTCGCCGAGCGCATCAAGGAGCTCTACGGCGTCGTGCCGGGCTCAACGGAGTTCGAATCCGAGCAGACCTTCCTCAACCCGCCCGACGAGCAGACCGACGTCGTGCACGTGATCCGCGGCGTCATCGAGGCCGAAACAGGCGCGATCGAGCACTACAACAAGATCATCGAGGTCACCGACGGGGTCGACCCGGTGACCCAGGACATGATCATCGAGGTGCTCCACGACGAGGAGGGCCACCGGCGGCTGTTTGAGGGCTTTCTGCGAGAGTACGAGGCCGAAGGGCTCGCTTAGCAACTTATTCAGAGTTCTTAAGGAAGCCTTTAGCGACCTTTCTTAGTCTCTCTGATCAGGACGAGATACACGCGCCCCGCCGTGCCACCTCCCCCTTAGGCCCGGCGGGCGCATTGGCCAGCCTGAGCCAACGGCCCGCCGGGATTCCCTCCCTGATCCCGGCGGGCCACTTCTTTTCCGTGGGGCTTCGTGCCCCGCGGAGCAGAGATTCCGAGCTACTCGATGTCGAACTCCTCGCGCTGGCCGAGCTCGAAGTGCGGCACCTTGTCCTTGGTTTCGACCGTGCACAGCATCACGTAGGGACCGGGCTCGAGCGGCTTCTTGACCTCGATCGGCTTGGCCTCCTGGCCCGGCTTGGCGAAGGTGAACCCGACCGGGGTCGTCGTGCCCTCCTCGCCCTCCGCCTTGATCGCATCGTCAACGGTGAAGCCTTCGTTGATGCGCACGAAGATCAGCTCGTGCGGGCGCTCGCCGTCGTTTTGGAACGTGACTTCCTTGGTGTCCGCAGTCGGCGTCGCGGAAAGGTCGAAGCTGTACTCGTCGGCCTCGATGTCGTCGGTTGCGGTCACCGTGACGGTGCCCGCATCCTCGGTCGTCGCTTCGTCCGCGGCGGTCGAGCCCTCGTCGTCGTCGCCGCAGGCGACGGCGCCGAGCGAAATCGCCAGCATCGCGAGCGCGCCGAGCAGGATCCTGATGCTCTTCAAGTGCTCTCCCTTGGTTCGTAGTGATAGGAGCGAAACCCGCCCCCAGGTCAGCCGGCGCAAATCCTACCGCGAGCTTCAGACCTCGACCACGACGGGCAGGACCATCGGGCGGCGGCGTAGGCGATCGTAGACGAACTCTGCGACGTCGTCGTGGAGGTGCTCCTGCAGCAACGTCACCTCGTGGACGTTGTCCCGCGCCGCGTCGTCTAACGACGCGTCGACGACGTCTCGCAGCTCGTCGACGAGCCCGTCCGCCTCCTCGACGAAGGGGACACCGCGGAACATCACCTCGGGCGGGGCGACCGAGCTGCCGTCGTCCGACGACACCGTCGCGACGACGATGAAGACGCCGTCGGCGGACAGCATGCGGCGGTCGCGCAGCGCGACGTCGTCGGGGTCGCCGATGTCGACGCCGTCTACGAAGATCATCCCGACGTGCTCGTCGTCGCCGAAGCGCGCCTCGCCGTGCTCGTGGATCTCGAGCGCGAGCCCGTTGCGGCCCTTGAAGATCCGCTCGGACCCGATCCCGACGGCCTCCGCGAGCTGTGAGTGCAGGTGCAGCCGCTTGTGGTCGCCGTGGGCGGGCATGACGAAGCGCGGCTTCGTCAGGTTGAGCATCAGCTTGAGCTCCTCACGCTGCCCATGCCCCGAGGCGTGGATCGGAGCGTCAGCGGCGGTCACGACAGAGGCCCCGATCTGAAAGATGCGGTCGACCGTCTCGGAGACCGAGCGCTCGTTGCCGGGAACCGGGGTCGCCGAGAAGATCACGGTGTCACCGGAATGCAGCTCGACGTCGTTGTGGTCGCCGTGCGCCATCCGGCGCAGCGCCGACAACGGCTCGCCCTGGCTGCCGGTCGAGATCGCGACGACGCGCTCGTCGGCGAAGTCCGAGATCTGCTTCGGCTGGATCAGCATGCCGTCGGGCGCCTCGGCGATCCCGAGGTTCGAGGCGATGTTGAAGTTCTTGCGCATCGAGCGCCCGACCAGGGCGACCTTGCGATCGAGCTGTGCGGCCGCATCGATCACCTGCTGGACGCGGTGCACGTTCGACGCGAAGCAGGTGACGATGATGCGCCCCTCACAGCGCGAGAACGCCTCTAGCAGCGCCGGCCCGACGCTGCGCTCCGAGGGTGCGATGCCGGGGCGGTCGGCGTTCGTCGAGTCTCCGCACAGGCACAGCACCCCCTCGCGGCCCAGCTCCGCGAGTCGCGAGACATCGGCCGCATGCCCTCCCACCGGCGTCTGGTCGAACTTGTAGTCGCCCGTCACGAGCACCGTGCCGAGCGGTGTTCTCACGGCGACCGCGCGCGAGTCGGGGATCGAGTGCGTCATGTGCACCATCTCGATCTCGAATTGGCCCGCAGCGGCCTTCTCCCCGGTCGCGATCACCTCGAGCGGTGCCTCGCGGATCTTGTGCTCCTCGAGCTTCGAGCGCACGAGCCCGATCGTCAGCGGGCCGCCGTAGATCGCGCGGGGCATGCCGACCTCGCGCAGGAAGTAGGGCAGCGCCCCGACGTGGTCCTCGTGTCCGTGCGTGAGCACGATCGCCTCGATGTCGGCGGCGCGCTCGCGCAGGTACTCGAAGTCAGGCAATACGAGGTCTATCCCCAGCATCTCGGACGTGGGGAACATCAGGCCCGTGTCGACGACGACGATGCGGTCCTCGTGCTCTATCACGGTCATGTTCTTGCCGATCTCGCCGAGTCCGCCGAGCGGCAGGATGCGCAGGGGTGCCATCGCGCTTCTACCCGGCGCTCGTCGCCAGCATGCCGTGGCGCTCGAGTGCCGACCTCACGACCGCACGCTGGTCGTCGTCAGCCGCAATCATGGGCAGCCGCAGCCGGCCTCCGATCAGCCCCAGCATCTCGACGCCGGCCTTGACCGGAATCGGGTTCGAGGTCACCGTCGTCGCCTCGTAGATCGGCTCCAGCGCCGCGTCGATCTCGCGGGCGCGATCGAAGTCGCCCGACGACGCTGCGTCGTAGAGGTCGCGCATGTCGCCCGGGACGAGATTCGACGAGACCAGGATCCCCCCTGTGCCGCCGATCTCGAGCGTCCTCAAGAATCCCCTGTCGTTGCCGGCCAGGACGTCGAGCCCTTCGATCGGCCCCAGCTCGTCATCGTTCGCCTGCTTGACCGCCACGACGTTGGGGATCTCGGCAGCGAGCTCGGCGAGGAAGTCGGGGTCGAGGTTGGTCACGCAGCGCGAGGGGTTGTTGTAAAGCACCACCGGGGTCTCCCCCGCCGCCTCGGCGACGGCTTCGTAGTGCGCTCGCAGCCCGGCCCGATTGGGCTTGTTGTAGTAGGGGGTCACGACGAGCACGGCGTCGGCGCCGGCGTCGCTTGCCGCCCGCGTCAGCTCGACCGAATGCCGGGTGTCGTTGGAGCCCGTGCCGCAGATCAGCGTCGCGCCGTCGCCGACCTCGTCGCGGACCTCGCGCAGCAGGCTGAGCGTCTCCTCGTCGCTGAGCGTCGGCGACTCCCCCGTGGTCCCCGCGAGGACGAGCCCGTGAGAGCCGTGCTCGACGAGATGCCGGGCAAGACGGCGCACTGCAGGCACGTCAAGTCCGCCGTCATCATCGAACGGAGTGACCATCGCGGTGAGGACGCCCTCGATCGCAGCCATCGCGCGGCTAGCGTAGCGGTCAGCCCTCAGAGGCCCAGGCCGCGAACCCCGGGCTCGTCCCAGCCCAGGTGGTGGGCGACCTCGTGGCGCACGGTGCGCTCGACCTGCGCCCGCAGCAACTCCGGATCGTGGCCGAAGTCGCGCTCCAGCGTGTCCTGGTAGATGACGATGCGGTCCGGATAGACGTCGCGCGCGATCGTGCCGCCGATGTAGTGGCCGTAGGCGCGGTGTTCGTGGCCGCGATTGGAGACGACCACCGGCGTGTGCTCGAGCAGGTCGCGAAAACGTTCCGGCAAGTCGTCCAGTGCCTCCATGACCAACTCGTCGAACTCGCTCGGCGGCCAGTCGGGTGCAGGCAGCGAGGCGAGCGCCTCGCTGCGATCGACGAGTCGCCGAAACTCCGGCTCGGGTACCTCCTCGCCGATCAGCACGACGGTCACCCAAGCCGTGACCAGCACGATTGCGACCGCGACCACCAGCAGCACCAGCAGGTCGCCCAGCCCGCCGAGCGACGGCGGCTCGAGCAACAGGAGGACGAGCCCCGTGAGGAAGGCGACCCCGGCCGCCGCCCGCAGCGATGGACCCAGGATCTCTCTCATCGCAGGAGCCGTCGATTCTTCAGAGCAGCTCTTCGAGCCCCACCGTGAATGGGTCGGTTAGCTCGCCGACGCGGCGCACCGCGAGCAGGACGCCGGGCATGAACGAGGCGCGGTCGATTGAGTCATGGCGGATCGTCAGCGTCTCGCCCTCGCCGCCGAAGATGACCTCTTGATGGGCGACGAGCCCGGGCAGGCGAATCGAGTGGATCGGCTCGTGGACCCTGCCGCCGACGTCGGCGATCAGCGCTGCGGTGCGCTTTGCGGTGCCCGAGGGAGCGTCCTTCTTGGCGTCGTGATGGAGCTCGACGATCTCGCACTCGGGCAGGTGGGCCGCAGCCTGGCGCGCGAACTGCATCATCAGCACGGCGCCGATCGCGAAGTTGGGGGCGACGAAGCAGTGCGCCCCGGATTCGCCACCCTCGGCGACAGAGCGAAGCTCGTCGAGGTCGAAACCGGTCGTGCCGACAACGCAGTCAACGCCGGCGGCAAGCACCTCGCGCGCGTTGTCGAGCGCGGTGGCGGGTGTCGTGAAGTCGACGACAACCTCGGCGTCCGCGAGTACGTCGGCAAGCGGTGTGTCGAGCTCGGGGTCGGCGCGACCGGTCAGCTCGAGGTCGTCGGCGGCCTCGACCGCCTCGCAGACGGTCTCCCCCATCTTTCCGGCCGCCCCCGAGACGGCGACGCGAATCACGCTGCGGCGAGCGCCTCGCTCACGGGCGGCAGCGCGGCGCGGAAGCGCTCCTCGCTGGGCCCGATGCATGCAGCGGAGAGCTGTGCCGGGTCATAGAGCTCGGACGCGAGCGCCGCGAGGTCGTCGGACGTCACGGCCTCGACCCGCGCAAGCATCTCGTCAAGCGAAAACAACGGCACTCCGAACAGGGTCGCGCGCGAGATTCGTGCCATGCGCGCGGCAGTCGATTCGAGGCCGAGCACCATGCGCCCCTTGACGTGCTCCTTGGCGCGCTCGAGCTCGTCGTCCGAGACGCCCTCGGAGCCCAGCTTCGCAAGCTCCTCGCCGATGATCTGGCAGGCCTCGTCGACGTTCTGCTCCCGAGTGCCGACGTACATCGCGACCATGCCGCACTCGGCGTACTGCTCGGTGTAGGAGCCGACCGCGTAGGCGAGGCCGCGCTTCTCGCGGATCTCGCGGAACAGCCGCGAGGAGGTCGAACCGCCGAAGATCGCGTCGAGCAGGGCGAGCGCAAAGCGGCGCTCGTCGCCACGCGAGATACCGGGCCCGCCGAAGCAGATGTGGTACTGGTCGGTTTCCTTGGCGTGAAAGCCGCAGCGCCGCTCCGCAGGCGGACGGTCACCGTTGACCTGGGGCGCAGGCTCCCCGGAGGGGCTCAGAAGGCGCTCGGCCAGCTCGACGATGCGGGCATGCTCGAGATGACCCGCGGCGCCGACGACGATGTTGGGCCCGGTGTAGCGCTGGTCGTGGTAGGACCCGATCTCCGGCACCGGGACGGAGGCGATCACCTCGGCCTGACCAAGCACGCGACGGCCGAGCGGGTGGTCTCCGAAAACGGCCTCACCGAGGACGTCGTGGACGCGGTCCTGAGGCTCGTCCTCGTACATCGCGATCTCCTCGAGGACGACCTCGCGCTCGGAGTCGACCTCGGCGTAGGTGGGACCGAGCAGCATCTGGGACAGCAACTCGAAGGCACGCTCGGTGTGAGCGTCGAGAAAGCGCGCGTGCAGGTGCGTCGACTCCTTGCTCGTCGCGGCGTTGACCGAGGCGCCGAGACCGTCGAAGATCTCCGAGATCTCGATCGCCGAGTGGTCCTCGATGCCCTTGAAGAGCATGTGCTCGAGAAAGTGCGAGACGCCGGCCTGCGCCGGCTCCTCGTCGCGCGAGCCGGTCCTCACCCAGAGCCCGAGCGCGACCGAGCGCACGGAGTCAACGGTTTCGGTAGCGACTCGAAGGCCGCCGGGAAGCTCGGTCAGCTCGACGCCGGACGGAAGCTCGCCGGGGGCGCCGCCGTTTAGCGGCGGCGCGATCACCCTCGGTCGCGGTCGCCGCGGTCGCGCCCGCCGCGATCCCGGCCGCGGCCGCCACGGTCACGTCCACCCCGCTCGCGCCCACCGCCACCGCCGTCGCGCGGTCCGCGGTCACCGGTGCCGACCTCGGCCAGCTCGCTTGCGCTCTTGCCCTCGACGGCCGGATCGTCCGACAGGCGCAGACCGATGCGACCGCGCTCGCGGTCGACCTCGATCGCGGTGACGTCGATCTCGTCGCCGGAGCTCAGCACGTCCTCGACCGTGTCGACACGCTCACCGGGCTTGACGTTGGAGATGTGCAGCAGGCCGTCGGTTCCCTTCGTCAGCTCGACGAATGCGCCGAAGGTCGTCGTCTTGACGACCTTGCCCTTGAACGTGTCACCGACCTCGACCTCCTTGGTCATCGACTCGATGCGGTCGATGACGCCCGCGACGAGGGCGCCACTGGGCGCATAGACGCGCACGGTCCCGTCGTCGTCGATGTCGATCTCGGCCTCGAACTCCTCCTGCATGCCGCGGATCGTCTCCCCGCCCTTGCCGATGACCGCGCCAATCTTCTCTGGATCGATCTTGATCGTCTCGATGGCCGGCGCGTAGACGGACAGCTCCTCGCGCGGGGCGTCGATCGTCTCGGCCATCTTGCCGAGGATGAACAGGCGGCCCTGACGCGCCTGCTCGAGCGCGTCCTTGAGGATCTCGAAGGTGACGCCGGTGATCTTGATGTCCATCTGCAGGGCGGTGATCCCGTCCTCGGACCCGGCGACCTTGAAGTCCATGTCGCCGAGGTGGTCCTCGACGCCGGCGATGTCGGTGAG
>Ga0183260_10000843_pt1 | contig 26214 bp, 29 predicted proteins | sample AntDrymUQ4972206_2_FD_129768 | JGI IMG/M metagenome (GOLD analysis project Ga0183260, IMG submission 129768) | Polar desert sand microbial communities from Dry Valleys, Antarctica - metaG UQ497 (22.06) (version 2) (version 2) | ecosystem: Environmental > Terrestrial > Soil > Desert | place... | reverse complement strand
CGGTCCTCTCCACGATCCGCCGAAACGGGCGCGGGATGCGCCTCGGGTCCATGACCGAAAAGCGACGCCACGCGTGGAGGACCTTGTCCTCGTGGCTGTGGATGCCGGCGACCGCTTCGAAGTCGGGCTCCAACACGATGATCGGCGCGCGCCCTGCGTTCTGGCGAATGAGCTCGTTTTCGCGCTGGCTACCCTCGCCCCGATCGCCGTCGTGGACGATCACGTGCGGGATGCGCAGTTCCGTGAGCACGCGACCGATCAGGCTCAGATTCCCCTTGCCGCCAACCTCGACGATCGAGATGCCCAGGGCGTCCGGGTCATGGCCGAGGCGCCTGAAGAGCTGCGGAAAGGACAGTCGCTCGGTCTGGCCCTCGACCAGGACCACGGCCGTGGCGAAGAACATCTCGCTGCGCTCGTGGTCGAACTCGGCGGCCAGGCGCAGGCGCTGCTCGTCGTCAAGTAGCTCCTGGGTTGCCCGCCGAACCGCCATGCCGGCTGACGTACGATCCAGCCTGACGATCTCGTTGTAGTGGGCCGCGTCGAGCATGGCCGGCGACCGAGTCGAGTAGATGACCTGGTTCCGCTCGGCGTAGCGCCGCAGGATGGCGTAGAGATGACGCTGTTGATGAGGCGTCAGCATGAGCTCGGGCTCCTCGATGAGCAGTAGCTCGCCCTCAGCGCCGTCGAGGCGACGCTCGGCGATCATCGCGACCATCTGTTCGGCCTGGGCGGCATCGCTCCAACCGATGGGCGCCTCCTCCGGCAGTTGCGGAAATCGGTCGATTGCGGGCAGGAACTTTGTCGGCGGCAGTGAGTTCTGTGGCGCCGCGCCAGGCCGCCGTTCGATCTCGACTTTCCCAGCCGGAGTCTCCAGAACGCCCGTGACTCGCAGGCCGCTGGCTGCCACGACCACAGGCTCGCCGCCGAACGAATCGCCGCTGAGGTCCGGTGATCCCGTCATCAGCCATGAGATCGCCGCGAGCAGCCGAGACTTGCCGACACCGCGCGGACCGATCAATGCCGTGATCGGCTGGAACGCAAGGCTCACGCCGGGCAGACCACGCAGGCCGCGCACGGAGACGGACGTCAGTCGAGTGGTCGCCACAGCTGCGCACCTTATGTCACTTGCTCACCATGGCGCCGAGTGCCCAGCGTCGCGAGCCCCCGGTGTTGCGAGCCCGCAACACCCCATGTACCTCTGAATACTCTCCAAAGTACGGCTTGTCCGTCTCCGGCCCGAACGCCAGCATTCATCCCGTCACCACACAACAAAACCCACCGGTCCACGAAATCCACTAAGGGGACGAGAGCATGGCTACTATGGGAGTCCACGAGCTGGGCCCAATGCTGACGGCGAGCGAGGTGGCGAACCTCCTTCACCTTCACGTCAATACGGTCAAGCGTCTGGGCGACCGTGGCGAGCTGCCCTTCTTCCGGGTGTGCAAGCGCGGCGATCGTCGCTTCCGTCTCGAGGACATCATGCAGTTCCTGGCGCGCAACCGCTAACACCAGCCAGCCGTGTCGGCGGGCAGAGCGCCCGCCGGACTCATCAACTTCATCGAGAACCGCCGGTCACGCCGGCGGTTCATTCATTTCTTCGCACCCTTACGATGCTGCCGATGTACGCCACCGCGTCTGACCCGACGGACGGCCCACTCACATTCGAGGAGCTCCAGCTCGCAACGCGCAACCGTGGCATGCCTCTCGAGGCACTGCGCTACGACTTGACGCCGACCGGTCTTCACTATTTGCTGATCCATTTCGACATTCCGGCCGTGGACGCGGACACATATCAGCTGGTCATCGGAGGCGCGGTCGAAAGGCCGATATCCATGACTCTCGAGGACGTGCGCGCCGAGCCGCGGCAGACCTTGCCCGTAACGATGGAGTGCGCCGGCAATGGCCGGGCGCGGCTAAACCCGCGGCCCGTCAGCCAGCCGTGGCTCAATGAGGCAGTCGGGACTGCGGAGTGGACGGGCACTTCGCTGTGGCCGATGCTCGAGCGGGCCGGTCTCGACACGGACGCGGTTGAGCTCGTTTTCACGGGCGCGGACCGGGGCCTCCAGGGTGAGCAGGAGCAGGACTACGGCCGCAGCCTGACTATCGACGAGGTGCGCCGGCCCGAGGTCATGCTGGTGTACGAGATGAACGGCCAGCCCCTCCAGCCCCAGCACGGCTTCCCGCTGCGCCTGATCGTGCCCGGCTGGTACGGCATGACAAGCGTCAAGTGGCTGCGCTCGATCGAGGCGGTGACCGAGCCCTTCGAGGGCTACCAGCAGACGCCCGCCTACCACTACGCCAACAGCGCTGACGATCTGGGTGAGCCGGTGACGCGGATCCGACCACGGGCGCTGATGGTGCCGCCAGGGATCCCCGACTTCTTCAGCCGCCACCGAGTCGTCGATCAGGGCCGGGTGGAGCTGGTCGGGCGTGCATGGTCGGGCCGAGGAGGGATCGAGCGGGTGGAGGTCGGCGTCGACGGCGCCTGGACCGAGGCCAGGCTCGAACCGGCGGTGGGCGACTTCTGTTGGCGGAGATGGTCATTCGCGTGGGAGGCGACACCGGGCGAGCACGTGCTTTCGTGTCGCGCGACAGATTCGACGGGCACCGTGCAGCCGACGGATCAACCGTGGAACCACCAGGGCGTGGGCAACAACATGGCCCAGATCGTCCCCGTCACCGTGCGCTAGCTTCCGCCGGATGCCGATCGACCTGTCCCTGACCGACGAGAACCGCCTCGTCCAATCCACGGTCCGTGACTTTGCGGCGGCCGAGATCGAGCCGCACATCCGCGAATGGGACGCGAGGCACGAGGTCCATCGCGAGGTCATCGACCGGATGGGCGAGCTTGGCTTCCTGGGCGCGCCCATACCGCCCGAGTACGGCGGCACAGGCCTCGACTACGTGAGCCTCGGCATCCTGTGCGAGGAGCTCGAGCGCGCCGACACGGCCTTTCGCGTGGTCATGAGCGTCCATGTCGGGCTCAACTCGCTGACGCTGCTCCAGTGGGGCACGGAGTACCAGAAGCAGCGTTACCTGGTGCCGCAGGCACGCGGCGAAAAGCTGGCCACTTTCGGGCTTACGGAGCCCGGGGCGGGCACCGACGCCGCCAACCTGGCGACGACGGCGCGCCGCGAAGGGGACGACTACGTCCTCAACGGCTCCAAGGTGTGGATCAGCCTGGCGGACATAGCGGACCACTTCCTGGTCTTCGCGTCGGTCGATAGAGCCAAGAAGCACAAGGGCATCACCGCTTTCATCGTCGAGCGCGGCATGCCCGGCCTGTCGACCCGGACGATCGAGTCGAAGCTGGGCATCCATGCCGGCAACACCGGCGAGCTTTACTTGGACAACGTGCGCGTGCCGGCCGAGAACCGCGTCGGGGAGGAAGGCGAGGGCTTCACGATCGCCATGAGCGCGATCGATCAGGGCCGCTACACGGTCGCCTCGGGTGCGGTCGGACTGGCGCAGGCCTGCCTTGACGCATCGGTGCGCTATGCCCACGAGCGCAGGACATTCGGCGAGGAGATCGGCCGGCATCAGCTGGTCAAGCAGATGATCGCCAAGATGGGCGCCGGGATAGAGGCCGGCCGGTTGCTCTGCCGCCAGGTGGCGTGGCTCAAGAATCGGGGCGAGCGGAACACGCGCGAGACGAGCCTCGCCAAGTGGTTCACCACCGAGCACGCAGTGGCCTCGGCTCTCGACGCCATCCAGGTTCACGGCGCGAATGGCTACTCCGAGGAGTACTCCGTGGCGCGCTACCTGCGCAACTCCAAAGCCGCCGTGATCTACGAGGGCACCAGCCAGCTGCACACGCTCATCCAGGCCGATTACTTGCTCGGCTACCGCGAGGACAAGCCGCTCCGACGCCCCCCACTTCCGGCGCCCGGGTTCGGCTCCTAGCCCAGCCTTACGTCGCGCGCGCTCGGCACCCGCGTCGGCCGCTGCCCGACCCGGCGCGCGAGGCGCGCAAAGACGATCGCGTCACGCAGCGCGCATGCGCGCAGATCGTTGTTGAAGCGCGGGTAGAAGGTCTCGCGCCAGTGCCGGTATTGCCAACCTGAGGTGCCGATCAGAAGCGCCATGCGGCGCCTCAGCTATTGGACGACGACGGTGCCCTTCATGGTTGTCGGGTGGATGGTGCAGTGGTAGGCAAAGCTGCCGGCCGTACCGAAGGTGCGCGAAACGGTTCCACCCTGGTTCAGTCGGCCGCAGTCCAAGCCGTCGTCGAAGGTGACCGTGTGTGTCGCGGCGTCGGCGTTTGCCCAGGTCACCGCGCCGCCAGTTGTGACCGTGATGCTCTGCGGGTTGAACGCTAAGTTGGCGATGCCCACCGGCAGCCCTGGCCCGCCCGTGCAGGTCGCTGCCGGACCGCCGGACGAAGCTACGGGCGTTGTCGCGGGTCCGCCGCCGCCACAGGCCGCTACGAAAACCAGGACGAGAGTTGCGCCAGCAACAGATGACAATCGCACGGCTAATTCCTCCTCACAGCGCCATCCCAGACGCGATTGTGGAGCCTCAACGGTCGATACTGCAACCGTCATTTGTCCGCGCAGTCGAAGCATCGAGCTCATTGAGATGGCTGGCCGTGCCCCATCGCTCACTGAAGACGACCTCCGCGAGCGCCAGGCGGCCACCTCGCCTCATTGGACGAGTGAGCGTCCCCGGAGCGGCGGGGTGCCCGAAGTTCAGGATGTACTCGCAGTGGCGATCCGTTGGGTAGGCCAGGATCTCGCGGCACAGGTCGTGGTCGTAGACCGTGGCGGGAACGGAACCGAGTCCGCGCGACCATGCCGCCACGATCATGTTTTGCGCTGCACGTCCGAGGTCCCACATCACTGATAGGGGTGCATCGGCCGCAGCCGGGTCGGGGGTCACCAGGCAGATCGCAACTGCGCCCTTGGCCAGATGACCCGCGAACGGACCGACCTGTGCGAGCTGCTCCATTCGCTGACGGTCACGGACCACGATGAAATACCAGCGCTGCAGGTTCTTGGACGAGCCTGCCCAGCGTCCGGCGTTGAGGATGGCGACGAGGTCGTCGTCGGTGACAGGGTCGGGGCTGAATTGCCGCACCACGTGCAGCGTCCGGATCGCCTCTTCGACCTCCACGCCGGTGAGTCTAGACTCGCGCTCGTGAGCGACATCACGAGCACCCCTCACAGCGGCAGTCCGCGGAGGCCCTTCCCCGACGTGCTCGAGGTCGTCGTCGAGATCCCTTCCGGCAGTCGCAACAAGTACGAGTTCGACGAGAGCGCTGGCGTGCTGCGTCTCGACCGCGTGCTGTCGTCCGCGGTCTTCTACAACTTCGAATACGGCTTTGTAGAAGGCACTCGCGCCGACGATGGCGACCACACCGACGCGATGATCCTGCTCGCGGAGCCCACCTTCCCCGGCTGCCACGTGTGGGCCCGGCCGGTCGGTGGCCTGCGCATGTCGGACGAGAAGGGCGAGGACTTCAAGGTCCTGTGCGTCGCGTTGGGGGACTCGCTCTGGGACCACGTCGAGCGTCTCGAGCAGGTTTCGCCGCACCGACTGCGGGAGATCGAGCATTTCTTCGCCACCTACAAGCTGCTCGAGGACAAACAGGTCGAGATCCACGGCTGGGCAGACCTGAATGCGGCGCTGGATCTGCTCCGTGCCGACCGCGACCGGTGGCTGGCCGAGCAGGCTCGCGTGGCCGACCAGGCGCAGACCTAGGTGGCGCGCAAGCCCCTCCTGATGGAGATTGCCGGCCGAGAGGTGGCGGTCAGCAATCCGGAGAAGGTCTACTTCCCGAAAACGGGTTACTCGAAGCTTGACCTCGTCAACTACTACCTGGCAGTCGCCGAGGGCGCGCTTCGCGGCGCCGGTGGTCGACCGATGGCCCTGAAGCGTTTCGTCAACGGCGTCGAGGGCGAGTTCTTCTTTCAGAAGCGGGCGCCAGAATCGAGGCCCGACTGGATCGAGACCGTCGAGCTGTCCTTCCCCTCCGGCCGAACTGCCGAGGAGATCGTTCTCCGTGATGCGGCTCAGCTGGCCTGGATCATCAATTTGGGCTGCGTCGATCTGAACCCACATCCAGTCCGTGCCGACGATCTCGACCACCCCGACGAGCTTCGTGTCGACCTTGATCCGGTACCTGGCGTGGCGTGGGACGACGTCCGTCGCGTGGCGCTCGTGACGAACGAGGTTTTGACCGACCACGGCCTGGTCGGCTGGCCCAAGACGTCCGGCTCGCGCGGCATCCACATCAACGTTCGCATCGAACGGCGCTGGGACTACTCCGACGTTCGCCGCGCCGCGCTCGCCCTGGCGCGCGAGGTCGAGAACCGCGCCCCCGACATCGCGACCAGCAAGTGGTGGAAGGAGGAACGCCACGGCGTCTTTCTCGACTACAACCAGAACGCCAAGGACCGGACAGTCGCGTCGGCCTATTCCATCCGTCCCCTACCCGACGCGCGCGTGTCGATGCCCCTGCGCTGGGACCAGGTGGCCGATGTCATTGCCGAGGATTACACGCTGGCCACGGTGCCGGCGATTTATGCCGATGAAGGTGGCGACCGACACGCCGGGATCGACTCGTCAGTCGGTTCGCTCGAAGGCCTGTTGGACCTGTCCGCTCGCCACGAAGCCACGGGCCTGGGCGATGCTCCGTGGCCGCCTAACTACCGCAAGCAGGAGTCCGAGCCACCGCGTGTGCAGCCCTCCCGTCAGCGTCGGCCAACCGAGGACTACAACACTCCGGAGGCAGAAGCCGCGCGCGAGAAGGCACGCGTCGCGATGGAGAAGCGGTTCACCCGCGCGGCGGAGGAACGCGCCGCCCTGACTGCCGCTGGATCAACCGGCTCTCGCCCAACGCCCACTGGACGGCGACGCAGCTCAATTCCCGTCGTCGAGATTGCCCGCGCGGCCAAGAAGGAAGAAGCGCTCGCGGGCCTCGACAGGTGGAAGGAGAGGCACCCGGAGGTCGCGTCCCACCTTCGGCCGGCAGACGTGCTCGTTGACTCGATGCGCGGCCGATCAACGACCTGGACGCGCATCCGGGTCAACCTTTCAAACGTTCCTGCGGGGATGCGACCCGAACAGGAGCCGCTGGAGGTCGACTACGACCCGTGGGCAGGCTACGAGTGGCCCGATCGAGCCGGACAGCTGGAGCGCGCGCCCCGTAAGAAAGATTCCTAGCGACCCTCAGCGCTGCGGGTACCTGCGACGGAAGTGGCTGCCGCCGGCGATCAGTGCCAGGACGATGAAGGCGTACCCGAGCAGAATGACCATCGCCGCGATCAGGGCAGGGGAGGCGCCGGGCGCGAGGGCGAGGGCAAAGCTGACGCCTGCTATGCCGACCAGGATCCCTAGAAGCGACAACAGGACAGCGATTGCTCGCGCCCAGCCCTTATGGGCAAAAATGGCCGCGCCAAGGATGACTTCAAGCGCTCCCCAGATGAGGAGAACGCCGGGCATCGGGCTCAGGATCGCGCGCAACGTTTCCTGGTCGAGCCGCGATCCAAAGAAGTTGATCGACGTGCGCTGGATGAACTGGCGAAGCTCGTCCGCTTGGCCCAGCAGCCACACGCCGGCGACGATGGCGATCAGGCCGAAGACGGCCAACAGCAGACCGGCCACAGCCACCAGGGCAGACGTCGAGTACATCGGGCCGGTGGGCGCATAGCCCTGAGGTGGGTACACCGGCTGCGGGTAGCCCTGTGGCGGATAGCCGGGCTGCACGTAACCCTGCGGGGGATATCCCGGCTGAGGCGCCCAGCCCGGCTGCGACGGGTACTGCGGTGATCCCTGCCACTGCTGAGCGGACGGTGGTTGGATCTGGGGGACCGGCTGCGTGGGTTGTTGCCATTGGCCAGCCTGCGGCGACGTCGGCTGCCACTGCTGATTGGGTAGTGGCGCCTGGCTCGGCTGTCCGACAGGCGGCGGCGCGGTTGGTGGCGCCATCGGCGGGGTGGGCACTGGCTCCGTAGGCGGCCGGTCGTCGACCGGTGCGGCAGGAGCTTGCCAGGCCGGAGCCGGAACTGGCGCTGGCTCAACCGGCGCTGGCTCAACCGGCGCTGGCTCAACCGGCGGTGGCACGTCGCTCGGCTGTGAGTCGCTGGCCGTGTCCGTCTCCATTGGAGGCGGTGGAACCGCCACGGCGTGTTCCTTGGTGTCTTCGTCTTCAGGCTGTGACATCTGTCACTCGGCCCCCTCTGGAAATCGAAGCGCCGGCCGACCCATCGAACGGCCAGCACTCCTTGGCTCGGTTCAGGCCGCCCTAGCGGCGGTAGCTGAAGAACGCGCTGGCGCGGATAAGTGCGAAAGCGCTCAACGCGTACAGCACCGCGATCGCGATCGTGATGATCGTGCCGACGATTGGATTGGGGTTGTCAGCCGTTGGCCGCGCACCAAGGCTGGTGAGACCTGAAAGGCCAATCAGGATGGCAAAGACTATTGCGAGGATGATGCCGGTCCAGCGAGCCCACCCCTTTCCCTGCAGTGAGCCGATTCCTGCCGCGAAATGAAGGATGGCGATAACGAGGATGATCACCCCAACGACTGCGAACAATCCCAAGAAAGCGTCGCCACCCAAGGGGCCGGCAAAGGCCGCGCCGCCAATAAACGAAACGATGGCGGCAATCGTCATGACCACGCCCATTACGATCAGGAAGATTGAGGCCAGCGTCACTCCCGTCGGACGCGGTGGCGAGCTGCCATACTCGGGACCACCCCAGCCCGTCGGCTGCTGGGGCGGCGGCGTCCATTGCGGCTGTTGCGGCGGCGTCATCTGCGGCGGCTGCTGGTCCATCGGGTCCTCCCTGGTGTAGACGCTCCCTCCCGATCCCACGCCGGCACTCCCCTCGGCTGCGGCGCGGCAGATCGGCGAGATTAGACGCCGCGAGTGTACCGGTCTGCGAATCGGACTCGCAGTCGATTTACGAGCCCGTGGCGCCGAAGATCTGGGCCAGCTCGAAGGGCGCCGAGGTCTCGAGCTGGTCGTAGCGGCAATCCGATGGCTGTTTGTCGGGCCGCCAGCGGGCGAATGTGGTCGCATGCCGGAAGCGGTCGCCCTGCAGGTGGTCGTAGGCAACCTCGGCGACCCGCTCGATACGCAGCGGCTCCCATGACAGGTCCTTGCCTCGATTCCAGCGGCTGGTTGCGCCGGGCATGCGCGTGCCGCTCGCGTCGGCCTGCCCCGCACTGGCCCACTCGGCCCACTCTGACCAGGGGTGCCTCTCGCGCGCGCCCTCGCGTAGCGGAGCCAGGTCCTCGACGAGCGCGGCGCGCCGTTCCCAAGAGAACGACGATGTGATGCCGACGTGGTGGAGGTTGCCCGCGTCGTCGTACAGCCCGAGCAGCAGCGAGCCGATGTGCGTGCCCGGTCCATTCTTGTGCCAGCGGAAGCCCGCGACGACGCAATCGGCCGTCCGTGCGTGCTTGATCTTGGCCATCGCGCGCTTGCCGGGCTGGTAGAGAGCCGCCAGTGGCTTGGCGACAACGCCGTCCAGCCCGGCCCCCTCGAAGCGCTCGAACCAGTCGCGGGCGAGGTTGACGTCGCGTGTCGCCGGCGTCAGGTGGATCGGCGGCGCCGCGCCGCGCAGCTGCTGCTCGATCATCGCCCGTCGTTCGGCTTGTGGGCGGTCGCGGAGGTCTTCGTCTCCGAGTGCCAGCAGGTCCCAGGCCACGAACGAGGCAGGGGTCTGCTCAGCCAGCATCTTGACGCGCGACGCCGCGGGGTGGATGCGCAGCAGCAACGACTCGAACTCGAGGCCATCCGGTCCCGGGATCACGATCTCGCCGTCTACGACGCAGCGCTCTGGAAGGTTGGCCTTCAGCGCCGGCGGCAGCTCGGGGAAATAGCGGTCGAGCGGCTTCAGGTCCCGGCTCTGGATGAAGACTTCGTCTCCGTCGCGGAAGACGATCGCCCGGAATCCGTCCCACTTCGGCTCGAACAGCCAACCCTCGCCCGTCGGAAGGTCGGTCGACAGCTTGGCCAACATCGGCTGTAGGGGTGGCTGGAACGGAAGCCTCATTGGCGGTGACTATATGGGTCGGCTGCGCACGAGGTGTTAGCCTCGGCTGTTGATGCCAGTCCCACGTTTTCGCGGCAATCCATACCACGTCCTCGAGGTCCGTCCGGACGCGTCCAACGCGACCATAAAAGGGCGTTGGCGGCAGCTTGCCAGGGAGCATCATCCCGACCGCGCGGCAGGCGATACGGAGGAGGCCGCTCGGCTGACAGCGCGCATGGCACGCATCAATGCGGCCTATGACCTGCTCCGAGATCCGGCTCGCCGGGCACAGTTCGATGGTTCCGCGGATGGGCGCCGAGCGCGCGCCGCCGATGGGGACGCGGCGACGGCGGACATGGGCGAGGACGTCGGCGGCGCCCGCCGAGCAGGGCCGCCACCGCCACCGCGCACGCCACCGGTGACTGCGCGCTTCGACACCACAGCGGCGTTCCGGTTGCGCAACGCCCGAATCAGTGAGCCACCGGCCAGGATGCGCGCCCAACCGCCGATGGACCGCCGCGCGTTCGACCCCGACAACGAGCTGCGGGCGAGCACCCCGACGGGTCCTGTCGAAGTCAGACGAGGCGCGCGGCCGGAACGGATGCCGACTTTGCGCGAGGCGCGCGAGACGACGCTGGAGTTCGGGCGCTATCACGGCTACACGCTGGGCGAGGTCGAGCTGTTGGAGCCCAACTACCTGGATTGGGTTTCGCGGACCATCACCCGCGATCGCGAGCTGGTGACCAAGGCGCGAGTGATCCTCGCGGACCTCGAGGATCGTGGGCTCAGCCGCAAAAATAGACCGGCGGAACCCGAATTCGATACTCGGGCTGCCGCCGGATAGATAGACCGGGGCCGGCTCGTTCCTGTTACTCGACTCGTGGCCGAACGGCGGCGATCCCCCTGTTATCGGTGTTGCCACCGCCTCGGCACGTTGCGAGGATCGCATTTCGTCGCTCGGTCCGGTGATCGACGCCCCGGAGGCCATTCAGCCGGTTGGCCGAACCCGCTGTTTGACGAGCCGACAGTACGCGCACCCGAAAGTGGCCCGCCACCGCGCGACGGTACGGGGGTGCACCGAACGAAAACCAATTGCTTTGACGCAACGTGGCAGCGGCGCACTGCCTTCTTCGTTTCAAAGGTTGCGGTACGCTCCTGCGGCGAGCGGCAGTCAAGGCGGCGGCCCGTGCTAGAGTCGAATTGATGACCGACGCAAGCGCGGAAGCCGCTTGGCGCGAACGCGATCGCGCGTGGCGTGAGCGAACGCTCGAAAACGCCGCGGCACGCTCCCCTGAACGACGACCGCGTTTCAGCACGATCAGCGACGTCGAGATCGAGCGGCTGTACACGCCGCTCGAGGGATATCGCCCTGGTGCAGGCGGTGGCGGGCCAACGGCGGTAGACCATCTGGGTGACCGGCTCCGTTCGGGCGAAGGTACCTGGTCGGAATTCGACCCACTGCGTGACGTCGGCTACCCGGGCGAGGCGCCGTTCACCCGCGGAATCCACCCCACCGGCTATCGCACGCGCCTATGGACCATGCGCATGTTCGCGGGCTTCGGCGCAGCCGAGGACACCAACGAACGCTTCCACCAGCTGCTCCGCGCCGGCCAGACCGGCCTCTCGATCGCATACGACATGCCCACCTTGTACGGCTACGACACAGACGACCCGGAAGCGGAAGGGGAGTTCGGCACGTGCGGCGTCGCCGTGTCGTCGCTGGCCGACATGGAGATCCTGCTCGACGGCCTGCCGCTCGATCGCATCTCGACATCGATGACGATCAACTCGCCGGCGGCCCCAATCTGGGCGATGTACATCGCCGCTGCCGAGAAGCGTGGCTTCCCACGGGGCCAGCTCGAGGGGACGACCCAGAATGACATCCTCAAGGAGTTCGTCGCCCAGAAGGAATTCCTCTTCCCGCCCGAGCCGTCGATTCGCCTCGTTACGGACACGATCGAGTTTGGGACGCGAGAGATGCCCAAGTGGAACACGGTCTCGATCTCGGGCTATCACATCCGCGAAGCCGGCTCGACGGCCGTCCAGGAGCTCGCCTTCACGATCGCCGATGGCATGGCCTACGTCGAGGAGGCGATTCGCCGCGGGCTCCGCGTCGACGAGTTCGCGCCGCGGCTATCGTTCTTCTTCAACTCGCATAACGACTTCTTCGAGGAGATCGCCAAGTTCCGCGCCGCGCGGCGGATCTGGTGGAAGCTGATGACGCAGCGCTATCGGGCCGAGAACGAGCGCTCGACGTGGATGCGCTTCCACACCCAGACGGCCGGCGTTTCACTGACCGCTCAGCAGCCACTCAACAACTTGACCCGCGTGGCCATCCAGGCACTGGCGGCGGTACTGGGTGGCTCGCAGTCGCTGCACACGGACGCATACGACGAGGCCTGGGCAGTGCCGTCCGCCGAGGCGGCACTCCTCGCCCTGCGGCAGCAGCAGATCATCGCCTCGGAGACCGGGGTGACGAACACGGTCGATCCGCTCGGCGGCTCGTGGTTCGTGGAGTCGCTGACCAATGAGGTCGAACGCCAGGTGTGGCGCTACCTCGATGAGATCGATGGCTACGGCGGCATGGTCAAGGCGATCGCGGCGGGCTTTCCGCAGAAGGAGATTGCCGACGCGGCTTATCGCTTCCAGCGTGAGATGGACGAGGGCGAGCGCGAGATCGTGGGCGTCAACGTCTATTCCGATCCAGATGAGGATCTGTCGATACCGCTGCTCGAGGTAAGCGAGGAGTCACGCCAGCGACACCTGTCGCGCTTGGCGCGCACACGGGCCGAGCGCGATCCGGCTGCTGTTGCGGCGGCGCTGGCGCGGTTGCGCGACCTGTCGTCACTGCCAGGGTCGACACAGGCGAACGTGATGCCCGCGCTGATCGAGTGTGCCAATGCGTACGCCACGCTCGGCGAGATGTGCGGGGTCTTCCGCGCCGTCTTCGGGGAGTACCGCGAACCCGTAGCGGTTTGACCGCGGCGACGGGGACCGGAGCGGCCCGGGACAGCGCGGCGATTGTCGACGCGGCACTCGATTCCTACCTGGCCGACTTTCCCGACGCGCGCTGGCAGGAGTACCTCGCCCTCCACCGTCCTCGCTATCGGGCGCTCGTGGCCAGTGTCGCGGATCTCATCGCCAGGCTTCCCAAGAGGCCTGACGGCAGCCGCCGAATCCTCGTCGTCGGCCCGCGCTTCGAGGTCGACCTGCTGCACCGCGTGTTGCCGGACCTGCGCATCGACACATTGGGTTTGAACGAGGGCCTGTTCCCACCGGGCGACGGCGAACAGCGCGTGCTGTTCGATCTGAACGATGCGTATGACGAGGCCCGACGACCCGCCATTGGGCCATACGGCCTGATCGTCATGGCTGAGGTGCTCGAACACATCCACATGCCGCCATCGGTGGTCATCGGCTGGATCGCGTCATTGCTCAACCCCGGCGGCCACCTGCTGATTCAGACGCCGAACGCCGTGTCGCTGCCCAACCGACTCCGCATGCTGTTCGGCAGGAATCCCTTCCAGCCACTCAGCGCGGACCGCGCGTACCCCGGCCACATGCGTGAGTACACGCCGTCCGAATTGGTCCGCGAAGGGCAGGCCATCGGCCTGGAGGTCGCAGAGCTGAGGACGGCGAACTACTTCGCCAGCGCCAAGGTGTACAACAGGATCTATCAACGCCTCGAACGGCTGCTGCCGAAACCGCTGCGCGCCGGCATCACGATCGTCTACCGGGCGCCGGCATCTGCAAGAACGACCCGCCGCGTACCTTTACAGAGATGAGCCTCGAAGATTCGCTCAGGACGCTGCTCACCGACGCCGGCGACGTCAGGCAGCACGGCGAATGGCCCGCGCCGATCGAGTACGCACGGAGTGGGGTCGTCTTCGCCGCGCGTCCGGACACCCACGTTATCGAGCTGCGGCTCATGCCAGACATTGCCGAAGCGGCGATGCGGACGCCCGCGGCCGGCCCCTCTGAGCGCGGTGCCGAATGGCTCAGCTTTGCCCCGCCCGAGTGGGACCAGCACGCAACCGATCGGCTTGAGGCCTGGTTCAGGGTCGCGTGGCGATTCGCCGGGGATCCCTGAGCACGGCTGGCCCGTCTGCACGTGGCGGCACAATCCGCCGACCACCGCGCTGACAACGGCCCTTCCGCTACCTGGGCAGGCCGAACCGGCGCAATCTCGCATGCCTTACACAAAGGCGGACCGGCGAGTAGTCATCGCAAGCGGGCCGGGCTTCAGTTCTCGGTCGTTAGTGCCATCCGATGCAAAAGCGGAAGCGCTGCGGCCGGGCCGGTCGCAGGGTTAGGCGGCGGTATCGGCCGTCTGATCGACTCCCGGAGCCGCCGCAGGTGGAGTGACCGGCGCGAACTGCTTGAGGCCGAACTGCGCCTCGAGCTGCTCGAGCGGCCGGAAGCCCACCACGCCCTGCGGCGTGTAGGCGTTGCCCGCCTCGTCCTTGCCCGGACGGAAGAACGCGATGGTTGGGATGCTCATGATGTTGAAGGCCTGCGAGAGCGCCGGATTGGCGTCTACGTCGACTTTGACGACCTGGATCGTGCCGTCGTATTTCTCGGCCAGCTTCTCCATCTCCGGCGCAACCATCTTGCATGGCCCGCACCAAACCGCCCAGAAGTCGACAACGACCGGCTTATCACTTCCAATCACGAGCTCCTGGAAGTTGGCGTCCGTTGCGATCTTGATCTCTGACATTGCTATTTGAGTCCTTTCTCCGCTGTGCGTTGAAACCCGATCAGCGGGAGATGTCCTGGATGAGTCGATAAGCCTCGATGACCCGTGGGTCGGTAAGGCTGTAAAAGACAGTCGTGCCTTCGCGTCGAGTGGAAACCAGACCCGCCGAGCGGAGCACACCGAGGTGCTGGCTCATGTTGGGCACCTGGCAGCCGACGTCGCGCGAAAGCTCGCTGACGGAACGCTCCCCCGACGCCAGCGTCTCAAGCACGCAAAGGCGCTTGGGGTCCGACAGTGCACGGGCGACAATCGCCGACTTCTGCCGATCCGTCTCGCTGGTCACGAAGGTTGCGCTCGTCATTCGAGTGCAATTCTCTCACTTGTTGCGCAAACACGCAACCTTGCGTCCGCAGTTAAGACATGTCGCTCATGCGGGGTAGTAGCTGGGCTACCTGAGTCTGTCAGTCGCATACTTGGGAAAGGCGCAGTCGTGGTCGTGCGGGCAGAAGGCGAGCGGCAGCCGCGCTCCGAGCACGTGGCCGATCTTGACCAGCTTCCAGGTCGCGAGCCCCGGGACCAACCCGCGCTCAAGCCGCGAGATCGTCGATTGGCTGACGCCCGACCTGTCCGCGAGCCGTCTCTGGCTCAGTCCCGTCGAGCGTCGAGCGCGATTGATGAGTCTCCCGAAGGCGACCATCTCGGGCACAGGCCACTCAACGAACCTACCGTAGGGATCACGCTGGAGCGGTGGTTGGAGATCCATGTCTGCATGTAAGAAGGCCGTAGTTGCCTGTGGCTTAGTGGCGGCTCATCAGCCAATCTTTTATGCGACTGAACGACTCACCAACCAGGGGTGAGTCTCCATGTCGTGCGAGCCGTCCTGGGTGCGCGGAAGGACCCTAGAACCCAATCTCGCGCAGATGGACGTCGGTGATGCCGGCGTGGTGGCCGAGCTCGTGCAGCACCGTCCGTTGAACCTCGAAGGCCAGTTCCTCGGGGTTCGGAAAGTCGTGTTCCAGCGGCAGCCGGAAGATGGTGATCTTGTTCGGAAACTGGGCATAACCAGCGCCGTACGCCAGTGGCGAGACGCCCTCGTATAGCCCGTAGAGGTTGTCGGTCGGTCGGAGGCTGGAGCCCGTCAGCTGGTCTGGTGTCGGCTCGTCATCGATCACCACGGCGACGTTGTCGAGCAGCTGTCGGACGCCGGGGGCGAGTCCGTCGAGGGCCATCGCGACCAGGGCCTCGAATGGCTGGTGCTGGAACTCCGGCGCCGGCGCCACCGGGACGCGCCGGCCTGGTTTGCGGCGAGCCTGCGTGCCGCGGCGCTTGAGAGCCACGTTCCTATGCTATCGAGCGTGCCTCACGAACCCGATTCACTCGTAGTCAGGACCGACGAAGGCGACGGCATCCACTTCCTCGATTGGGGCGGGCCAGCCGCGCCATCTGAGCGCGTCCCGCCCATCCTCCTCGTCCACGGCCTCTGCGCGACCGCGTGGGCCTGGACGACAGTTGCCAGAACGCTGCGCGAGCACACTCGTGTGATCGCCATGGACCTGCGCGGCCACGGGCTGTCCGACTCTCCGCGCACCGGCTACGACCTGGAGTCGCTCGCCTTCGACGCGCTGACAGTCCTCGTCGCCAATGGCTTCGGGTCGGACGCAGATGGGCCACCGGCCGCGGTCTCTGGGCACGGCCTGGGAGCGATGGTCGCGGCAGCCATGGCATGGATCCAGCCCGAGTCGGTCGCTGCGGTCTCGCTGGTCGATGGTGGCTGGGAGGAGCTGGGCGAGGCGACGGGCATGACGGCGGCCGATTTCGAGCGGACCATCGGCGACCCACCGGAGGTGCTGGCTTCGATGGAGTCATACCTCGCCGACCGGCGGGAGTTCGACCCTGCGAGCTGGGATGCCGACCAGGAGCGTGCCGCCCGCGCTGCGGTCGACGAGAAGCACGCCGGGCACGTCGGTCTCGTTACCCGCGTGCACGCCTTGCGCGGTTCGATCGAGGCGATGTTCCACTACCGGCCGATCGAGATCCTCGGCAGCTTGCCGATGCCAATCCAGATCGCGGTCGCCGAGAGTGGCGCCGCGGACGACGAGACGGCCCGGGAACGACGGATCGCGCTCGACGACGTTGTGAGGGAGCGCGCCGACGCGGGTTTATCTCCGCCCGACATTCGCCACTTCTCCGGCGCCGGCCACAACCTGATGCGCTACCGCCCCGCCGAGCTGAGCGATGCGCTGCTCGACCTACTCAGGGCTGGAGAGACTCACCAGCGGCCGTAGGCGGGGTGGCCCGGCCTCACGGCCACGAAGGTTCCTCGGCAGGTGGCCGTGATCGCGCCGCCGGCCTCGATGGTCGCCTCTACCGTCGCCTGATCGTCTTCGGACTCGACCACCCATGCCCGAAGCCGGACGGGGCCTCCGGTGGGCGTTGGCTTAAGCATCCGGACGTGGTAGTCGGCCGTCACCGTGGTCGGCGGCTTGTCGGTGCCGTGCTGTTGCATCAGGTGGTACGCCGCGGTCCAGTTGGAATGGCAGTCCATCAGCGCCCCGATGATCCCGCCGTTCAGCACACCAGGAAACGCCTCGTGACGCGGCTCGGGCGTCCACTCGGCCACCATTTCACGTGCGGAGCTCGGATCGGGGAAGCTGCGGATGTGCAGGCCGTCCGGGTTGGCAGGGCCGCAGCCGAAGCAGATCGTGTGCGGGCCGTAGCGTTCCTGGAGACTGATTTCTGCTGCCACAACCTCATCCTACGGGGCTTAAAAGGAGCGCGTGTCAGAATCGGGTGGATGGATCGAGGACTTGAGGATCGCGTTCGCCAGATGGTCGACGAGATCGAGCACGAGATCGGCGAGGACGGCTTCGCGCCGAGCTCCGCCGAGATCGCCGGCGACGCAGGCTCATCGAATGGGGCCGACAGCCACCAGCCGGTCGAGTCGGCCGTCCGCCAGATCCTCGTCGAGACCGGCGAAGATCCCGACCGTGAAGGTCTCCGCGACACGCCGTCGCGCGTTCGGCGCATGTACGCCGAGCTGACGGCCGGCTATCACGTCGACCCTGATCGGCTGGTCAACCGGGCGATCTTCGATGTCGACTACAGCGAGATGGTGGTCGTCAAGGACATCCCCTTCTACAGCCTGTGTGAGCATCACCTCCTGCCGTTCTTCGGACAGGCAGCGGTCGCCTACATCCCCGAGGGGAGGGTGATCGGCCTATCCAAGATCCCGCGCATAGTCGAGATGTACGCGCGCCGGTTGCAGGTCCAGGAGCGAATGACAAAGCAGATCGCCGACTTCCTGATGGAGAGACTGAATCCCAAGGGAGTTGGTGTTGTCATCGAGGCGTCGCATCTGTGCGCGGTCATGCGCGGGGTGCGCAAGCCAGGGACGATCATGACCACGAGCCACGTGCTCGGACTGTTCAGGACCGCTGACAGGACGCGCGCAGAGTTCTTCTCCCACCTTGAACGGAGGCCGCCGAGCCTGTGACTGGTCGACCAAAGCGAATGGCAGAGCCGCGCGAGGGGGCACCGCGGATGGTGGAGCCCGAGATGATCGCGTCGCTGGATCGCGACTTCCTCGCCGGCGCCCTTGCGCCATCCGAACCGAAGCAACCAGCCCCGCCGGAGCCAGTGCGGCCGACCGAGCCGGCGGAGGACAAATTGGCTCCTGCCCCCACCTCGACACCGGAGGTACCGCTTGTCCTTCAGCCAGAGTCGACGCTTGAGCCGGCTCAGGCGCCACCGAGGCCTCAGACCTTGAGCGAGATGTTCGCTCTGGTGGACGATGGCTGGCGCCAGTTCCTTCGCTCGGCATCGGCCTTTCCCAATGAGCGAATGGACGAGCGGCTGAACGACGGCTGGACGCGCAAGCAGATGCTCGCCCACATCTCAGCGTGGCACGACCTGACGCACGATCGACTGGGCAAGCTCATCCTCACCGGAGAGGCAGCCGCGTTTACCGACAGCGCGGATGCGTTCAACGCGCGCGTTGCGCGGCAGGCGATCGGGCGCACCGCCGGCGAGACGCTGAAGGAGATGGAGATGACCTTCAACCGCTTGCGACGGCAGCTGGGCCGGCTGACCGATGAGCAGCTCTCCGCGGACAGCGGCTGGGCGGCCCGGGTTATCGCCGCCAACACCTACGAGCATTACGAGGAGCATCGGGGCGACGTCTACCAGCCGCCCGTGGCAGATGGCCGTTCCGGTCGGCGCTGACCGCCCTCCCGTCGCTTTGCAGCGCCTATCATCGGCCCAATGACCAGCCCAGCAGAGCCGCCGCGTCCGATCAAGGTCCTCATCGCGAAGCCAGGCCTCGACGGGCATGACCGCGGAGCCAAGGTTCTCGCCCGCGGGCTGCGCGATGAAGGTTTCGAGGTCGTCTACACGGGCCTGCGCCAGACGCCGGAGATGGTGGTTTCTGCCGCGCTCCAGGAGGATGTTGACGTCGTCGGTCTGTCGATCCTGTCCGGAGCGCACATGACGCTGCTGCCCAAGATTTGCGCCGGGCTACGCGAGCAGGGCCTGGACGACGTCCTCGTCACGGCCGGCGGAATCATCCCGGACGCTGACGTGGCCGCGCTCAAGGAGACGGGCGTATCCAAGGTTTTCGGGCCGGGCACCACCATTCGCGAGGTCGCCGAGTACATTCGCGGCAACGTCCGCCGATCGAGCTAGCCGCCCCGTGAGCGTAGGCACGGGCGATTCGTCGTTGGCCGACCGCGCACGGAAAGGCGATCGCCGGGCCCTGGCGCGGTTGCTGTCAGAGGTAGAGAACCGCACCGCAGCGGGCGAGCAGGCGCTCCGGCTCCTTTACCCGCAGGCCGGCAACGCACACCTCGTCGGCGTCACCGGAGCGCCCGGGTCAGGCAAGAGCACGCTCGTGGCGGCGCTCGTCACAGCGGCACGCGCCACAGGCCGGCCGGTCGCCGTGATCGCCATTGACCCATCCAGCCCTATCACCGGCGGGGCCATCCTGGGCGACCGGGTGCGGATGCAGGCCCACGCTGGCGATCGCGACGTGTTCATCCGCTCGATGGCCTCGCGCGGACATCCGGGCGGGCTCGCGGCAAGCACCGTGGCGGCAGCGGCCGTCCTTGACGCGTCGGGCTTTCCGCTCATCTTCATCGAGACGGTGGGCACCGGGCAGAGCGAGGTCGAGGTGGCCTCCATCGCCGATACGACCGTGGTCGTCCAGGCGCCAGAGATGGGTGACGAGGTCCAGGCCATCAAGGCCGGCCTGCTCGAGGTGGCCGACATCGTCGTTGTCAACAAGTCGGACCGGCCGGGAGCCGATCGCGCCGCCTCCCAGCTGCGCGCGATGCTGACCGTCGGCGCCCAGCACGACCGCGCCATGGGCGACCGCCCGCGACCGAAGCGGCCGGACGTGCTGCTGGGCTCTGCGATGACTGGATCGGGAGTGCCGGAGCTGCTGGCCGCACTGGATCGTCGTGACGCCGCGCGGCGGGAGCGGGGTGCCGAAACCCTGGACGCTGCCGCGCTCAAGCGCGCCGAAGCACAGATCTCGGGGATCCTCGCGCAGCGCGTGAGCGACCAGCTGCGACAGCCGGGCCGCGCCGACGAGCGGAGCGCGACCTTGCGGGCTGTTGCCACGCACGAGATCGACCCGTTCACGGCGGCGGACCGCCTGCTCGACCTCCTTGGCGAGCGGGGAGAGGGCTAGTCTTGAGCGTGATGGAAAGCAGGAATGTGGTCGTCTGCGGCGCGGGCCTCATGGGTCACGGGATCGCCCAGGTGATGGCCGCGGCAGGACACAGCGTCACGCTCTACGAGCCGGACGTGGCGCGCGCCGAGGCCGGCCGCGAACGGATCGGCGCCAACCTCGAGCGAGCCGTGGCCAAGGGCAAGCTCACGGCCGCGGACAGGGATCAGCAGCTGGGCCGCATCTCTGTGGCGGCATCACTCGCCGAGGCTGCACGGAACGCGGACCTGGTCGTGGAGGCGGTCTTCGAGGACGAGGGCGTCAAGCGCGACCTCTTTGCCGAGCTCGACCGAACCGCGCCGGAGGGGGCCATCCTGGCCAGCAACACCAGCTCGATCAGCATCACCCGGCTCGCTTCCGCGGTGAGCGAAGGACGGCAACCGCGCGTCGTCGGCATCCATTTTTTCAGCCCGGTCCCAGTGATGCCGTTGATAGAGCTGATCCGCGGCGAAGAGACTGACGACGCAACGGAAGCCTTCGTGCGCGGTCTTGCCGCCGAGCTGGGCAAGCAGGTGATCGTCAGTCGCGACCGGCCGGGTTTCATCGTCAACCGGATCCTGATGCCCTTCCTGGCCGAGGCCATGCGCGGTCTCGAGGAGGGCCTCGGCACGGCCGAGGACATCGACACTGGCGCACGGGTCGGGTTGAACCATCCAATGGGCCCGCTGGAGCTGGCCGATTTCATCGGCCTGGACGTCTGCCTGCACATCATGGAGGTGCTCCACGAGGGTCTCGCCGACGCGCGCTTCGCCCCACCTCCGGTTCTGCGCCGGCTGGTGAATGACGGCCACCTGGGCCAGAAGACAGGGCGCGGCTTCTACACGTATCCCCGGGAGGAGAAGGCCTCCTAGTCGGTCGAGCTGGCTGCTGACCGGGCTGCGCCGATAGGCGTTGGCGTCTCGCCGACGTCCTCGTTTCGATCGCCGGTGTGCGACGTCGGCAGCTCGAGGACGAACACCGCGCCGCCGGCGGCGGCGGGCTCGAACCACAGCTTGCCACCATGCGTGGCCACGATGCCGTAGCTGACTGATAGGCCAAGGCCGGTTCCCTGACCGACCTCCTTGGTCGTGAAGAAGGGCTCGAAGAGGTGCGGCCGAACCTTCTCGGCGACGCCCGGCCCGTCGTCTTCGACACGCAGCCGCACGACCGGCGCGGTCGCTTCCGATCTGCCGTCCGACCGAGCCGAGATGGTGATCGTGCCGTTCGGCTGTCCGCCGCGGATCGCCTGGATTGCGTTCAAGGTCAGGTTGAGCAGGACCTGCTGGATCTGGGCCGCGTCCGCCCACACCGTCGGCAGATCGGTCGGCAGCAGCAAGCGGATCTCGATTCGACCGGCGCGCAGGGCGTACGCGTGCAGCTCGAGGGTGCGCTCAATCAGCGGCCCGAGCTCAGTCGGCTGTCTATCTGGCGTCCGCTGGCGGGCGAAGTCGAGCAGGTTCTGGACAATGCGTCGCGTGCGGTCCGCTTCCTGAACGAGGAGGTCGGCGTCGCGGACGAGGTCGGGCGGCAGCCGCTCGTCGGTTCGCAGCAGCTGGGCGAAGGCGATGATTGCGCTGAGCGGGTTGTTCAGCTCGTGGGCCACGCCGCTGATCAGCTGGCCCAGGGCCTCCATCTTCTGCGCCTGCAGGAGCTCGGCCTGCATCCGCTCGGACTCCGTCATGTCGCGCAGCTGGACAAGCAGCCGCTCCTCGCCCCGGAACGCCGAGACGGCGAGGTGCAGCACGACCGGGAACGTCGTGCCATCGGGACGGCGTCCGAGCGCCTCGACCTCGGCGCGCCGCGACCGATGCAGCGTCGTAGTCATGGCGCGTCGTTTCTCGCGGTCGAGCCCAGTCAGGCTCTCGAGGCTTTGACTCAGCAGACGCCGCGACGAGATGCCGTAGAGCGAGCTCGCGGCGCGGTTCGAATCCAGCACGCGGCCGTCCCAGTCGCAGATCAGGATTGGCTCTGGCGCCTGCTCGAACAGGCCGCGATAGCGCGTCTCCGATTCGTCCAGCTCTGCCTGCCGGGCGAGGAGGGCGTCGCGCAGGCGCACGTTGCCGAGCGCCAGTCCGACCAGCCGACCTATCGCGATGAGCAGTTCCTCGTCGCGCGCCAGCTCCGGCGGATCGTCGTTCCAGACAAGGCCAAGGATGCCCGTGAACTCCGTGCCCGAATGCAGGGGCACGATGGCAAAGGCGGCCATCCCCATCTGGTCTGCGGTGTCACTCAACGCGCTCCGCTCGTGCTCCGGCACGCGGCGGTCGAAGATCTCCGGTCGACCCGTCTCGAGCGGCCGCTTGACCCAGGCGAGCTCGCTCGGACGCAGATCCGCCGACGCTGCGATCAGCCTCTCGAGGCGGCGCTGGGCGAGCCACTCAATCGTCTGGTCGCCTTCGATGGCGCAAACAGCCGCGCGGTCAGCGTCCAGCATCGAGCCGACGAGCTCCAGCGCCCGCGAGGCGACGGCGTTGATCGAGCCGGTTCGTTCCTCGAGTCGCGCCAGCTCGGCCAGTCCGGACAGGCCGCGCTCACGGAGTTGAGCCTCGCTCAGCGTCTCTTGGGGCACCGCTCGATCCTAGCCGTCAAGCTCGGCAAGATGCTTCCTGACGGGTTCCGCGAGAGCCGTCGCACCCTGGTTTCGAAGTCATCGAGACCACGCCGCAGCGCATCGCGCCCATCGTCTTTCCGTCCGGCCGCTAGTAGAACCTCGCCCAAATCGACCTGGACGAATCCGCGTCGATAGAGATAGTCGGTGCCTTCAGCGATCTCCACCGCTCGCCTCGCACTGGCCTCGGCCCGTTCGAGGGCTCCCTGCGCCGCCTGAACGCGGCCCAGCGCGCTCGCCGATGTATTTCTCGACCGTGCCGCCGTGGCGTTCGACGATCGTCCGTATCTCGCCGAAGTAGCGTGTCATCACCCGGCGAAGCGACTCCGGGTCTGTGCGCTCGCCGAGGCCGGTCGAGCCGACCGCGTCCATGAACATGACCGTGACCGTCTTGCGCACCTCGCTCGACGGCTGCGTGGCGCCGAGAGGGTTGGCGCAGTTAGAGCAGAAGCGGGCGCCGTCGGCGTTCTGCTCCCCACATCGAGTACAGGCGATCATGCGGCAGAGGCCTTGTTCTAGTGCGCTCCGGCGGGCGGCCGCAATCGGCCCCCACCCGGGCGAACCAGGCGGTACAGCTGTCGCTGGCCGGGCAGCCCTTTCAGCTCGTGCAGCCCATAGTCCTCGAATAGGAGGTCCGTGGCATCGACAAGGTCGCGGACAGTGCCCGAGACTACGACGTCGCCGGGTTCGGCGAGGGCCATCATTCGCGCTGCGGCGTGAACGGCGACGCCGCGAACATCGGCGGTGGCGAGCTCGACTTCACCTGTCTGAACGGCAGCGCGTATCTGGAGACCGAATGGTGCAACCGCGTCGGTTATCGCCGCTGCGGCGCGGACGGCTCGCTCGGCGCTGTCGAACAGGCCCATCGCTCCATCACCCGTGGTTTTCACGAGCCGTCCGTCTTGAGTGTCGATGACCCTCTCGACCAATTCGTTGTGCCGGCTGACCAGTTCGCGCCAACGGGCCGGTCCCTCAGCGACGGCGCGCGCGGTGGAGTCGACGATGTCAGTGAACAGGATCGAAGAGAGAATGCGGCGCCCGGAGTCGGCGGCGGCTGCCCGGGCATACCCGCGCATCGCCTCAAAGTCAACGGACACCCAGGGTTCATCGCCAAGGACCCAGGCGTCGTGCCCCGGCGGGATCTCGAATACCTCGCCGGGACCGATCTCCAATTCCACACCATCCTGCATCTGAACTCGCAGCCGCCCGCTCATCGTCACGCCGACATGGTGGAACTGGCAGGCAAGTGTTCCGGCGATTGGCTTCACGTCGACCGACCAACGCCAACCGGGGTCGTAGGTCATCCTGCCGATGACGCGGTCGTCGAGCTCGACGACGTCAATCTTCCCGTGCGGGATGACGCGAACGTCGTCGCTATCGCTGAACTTGCGTCGCTGGAGTCGTGCCATGCCTGCGCCTTGTCGTGGCTAGCTGCCCTCGAACGTCAGCTCGAGTGGAACGCGACGTTCAAGCGCGAGACGGCACGGCTCGATGTACTCGGCAGCTCAGTGACTTCGACGCCTTTGATTGTCATCGGTTGAAGCTGTGCCACTACTCCGCGCCTCCCGTGTGCTTCCCAAGGTGACCATCGTATTCCCTGCACTGCCGTGCAACACGATCACGACGAGATCAGTCGTACCATGATCCCAGTGATGCCCAATCCAGACCGAGCTGAGCTCATCGGCCGCAATGGACACGTCTATATCGTTTCGGGCGCGCGCACGCCCATCGGCAAGTTCGGCGGTTCGCTCGCCGATGTGCCCGCCACCACGCTCGGCGGCATCGCGATCCGCGCCGCGGTCGAGCGCGCCGGCGTCGCCCCGGATCAGATCGACGAAGTGCTTATGGGCCAGGTGCTTCAGGCCGGGGTTGGCCAGGCGCCGGCGCGCCAGGCGGCCCTGAAGGGCGGGCTTGGCGACTCCGCCAGCGCCACCACGATCAACCGCGTCTGCGGCTCCGGCCTCAAGGCGATCATGCTCGGCGCAGCCGAGATTCGCGCGGGCGACGCTGAGATCGTCGTTGCCGGCGGCATGGAGAACATGAACCAGGGCCCGTACCTGATCCCCAGGGCCCGCTTCGGCTACCGCCTCGGCAACGCGGAGATGATCGACTCGACGGTGCACGACGGCCTTTGGTGCAGCACCGAGTCATGCCACATGGGCACCCACGCCGAGCGCGTGGCGATGAAGAACGAGGTCAGCCGCGAGGACCAGGACCAGTTTGCGTTCGATAGCCATCGGCGAGCGATTGAGGCAATCGATGGCGGACGGTTCGCCGAGGAGATCGTGCCGGTGCCCGTCCAGCGCGGCAAGGAGACGGTTGATTTCGACACCGATGAAGGCCCACGGCGCGACACGAGCGTCGAGGCGCTCGCCAGACTGAAGCCGGTGTTTGCGCTGCCCGATCCGGATCCTGAATCATCCGTTGGCAGGGCCGATGGCACTGTCACCGCCGGCAACGCGCCAGGAATCACCGACGGGGCCGCGGCGACGGTTGTCGCCAGCGAACGCGCGGTCGAGAGACTGGGGCTCAAGCCGCTGGCCAGGATCGTCGGCTACAGCCAGGCCGAAGTAGCACCGAAATGGTTGTTCCTGGCCCCGGTCAAGGGAGTGCAGAGGCTGCTCGCCAAGATCGAGATGCCGATCGAGGCCTTCGATTTGATCGAGATAAACGAGGCATTCGCCGCCCAGGTGCTTGCCGACGGGCGGGAGCTCGGCTTTGATTGGTCGAAGGTGAACGTCAACGGAGGGGCAATTGCGTTGGGTCATCCCATCGGAGCCAGCGGTGCGCGAATCGTCGCGACGCTTCTGCACGAGCTGCGAAGGAGAAAGGGGAGCTATGGACTGGCAACACTCTGTCTTGGTGGAGGAGGGTCCGTCGCGATGGCCTTCGAGAGGGTCTAGCGCGGGCGCCCCTCGTCGTTTCCCAAGACGATCGTGAGCCGTGTGGCGGTCGTCGCCGACTCGGCCAGCGACATTCCGGCCGATCAGGCCAAAGCGGCCGGCGTCACCGTGGTCCCTCTGCTCGTCAGCTTCGGTGATTCCGAGTACCGCGCCGGGGTCGATCTTTCAGGCGACGACTTCTGGCGTGAGCTGACTGCCCCCGGAGCGCCCTTCCCAAAAACCGCGGCTGCCGCCCCGGGAACGTTCAAGGACACCTTCGAACAGCTCTTCGCAGAGGGCGCCGATGACATCATCTATGTAGGCGTCGGGTCCAAGCTGTCGGT
>Ga0183260_10000842_pt1 | contig 26225 bp, 27 predicted proteins | sample AntDrymUQ4972206_2_FD_129768 | JGI IMG/M metagenome (GOLD analysis project Ga0183260, IMG submission 129768) | Polar desert sand microbial communities from Dry Valleys, Antarctica - metaG UQ497 (22.06) (version 2) (version 2) | ecosystem: Environmental > Terrestrial > Soil > Desert | place... | reverse complement strand
CCGACCACGACGATGGTGGGCAACCAGATCGAGTTCTACCTCCTGCAGAGCCAGGAGAAAGGGCTCGGCGCCGCCCTCGTACTGGTGCTCTCCGTCCTGCTGATGGCGCTGATGGCCTACTACCTGATCGCCACCCAGCGGGCCAGTCGGGAGCTGTCATGACCGCCGTCGTCGCCCCCCCGCCCGAGGTCACCGCCGGGCCGGGCCCGACCCGATCATCACGACGCCGCGGGCGGCGACGGCGGCCCTGGGCGCTGGCCACCGTGACCTGGCTTTACGTGGCCTGGTCCCTGATCCCGGTGCTGATCGCCGTGCAGTTCTCGTTCAACGACGGCCGGTCGCGTACGAGCTGGCAAGGCGCCTCCTTCCGGTGGTACTGGGGTGACGCGTTCTCCTCGGTGGCCAACGACCCGACGCTGCGGCTGGCGCTCACCAACAGCCTTCGCCTCGGCCTGCTCACGCTGCTGATCGCGACGCCGATCGGCACCGCACTGGCCCTTGGGCTGACCCGGTGGCGGGGCCGCGCCAGCCGGGCGTCCAACTCGTTGATGCTGCTGCCGCTGGCGACTCCCGAAATCGTGATGGGGAGCGCGTTGTTCCTGGTGTTCACCAACCTGTACACCGGCATCCCGCTGGGCCGTACGGCGCAGGTCCTCGGGCACGTGACGTTCTCCATCTCCTACGTCGTGGTGATCGTGCGGGCACGGTTGCTCTCCATCGGCTCGGAGTACGAGACCGCCGCGCGCGACCTCGGAGCGTCACCGCTGCGGGCGATCCGTACCGTGCTCATCCCGCTGCTCGCACCGTCGGTATTCGCTGCGGCGATGGTGGTCTTCGCCTCGTCGATGGACGACTTCGTCGTCAGCTCGTTCCTCTCGGCCGATGCTTCCTCGGTGACCGTACCGATCAAGCTCTACAGCGGAGTGCGAACGTCGCCGACGCCGGCACTCAACGCGTTGGCGACGCTGCTGCTGTTGGGATCGGTACTGGCCGTGCTGCTCGCCTGGCTCGTCCTGCGCCGGCTGCGGCGGGGCGACGGGAACACCCTCGACGAGCTCGGCGTCACCGAGGTGTGACCCCGGCGCCGGTCTTGGCGAGCAACCGCAGTGCCTCCGGGGGCAGGGTCACGGTGACAGGAGTGCCGGGCACCAGGTCGTCGTCGTCGTTGTCGTTCACGACCAGCGCCTGCACCACCTGATCCTGCGGCAGCCGGACGACAACGTGTGTGGTGGCGCCCACGTAGACGAGCTTGTCGACTGTGCCCGCCACGGAGTTCACCGCACGTGGGCCCCGGGCCACGAGACGAACCCGCTCAGGTCTGATCACGACATGACCATCGGCCTCTACGTCTCCGGCCGCCGGCGTCGCCAGGAGCTCAGCGTCGCCGAGCCGGACGCGGCGCAACCCATCCTGGCGCCCGTCGAGGCACTGGACCGCGAGCAGGTTCGCCACGCCGAGGAAGTCTGCGACATACGCGGTGAGTGGCGCCCCGTACACCTCGCGGGGGGCCCCGCTCTGGATGACTCGGCCGAGCTCCATTACGGCGAGCCGGTCCGACATCTCCAGGGCCTCCTCCTGGTCGTGCGTGACGAACACGAAGGTGACACCCACGTCACGGTGCAGCGACGTTAGCTCCTGGCGTAGCGTCTTGCGTAGCTTGGCGTCCAATGCACCGAGCGGCTCGTCGAGCAGCAGCACCGATGGCCGCAGCACCAGCGCTCGGGCGAGCGCAACCCGCTGCTGCTGACCGCCCGACAGCTGGTGCGGTCGACGTTTCGCGTACGAGGTGAGCTGCACGAGCTCGAGTGCTTCGCCGACCCGGCGGCGTCGCTCAGCGCGGTCGATGCTGCCCTGCCAGCGCAACCCGTAGCCGACATTGTCCTCGACCGACAGATGCGGGAACAACGCGTAGCTCTGGAACACGGTGTTGACCCGCCGCTTGTGTGCCGGGACCGCAGCAACGTCGACACCGTCGAGCAGGATCTCGCCGGTGGTCGGCTCCTCGAAGCCGGCGATCATCCGCAGCGTCGTCGTCTTGCCACAACCTGACGGCCCGATCAGCGAGAAGAACTCCCCGGGCTCGACCTGCAGGTTGAGATCGACCACCGCGGGGTCGTCACCGTACGACTTCCCCAGGTTGCGCAGCTCGATGGATCCTCCGGATTGACCCACAGACCAGCTCCCATCGACGCCTGGCTGGATTGTAAGGTCCAGATCGGCCTGGCGTGCACGCCGTGCCCCGAGAGTTAGACTGAACGGTCAGTCAACACCACTCGAGCTGGCACACCATGGAGCCTGGCATGACCTCAACGACCAGCCCACGTCTCGCACCCACCGATTCGACCCTGGACGATCTCATCGCCACGGAGTCCGACATCTTTCTGCGGCGGCAACCAGAGAGCCGTTCGCTGCACGAGCGCGCCCGGAAGTCCTTGGCCGGTGGCGCCACCTCCAACTGGCAGATCGCCGAGCCGCAAGCGGTCTGGATGAGCCACGGCAGCGGCTCGAAGGTCTACGACGTGGACGGGGCCGAGTACAGCGACTTCCACGGCGGCTACGGAGTGTCCCTGGTCGGGCATACGCACCCCGCCGTGGTCGCAGCCGTGTCCGAACGCGTTCGCCGTGGCACCCACTTCGCGCAGCCGACAGCAGATGCCGTCGCCGTGGCCGAGGAGCTGGCACAGCGGTTCGGGCTGCCGCAGTGGCGCTTCGCCAACTCCGGCACAGAGGCCACCATGGATGCCGTCCACCTGATGCGCGCCACCACCGGTCGAGACCTCCTCCTCAAGGTCGAAGGTTGCTACCACGGTCATCACGACTCCGTACAGGTCTCGGTTGCGCCTGAGGAGTCGGAGGTGGGTCCGGCCGACCGTCCGCTCGGTGTGGCCGCGAATTCCGGCATCCCCGAAGCCATCCGTGACCTCGTGGTCGTGGTCGGGTTCAACGATCTCGCGGCCGTGGAGCGGGCAGTGCGTGACCATCCCGGTCAGATCGCGGGGATGATCGTCGAACCGGTGATGATGAACGCCGGCATCATCCACTCCGATCCCGGTTACCTGGCCGGCTTGCGCGAGATCTTGCACGCGCACGGGGCGCTGCTGACGTTCGACGAAGTCAAGACGGGATTGACCACTGGCCCTGGTGGCATCACCGCGTCGTCCGGCGTCACCCCGGACCTGGTCTGCCTCGCCAAGGCACTCGGTGGTGGCACCCCGACAGCAGCGATCGGCGGCACGTCGGAGCTGATGGGCTGGATCGACGACGGCCGGTACGAGCAGTGCGGCACGTTCAACGGCAACCCGCTGACGATGGCGGCCACCCGCGCCGTGCTGACCGAGGTGCTGGTGCCGGAGGCGTACCAACACCTCGAGCGGCTTCGGATCCGCCTGCAGAATGGAATCGAGTCCATCATCAACGAGCACGAGCTGCCCTGGCACGTCGTGACCGCGGGCGCCAAGGGCTGCATCACGTTCCTGCCCGATCCGATCCGCAACTTCCGTGACTTCCTGCGCATTGACGACCGGCTCGGGCACGCGCACTGGCTGGTGCAGCACAATGGTGGGGTTTTCCTGCCGCCGTGGGGCAAGATCGAGCAGTGGTTGATCTCGGTGCAGCACACCGACGATGACGTTGACCGCTTCATCACCAATGTGGCAAACCTCGCCGCCCGAGTCACCCCGTTCGCCCCCCGCTAACCCCGGATATCGCTGCGCCTGACGTGATTGCGGCGACGCACCGCACAAACCGATCGAACCGTCGGGCTCACGAGAGCGCGAATACGCCTGGGACGTTGTGTCATGCTCGGTGAGATGGCAAGGAGGGGCATTGGACAAGGAGAAGACGCCGACCGACTCGGGGGAAGGAGGGTCGGCCGACGGCGACAACGACTTGTTCGCTGAGCCCGAGAGTGCCGAAGCACCTCGTAAGCGCGTACTCTTCCGCCGGCATCCCGTGCTCATGTCGGTGGCCACGCTCGTGCTGTTGGCAGCCGGGGTCGTGCTCGGGTTCGTGCTGTACCTGAACAGTCTGCTTGGTGACATCGACAAGGTCACCATCGGTGAACTTCCCGACAACCAGCGCCCGGCGGCCGTCGACTCGGAGGCCGTCAACATCTTGCTGGCTGGCGTCGACAAGGGTGACGGCCGCACGATCACGGAGATCCAGGAAGGCGGTTGGGATCCCGGCGTCCTGCGCAGTGACACGATCATGATCGTCCACGTCACAGCCGACCGGGAGCACGCGTACCTCATCTCGGTGCCACGCGACTCCTACGCACGTCTGTACGACGACGCAGGGCAGCCACAGGGGGTGGACAAGATCAACGCCGCCTTCTCGCTGTACGGCCCCACCGCCTACATCGCCACCATCGAGAACCTCACCGGGCTGCGCATGGAGCATCTCGCCGTGGTGGACTGGGCCGGCTTCGAGGACATCACCAACGCACTGGGCGGAGTCGAGGTCTACATTCCGGAGACGTTCTACGACAACAAGCAGAAGCGCGAATGGAAGCAGGGCAACCAAGTTCTCGACGGCGAGGATGCGCTGGCTTACGTCCGAACCCGTTATGACCTGCCGGGCGGTGACTTCGGGCGCATCGACAGACAGCAGAACTTCATCCGTTCGTTGATGAGCAAATTGCTCAGCGGGGGCACGCTGACGAATCCGTTCACGTTCACACCGACGCTCCGGGCTGTGGTCGCCAACCTCACCGTTGACGACGGCTTCGACACCGGGGAGATCCGTTCGCTGGCCCTGTCGCTGCGCAACCTGCGTTCCAACGACGTGACGTTCCTAACCGCACCGTTCGGCCGCTTCGACACCACCAGCGCGGGAGCGAGCATCGTCCGGCTAGACCCACGACAGTCCAACGAGCTATGGCAGGCGGTCGAGGAGGAGACCATTGAGCAATACCTCGACAAGTACGGCAAGGACGCCGGATCACTTCCCGGGCCTAGGGGCGTGAGCTAGACGCGTCGGCCAGGCTCGCAGCTGGCATCAGGACCGCTGCGCCGCGCGTCCAGGTGTCGTCGGTCCCCTAGGCGGCGAGCGTGGTTGCCCAGAGAAGCGGGAAACGGCGATGAAGGCTCCTGGCGCTCCAGTCCGCTCGGCCGGGAGAGGGCGAATCACTGAGCCGTTTGCTGGAACTGCTCAAGGACTATGTCCCAGCCGATGTCGTAGTCAGCACGGCTCTCGTCACTGTCGCCACGCCGCTGCTCCCAGAGATCATGTGTCAACGTGACAAGGGTTCCGCGCGCGCGTGGAACGAACTCGACGATGACGCGAGTGGCGTCCGCTGGGTCGCTGCCCGGGTGCCACCACATGCCCAGCCGGGCCGGTGGCTCCCAGGTGGTCAACGTACCCCAGACGGCGCGCTCGCCCGTTTCAGATTCCTCCACGATGTCCCCACCGAGTCGTGGCTCGAGGGTCACGCCGGCGGCGGATTGTCGGAACAACGAGTGCGTGGCCAAGGGCCACCAATCACCAAGCCGGTCGGTGAAGATCGCGAAGGCTCGATCAGGATCGACGGGTACCGCGACCGTCTTGATGACGGCTGGAGGGCTAGAAGTGGGGCTCGTCATCGGAACTCTCCTTGGTGTATTCGGCGAAGGCGGTGAGCGCGTCGGTCCAGAACTGGTCGATCCAGGACTTGAGCGGAAGCAGACCGTCGGCAAGGGGGTGGTACATGTTTCGGGTGCCCTGCTTGTCATACGCGACCAGCCCCGCCTGTTGAAGGACCTTCAGGTGCCGGGAAACCGCGGGTCGGCTGATCGGCAGCTGCCGGGCAAGGTCACCCACCGCTCTTGGTCGATACCGAAGCGCTTCGAGGATGGCGCGACGACTGGAATCCCCCAGCACTTCAAACGTTTCTTGGTAAGTCGCCACGAACGGTGAGTTCTCACGAACTAAGAGGGGTTGTCAACGACTCCCGGCCAACCTCTGGCGCGAGATGACCGAGACAGGTCGCCGACGTGGTCGCCAGTCCGTGCCCAACGACGTGGCTGCGAACCGCATGGCGATGGCGAACGCGCGGTCCGGGTCGACGACGGGGTCGCGTAGCGCCACCTGGATTGACAACCCGTCGAGCAGGGCCGAGAACGTTACGGCAAAGTCCTCGGCATCCACCTTCCCGAGCTCCCCCGCTGCCTGCCCGTCCCTGACGACCCGGGCGATCACGTCCCGCCACCGCTGATCGAGCTCGATGCGATCGCGGCCAATCTCCTCGACGCGGAAAGCGGTCGCCCACAACTCGAACCACAGCCCCCACGCCGCTGGCAGGTCGGCGTCACCGTGCGGCACGCAGGTCATTCGAACCAATGTCTCGAGTCGATCGCGGGCTGACGGGGTACGTTCGAGCATCTCGTCTGCAGCGGCATAGAAAGACTTCTCCGAGTAGCGCAAGGCCTCGGTCAGCAGCCTGTCCTTGGTCCCGAAGTAGTAGATGACGAGCGCCGGACTCGCGCCCACCCGACCTGCGACGTCGGCGATCCTGGTGTCGGAGAAGCCGCGCTCGGTGATGAGCTGCGCCGCCGCGAGCAGCATCTCCTCGCGCCGCTGGTCAGCCGCATCTGCTACGGCGTTGACGGTCATGAGACATTTCCGATCCGTCGTGGTTCTTGTCGCGCAGGTTAACACCTCCTTAGACTGAACAGTCAGTCAAAGGCGCTCCAGCGGAAGGACGTGTCGCCGGACGTGCTGCGCTCGATGCTCGAAGCGCGATCAGTCGCGGTGGTCGGTGCCAGCGACCGGCCCGGCTCGTTCGGCCACCGGCTCGCCACGGAGGCACTCCGCAGCCCCGCCGGACCTGATGTGCGTCTGGTGAACCCGCGCCACCGAGAGATCCTCGGTCAGCCGTGCTTCCCGGCATTGAGCGAGGTGCCCGGCTCGGTCGATCTCGTCTTGCTCGGCGTACCCGATGCCGTTCTGGTCGAGCAGCTCGAGTGCGCCGCTGCCCGTGGTGACCGAGGTGCAGTGATCTTTGGGACGGCGTACGGGTTGGGTGTCGAGCTTGCGCGGACGGCGCAGCGGGCAGGCATGGCCTTGTGCGGGGGTGGCTGCATGGGGTTCATCAACGTCGCTGCTGGGATTCGAGCGATCGGCTACTTGGAGCGGTATCCCTGCGGATCGGACCGGTGGCACTGATCACGCACTCCGGTTCGGTCTTCTCCGCGATGCTGCGTACCCACCGCGCTATCGGGTACTCGCTGGCGGTTTCGTCCGGTCAGGAGCTAGTCACCACTGCCGCGGACTACCTGACGTACGCGCTGGAGCTGGCCGAAACCAGGGTGGCCGCTCTGGTGCTGGAAACACTTCGGGATGCCGACGGCATACGGTCCGCACTAGCGACCGCGGCCGCGCGCGACGTGCCCGTGGTTGCGCTGACGGTAGGAGGATCGCCGACTGGCCGGGTACTGGTGAACGCCCACTCCGGTGCGGTGGCGGGCGATGACGCCGCCTGGGAAGCGTTGTTCGACGCCTACGGCGTGCACCGCGTCGCTGACTTGGACGAGATGGCCGACACCCTCGAGTTGTTCGCGATCGGCCGGCGGGCGAATCCATCGAACCGCGGCATCGCCTCGGTTCACGACTCCGGAGCGGAGCGGGCGCACGTCGCCGACATGGCCGAGCGTCACGGTGTACCGTTCGCGCCGCTGGCCGAGACGACGCGGACGCGGTTGAGCGGGCTGCTGGCTCCTTGGTTGATCGCGGAGAACCCGCTCGACGTGTGGGGAACCGGAGACGATACCCGTGCGCTGCTGGCCAGCTGCTTGTCCACGCTGGCCGGTGATCCGGGAGTAGGCGTCGCGGCCCTGGCGGTAGACCTGATCGAGGAGTACGACGGTGACGACTCCTACCTCGAAGCAGCCCTTGACGCTCACGCCGCGACCGAGGCCCCGCTCGTTCTGTTGAGCAACATCGCAGCCGCAGTGGACCAAGCGCGAGCGGCCCAACTGCGATCGGTCGGTATCCCGGTGCTCGAGGGGACGAGCAGCGGACTTCGCGCCTTGCATCACCTGCTCGATGCAGCGCAGTTGCGCCGAACGCTACCGACACCTGCCCCGGTGGACGCCGAACGGGTTGCCCGCTGGCGGGCAAGGTTTCAGGCTGGGGCGTTAGCCGCCGAGGAGTCGCTGCAGCTGCTTGCCGAGTACGGCATGCCGGTCGCGACCACGGTGGCGGTGGAGTCTGCTGACGAAGTCGTCGCGGCGGCCGACCGGCTCGGCTATCCCGTGGTGCTCAAGACAGCCGAGCTCGGTCAGCACCACAAGACCGAGGTGGCGGGGGTGATCCTCGGAGTGGGCGGAGCTGAGGCCGTACTCCAGTCGTACGCTCAGCTCGCCCGCCGACTGGGCCCGCGGGTCGTCATACAAGCACAGGCGGCTGCCGGAGTGGAGCTGGCGCTGGGAGTGGTGCGTGATCCGTCCCTTGGCCCACTGGTCGTACTCGCGGCCGGGGGCACGCTCGTCGAGTTCTTGACGCAGCGGGTGGTGGCCCTTCCGCCGCTCGACTCCGAGCGGGCGGGGCAACTGTTGACCACCCTTTCGGCGGCGCGGCTCCTCGACGGGGTACGAGGTCGGCCTGCCTGCGATCGGCGAGCAGTCGTATCGGCGCTGGTGTCGGTCTCGCAGCTGGCCACCGAGCTCGGCGACGTTGTGGCGGCAGTCGACATCAACCCGCTCATAGCCGGCCCGACCGGCGTAGTGGCGGTCGACGCGTTGGTGCTGCTACGCGGTCCCACCGTTCCCAGGTGAACCTGGTATCAGCGCACTTCACCCGGCGTACACGCCAGGTGAAGCGGAGCTCAGCCAGGAGAAGCTGCGACCTCGGGGAACGGCAGCGCGATGGGATCCGGCGCCAATCGACTTCGGCCCAGCTCATCGAAGCGGTCCAGGCCGAGGTCGCTGGTATCCACGAGGTCGCTGCGTCCATGGAGAGTCAGGTCAGCCGCCGTCCGGGCGACTCCTGGTCCCCACATCATCCCGTGGCCACCAGCAGCCGCCACCACGGTTCCCGCGACGGGACCATCCCGGCCGATGACCGGTCCCAGGATCGGCAGGTGGTCGGGCGTGAAGTCGATGGTCGCCGCCCACACCCGCCGCAGCCCGAGCGTCTTCGTCACCGGAAGCAGGCTGACCATCCGCCGCCGCATCCGGGCGTGGTACGCCCAGTCGAACTCGACCGCCTCGCCCGTGACCTCCTCTGGATTGCTCATCCCCCACATCACGCCACCCTCCTCGGGCCGCCAATAGATCCCGGACGGGACGTCGAAGACCATAGGCAGCTGGTGGGGCGCAAGATCGGGATGCGGCTGCGTCACCACCACCTGGTGCCGGGCACCACCGGTCGGGATGCGGCAGCCAGTCGCCCGTCCCACGGCCGCGAGGGTCGGACCGCCGGTCAGCACCACCCGGTCGGTGGCGATCTCACCGACATCGGTACGCACTCCGACCACACGTCCCGCCGCATAACGCAAGCCAGTGAACCGGGTCCGCTCCGCCACAACGACTCCCGCACCGAACAACGCCACCGTGTACGCGAGCACGTTGCGCGCAGCATCGATATAGCCGTCGCCCGGAGCGTACGACGCACCCAGCGTCTGCCGTGGCGCCATCGCGGGGTTGGCGGTATCAACCCCCTCGGCGTCGACCCAGCGAACGTCCAGGCCCAGGGCCTGTTGCATGGCGATCCGCTGCCGCGCTTGCTGCACCTCGGGCTCGGAGAAGCAGGGCATGTAGTAGCCATGAGCGACGAAGCCGGAGTCGATGCCGAGGCGTTCAGTCTGATCCCGATAGAAGTCGCGGCTGAAGATTCCCAGCCGGACCGCGGTCTCGGTGCCCCCCTGGGCGCGGACCATCCCGGCAGCGCGGCTACTGGCGCCCTTGCCGAGGGTCTCCGCCTCGACGAGCACCACCCGTTCCATGCCCGCCTCGCGCAGGAACCACGCCGTCCATGCGCCGATGGTGCCGCCACCCACCACCACCGCGTCGGCGCTGCGAGGCAGCCCGTTCCTGGTGGTCACATCGAGCGACGCTGGCATAGACTGAACAGTCAGTCAAGAGCGCCGGAACGGAGTTTCGATGTACGGCCTGACCGAGCAGGACCTGGAGCTCCAGCAGCGGGCTCGGGACTTCGCTAACACGCTCATCCCGTACGAGGTCGAGGCCGAGATGGCGCAGGGTGAGCTGGCGCACGAGGTGGCCACGGCACATCGCAGGCAAGCCATTGATCTTGGCCTCTACGCCACCAACATGCCCACAGACGTTGGTGGACAAGGCTGCACGAGCCTCCAGCAGGTGCTGGTGCAAGAGCAGGCTGGTCGGGTCACGAACGCACTCGGCTGGGTGATGAACACCCCTCCGTCCTGGTGGCCCGATGTGGCCAACGAAGAGCAACGCACCCGCTGGTTACTACCGTCGGTGCGCGGTGAGATGCAGGAGTGCTACGCGATCACGGAGGAGCAAGCCGGCTCCGACGTGGCGGCGCTGACCACTACCGCCCGCCGCGACGGCGACTCGTACGTCATCGACGGAGTCAAGTGGCACGTCACCAGCTTCAACGAAGCGGCGTACGCCTTTGTCCAGGCGGTGTTGACCGAGGGGCCACACACCGGCGAGCACGCGCTCTTCGTGGTGGAGCTGCCGTCCCCGGGCGTCCGCGTCGTCCGCACCCCGGCGTACAGCCACACCATCGCCCACCACCACCCCATCGTCGCGTTCGAAGGAGTTCGCGTGCCCGCGTCACACCTGGTCGGCGCCGAAGGAGAGGGGATGACGTTCTCGTACGAGTGGTTCCGGTTCGAGCGGCTCATGGTGGCGGCTCGCTGCCTCGGCGCCACCGAGCGACTGATCGAGGAGGCAACCGCCTTTGCGCGTGATCGCATCGTCAAGGGTGAGCCGCTGCTGGCGCGCCAGCTAGTCCAGGCGATGCTGGCCGACAGCGCCACCGAGCTCTTCGCCGCCAGGTCGATGGTGTACGAGACCGCGCGCTCGGTCGACGAGGGCGTCAACAAGTTGGTGCTGCACGGGCGTTGCTCAATGGTGAAGCTGTATGCGTCGGAGATGGCCTGCCGAGTGGCGGACCGCGCCGTCCAGATCTTCGGCGGCCGCGGCTATATGCGTGAGAACGTGGCCGAACGCTTCTTCCGCGAACTGCGGGTCGAGCGTATCTGGGAAGGCGCCAGCGAGGTGCAGCAGCTGATCATCGCCGACCAACTGGCCAAGCGCGGCCTGTCCGCCATGGTGTGAGGAGCGCGACGTGAAACATCTGAGCTGGCCACAGCTTGAACAGGGCCTCGCAAATGGCGGTGACAACTACTTCGAGTTCCTCCGGGTGCCAGCCATGAGTGCTGGGTTGTACGCCCTGTCAGCGGGCGAGCTCGACGTCCAGGAGCCACACCGCGAGGACGAGGTCTATGTCGTGCTCGCCGGGGCCGCCACGTTTACCGGGGGCGACGAGAGCACGCTCGTCAGCTCCGGGTCGGTCATCTTCGTCCCAGCGCACGAGGAGCACCGTTTCCACCACATCACCGAGGACCTCGAGGTGGTCGTAGTCTTCGCACCGGCCGAAACCGGTTGACGCTCACTGCCGTCGGTGAGCTCGGCGTTCAGGAGCGGTGGCCCCGATACGTGGCCAGCTCAGAGCGAAGCGCGACGGCCTCGTCTTGTAGGTCGAGCACCGCTTTGATGCCGGCAAGGTTCAAACCGGCCTCCAACAGAACGCAGATGCGCCGGACGCGGTCCAAGTCGTTCGTGCTGTAGCGGCGAGTTCCACCAGACGTGCGATGCGGCCCGAGGAGCCCCTTGGATTCGTACGCGCGCAACATTTGGGGGTTAGCGCCAGTGAGCTCAGCGGCGACCGAGATGTTGAAGAGGGCGGCGTCCGGCAACAGCGCGTCAGTCATCCCGGTCCCCGCGGCGGTAGCGAACGGGCGTCACGTGCACCGGCCCCGCCACAAGCGGCGGCTCGACACCCGAATCGACATGACGGACTCCGACGGCCTCGACGTGGGCGGCTGCCTCGGCGGCGGCTAGGAGTTGCTCGTACGCAACCGTGAGAGCAAGGAAGTTCTCGATTGTCGCCGGGTCGTTCGTGACGTCGGGATGCCATCTGCGGGCCAGTCGCCGGTATGCCCGAACGATCTCCTCGACCGATGCGCCCGAACGCAGGCCAAGCACCGCATGGGGGTCGGTGACAGTCATGGCGGATGTCTCTTTTCGGTTGGCTGAGAACGCTTGACAGCATAGCCGCGACTACACAAAATGTGTAGTGATGACCATAGATCTGGCACCCCGCCAGCGTTCCGATGGCCCGGGGCCGCCAGCTGACCGAAGGAGGGCTTGCAGAGATGTTGATGAGGACCGATCCCTTCCGCGAGCTCGACCGGCTCTCGGACGCCGTCTTCGGCACGGCCGCCCGTCCCGCGGTGATGCCGATGGACGCCTACCGCAAGGGTGAGGAGTTCTACGTTCACTTCGATCTCCCCGGTGTCGACACCAGCTCGATCGATCTCACCGTCGAGCGCAATGTCCTTACGGTGCGCGCAGAGCGCTCCGGCCCACGTAGCGATGAGTCCGAGCGCATCGTCTCTGAGCGGCCCCTGGGCGTATTCACTCGCCAGTTGTTCTTGGGGGAAACCCTCGATGCCGACAACCTGCGCGCCGAGTACAACGCCGGCGTCCTGACCCTGACGATTCCGGTAGCCGAGAAGGCCAAGCCTCGCAAGGTCGAGATCAGCGGCGGCTCCGAGCGGAAGAAGATCAACGCGGCGTGAGATGCGCGAACGGTTGACGTTGCCAGCGGCGGAAAGCGAGACTCCGCCGCCGGCATCGTTCTGCTGACGGACCCACCAGCGGTACGGTCGTCGTATGCAGGCACTGCTGAACGAAACCGAGCTGCACGCTGCGATGGCGGAGCGACCGCACTGGGAAACGCGACACTCCGCCCTGTCAAGGACGGTGCAGGCGCCCTCGTTCATGACCGGCATCCGATTGGTGGAAGCGGTGGCCGAGGAGGCCGAGGGGATCGATCACCATCCCGACATCGACATCCGCTGGACTACCGTGACGTTCAGGTTGTCGACCCACTCCGCGGGTGGCATCACTGCCAAGGACGTCGACCTGGCGGGGCGTATCGACGCCCTCGTCGACAAGCTGGTCCCCCCTGGCTGAGCGGCAACTCAACCCAGCAGCTGGTCCTCATAACACCACCGCCACGCCTCACCCGTTTCGAAACTGCGTACGACCGGATGCCGGGCGTCCCGCCAGTGAGCGTCGGAATGCACCTGGGGTGAGGAGTCGCAGCAGCCCACATGCCCGCAGTCCATGCACAGTCGCAGGTGTACCCACTCCGTGCCATCGCGCAGGCACTCCTCGCAGCCTTCGGGAGTGCGCGGTTGGGGCACCGTCTCGTGCGCCTGGAGATGCTCACAGCCGTCGTGGTGTTGTGGTGCCCGTAGCTCGGTTTTCCGTTCCGACGAGCTCGATTCGACGGCTTGGTCCAGCACCGTCTCCTCGACGTCGAGAGCATCCAGTACGTTCCGCAGCACCTGCTGGTCGACCAGCCCGAGGCGACGTACCCGCAGCACTTCCTCGCGCTCGGCCTGCAGCATCCGCTCCCGCAATCGGGCGTACATCACGCTCGGTGTCTCCCGCTGGGAGCCCAGCCGCTCCCAGACAGCGTTGGAACGCTCGATGGTGCGCTGGCGCAGGCGTTGCACCACCTCGTCCGGCTCATCGCCCGTGAGCGCCTCCTCCAGTTCGGTAGACGCTCGCCTCCTGCAGGTGGTCCTCCGCCGGGTCGGGGCCATCGATCCCCAGGCGACGTACCAGCCATGGCAGGCTCAGTCCCTGCAGCAGCAAGGTTCCGGCCGTTACGACGAACGCGATGGCCACGAAAACCTCTCGATACGGGGTGCTCTCGGGCAGCAAGAACACCGCCGCCAGGGTCACCACCCCGCGCATACCCGCCCAGCCGACGACCAGCGGAACCTGCCAGGGCGGGCTGGGGTCCTGCCGGGCGATCGCCGGGAACAGCCGAGGAAGGTAGGTGATGGGGAAGACCCAGGCGATGCGCAGCACGATCACCGCCAACAGGGTCAAGGCCGCCGCCGCCACGATCCGGCCGGCGGGCAGCGTGCTGGCGCCCAGGTCCTCGGCGATCGTGCGCACTTGCCCGCCGATGAGCAGGAAGATGGAGTTCTCCAGCAGGAACGAGATCGTCGCCCAGTTGGTGCGCTCGAACACCCGGGACGACGCTGACTGGATGACCGGTGACTGGTGGCCGAGCAGCAGGCCGGCAACCACGACCGCCAAGACCCCGGAGGCGTGAATCTCCTCGGCCGGAAGGTAGGCCACCCACGGGGTGAGCAGGGACACCGCGACGTCGGTGAGGTGGTCGTCGATCCAGCGTCTGCGGATCTGGCCGACCACCACGGCGACCACGACACCGACGAAGATGCCGCCGACCGCCGAACGAGCGAAGTCCCAGGCGATCCCCCACGCTGACACCGTGCCGGCCGTCGCGGCGATGGCGGTACGCAGACTGACCAATGCGGTGGCGTCGTTGACGAGGCTCTCGCCCTCGAGGATCGTCACCACTCGCCGGGGCATTCCGCCGCCCCGGCGCGCGATAGCGGTCGCAGCGACCGCGTCCGGTGGCGACACCACGGCGCCCAACGCCAGGGCGGCGGCCAGGGAGACCGGCAACAACCACCACACCAGCAACCCAACGCCGGCAGTCGTGAAGACCACCAAACCGACCGACAACAGCAGGATCGGTCGCTTGTTGCGGTGGATGTCGATCAGCGAGGTCCGGATCGCTCCGCGTACAGCAGCGGTGGCAGGAACCCGACGAGCACGATCTCCGGGGTGAGGTCGGGCGTCGGCACGAAAGGGACGTACGACGCGACGAATCCGACCGACACGAGCACCAGGGGTGCCGAGAGGGCGTACTTGCGGGCCAGCGCGCTGACGGCCGTGACGACCACCGCGAGGATGACGATGTCGAGCGCTACCGGCACGGCAAGATTCTGGCAGGGCGGTTCAAGCGGGCCGATGCGTCAGCGTCGCGACACCGGCACGCAGTACGGCTCGATTTTGTCCTCCGGTTCGGGGTCCGCGACGACAGCGGGGACGGAGATTGGCGGCCACGGATGAACCGGCACCGGAGGCTTTCGTCGGGCGGCACGGCGGCGCAGGGCGCGTCTTGTCTGGGTGACCAGAACATCGCTGCCGAGCATGAGCACCGCTCCGGCGGCAATGTCGATGAGGTAGTGATTGCCAGTGACCACGACAACAACGGAGATCAGCACCGGATAACCGACTCCCAGACCTCTGATCCAAGTCCTGGACGATGCCCGCCACACCACGAGCGCGACCCACACCGCCCAGCCGACATGCAGGCTGGGTAGCGCGGCGTACTGGTTCGTGAGTTCCTGCATGCCTCGGACGGCGCTACCCGCGTCCCCCCACCAGCCGTAAGCGGCGTACTGGCTCATCGTGTCGATGAAGGTGCCGCCAGGCAGAAGACGCGGTGGGGCAACGGGGGCGAGTGCGTAGACCACGAGGCCACCGGCTGTGGCGATGGCCAGGGTGCTTCGGGCTCGGTTGTATTCGGCCGGACGGCTCCGGAACATCCACACTATGGCGGCCGGCGTCACCACGTAGTGCAAGGTGGCGTAGATGAGGCAGGAGATCACCGCCACCGCTGCTGTTGCGCTCACCGCCTGGTTGAGCGTCGCCTCGATGTCGATGTGCAGCACGCGCTCCCACGCCAACAGATCACGGCCGCTCGCGATGGCTGTCGCAGGCTCGGTCGAGACCCAGGCGCGGCCCAACGCGTACCCGATGTAGAGGAGAGTTAGCAGCCCGATCTCTATCAGGATGCGTCGGCGCCGACTGCACCTGTTGGCATCGAGCATGCTCGCCGCGGGGGTCTGCATGAGTACGACAGTACGGTCCGAACCGTCTGGATTTGCAGGTCCCTTCCAAGCTGCGGGCGTAAGCCGGCCAAGCCCCGGTGTTTCGTCGGGGTCCTTCCTGGCGGCTTCGGCCCACATACTGCCCAACCATCTCATAGATGTAGCCGTTCATCGTCGATCAGCGGCCGCTGTCCGGCGATCCCGGCGAACCCATTGTTGCTAGACGGTCGCTGGCCGTTGCAGCCGGCGGCGGCGGTTGTCGCGGGTGTGGCGTGCTCGGCCGGCACTGGGAGATCGGCAGTCATAGCCGAAGCCGCGCATCGGAGTAGCGGCGTCACAGCGATCAGTCCGACTCGGCCCCGCCCTCAACGGCGCCACCGTCGCAGCGGGCGCGCGTGCGCAACTCCTCGTCGCCGCCAACCGCGTCCGCTAGTCGCCCGTGGTCCCGTCGATGCATTGGCGGAGCAGATCAGCGTGCCCGTTGTGGCGGGCGTACTCCTCGATCATGCGGAGATACACCCAACGCAGGTTGTGCTCGTCCGGTCGCCGATCCGGCAGTAGGAAGTGCGGTGCCAACGTGAACGTGTCGTCGAGGTCGCGGCCGGTGGTGGTCTGTCGCGCTAGCTCCACCTCGGCCGCGAACGTGGCAAGGTCGGCTTCGGCGTCCGCATCGTCCAGATCCTCGAACTCAGCGTCCGGATTGCGCTCGAATGAGTAGATGTCGTCGAGCTCCTGGCCGGCGAAGTTCCTCCGGAACCACCACCGCTCGACGCCGGCCAAGTGGCGAACCAGTCCCAGCAGCGACAGCGAAGCCTGCGGTATGGCGCGTTGTTTGAGCTGGTCGGCGCTCAGACCCGCGCATTTGAGCAGTAATGTCTGCCGCCCGCCGTCCAACGCCGCCTCAAGTGCTTCGCGCTCATCAGGGAGACGCGGCCGCTCGACCCGTTCCACCGGCGGCGCGTTCCAGGTCATGTTTCCCATGGCAACCACCTTGACGACACCTGTCAGCGAGGCTCTCGCTCAGGCGGCAGAGGTGGGTTGTCAGGCGGAGGACCGAGAATCTCGATGCCGTACTCCGGCGCGGCGGATATGACGCGACCCAGATCGAATTCCCAGGTTGCCGGCACGTCACCCTCCGCAGGAATGCCGGCGGTGCGTACGAAGTCAGCGAAACCCGCCGGCGTCGTCAACGTGAGGATCCGAGCCGAGTCAGAGTCGACGCGGAAGGCGTGGGGTAGGTCGGGTGACAGGTAGATGGCCGCTCCCTCATCGAGCACCAGAGAGTCATCGCCGGCCCACGCCGTGATGGAGCCCTCGATCAGGTAAAACACCTCTGCCTCAGAACGGTGAACGTGCAGCGGTGTGGAATCGCCACGGCGCCCAAACTGGTCGAGCAGGCCGAGCGAGCCGCCAGTCTGCGAGCCGTCGAGGAGGATGTCGAAGGTCGTGGCGCCAGCCCACAGAAGTGGTCGCCGATCTGCGAGATGACTGACGGCCACGTCGCCGATCTGGGCGAGTTCACTCATTCTTGCCTCTTGGGCTCACTCAGAACTGCTTGTCGTCCGGGTCGGCCCTTTCGTCGTCGGAGTCACCGCCGCCCGAGTCACCGCCGCCCGAGTCACCGCCGCCCGAGTCACCGTCGTCGGAGTCAACGTCGTCGGAGTCACCGTCGTCGGAGTCACCGTCGGAGTCACCGTTGGCCTCGGTCGTGGCGCTCTCGTCGGAGTCGGCGGTCTCCTCCCCATCTGATTCTGTCTCCACACTCAACTGGCCGCGGCGAGCACCGGGAAGCTCGAGCGGTAGCGCATCTGCGACCAGGCTGTTGACGACCTCATCGAAGGGCACGTCCGACGCGTCGGAGTACGGGAAGTCCTCATCGGCACTCCAGGCGTCCCGCAGGCGTTGAAGAGCCGCTTCACGCATGGCCTGCTCGTCCTCGACGAACAGGTCCATCGCCATCCGGACATGGATCGGCTGGGTCATCGAGCGACCCTTACTTGGGAGGTACCGGGGGCGGACCGCCGGGCCGCATCGTGTCCGGATCGGTGACCGGTGGCGTCTCGCTCGAGTCGGGATCTGGGTCTTGTCCTGGGCCTGGGGGCTCCTGTGGTGATGTCGTCATGTGCACGTCATACCACTGCGACCTACGACCGAGCCTCGCGGGTCTGCTTGTCGTTTGCCTTCTGGATCGCCTTGACCAGCTCGGCCTTGGTCATCTTGGAGCGCCCCGGAACGTCTAGCTGGCGGGCCACGTCCATCAGATGCTTCTTCGACGCGTTTGCATCGACACCTCCGGCCGTCTTCCTTTTGCTGCTCCGGCCGCCCGCGGCCTTGGCGTCCGACGGTCCCTTGCCGTTCTTCGGTTCCCAGTGGTCACCGATTTTCTCGTGCGTGTGCTTCAGCGCTGAGTACGCGACGCGGTGCGCTCGCTCGCCGTCGCCGTACTCCTCGGCGGCTGAATCATGCGCCTTGGCGAAGGTGCGCTGCGCCTTGCCACCCGACCGCTGAAGGGTGCTGGGCAGCTCCTCCTTCTTCGCCTTGCCGCTCTTCGATGTCTTGGGCATGACTGGCCTTCCTCCGCGGACCGATCACATCGTACGAGCGAGCGTCCTCCAACGGCCATCCGCCGACGGTCCGGTACGGTCCCGGGATGAGGCTCCGGGTGATCTGCGAGGGCGGTCCGCCGGAGTACGCGGGCCGCGTCTGGGACGACGTCGAAGCGGATGACGCCGGCTACCTGCTCTTCCCTCTGCCAGGGGAGGACGGTCCGGAGGCGTGGTACCGAATCGACCAGCAGGAGAACCCTGGACCCGCCTCGCAGGGTGAGGCGCTGCGAGCTCTCTACATCGCCGACTATTTGCCGTCGTGAACCCTTCCGGTGACGACGTTTTGCGGGCGATTGTCCCTGATTGCACCGTTGACATCGCCCAGCGGGCGCAATCCGAGGTCAATTGCACCGGTAGACAGCGGATCGGTGAGCTAGGGACGTCGTACCGGTGTGCGGTACAACCCGCTCACCACGAAGGTGCCGCAGGTACCCCCGTCACCGGCGCAGGGCGCCCCTCCTTACTGGTGGTGGCGCGCATCGAAGCGCGGGCCTGGAGGCCCAGGCCCCTCGAGCGACGACTCGATCCGTTCTCCTGGTCTCGCGGCGCGCGTATGTGCTGGAGTGTCCCGGTGGATGCCGTGGACGTCGCCCGATGCTTTGCTCTTGGCGGTGCGCCGAGACTCTCGGACGGGCCGGTCGCGCGGGGGAAGCAAGGCGTCGTATGGCGGCTGGAGACCGCGGACGGCAACTGGGCGGTGAAGGTGCCGTTCTACCAGTCCGGTGAGGACGAGGCGCGGTTGGCGACCGCATTCCAGGAGGCGGCCTACACCGCCGGTGTACCGACGCCGCAGGTTCGGCGCACCACGCAGGGATGTGTGTTCGCCACCATGCAAGGCAAGCAGGTCAGGGTGTACGAGTGGGTCGATCTGCAAGCCCCTGACCCCAATCTCGACCCGGCGCTGGTGGGCGCGATCGTGGCCGCCATTCACCAGGTACCTGTCACAGAGCTCGGCCGGTTGGACCCGTGGCATCACGAACCGGTCGGTGCCGATCGATGGGACCAGCTGGTCGAGCAGCTTCTGGGAGCGGGGGCGCCGTTCGCTGGCCGGTTGGCCGCTCTGCGTGATGAGCTGGTCGCACTGGAGTCCTGGATCGAGCCACCCCAGATGCTGCGGACCTGCCACCGCGACCTGTGGGCCGACAACGTCCTGCCGACCGCGGAGGGCGGAGTGTGCGTCATCGACTGGGAGAACAGCGGGCCGGCCGATCCGAGCCAGGAGCTCGGGTATGTCCTCTTCGAGTTCGCCCGCGCCGACTTGGGCCGTGCCCGCGCGCTCAGCAACGCCTACCGGGAGGCCGGTGGGCCAGGATCAGTGAATCGGCGCGGACACTTCTCGATGCTCATCGCGCAACTCGGGCACATCACCGAGATCGCCGCCACCGACTGGCTGAAGCCCAACCCTCGCTCGCCGGACCGTGCCGACTCCGCCGCCTGGATCGGCGAAGGTCTCGACGAACCTCACACCCGCGAGCTGCTCGACACCCTTTTGGGGGCAGTATGCGGCGGGACCACGCCGTCAAGGCAGCCAGGGGAGATGTGAGCTGCTCCGCACACTGGGTCCGCGAGCTGACCGGGGCGGACCAAAGGCTCCATCAATCCCCGGGCTCTTCAGCCGGGAGGGTCTACGTGAACGCAGGTGCATGCGTTCACTCTGGGGGGCGTAGAGACAGAGGGCCTCGGCCGGGTGCGATTCGGGGTTCGCGAGCGCGTGCGGCGTGTGCGTGTCGAACTCCACGACCTCACCCGGCTCGGGGACGACGTCCCGGACGCCGAGGTAAAGGCGGAGCCGGCCGACCGGGTGAAGCAACCGAGGGCCCAGCCATGGCTGCTCCGTGATAACCCTCCACCAGGGCGGCCGTCTGGTCGCGATGCTCAGGAGCGCAGTTTGCAAGCCTGGAAAGCCGCCAAAGCTCAACTGCCGATGCCAGGCAGTCGTTCGGACGTGATATCCGCTTCCTGGTGGATCCCCGAGGATCAGCAAGTGGCGGCGATCATCAAGGCGAACTGCAAGGTTGCAGAATGGTGTGCGTGCCTGCAACGGATGCTGGTATCTCCGTCGCGCCCGCCAACGAGGCGAGCTGGGAAGACCTGCAGACGGTCTTCGGTACGCGCGGCCAGGCGTCCAGGTGTCAGTGCCAGCGGTACAAGCTGGGGCCGCGCGAGTCCTTTCGCTCCTTTCCCGCCGAAGAACGCGCCCACCGGCTGCGCGAGCAGACCGACTGCGGCCATCGGGAGTCGGGCACGACCAGCGGCCTCATCGCATACCTCGACGGCGAGCCCGTCGGCTGGTGCGCGGTCGAGCCGCGCACTACCTACGGAGGCCTGTTGCGCACCTTCCGCGTCCCCTGGGAGGGTCGCGCGGAGGACAAGACCGACGACAGCGTCTGGGCCGTGACCTGCTTCTTCACCCGCGCCGGCTTCCGCAAGCGCGGCGTCAGCCGGGCACTTGCGCGCGCCGCGGTGGACTTTGCCCGTGAGCGCGGCGCCCGCGCCGTCGAGGGCTACCCGATGACCACAAAGGACGTGATCCTGGAAGAGCTGCACGTCGGCACCGAAGGCGTCTTCGCCGCCGCTGGCTTGTCCGAGGTCAACAGACCGACACTCCGCCGTGTCGTGATGCGGATCGACTTCTGATAACGCGGGGGGTCACTCCCGACGACGCTCGGGATGCGCGCCATCAACGCGCCTCGGGTTCCATCGCAGACGCCGCTCTTGCGCCGGCCGCGGGTTGTCGAAAGGGTCGGGAGCTATGAGCGACATGTGGATGGACCCTGCCGAAGATCCACGAACCTACGGCAACCCAGAGGGCGAGAAGGCAACACTGCGGGAATACCTCGACAACTACCGGTTGACCCTGGATATAAAGTGCGGCGGTCTCGACGCCGAGCAGCTCGCCCGCCGCTCCGTTCCGCCGAGCACCCTGAGCCTGCTCGGGCTGATCCGGCACCTGGCCCAGGTGGAGAACCACTGGTTCCAGAGGGTGCTGCAGGGGAAGGCCGACCGGCCCCGCCTGTTCCGACGCGACGACGACAAGGACGCCGACTTCAACGGTGCGGTCGCCGACTCCGCGGTCGTCGAGGAGGCGTTCACCGCGTGGAAGGTGGAGATCGCCGCGGCTGATGAGTGGCTCGCCGCGCTCGATGAGGACGACCTCGGGCAGGACGTGGCGTTCGACGATGACACCGTGAGTGTCCGCGACGTCCTCGTCCACGTGATCGAGGAGTACGCCCGACACGCCGGCCACGCTGACCTGCTGCGCGAGTGCATCGACGGCCGCACCGGGCAGTGAAAAGCCGGCGCGGACGGCGTCCTCGAGCCGTGAGCACGTCGCCCGGAGCATCGCTGCTCCACGCCGCCGAGTAGCCACAGGTCACGGGCTGCGGAACTACAGGCGGAGCCGACGATTGGGTCCGCGCCCGACGCGTCTTCTCTCTGAGGACCCGCTCCAGCGGCCAAGCGTCAGAGACCAGCCACAACGACAGGCCGTAGTAGCCGAACAGGTCGAAGTTGAAGGTCACATCGGAGATCAGCACGTCGCGGTCGAACGCTCCGCCTATGCGGATAGGTGTCGAACAGAGCCCGGACGAGCACCGCATCATCTGGGAGCGGTGGCTCCTCACGGATCAGTCGTTGCTTGACCACGGGAAGATCGTGTCACCGAGCCCCGACATGACGGTCAGCAGGCGGATTCCCAGCGTCACTTCGATGCTCCACTCATGAGGATCGTCGTCGGTGTCACGGACAACCGTTGGGCGGCGTTTCTCCGCGACCGCGGCGACCTCACCGAGGCAAACTTCTGGTGAACCCCTCGACAAATGATCAGCCGAAATTTCTTGAACTTTCGGAGGGGCGCTCGCTGACCTGGGCAAACGTCCGCGAGCGGGCGGCGCCCGTCCTCGAAATCAGGGGGACGGGCGGCCTCAGGACGGGCGAAAAGTGGTGCGCCCCGTGAGGACAATCGAACGTGGCCATCGGTGGGCGCGCGCTGTTGCTCGCACACCTGGTGGAGAAGCAACGGAATCTGCTGGCCCCGCCCGGGTCGGCCCACACCCCAGGAGGACCACCATGAGCAACGCCTACCGGGCCCACGAGCCCGACTTGCCCCACGCCAACGACGAGCTGATGACCTTGAAGGAGGTCGCCGCGCTCGTCCGCGTCCCCGAAGCGACGCTGCGCTACTGGCGCCACCTCAGCAAGGGACCACGCGGCTTCCGCGTCGGGCGCTCTGACTTGGTGCGGGTGGCAGGAAACGCCGCACCACGTGAGGTGTTCGAAGCCGTACAGGCGGCTGCGGCTTGGGCAGCAACCGGGGATACCAAAGGACGGATCAGCTGCCGGCCGGCCACTGCGCACAGGTGACCTCGTACGCCCGGCCGGGGAAGTACTCCTTCCACTCCTCGCGGCTTGGGTTGCGGCCGGCGATCATGCAGGCGCGGTCCACCCACGAGGCCGGATTGGTGTCCACGGTCCAGGTCCTGCCGTCGATGCCGGCCACGAGCAGGCCGCTGCTGTCCGGGAGGTAGGTGAGCCGCGCCTCCGGTGTGAGCAACGGTAGACTGATGGTGGCCTGGCGAGCGCCGGTGGTTCCGTCGAAGAGCGCGATCCGGCCGGCATGCTGTGAGGCGAACTGGGTGCCGTCCGGGGACAGGTCGAAGGTGCCGAATCTCTCGTCCCGACGCGCGGCGGTGCCGAACCGCTCCCAGGTGGTGGCGTCGACAAGCTGCACCTCGGTGTCGTCCGCGTTGAGGTTGGGTCCCAGCATGCGAGTGCCGTCCGGGGAGAGTTCGGCCTCCCAGGCCCTCGCGTACGGAAACGTCCCGGAGGGTGCCACGCGCGCCACATCGCCGGTGCGGGGTACGACGCGCAGCACTCCACCATCGTGTGCGAGGCCGAACACCGACCCGTCGTCGGGATGCGGCACGAGCCCGAGGACTGGGGTCCCCAGGTCGATCGGCGCGCGGGCGGGCTTGAGGCTCGCCCGGTCCAGGACGAGGAGGCTGTCCTCCCGGAGGTCGTTGACGTACACCTGGTCGCTCGAGGGGCTGAAGGCCGGAACGACGCCGCCGGTGAGCCGGCGTTGCGCGACCAGCCGCCCCGTGGCCGTCTCCCACAACCGGAGGGTGCCCCCGTCGCGCCAGCTCAGCAGCCAGCGCGAGTCGGGCGACCAGACGTGATACGAGTCGTGCGTCCGCCTGGGCCTCTTGGCCGTCTCGCGTCCCGTCCGGTTGTCGACGAACCACATCAGGCCGAGCCGCTCCCGTACGAGGGTGCGCCCGTCAGGTGCAGGACTGGACACGGTGTAGTCCGCGACGTCCGAGGCCTTCCCGGCCGAGAACAGCTCGCGCTCCCCAGTCAGGTCCCAAGACGTCAAGCCGTCGTCGGCGCTGTAGACCGTCCGGTCGTCGGCCGAGAAGTCGAGCCCCCAGGACGGGCCGCCCTCCACGAAACGGTGCAGGAGTGCCCCGGTCCCCGTGTCCCACACCAGGACGTTGCCGTTGCCGGTGGCTGCCGCGAGACGTGAGCCGTCGTGGGAGTACTCCAGCCGGTCCAGGGAGTCGCCGGCGTCACCTTGCAGACCCGGGCGGACGAACCGCAGCGTCTCGGTGTCCACCCGCAGCACTTTGCTGCCCGTGGCGACCGCGAGGGTCGACCCGTCGGGGCTGAGGGCGCCGGCGAGGTCGCCGATCCCTTCGAACGAGGCCGACTCGATCGAGTCGATCAGCCGGCCCGAGTCCACGTCGTACACCCGGATCGGCCGATCGGGGTTGACGCCCGTCACCGCGACATACAGACGCCTCCCGTCCGGGCTGAGCTTCAGGATCGGGTACTCCGGAAGCTTGACCCTGAACACGGGCCGCGATGGCTCGGCGAGATCCCACACCGTCGCCGTGGTGTCGGCGTCGAACTCCCCCGTGGCCGCGTCGTAGTGGTCCACGGCCGCGACCAGCCGCCGTCCGTCGGCGCTGAAGTCGAGGGCGTACTCGACCGAGCCCCCCTCCGGAAACCCACCGAGCTGTCGGTCGGCGAGGGTGCCGTCCGGCATGTCGTACAACCGGACCGGCTGTGCGTCGATGCGAGGCGGGGTGCCGTCGTTTCCTGTCCACTGGTTGACCGCCATCGCCAGCAGGCTGCTGTCCGGGGAGAAGGCGATGCCGCTGGCAGGGATGCCGTCCTCGAACGGCAGGGGTTCGAAGGAGGCGGCGTCCAGGAGTAGCAGACCCTCGCCCTCCTCCGGCCGGCTCACCGCGAGCAACGCGCCGTCAGGGCTGGCCGTCAGGTCGACGACCATCCCTCCGGGATCGCGCATGGACAGCAGCGACGGCGACCGCATGAGTGCCGCGGTGAGGTTGTCCCAGGCCCGCGCGGAGGTGTCGACCTGGAGCGCCGACAGCGCGAGCAGCAGTGAGATGGACAGGTCTGGGTGCTCGAGCGCCACGGCTCCGGCTCGCCGGGCGTCCGCGAGGTCGGCGGCGGTGCGGGCCCGGTCGCGGTCACTCTCCGCGCGGTCGGAGCTGCGCACGGCGAGCACGCCGGCGACGAGGGCCAGCACAGCGAGTACGGCGACACCGGTCAGGGCACCGCGCAGTCGACGGTTGATCCGACGCTCGTACCGGACCCGTTCCTGCGAGGCTCGAAGCTCCGACTCCGACAAGCCGGCCGAGGCCTCCAGGAACGCCGTCTCGGTACCACTGAGGTCGGGCTTCGCCCGATCCCACCACTCCACCGTGCGGGTGAGTCGTGCCCCCCGATAGAGCTCGCCCTCCGGGCGATCCATGGCGTCCCACGCGTCGGCCGAACCGGCCAGATGCCGGAAGAGTCGCTGCCCGTCGACGTCGTCGTCCAGCCAGCCGCGCAACCGCGGCCACACCCGGAACAGTGCCTCATGGGCGATCTGGACGGTCTCCCCGTCGATGCTCACCAGCCGGGCGTCGACGAGCTGTTCGACGAGCCGGACATGGGCCTCGTCCAAGGCCACCTTGGCCCGCGGCACCCGGGCCCGGACAGGGTCGCCGTCCTCGCTGGGCATCACCAGGCGCATGAGCAGGCTGCGGAGCCGGCCGCGCTGGGTGTCGTCCATCGCGTCGTACAACGACTCAGCCGACTGCGCCACAGCGTGCTGGATTCCGCCGGTGGCGCGGTAGCCCGCGACGGTGAGCGTCGGACCCTCCCTGCGTTCCCACGTCTCCCGAAGCACGTGGGAGAGCATTGGCAGCGCGGCGGGCTCGCCCACGACCTCGCGGACCAGTAGGTCGACCAGGCCCGGTTCGAGTCGGAGGCCGGCGCGCCGCGCGGGTCCCTCAACGGCGTTGCGCAGGTCGGCCTCGCCCATCGGGCCGAGCAGGTAGAGGCCGTCCTCCAGCACTCTGGCGATGTCCGGGTAGGGCGCGAGGTCGCCGAGATGGTCCGCGCGCAGTGACAGCACCAGCGCCCCGCCCGCGCCGACGTGCGCGGCGAGCGCCGCGAAATAGCGCTCCCGCTGAACGCCATCAGAGCACACGGTGACGGCCTCCTCGGCCTGGTCCACGACGAGCGTCTGACGGCCCCGGGGCCTCAGGTCGGCCAGAGAGTCGAAGGGGTGTGATCCGGGCGTAGTCACGAGCACCGGTGTCCCCGCCCGGGTCAGCGCAGCGACCACACCGGCGAGCACGAGCGAGGACTTCCCGATGCCCGAAGGCCCAACCACCGCGAGGACGCGCTGG
>Ga0183260_10000841_pt1 | contig 26233 bp, 20 predicted proteins | sample AntDrymUQ4972206_2_FD_129768 | JGI IMG/M metagenome (GOLD analysis project Ga0183260, IMG submission 129768) | Polar desert sand microbial communities from Dry Valleys, Antarctica - metaG UQ497 (22.06) (version 2) (version 2) | ecosystem: Environmental > Terrestrial > Soil > Desert | place... | reverse complement strand
CGCGGCGTATGCCGACACGCTGGGCGCTCCACGCGACGCCGGCCCCCGTGGTGAGCCAGCCGACGACCCCAACGACGACCCCAGCCACGACCCCAGCGACGACACGTCGTACCCCTTCGACGACACGTCGTACCCCTTCGACGTCCTCGGCGCGCAGACCGAAGGAATGATCGGCTACCTGATCGAGCAAGAGCTCGGGAACCTGCTGCCGATGGAGAAGTCGCTGGCCACGCTGCTGACGATGGTGGAGGTCGACGCGAAGGACCCGGCGTTTGCCGACCCGAGCAAACCGGTCGGGCCGGTGTACACCGCCGAGCAGGCCGGCGCCCTGGCAGCCCGCCGGGGCTGGACGGTCCGACGTGACGGCGAGCACTGGCGACGGGTGGTGCCGTCCCCGCTGCCGCTGCGGGTCTTCGCCCTCCGGCCGGTCGAGCTGCTGCTGCGCTCGGGCTGCGTGGTGATCTGCGCCGGAGGGGGCGGGATCCCGACGATGTACGTCCCGGGCACCCGCAAGCTCGTCGGGGTCGAAGGCGTGATCGACAAGGACCGGGCCAGCGCGGTACTGGCGCGCGAGCTGCGTGCCGACCGGCTGATCATCGCCACCGACGTGGAGGCGGTCCTCGCCGAGTACGGCACCCCGCGGCAGCGGGCCGTCGCGCGCGCGCACCCCGACTACCTGTCCCACGTCGCATTCGCCGCCGGGTCGATGGGCCCCAAGGTCGACGCGGCGGTGGAGTTCGCCAAGCTCACCGGTGGTGAGGCGGTGATCGGCGCGCTGACCGAGCTGCCAGACCTGATCGAGGGCCAAGGCGGCACCCGGGTGTCGGTCGACCACAACGGCATCACCTACCGGTGAGCGGCACGACGGCCGACGGCGTGGAGGACCGACGATGAGACCTTCCCGCCGTCCCGGCAACGGCAGTGGCTCATCGTCGAAGAGTGGGCATGCACGCGAGCAACGGAACCGGGCGATGCTGCGGGTGCGGGACACCATTGACCGCGCGTACGACGGCGAGCTCGACCTGGCGGCGCTCGCACGGGTCGCACACATCTCGCCCGCACACCTGGTGCGGACGTTCAAGCAGGTGTTCGGCGAGACGCCGCACCGGTATCTGCAGCGACGACGGGTCGAGCGGGCGATGGTGCTGCTGCGCGACTCCGACCAGGCCGTCACCGACGTCTGCCTGGCGGTGGGCTTCTCCAGCCTGGGCACCTTCAGTCGAACCTTCACCGCAATCGTCGGCGTGTCACCGGTGCGCTACCGAGCCCGGGGACCGCTGCCACCCGCTCCCAACTGTTTCACCATGGCCTGGACGAGGCCGGTCGGCCCGGCGGGCGCAGCCGGCACCGATGCGTCGCTTTTGGAGAAGCGGGAATGGGCTCGCGCGCCGTAGCGTCTGCGCCCATGAACATCACCTCGAACCGGCTTTCGTCCATCTACGTCCTCGACCAAGACCAGGCGCTCGACTTCTACGTCGGAGTGCTGGGCCTGGAGGTCGCCACCGACGCCGATCTCGGCTTCATGCGGTGGTTGACGGTACGGGTGCCCGGTGACACCAAGGAGATCCTGCTGGAGCGTCCCGGTCCGCCCGCGCACGACCCGGCCACCGCAGCCGAGGTCCGGGCTCTGGTCAGCAAGGGCGCAGGCGGTGGCTGGCTGGCCTTCAGCAGCGACGACGTCGACGGCGTCCACGCGGCGCTCGTCGCGAAGTCCGTCGAGATCACCCAAGCCCCGTCAGACCAGTCGTACGGGCGGGACATGGGTCTGCGCGACCCGTTCGGCAACAACCTGAGAATCGGGCGGATGAACGCCTGAGCCCGGCTGCCTCGCCGGTACCGCCCTCGCTCCGGCGAGATGCGGGAATTGCGGCGGCTCAGGGGACCCAATCGGGTCCAACACCGCCAGAACCCCGCATTTCGCGGGGCCGGGCGAGCTGACTGCGCCGCCCATCGGGCACGATCGGCGGATGGCTCCGGACACCGCCTCCCATCTCGAGGTCGAGCAGACCTTCGAGACAACCGCCTCGACCGAGGTACCCGACCTGCAGGTGGACGGCGTCACCACCGTCACCGCCGACCGCGGCCACGACCTGGCCGCCACCTACCACGACACCGCCGACCTGCGGCTGCTGCGAGCGGGGATAACGCTGCGCCGGCGCCTCGGCGGCAGCGACGAGGGCTGGCACCTCAAGGTTGCGGCACCGGGCAGCAGCGACACCAGGCTCGAGCTGCGGCGACCGGCTGGCAGGTCGCGTCGCCCACCGATCCCGATCCGCCGGCTGGTGCTCGGAGCCGCTCGCGGTGCAGAGCTCGTCCCGATCGCCGACATCCGCACCCACCGGGTCGAGCGGCACCTGGAAGGCACCGACGGACGGGTGCTGGCCGTACTTGCCGACGATGCGGTGAGCACCCGGGTGCTGCTCGACCAAGGCACCGCCCGAGCGCCGGAAGCGGCGGCCTGGCGGGAGATCGAGGTCGAGCTCGTCGACGGGGACCGCGACCTGCTGGCGGCAGCCGCGCAGAGGCTGGGCGAGGCGGGAATACACCCGTCCCGCGTGCAGTCCAAGCTGCGCCGGGCGCTCGGCGACCGTCTCCCGGTCGGGGATCACGATGACGGTGCCCGGGGCGATGGCGATGGCGATGGCGATGGCGGTGGCGATGGAGATGGCGATGGCGATGGCGAGCAGATCACCGCCGGTTCGGTGCTGCGCACTCACCTCGAACGGCTCCGGGACGCGTTGACCGCCTACGACGTCCACGTCCGCGCGCAGCAGGCAGACGGGGTGCACCAGCTGCGCATCGCGGCTCGGCGTATCCGCAGCGTGCTCGCGGCCTACCGGCCACTGTTCGTCGAGACCGAGGCCCGCCGGCTGGAGGCGGAGCTGCGGTGGCTCGGCCTCGCGTTGTCGACTGCCCGCGACCTGGAGGTGACCGACGCGGAGCTGGCCGGGCTGCTGGCAGGTGAACCGGCGGATCGCCCCACCAGGAACGCGCGCCAGGTGGCGCGCCGCCACCTGCGCCACACCACCCGCGGGGTGAGCGGTGAGGTGGGAGCGGTGCTCACGTCCGAGCGCTACCTGCGGCTGCTGGACCAACTGGCCGACCTCACCCGCGACCCGCCGCTCACCGAGCAGGCCGACCGACCGGCGCGCGGCCGACTGCGGCGACGCGCGCGCAAGGCGTACCGGCGGCTTGCGGGCCGGATGGAGACGGCCGGGCAGTGCGCTGGCGGTGACCGCGACCGCGCCCTGCACGAGGCCCGCAAGGCGGCCAAACGGCTCCGGTATGCCCTCGAGGTGGCCGAACCGGTGATCGGCAAGCCCGCACGCCGGCTGCGCAAGCGGACCAAGCACCTGCAGCAACCGCTGGGTGCGCACCACGACAGCGTGGTGCTGCGCGTGCTGGTCCGGGAGCTTGCGACCTCCGCGAGCAGCCCAGCGGCGTTCACGCTGGGGCGAGTGCATGCCCGCCTGCAGCACCGCGCCGAAGAGCTGGACGAGGATGGGCTGGCGGCGTGGAGCCGGCTGTCCACGCCAAAGATGCTGCGCTGGCTGCACTGACCCGCCGGCCCGCACGGGGGCTGACGAGCTTTCGACCAGTGTCAGGGGGCGATCGCTGGCCAGTTTTGTGCCTGGTCGAGCGCTCGCTCGCCCGCCCGCGGGTCGCTTACGGGTGTGCGGGTTCCTGGTCTCGGTCCGGTGCCGGCTCGTCGTCCGGGCAGGCCAGCGGCTCCAGCACCTGGAAGGCTTCAACCTCGAGGCGGACGAGGTCGCCGTCGGCGACCACCCGGCGGACGCGCACCTGCACCCATGCCTCGGCCAGGTCGAGCCCGGCCAGCTCGTCTCGCATCGGCTCGATCGTGCAGTCGCCGTCGTGGTCCACCTCAGCCGGCAGGCCCACCAGGTTCCCGGCGCCACGTTCGCCGACGCACCACTGGGCAGGCTGCGCCACGCGCGCGCCGGGCTCCTGCACCGAGTCGCACGGCTCTACCGGCCCGGTCACGTCCACCAGCTGGCCGCCGGTACCGGGCACCGGCACCGCGCCCGGCTCGGGCTCCTCGCTCGGCTCCTCGCTCGGCTCCTCGCTTGGTTCCTCGGCGGGGTCCGGCTCCTCGGGCGGTGCCTCGGTCGGCTCCTCGGTTGGCTCTTCGACCGGCGGGTGGGTCGGGGGGTTCGCCGGCGGGTTCGTCGGGGGCTCGCCAGCCGGCCCGTCAGCAGGGTCGTGCGACGGCCCGGTTGGGGCATGCACCGGTGGGTCGGCGGGCGGGTCGGCCGGTGGGTCGGCGGCGGGCGGGTCGGCCGGTGGGTCGGCGGCGGGTGGGTCGGCCGGTGGGTCGGAAGGTGGGTCGGCAGGTGGGTCGGCCGGTGAGTCGCCGTGAGCGGGTCCCGTGACGGTCGGCGGCCCGGCGGCGAGCACGCTGGTTCCTGGCTCGGAACCGGTTTCCGGCTGCTGGCCGCCCCCAGTCACACTTGCCGGAGACTGGACACCGGGCTGGGCACCGGGCTGGGCGGCGGCTTCGCCCGCTGCAGCGACCGCGCCGGCAAACGTCGGGTAGTCGCCACGCGCGTACGCGGCGGCGTACGACAACACGACGTCGACGTACCGGTACGAGTGGTTGTAGCGGTACACCGCCGCTCGGGCACCGGCAGCGGTGGACAGGTCGCTGCCCGAGCTGCACAGATAGACGCCGGCGGCCAGGCCCGCGTCGTCGAGGTCGTGCGGGTCGCGGATGCCGTCGCGGTCGCCGTCGGCGCCCATCACCGCCCAGGTGGTGGGGATGAACTGCATCGGCCCGACCGCCCGGTCCCAGACTGCGTCCCGGTCGAGGCGACCGTCGTCGGAGTCGGCGATCGAGGCGATTCCGGGCGACCCGTCGAGCGGCAGCCCGTAGATGAGCGGCGACGAGCGGCCGTCTCGCCCGACCACCGCGCCGGCGTACTGGCCGTGACTCGACTCCACCGCACCGATGCCGGCCAGCAGGGTCCAGGGCAACCGGCAGGACGGGTCGACCCGGCCCAGCACCCGCTCCGCGTTGCGGTAGGCCCGCAGCGCCGGCCGGGGCAGCCCGTCGTCGGTGACGGCAGCGACCGCAGCTACTGAAGCGAGTTGTGGGTCACCGGCACTCTTGGGGCCGTTACCGCGGGGGGTCGAGCCGGGCGCACGGCCGGCGCGCGCCCACGGACGAGGCGCTGCGGGTGCGGCCTGCTCGGCCGCCCTCAGGTCACCCAGTGTCACGGCCGCTGCGTCACCCGGCCGCAGCGGATCGACCAGGGACGCGTCAACCGCCGGCTCAGCTCCGACTACCCGGGCGGCTGGGGCGGCGACCGAGGTGCTGGCGACGAGCACGCCGACAGCCACGATCAGCCGTGCCGATCGCAGAGTCCGCAACGCGCCAACCCCCCTCCCTGAGCTCTTCCTGCCGCCGGGTTCCATCCGAACCCGCCGGCGCCTCCTGGTCAAGCGGTTCGGCCAGCCGGATCGAAGCGTTCACGTTCAGCACAACCCGATATGTCCAACCGTACGTACCGATCCAGGTCAGCCGTTCGGTGCACAGGTCGACAGTCCCTCCGGATTCGGTGCCTACCCCATGAGGCTCGGACGACACCCATCGTTCGGAGCCCGCGCCATGCCTGTTTGCCGCACCTCGCGAATCGCCGCCTTGCTGTCTGTCGCCCTCGCCGCGTGCGCTGCCGTCTCGGCGCCCGGCGGAGCCGCCGCCTCCGGTCCCGAGGACAATCGGGCCGCCCACCCGCGCGCCTCCAGCGTGGACCTGTACATCGACGGACGCGGGTTCGGACACGGTCGTGGGATGTCGCAGTATGGCGCGCAGGGGCGCGCGTTGGACGGGCAGAGCGCCGGACACATTCTGGACGTGTACTACCCCGGCACCAGGGTCGGCGTGACCCGCGGCCGCATTCGGATCCTGCTGTCCACTCCCGCCGCGCGCGGCGTCGTCGTCGGTGCGCAGCCCCGGCTGTCGGTGCGCCGGGTCGCCACCGGCGCGCGGTGGCGACTGCCCGACCTGGCGGGGCTCACCCAGTGGCGGCTGCGCTGGACCTCGGCGCACTCGACCACGCTCGAGATGCACCGCCGTGGCAGCTGGGAGCCGTCCCCCCGCAAGCGCTGGCGCTCGATCGACGGGGCCGCGGAGCTGGTCGGCGGCGGACCGGTCGAGCTGTTCCGCGCTGGGGAGCCGACGCCTTACCGCGGTGCTCTGCGCACCTACGCTGGGAACCCCGACACCATGTCGGTCGTCAACGTCCTGGACATGAACAGATATCTGTTCGGCGTCGTGCCGCGGGAGTCGCCGGCGTCGTGGGAACCCGCCGCTCTGCAGGCACAGGCGGTCGCGGCCCGCACGTACGCGCAGTTCCACCGCCAGCGAGCACGAGACGGCTCCGCCGGCCACGGCGGGTATGACCTGTGCGACACCACGTCGTGCCAGGTGTACGGAGGCCGGAGCGACGAGGTGGCGACGACCAACGCCGCCGTGCGGGCGACCAGCGGGACGATCCGCACCTGGCGGGGCGAGCCGATCATCGCCGAGTACTCGTCGTCCAACGGCGGCCAGTCCGTCGGCACGGCGCTGCCCTACCAGCGGTTCCGGGCCGACCGGTTCGACGGCTGGTCGGGCAACCCGAATCGCTCCTGGTCGACCACTGTCGACGGCGGCCGGGTAGCCGAGATCTGGGGCCTCGGTCGGCTGAGCGACGTGCGGGCGGTGACCCGCGACGGGCATGGCAGGTGGGGCGGCCGGATCGATACGCTGCGGCTGGTGGGCACGAAGCGCACGGTGACCGTGTCGGGCGACACGCTGCGGCTGGCCCTCGGCCTTCGCTCCACCTACCTGCGCATCCAGGTGGTCTGAGCCGTCCTCGGCGAGCTGTGGCTCCGCATCATGGCCGAGCAGCCAGCGCCCTCGGACGCGGTGGTGGCCGCGACGGGGCTGGTCGCTGCGGCGCTGGTGTGGACGACTGCGTGGTCCACCACCCGGCACATGGTGACCCTGGTGCATGAGGGCGCGCACGCAGTCGTGGCGCTGGTGACTGGACGCCGACTGGTGAGCATCCGCTTGCACTCCGACACGTCCGGACTGACCGTGTCGCGAGGGCGGCCGTCCGGGCCGGGGATGGTGGTCACCATCGCCGCCGGCTACATCGGGCCGGGGGTGCTGGGGCTGGCCGCCGCCCGGCTGCTCGGCGCCGGCCACGCGGTGGGGCTGCTCTGGCTGGTGCTGGGCCTGCTGGCGCTGCTGCTGGTGCAGATCCGCAACTGGTTCGGGCTGTGGTCGGTGCTGGTCAGCGGGGCCGTCGTGCTGGCGGTGTCCTGGCGGCTGCCGGGCGCGGCGCAGTCGGCCTTCGCCTACGTGCTGACCTGGTTCTTGCTGTTGGCAGCCCCGCGGCCGGTGCTCGAGCTGCAGGGCTCGCGGCGGCGACGCTCGCCGAGCTCCGACGCCGACCAGTTGGCGCGGCTGACCGGGGTGCCGGCGATCGGGTGGGTGGGTCTGTTCCTCGTCGTCACGGTCGGGTCGCTCGGGCTCGGGGGCTGGTGGCTGCTGGCGGATGTGCTGTGACCCTGCCACTGTGCCGCGACTGGACACGGTTTGCGTGGCCGGTCCGCAGGAGGGGTGAAATGGTTCGGCGGGATCACATTGTCTCGGAGGAGGGCGGTTGCCATGCTCGACCTGGACCCGGCTGCGCGCGAGATGATCTGCCTGCTGGAAGGCGTCGCAGACGACCAGTTGGCTGACCCCACCCCCTGTACGGACACCACGGTGGGCGCCCTGCTGGACCACATCACTGGACTGACACTCGCCTTCACCCTGGCGGCCCACAAGTCCACCCCGCCCGCCGGCGACACCACCGGCAGCGGCCCACCCAAACCGTCCGCGGACACCCTCGACCCCAACTGGCGCACCGTGCTGCCCGAGCGGCTCGGGGCGCTGGTCGGCGCCTGGCGCGACCCGGCAGCCTGGGAGGGGACCGCCGAGGCGGGTGGGGTGACGATGCCGGCAGCAGACATGGGCTTGGTCGCCTTGGACGAGCTGGTGCTGCACGGCTGGGACCTGGCCCGCGCGACCGGTCAGCCGTTCCGCTGCGACGAGCAGAGCACCGCGGCGGTCCTCGCCTTCACCACCGCCTCAGCGCAGCCGGAGTTCGCGGGCTCCCGGGACGGCCTGTTCGGCCCGGTCGTCGACGTACCGCCGGACGCACCGGCCTTCGACCGCGCCCTGGGGTTGGCCGGCCGCGACCCGGCCTGGGCCCCCGGCTGAGCAAGCGGGACCACTCTCCTGCGTGGTGGGACCCGCGACCCGCACGCGAATTGCGGGAAGCTGGCTGGGTTCGGGCATTTAGAACCAGCCAACTACCCGCAATTGCGAGAGGCGGGCTGCCGGGTCAGGGCCCGGGGTGGCGGCGCAGGCCGCTGGCCCGCACGATCGGGCGCGAGACGGCCAGCCGCACGGCGTCCACCGAACCGAGCACGCGTACCCGCTGCTCCGCGCGGGTCACCGCGGTGTAGAACAGCTCGCGGGTAAGCAGCGGCGAGTCGGCCGGCGGGAGCAGCAGCGACACCCGCTCGAACTGGCTGCCCTGCGCGCGGTGCACGGTGGTGGCGTGCACGGTCTGCACGGCCGACAACCGGTTGGGGCTGAGCAGCAGGGCCTTCCCGGCGCGGCCAAAGGCGGCGACGATCCCACGGTCGGGATGGCGGACGACGACGCCGGTGTCGCCGTTGTACAGCCGCACGTCGTAGTCGTTGGCGGTGACCAGCAGCGGGCGGCCGACATACCACTCGCCCTCGGCCTGCCCCCTGCTCCGATAGCCGGCGAGGTCGGTGGCCAGCCAGCCCTCGATCTCGTCGGTCCAGCGGGCCACACCGTACGGTCCGCGCCGGTGGGCGCACAGCAGGCGGTGTCGCCCAAGCATGCGCAACGCCGTGTCCACGTCCCCGGCGCGGGCGGCGTCGACGAGCGCGGCGGCGGCGGAGACGACGTCGGCCCGCAGCGAGTCCAGCGCGGGCCCGGGACGCCAGGCGCCGGCGTCGGTCTCCACCAACTCGACCGACGGGTCGCCACGGCGCAGGACTGCCTCGACCTGCTCCGGTTGGCCGGTCCGCACCGCGGTGGCGAGCTCCTCGATCGCGCCGCTGAACCGGTACGGGTGCCGCAACCGCACGATCCCGTTGCGCAGGGCGTCGGTAACCGTCTCACCGGCCTCCAGGTCGTCGCCGACCACGTTCACCAGCCCCGCCGGCACCTGCGCAGACGCGGGCGCCGGCCGCTCGACCAGGTCCCCGAGCACCGCCCCGGCCTCGACCGACGCCAGCTGGTCCGGGTCGCCCACCAGCACCAGCCGCGCCTCGGGCCGGACCGCCTCCAGCAGCCGGGCCATCATCGACAGCGACACCATCGAGGTCTCGTCGACCACCACCACGTCGTACGACAGCCGGTTGTCCCGGTTGTGCCGGAACCGGCTCTGGCTGTCCGGGCGCCGGCCGAGCAGGCGGTGCAGCGTCGATGCCCGTACGTCAGCGACTCCGAGCCCCTCCTTGACCCCGGCCAGGTCGATGGCCTCCTGCAGCCGGGCCGCCGCCTTGCCGGTCGGTGCCGCCAGCGCCACCCGGACGCCGGGACCGTGCAGCTCCCGCAGCAGCGCGATCAGACGGGCCACAGTGGTGGTCTTGCCCGTCCCGGGCCCACCGGCGAGCACGCTGACCGAGCGCAGCGCGGTCATGGCGGCCGCCAGCCGCTGCCGATCCGGCTCCGGGCTGGTGAACAACGCGGCGAGAGCGGCGTGCAGCCGCTCCTCGTCGACATCGCCGACCGCCCGGCTGGCGCGCGAGTCCAGCTCGAGTCGCACCTGCTCCTCCTCGCGCCAGTACCGGTCGAGGTAGAGCAGGTCGTGGACCAGGCGCAGCGGCCGGCCCGGACCGCCCGGGGCGTCGGTGGCTGATCCGACCGCCACCAGCGGACTGGCTGCACACGCCGCGACCCAGCCGTCTGGGTCCGGCCAGGGCAGGTCGGTGACGCCGACCCGGGACTCGTCGTCTGAACTCACCGTGGCGCGGGCCTGCGCCAGCACCACGCAGACCGAGCCGAGCCGCACGGCTCGGACGGCCAGTGCGACTGCGAGCTGCACCCGCTCGTCGGGCTCGTCGCCGAGACGGCCGAGCCGCCGCGCCACGTGAACGTCTGCGGCCGAGACAACGCCGGCCTGGTTGAAGGTGCGCAGCAGCCCGGTCGCGGCCTGAGCGAACCGCACGTCGTGGGGGTCCACCGGGACGTCCTGGTTGGTCCCGGTCGCAGCGGCAGCGGTCATCGCGGCAGCAGTCATCCCGGCGGTGGTCATGCGGACCGCCCCGCCAGCAGGTCGGACAGCTCGGCGACCAGCCCCGGGGGTGGACGCCAGCCGAAGACGCCGCACGGGATCCCGTCAACCATGGGCGTGTCGGCGCCGCACATGCCGCGGATGAACAGGTACAGCGCACCCATCAGGTGCCGGTCCGGGTCGTAGCCCGGCTGGCGCCAGCGCAGGTAGCGGTGCAGCGCCACGAGGTACAGCAGCGCCTGGAGCGGATAGTGCGCGGAGACCATGGCGTCGGCAAGAGCCGCCGGGCGGTAGTGCCATGCGGTCAGCTGCTCGCCCGAGCCGGGGTAGCCCTCCCCCAGCCAGTTGGTCTTGTAGTCGGCGACGACGTATCGCGCGTCACCGTCGGAGGTGGGTACGCGCAGCACCAGGTCAAGGCTGCCGACCAGGTAGCCGCGCAACCGCTGGTCGTCGAGCAGGTCGAGCTGGTCCGGGTAGCCCGCCAAGGCGTCCCCGGCCGGAAGCCGGTCGCGCAGCAGCCGGGCGAGCGCGCGGACCGTGCCGGCCGATCGGGTGGGGGTGTCGCCGCCGGCCAGCGGCAACTCGAAGTCCAGCTCGGTCAGCCGGTCGGCGCGCTGTACGTCGCACAGCCTGGCCCCGTCGACCAGCGGACCGAGCGGGGTCTGCATCGCCGGCAGCAGACCGACGGCGAGGGTGTCGGCGTCGAGCGACCCGGTCGGCCTGCGGGTGAGCACCTCGCGAGAGCGCTGCACCAGCTCGACGGCCAGGTCGGGCGCGGAGGTGTCCACCTGCTCCAGCAGCGAGTGCACGACGATCCCGAAGCCCGTCCCCGCCGGCAGATCCGACATCGGCGACACGGTGCCGCGCAGGGCGGCCTCGGCCGGTGTGCGGTCGGCATCCGCCGCGCCGGCAGGTGCCACGAGTACGGCGGTCGCCGCCTCGTCGTCGAGCACCCGCGCTTCCGGCTCACTGCCGACCGCGGGGACAGCGCCAGCCCCGTGAGCTGTCCCAGGAGCTGCCCCGGGCGCTGCCCCGTGAGCTGCCCCGTGAGCGGCCTCGTACGCCGCCGAGGTGAGCGCCGTGTACGACGTGCGTCGCCACGCCAGGTCGAGGTCGCGGTCGAACCGGGCCGCGGCCAGATCCGCCGGCGCACCCGCTGGCGGCTGCCAGGGCGGTGCCGGGCCACCCGAGACCGACTCGACGGCGATACATCCGCCGGAGCGAGCCGCCAGTTCGGCGAACGCCTGCCCGACGCCCTCGTTGCTTGGCACCGCCACCGTTGCCGGCGGCTCGGCGCCCGGTGGGTGGCCCCCGAACAGCAGTCGGTGCAGCGGTGAGGTCGCCGTGGTGGTCGCCGGAGCCCACCAGGTCACGACCTGGCACTGCGCCCGCGTCATCGCGACGTACAGCAGGCGCAGGTCCTCTCCCGACTCCTCGGCGTCGTGCGCGGCCTTGCTGATGGCGCGGTCCGGGCCGTGCGTACCGCCGACGTCGAGCACTCGTGCGCCGTTCTGGTCGTGCAGACGCAGGATGGCCAACTTGCTGTCCTTGTACCGATCCCACCCGGACGGCACGTACACGATCGGGAATTGCAGCCCCTTGCTGCGGTGAACGGTCACCACCTGCACCGCGTCGGCGTCGGACTCAAGCCGGCGACTGCGCTCCTCGGACTGGTCGGCATCGGCGTCGGCAATGCGGCGCTGCAACCACTCCACCAGGGCCGCTGTCCCCAGCTGCTCGGTCACCGCCACCGAGTGGAGCGCCTGCGCGAGGTGCCGCAGGTCGGTCAGCTCCCGTTCGCCGTCGTCGGTCCGCAGCAGCCGGCTCGGCAACCCCAGCTCGGTCACCGTCTCCAGCAGCGCCGGCACCCCGCGGCGGGCCAGCAGCTCGGACCAGCCGCGCAGCAGCGGGCGCAGCTGATCCATCGCGCTGTCGATGGCAGCCTCGCCGGCACCGGACAACCTCGCGGGGTCCCATCCGACGAAGCACCCGAGGGCGGCGGTGCGCACCCGGCGGGTGTGGTGCGGCTGCTCGAGGGCCTGCAGCAGCCGCAGCCACTCCCGAGCCATCGCGGTCGAGAAGACGTTGACCGCACCCGACAGCACCGCGGGTACGCCTGCCGCGGCCAGTGCGTCGCGAACGAGTACGGCCATCGCGTGCCGGTGCACCAAGACGGCGATGTCACCCGGCGCCACCGGACGCGAACCGCCGTCGATGCTCAGCCGCGCTGGGCCATTGAGCAGGCCGACGATGTCGCCGGCGAGGTCCTGCGCGATCAGCGCACGGACTGGCCCGACTCTCGGCAGCTTCGCGGCATCGCCTCCGGCCTGCTCCCGCCCCACCACCCGCAGCCTCAGCGGTGCATCGAGGCCACCCAGCAGCCTCCGATCGGGGTGCGCGGCCCGCACCGGTCGGACCGCGATGTCGCGGTGCCCGAGCGCGGCCTGGCCGAACACCTGCTGCAGAGACGACAGCAGGTCACCGTCGCTGCGCCAGCAGGTGCCCAGGCTCGCCCTCGTGGACGCGTCGGCGGCAGCACGCAGGTACGTCACGACATCGCCGCCACGGAAGGCGTAGATCGCCTGCTTGGGGTCACCGATGAGCACCAGCGTGGTGTGGCCGTGGAAGGCCAGCCGCAGGATCTGCCACTGCAGCGGGTCGGTGTCCTGAAACTCGTCGACCATCACCACCCGGAACCGAGTCCGTACGCGTTGCTGCGCCGCTGCTCCTCCGTGCGGGTCGGCCAGCGCGGCATGCAGCCGGGAGATGAGGTCGTCGTAGTCGACCAGGCGCCGGCGGCGTTTGCGGGCCTCCACCTCGGCGCGCACGCTGCGAGATATGCCGACCCGCAGCCCCGCCGGCGACGCGGGATCGGCGGTGTCGGGCGCCAGCCGGGCCTGGGGGTCCTGCACCGCGGCGCGGCCGCTGTCGAGCGCGTCGGCGTACGTCAGCATGGGCGCCGGCGAGTCCGGCCGGCCGTACTTGCGCAGGTAGAGGTCCTGCACCACCTCGACCACCAGGTCGTCGTTGCTCTCGACGAACGCCGCACCGGCGTCCATGTCAGCGGCGATGCCGAGGCCGGTCAGCATCTGCTGGCAGAAGCCGTGCGTGGTGGCGATCGTGGCGGCGTCGAAGTCGGCGAGCGCGGTGGCCAGGCGCTTGCGCCGCACGCAGACCTCGGCATCCGGGGCGGACGCGAGGTGAGCGAGCAGGGCGTCGGTGCTCGCCCGGGCCACCGCCGGGTCGGCGAGCCGACGCTCGGTGTCGACGAGCCGCTCCCGGACCCGTTCGCGCAGCTCCTGGGTGGCGGCCCGGCCGAAGGTGACCAGCATCAGCTCGTGCAGCTCGGCCAGCCCCTCAGCGACGTAGCGGGTTGCCAGGGCAGCGATGGTGAACGTCTTGCCGGTGCCGGCGCTGGCCTCCAGCACGGTGGTGCCGGTCGGCAGCGGCCCGCAGACGTCGAAGTGGGCTGGCGAACCCGCGCTCGCCACGGTGTCGTCGCGGGGTCCGGTGCCGGTCATGAAAGGCCCACCGACTCGAGCTCCAGCAGCGGGAACCACAGTCGGCAGGCCAGCGCCCCGAACCTGCTGGACTCCCGCTCTCCAGTCTCCGGCTGGTCGGCGTCGCCCGCAGCCTGCTCGCGCACGCGCTGGAAGGGGGCCGGGCGACCCCAGACCATGGCGTGGTGAGCGTCCCTGCCCTCAAACCCCGTCTGCCAGTCGCTCTCGATCCGCGCGAGCGCGCCCGGCTCGGGGGCTCCGCGCCGACGCACCTGCGCGTAGTCGAGCGAGGCGCCCAGCGGCAGTGGCAGCGGCTCGCGCAGACCGGCGTCTCGCAAGCTGACCAGCGACTGCAACAGGTCGGTGGCCTGGTGCCGGTCCGGTGGCGTGAGCCGGGCCATCCGTACGCCGCCGTCACCCCGCCCGATCGTGACCGCCCGCCAGCTGTCGGCGCTGGTCTCGCTCGTGGAGGCCACCAGCGCGAGCAGCAGCACCCAGGCGCGCAACCGGTGCTTGGCGCCGAGCCGGGAGAACTCGGTGCGCAGCAGGGTGCCCCGGTGCAGGCTGCCGACGGTGCCGGCCAGCAGCCGGCCGTCGGGCAGCGACACCGACACGTCGCACACCAGCGGGTCGGCGACCCGGTGCTCGGCGGCGGCAGCGAGCAGCGGTTCGGCCTGCGCCTCGACCTCCGCCAGGGTGGTGCGGCCGAGCTCACCCGGCGGGAGGCGTCCCCGCCGCCACTCGACATCACGGCAGGTCTCGACGGCGGCGCCGCTGAGTCGCTGCCGCAGCCACTGGTCACCGATCGGCCACTTGGCCAACCCGTCCAGCTCGGCGTGCAGGGCGTCGTCGAGCTCATCACCCGCGTCGGGTTCGGCGACCCCGAGCCGCTGTCGGAGGAAGCCGCGCACCGGGTGCTCGAGGAAGGCATGCAACCTCTCGAGCTCGACGGTGTCGCCGGGCGTCGGCGGTGGCAGCGGCCGGTCGAGGAAGCCGGCCGCCGGACGGCGGGTGCCGGTGGCGACACGGGCACCCGACAGCGCCGCGACGTCGAAGCTGAACGGACCGTTCGCACCGAGCGCGCCGGGCGAGAAGTTGCGTTCGTCGAAGGGCTGCAGCGGGTGCCGCACCACCACCTGGTTGCGGGCGCTAGCGCCCGACCCCTCGCCGGTTGCCCGAACCGTGGCGTCGACGACGTCGAGGATCTCCCCGAGCGGTACCGCGGGCGGGCGCACCGCGTTGGTGCGCTCGTCCGCCCCGGCGTAGAGCATCACCAGGTGCTCTTGCGCCGCGAGGATCGCATCCAGCAACAGCTGGCGGTCCTCACTACGTCGGTCACGCTCACCGACGAGCGGGTCGCGGGCCAAGATGTCGTCGCCGTCGACGCCGGGCGTACGCGGGAAGACGCCGTCGTCGAGGCCGAGCAGGCAGACCACCCGGTGGGGCACCGAGCGCATCGGCACCATCGAGCACATGGTGAGGTTGCCAGTGCGGAAGCCGGCGCGGGTGGGGCGGCCGCGAAGCCGGTCGGCCAAGGCCGCCCGGATGTCGCCGAGGGTGAGCCCGACCCGCCCCGACGCGTCGAGCGAGCCGGCACCGACGCCGGCCAGCTGGCGCTGGGCCTGATCGCGCTGCCAGGCGTCGGCGTTGCCCACGGCGGTCAGGCTGTCGAGGGCGTCGCCGAGCGCGCCGAGCCAGTCGTCGAGCGTCCGCTCGCCGCGCAGGCCGTCGAGCGCGGCACCGAGCCGGTCGACCAGCTCGGCCACCCGGCCGGCCAGCTCGATGTCGCTGGAGTCCACGTCGTCCAGGGGCAACGCCAGACCGAGCCAGCACAACTCGTCCTCGGCCATGGCGACGCCGACCAGGACGCGGTCGAGCCCAGCCTGCCAGGTGTTCTGCGGCACGTGCTCCATCCGGTACGGGGCCCGGTGGTCGGCGTCGACCCCCCACCGGACACCGGCACCGCCGACCCACCCACGCGCCCGCTCGAGCTGCTCGTCGTCGAGGTGGAAGCGGCGCCGCACCGGTGGGGATGCGGCGAAGTCCAGGACCTGCGAGGCGGTGACCCGCGAGTCGGCCAGATCGAGCAACCGCGACACCGTGCCCAGCAGCGGATTGGTCTGCCGCAACGACCGGTCGGCGAGCCGTACGCGGAGCCGGTGGCCCGGATGGCTCGGGTGCTGGTTGCCGGGCGGGTCGCCGGCGGGGTCGCCGAGCCCGAACGTCGCCGAGATGAGCGGCGCGTACGACTCGATGTCGGGGCACATCACGAGCACGTCGCGTGGCTCGAGGGTCGGATCGTCGGCGAGCAGACCCAGCAGCACCTCCCGCAGCACCTCGACCTGGCGGGCACGACCGTGGCAGGCATGGACTTGCAGGCTGTGGTCGTGCGGGTCGAGCGGGGCACGCTCGTCGGGTCGGTCACCGAGGGGTGGACCTGGTGGCGCCTGGTCGCTGCGCAGGCCGCTCTGCAGCCGGCCGAGCAGCGTGGCCGAAGCGTCGGGCAGCCGGTGGTGCTGGTCGCTGGCTGATGTCGCCTCGGTGCCTCCCCGACCGCCGAGCACCAGCTGCATCTCACGGACGTCGCGGCCCAGCGACGTCAGCAGCGGGTGGGAGCTCAGCGCCGCGGTCGGGTCGCCCCTGCGCCGAGGGCGGGGACCGGGCACGAACTGCTCGCAAACGCGTTCCCACAGAGCCGCCGAGGGGTGCGGCAACCACAGGTGCATGTCGCGTCGTTCGGCGAGCGCGCCGAGCACGGCCACCTGGTCGCTGGTGAGCCGGGTCGGCCCGAACAGCGACAGCCGGTCCGGCAGCAGGGCGACGGCCGGCTCGTCCCGCAACCGGGTGCAGACGTCGTCGAGTCGCTCGGCCGGGCTGGCCGTCCCGGTGGCGGCGCGCAGCCGGCGCCACAGCTCGGCCTGCCAGCACAGGTCCGGCGCCAGGGCGGCTCCTGCGCCGTCGGTGTCGCGGCCCGCCTGCCAGTCCCGCAGCAGCTGAGGTCGTTGCTCGCCGTAAGAGCCGAACAATCCGGCCAGGTGTGCGGCCAGGGCGAGCCGACGGCCGGGATCCTTGGCCAGGTGGCGGCACAGGGGTGCGGCCCACGGCTCCGCGACGGTGGCGTCGATGACGTCGAGCAGCCGCCATTCGACACCCTGTGCCCACGGATCGTCGTCGGTACCGAACCCGCTCGCCGCGGCCGTAACCGCGGCGATGAGGCGGGCGGGTGACGGGAAAGCGACGTTGGCGGCGACACCGTCGTTGCCGCCGTGGGCGCCGAGCAGGTGCGACAACCGCTGCGACAGCCAGCGCTCCACCCCGCGCGCGGGGACGGCCACGACGTCTGGCGCGAACGGGTCCGCCGGCCGGCCCGCCAAGATGTTGGCGAGCTCGTCGACCAGCCGGTCGGCGCGCTCGGCACGGTGCAGGTGAAGACCCAAGCAGACCCCCACGGCCGGCAAGACGAGAACAGCAGCTGGTGATCAGCGACGTGGCACGGACACTAGCGGCACCCACCCCCACTGGCGGGCAGGCGGCGCAGCCTGTGGACGGCCACTGCAGGCTGTCGTCGCCACCGGCCGGAGTTACGGCATGGGGAGAGGTGTTCACCGATGAGGCGCTCACCGATAAGGCGCTCACCGCTGAGGCGCAGGGGCTGATGACCCGCCACGCCCAGACCTCGCCGTCGACGAGCCAGCCACCGTCCTGGGGGAAGGGGCGCACGCCGGGGGCTATCGGCAAGTAAAATGACCACCAGACATGAGGCACGGAGAGGATGCGGCGTGAGCATCGATGTGACCGAGCAGGACGCACCGCGCACCGAGACCAGCGGCACCCGCGAGGTCAGTGAGCGCGAGGCGCGTGAGGTTGCCGAGGCGGCCCGCGAGACGCAGTGGACCCGGCCGAGCTTCGCCAAAGAGCTGTACCTCGGTCGCTTCGAGCTGTCGTTGATCCACCCGCATCCCCGTACACCCCCCGACGACCGCGTCCGCGGGGACGAGTTCCTGGCCCGGTTGCGGACCTACTGCGAGACGCTCGACGGCGGGCTGATCGAGCGCCAGGACCGCATCCCCGACGAGTACATCAACGGCTTTGCCGAGCTCGGGGTGTTCGGCATCAAGATCCCGCGCGAGCACGGCGGCCTCGGGTTGTCGATGCTGTACTACGGCAAGGCCCTGATGTTGCTCGGGTCGGTACACCCGAGCATCGGCACGCTGGTGTCGGCGCACCAGTCGATCGGTGTGCCCGAGCCGGTCAAGATGTTCGGCACCGCCGAGCAGAAGCAGGCGTTCCTGCCTCGTTGCGCCACCGGCGCGGTGTCTGCCTTCCTGCTCACCGAGCCCGACGTCGGATCCGACCCGGCTCGGATGGGCGCGACCGCGACCCCGGTCGATGACGGGTCGGCGTACCTGCTCGACGGGGTCAAGCTGTGGACGACCAACGGGGTGATTGCCGAGCTGCTGGTCGTGATGGCTCGGGTGCCGGCGGGCGACGGGCACCGCGGTGGGATCAGCGCGTTCGTCGTCGAAGCCGACTCCCCCGGCATCACGGTGGAGAATCGCAACGCCTTCATGGGCCTGAGGGGCATCGAGAACGGCGTCACCCGTTTCCACCAGGTGCGGGTGCCGACCGAGAATCGGCTGGGTAGAGAGGGCGATGGGCTGAAGATCGCGCTGACCACGCTCAACACCGGGCGACTGTCCATCCCCGCCCTGTGTGCGGCGGGCGGCAAGTGGTGCCTCAAGATCGCGCGGGAGTGGTCCTCGCAGCGGGTGCAGTGGGGCCGGCCGGTGGGTGCCCATGCCGCGGTCGCGCACAAGTTGTCGTTCATCGCCGCGACCACCTTCGCGCTGGAGGCGGTGCTGGACCTGTCGTCTGAGCTGGCCGACGCCGGCACCAAGGACATCCGCATCGAGGCCGCGCTGGCCAAGCTGTGGGCCAGCGAGATGGGGTGGCAGATCGCGGACGAGCTGGTGCAGATCCGCGGTGGCCGGGGTTACGAGACCGCCGAGTCACTGGCCGCGCGCGGTGAACGCGCCGTTCCCGCCGAGCAGGTCCTGCGCGACCTGCGGATCAACCGGATCTTCGAGGGCTCGACCGAGATCATGCGGCTGCTGATCGCCCGGGAGGCCGTCGACGCCCACCTTGCTGCGGCCGGCGCCCTGGCCTCAGCAGACGCCGACCTGGGTGCCAAGGCGCGAGCGGCGGTCCAGGCCAGCGGTTTCTACGCCCGGTGGCTGCCCCAGCTGGTCGTCGGCAAGGGCGCCGTCCCCACGTCCTACGCGGAGTTCGGCCGACTGGCCCGGCACCTGCGCTACGTCGAGCGGTCGTCGCGCAAGCTCGCCCGCCAGACCTTCTACGGCATGAGCCGCTGGCAGGCTGGTCTCGAGCACCGGCAAGGCTTCCTGCAGCGCATCGTCGACATCGGCGCCGAGCTGTTCGCGATGGCGGCCGCCTGCTCACGCGCGGAGATGCTGCGCGCCGACGCCACCGGCGACCAGACCACGCGCGGGGACGAGGCGTATCTGCTCGCCGACACCTTCTGCGCCCAGGCCCGGGTACGGGTGGACGGGCTGTTCGACCGGCTGTGGCACAACACCGACGACGCCGACACCGAGCTCGCGGCACGGGTGCTCGACGGCACCTTCGGCTGGGTCGAGCTGGGGGTGCTGGACGTGTCGGAGGGCACCGGGCCGTGGATCGCGGCCTGGGACGCCGGTCCGAGCAAGGTGGACAGCGTGGCGCGGCGTTACCGCTAACGCCGCGTACGGCCGGCAGCGACTGGCTGACTCGCCACGCCGCGAGGCACGACATCCACCGGTACCGGGCGGGTGCCGCACGACCTAGGTCACCCCGCGCGTGCCCGTCGGGGCGCGCGGCGGCGCGGCGGCGCGGACCGATCTTCCGACCCGCGGGCTGCCAAAGCGACCAGAAAGTCGGAACTTCCGCGCGGCCGCGCGGCGGCGCGGCCGATCTTCCGACCTGTGGGCTGCCATGGCGACCAGGCAGTCGGAACTTTCGGGCGGCGGCGCGGGGGCGCGGCGGCGGCGCGGACCGATCTTCCGACCTGCGGGCTGCCATAGCGACCAGGCATTCGGAACTTCCGGGCGGCGAGGCGGCGCCGACCGATCTTCCGACCTGCGGGCTGCCATAGCGACCAGGCAGTCGGAACTTCCGGGTGGGGGCGGAGCGGGGCGGACCGATCTTCCGACCTGCGGGCTGCCATAGCGACCAGGCAGTCGGAACTTCCGGGCGGCGACGCGGCGGCGCCGCGTGGCGAGGCGGCGCGGACCGATCTTTCGACCCATTAGTCGACCAGTCGTCACCGAGAGGTCAGCTGGAGAGGCTGGTGTCGCGGAGGATCGGCGGGTGCAGCTGCGTGGCGCCGCCTCGCCGATAGAGCCTGACGGGTCGCCCGCTCCCCCGCTGCTCCCGGCGCCCGGTGCTGACGACGAAGTCCCGCGCGCGGGTGACCTTCCGATGGAAGTTGGCCGGCTCGAGTGACCTGCCCCAGACGATCTCGTAGACCCGCCTCAGCTCCGCGATGGTGAACTCGTCGGCGCAGAATGCCGCCGCGAGCGGTGCGTACTCGAGTCGCCCACGAGCCCGCTCGACGGCGTCGGCGAGGATCGTGGCGTGGTCGAAGGCGAGCCGTTTCGGCGACAGCTCGTCGACGGGCCACCACCTCGCGGCGGCGGCATCGGTGCCGGCCTCGGGCTCGGGCTGGTCGGCGAGGACGGCGAGGTAGGCGACGCTGACCGTACGGGCGCGGGGATCACGCCTGGGCGCACCGTAGGTACGCAGCTGCTCGAGCCACACGTCGCCGATGTCGAGCCCGGTCTCCTCGTTCAGCTCGCGGCGGGCGGCGGTGTCGAGGTCCTCGTCCTGGTCAACGAACCCACCCGGCAGGGCCAGCCTTCTCACGTACGGCGGCTCCCCGCGGCGGATCGACAGGACGTGCAACCGCTCGCCCCGGATGGTCAAGACAACAATGTCCACAGTGACGAAGATGGACGGATAGCCAGCCATCTGGTGATGCTATCTGTCACATTGACACCAAACTCCTAGGGCCCACAGGTTCCGGGCCGATCTAATGAGCGGCGATGCTGGTCTTGACCAGGCATGCTGGGGGATTGACTCCAGAGAAGGGATGCCGTCATGACCTCCAGCCTTGTACGCCCTCGGCGACGCCTGATCGGTGGAGTCTGCTCCGGGCTGGCACGTCGGTTCGGGGTGTCCCCGTTCACCGTGCGGGCGATCTTCCTGATCAGCTGCGTACTGCCCGGGCCGCAGTTTCTGCTTTACGTCGCTCTGTGGATCTTGATGCCGTCGGAGCGGTAGGCGCGAAGCGGCGGGGAGCTACTGCATCGGTGCAGCCTCCGGCTCCACCGGGGGTGCGTGGCCGGCGGCCTCGTCCCGACCTGCCCACTCCAGCAGCGGTGCCAGGTCGTACGGGTGGCGGTCGATGTCGGCGTGCAGGTCGCCCAGCTCGGCGTACCGGGCCGGCACCGTCGCGAGCGTGCACTCCAGCGGCTCAACATCGTCGACCTCGTCCCACCGGATCGGGCAGGAGACGGTGGCCTCGGGGTTGCCGCGCACGGAGTACGCGGCGGCGATGGTGTGGTCGCGTGCGTTCTGGTTGTAGTCGACGAACAACGCCGCCGGGTCCCGGTCCTTCCGCCACCATGTCGTGGTGACGTCCCCGCTCGCTCGCCGCTCGACCTCCCGAGCGAAGGCAAGGGCGGCCCGACGCACGTCGGAGAACCCGTGCTCCGGCGCGATCCGGACATACACGTGCATGCCCCGACCACCCGACGTCTTCGGGTAGCCGACCGCGCCGATCTCGGCCAGCAGATCCTCGACGACGTGCGCCACCCGGCGAACGGTGGCGAAGTCGCACCCCGGCCCAGGGTCGAGGTCGATCCGCCACTCGTCGGGTCGCTCTGTGTCGGCGCGCCGACTGTTCCACGGGTGAAACTCCACGGTCGACATCTGCACCGCCCAGATGACCTGGGCGACCTCGGTGACGCAGAGCTCGTTGGCGGTGCGGTTCCACCGGGGGAAGTGCACCCGTACGGTCCGCATCCAGGGTGGTGCGCCGGAAGGTATCCGCTTCTGGTGCACCTTCTCGCCGCTCACTCCGGTGGGGAACCGGTGCAGCATGCACGGCCGCTCGTACAACGCGTTGACAATGCCGTCGCCGACGGCCAGGTAGTACTCGACGAGGTCGAGCTTGGTCTCGCCGCGGGCGGGGAAGTAGACCCGGTCGGGGTTGGTCACTCGTACGACCCTGTCGTCGATCTCCACCTCGATCGCAGGGCTCTTGCCCTTCGCGCTCGGAGTGGTCATGAGGGCAACCTAGTTCCGGCGTGTGCACGCCCTGGAATGTCCAGGGTCTGGCTCGAGCCTCTTGACACGTGCACCTGACATAGTCAAGACTTCCTGACGGTGTCAGAGATTCTAGGAGTGCGGGACCGCCGGGCCGAGCGCAACGCGGAGACGCGAGGCGAGATCCTGGATGCAGCCTGGGTGCTGGTGCGTGCCGACGGCCTGGGGTCGCTGGCCATGCGCGACTTGGGTGCGCGGGTCGGCATGCGGGCGCAGTCGCTGTACTCCTACTTCCCGTCGAAGCACGCCATCTTCGACGCGATGTTCGCGGAGGCGAACCGTGAGATGCTGCGGCGCGCTGACGCGGTGGAGCCGACCGACGACGCCGACGAGGCCCTGCACCGGGAGGCCCGGCTGTGGGTGAGCTTCGCCGTCGAGGACCCGGTGCGCTACCAGTTGCTCTTCCAGCGGACGATCCCCGGTTTCGAGCCGAGCCCGGAGTCGTACCAGCTGGCCGCGGTGGCGTTGGAGCGTGCGCGTGCCGCCCTGGCCGCCTGCGACATCACCGAGCCCCGGGCGCTCGACGCGTGGACGGCGGTCACGGGTGGTCTGGCCGCGCAGCAGAACTCGAACGAGCCGGGCGGCGACCGGTGGTCCCGGCTGGTCGACGAGATCACCGACATGTACCTGGCCCACTACCGGCCCCGACGTCCAGGAGGCCGGGATGGGTGAGACGACCATGACAGACGCCCCCCGCGCGGTTGAGCACGTCGAGGCGATGGTCGCCACCCGTACGCCCCTGACATCGAGGTCGACCACTGTCGAGCTCTGCCACGTCCTGTCCGGGCGCGAGTCGAGCAAGAGCCCGCCCGCAAGACGAATCGTCTTCAATTACCTTCCCCCATCTAGCAGCTGAGGAGACTGCTCATGCACACGTACCGCATCGGCACAGACGTCACCGTCCTGAACGACCACTCGGAGATACGGTCTCGGCTATCTCCCGATCAACGCCTTCGTCTTGCACGCGCGCGAGCCGGTCGTCATCGACACCGGGCTCTCGCTGCCCGACCGCCACTTCGTGCAGGATCTCGGAGCGGTGATGGACCCCGCCGACGTGCGCTGGATCTGGCTCACCCACCCCGACCGCGACCACACCGGCGGGTTGTTCGACCTGCTCGATGCCGCACCGAAAGCCCGAGTGATCACCACGTTTCTCGGCGCCGGCATCATGTCGACCGAGCGGCCGCTCCCCCTCGACCGCGTGTACCTGCTCAACCCCGGACAACAGCTCGACATCGGCGACCGCACCCTGCACGCCTTCCGCCCGCCGCTGTTTGACAGCCCCGCAACGACCGGCTTCTACGACGACCGGTCGCGGGTCGTCTTCAGCTCCGACTGCTTCGGCGCTCCCCTGCCGACCGCTCGCCACAGGCACCGACGTCCGCGCCGTCCCCACTGACGCGCTTCGCGCCGGGCAGCTGCTGTGGGCCACCGTGGACAGCCCCTGGGTGCATCAGGTCGACCACGACGCCTACCTCCGCACCGTGCGGTCGATGCGGTCCATGGACGCAGAGGTCACGCTGAGCAGCCACCTGCCCGCGGCGTACGGCTTGACGGCGCAGCTGTACGACATGCTCGCGGCCGCACCCCAGGCCGATCCGTTCGTCGGTCCCGACCAGCAGGCCCTCGAGCAGATGCTCGCCAGCTTCGAGCCGGTCGGGGTGAGTCACTGAGGGGTGTTGATCAGCAGGCCGTCTCGTTGGTGACCTCGGGCCTACGCTACGAACCGAGGAGAAGACTCCACGGCGTCTCGAGGGCCAGCACCCGCGCAGTGGTGATGCGGTGGTGGTCGGATCGGGGGTTGGTCGCTCTCACTCCGCCGTGCCGTGCAGGTACCTGTCGTGAGTGCTCCGGATATCGGCGCGTTCCTCCACGGCGGAGGCGAGGTGTAGCGACTCGCCATCTGACGTGCTGACCGCGCCGGAGGTCCGCCGCCAGATGCGTCATGCCGCGCCTCGCAGCCGCCGCAAGACTGCTGCGCCGCCCACCTGCGTGATGTAGTCGGGGTCCCCACACACGACCAGCTGGTCACGCGCACGTGACAACCCGACGTAGAGCCGCTCGCGCGACCTCTCGCTCGGCTCCGACTCGTTCAACGCCAGCACCACCGCCCGCCGCTCGAGCCCCTTGAAGCCGAGCACGTGCCCGTAGAAGACCTGGTCCACGTCCCAGAACGACTCCCAGTAAGCCTCCGGCCCAGCACCCTGACGCGTAACCTGCTCGGGGTGCCGGCTACCGGTCGCCAGCAGCGCCACGTCCTCCGGCCTCCACCCCTCGTCCAGCAGTGCCTCCACTTCGTCGTCGGCACGGTCGAGGGAGTCGGCTGCAGCACACTCGACCAGACGCACGTCCGGACCGTCGCCGCCGAGCAGCCGCATCCGCATCGCAGACAGAGTGTTGAACGACTCCGCGATCTGCCGGGTGTTGCGCAGGTTGTGGTCCAGCACGATCGGGACGAGCTGCGCCGGCGCGCTGCCGTACCTGGAGAACACCCGCTGTCCCTCGTCGGAGAACGCGAAGAGCGGACCCGCCTCTTCGCTCTTGAGCGCCGCGAGAAGGGCCGGCCACCACAGGTCGGCGAAGTCCTGGGCCTCGTCGATCACAATGGCGTCGAACTTCTGTCCCGCAGGTTGCTCGCGCGCGAGCGTCACCATCTGCTCGGGCAGCCGCCGCTCCCAGTAGTCGCTGTCGTCGTCGCTCCCGGGCTCGGCACCCCACTCGGCGCCCAGACCGTGGAAGGTACCGACGTATGCAGGCACGTCCCTGCGGCCGGGGAAGGTCTTGACACGTCTCTGCAAGAAGGCTGCCAGGCCGCGCGAGTAGCACACCAACGCCACCCGAAGTCCCAGATGCGACAGCCGACGCGCCTGCTCGACCGCCAACCAGGTCTTCCCACTGCCGGCGCCGCCGCGCACCTCGACCCGGGGCAGCAACCGGATCGCGTCCAGGATCGCAGCCTGCTCCTGGGTGAGCCGGTCGGCCACGTCCTCCCGCTCCGCCGAGTCACCCAGCAGGTCGCGTTGCGGCAGAGACCGGCCGCCCAGGATGTCGGCGATCGCGTGCACGTCATCCACCGCCACGTGCCGGTTCTGCGTCTTGTGCTGTTGGCCGATGCGCCGCAGTCGACCGACCAGGTCGGTCATGTCGCCCTTTGCCACCACCGCCCCACCGCGGACAGTCCGGCAGGGCGAAGTCGTCAGCCATCGACAGGTACGGCAGCACGACGGCGTGTCCCCATCGGACCCGACTGCGGCTCCCCCAGCGCGGATCGTGTTCGATGTACGACCGGAGCGCGTACTTCGCTGATCGAGCCTGGCGCACAGGATCGATCCCTTGGTCCTTGCATCGGCGCCATGACGTGCCGTCGTGACGTACTCCCCCGCCTTTCACCTCGATCACGACCACACCGGCACCGGGCAGCACGACGGCGAGATCCACCTCGAAGTCCAGGGTGTGATCGGTGAGCCGCTGGTTGGCAATCAGGAGATCGTCATCCGCGAGATCCGAGTGCAACTGCTCCCAGACCCGGCGCTCGCTCTCGGTGGCGAACTCCGGTCGCTCGGGCCACAGGATCGGCACGGCTCAGGCCCCCACCTCGGCAGGGAAGGGCGTGCTGCCGTCGAACATGGCGGCCAGCAGACCGCCCAGGTCATCGGCCGCGCTGCCGACGGCCATGCATGCCTTGAGCAGCGACCGGGCGTCGACCTGATCTGCCTCGACGCTCGTCTCCACGACGACCACGCCGCCGCGCCAGTAGACCCTGCCGTCCACCAGGTTCGAGTTGGCCTCGTTGAGCTCGCGCAGCAACCGTGCCGACTGCTTCACGTCGGACGCTGCGTGTGCGAACACCTCCACCCGCCAGCGCGGATGCGGCCGTACCGCCACCCAGCACGCGGCAGTCCCCTGCCGGAACGGCCAGTCCCCGTCGTCGTCGGTGTGCGCCTCGCCGCCCCACATGTCGCGCAGCAGAGACTCCACGTAAGCCTTGAACCACTCGTACTTCACTCGACCCCCTCTCCT
>Ga0183260_10000840_pt1 | contig 26253 bp, 27 predicted proteins | sample AntDrymUQ4972206_2_FD_129768 | JGI IMG/M metagenome (GOLD analysis project Ga0183260, IMG submission 129768) | Polar desert sand microbial communities from Dry Valleys, Antarctica - metaG UQ497 (22.06) (version 2) (version 2) | ecosystem: Environmental > Terrestrial > Soil > Desert | place... | reverse complement strand
GACGTGGGAGAGCCTCGTCGTCAAGACTCGGCGCTTCTGCTCTTGTAGGCGAAAGGACAAGTCTTCATGTGGCGGCTACGCTGGCGGCCTTGGGCGATCGGCGCGACCCCTGCCTTGCTCCAATCATGTAGCGGAGTAATTCGCGCATGGCCGAACCAGCGCTCCATGGGCTAAGCGCGGCCGACCGTGATTGCGGGTTAAGTGCTCTCGTAATGCCACGGTTCCCAGCTGTAGCGCTGGATGAATGCGAAGCGCTTGGCGTTGGCGCGCATCCAGGCCATGGCCGAGGGCGGCCCGAGGTCGAGCTCGGTTCCCAGGCGGTGCAGCGACTTGCCCGGCGGCGCCACCCATTTCGGGTTCGGGTTGGCGGCGAAGAGCTTAGCCTGCTCGGCGTCTGAGCGGTAGGCTGGTGATGGTCAGCGATACGCCGTCGGCCCGCGCGGCGGCGTACATCCGGTCAAACGCGAGCGCGACGTCGGGGCGCATCGGCTTGCCCTGCCGGTAGGCGAGCGGGCCGGTGTACCCGCCGCCGCTCGCATAGCCGGTGGGGCCTCCGGCGGAAGCGGCCGAGAGCTCCGCCTCGGCGCTCGCCTCGATCGCGAGCTGGCGGCGCTCGCCGCCAGCGCGCACCTCGACCGGGTCGCGGACGAGCACCCTGACCCGGACCGGCGCCATCGTTCGCCCGTCGGGGAAGGAGACCTCTACGGCGCGCACGCCGTTGCGCGCGGCGGTGTCAGCCGCGGCCCGCCGGCCCAGCGCGAGGTACTCGCCCTTCTCCAGGTGCCTCGGGTTGCGCCGGCCGGCGAGGATCGGCGGTTCGAACAGCCGCGGGTAGGCGCCCAGCATCGCCCGCGCTCCGGCCAGCGCGCCGAGGTCGGCGGCGCGCTGATGCCGGCCCTTCGCTCCGATGCCCCGAGCGACTGCGCCGAGGACGAACGCGCCCACCAGCACCACCGCCATCGCCCCAACCAGGAGGAGCAGGGCCTGGCCGCGCTCGCCACGCTCTCTAGGCGCGGCGAATGCCTGGCAGCGGCGAATTGGAGGGTCCCGTCGCACTCCGGGCAGCGTCTCGGATGCCAGCGCACTGAACTACACACGTCCGCTACGAATCCGCGACAGATCAGCGCAATGACCTCGCGCTCGCGGCCGCTCGCGAATGTCTTCCCCACAGGTGCTCGCGGCCGACGGATCCCCGCGCGGCCCGCTCACCAATGGGTTCTTCGACCTCGAGTGGTCCCTGCGCCAGCTCGACTCGAGGTGGGGAGGCGATCACCGGCGTCTGCATCCCCTTCACGGTCCTCGGGAGGCCCCAGATTCTGGTCCGCGCGTCCATCCCGAGCTCGGATCGCTTCACCGCCGCCAAGTCGTCGAAGAAGGTTCGGCCTACGTCGCGCCCGAGGAGCGCACCGTTGAAGTCCTGCTACCGGTCGATCGACCTGGCAGGAGGCTGATACCCGCCGCTCGAATGACCGAGCCGTTCGGACTTGAAGTTCGTCCCGCGACGATCTCGGCCAGGGAGTCACGCTTGGTCAGCCTCCCCCCAACCCTCCCCCCCAATAACGGCTGTCGCCGCTGGCGCTTTCGCCGGGCTGGTTGGGCTTGCGACCGGTCCAGCTGGCAATCGCGATCAGCGCAACCAATCCCGCGCATGCGGCGACTATCAAACCAGCTCCTTGCACAATGCCCACCGCGCCAACGGCAATCGCGACCGCGACGAGAAGCCCGTAGGCGACACGACGACCGCGGCGTTTGCGCGCGGCCGCCGCAGCAGCCGCCGCCGCGCAGTCCTCTCCGCCGCTAAGCGCTCCCGGCGCCGCTGCTGGATTTCCGCATCGCGGCCAGAGGAGGCTGTCTCGCGGTCGCGCCCTCTCACGCGCGCGCCTCGATCGCCGAGAGCCCGATCCCCGGGCCCAGCCCCCAGACCGCGAGCGCTCGAGTCAGCGGTGGGACGGTGGCGGGGATCGTTTCGACGCGCGGGCCGAGCCGCGCCAGGCTGTCATGGGCCAGGTCGAGGAGCGGGTCGCTGTCCTGGCCCGCCGCGAGCAGCAGGAGGTCGTGCTCCGCCAGCAAGCGGTCGATCGCCGCCTCGCGCGGCCCGGCGACGACGACCACCATCGGCGCGTCCGTCGTCGCCTCGGCCCTGGCCGCCGACGCGATCGCGGCCTCCGGCTCGGCTGGGAGCTCAACGCGAACGAGCCGCCCGGCAGCCCTCGCTCGCAGGTCGCGCGCGTGCAGCGACCTCTCCAGACGTCGCGCGCGCCGCACGGGGGGCGCCGTAACCCCGAGGCCCACGCTCGTTCCCGGCCGCCAGAGCGCCGCGACGGCGATCGACGACCGGGTTCGGCGAGCCGCCGCGAGTGCGACGGCGGACCCGAGCGCTACGGCGTCGACGGGGGAGCAGAGGAGGGCGATCGCCGGGGCGACGCCGGGCGCGCGCACCGGCCTCGGCCTGGTCGGAGCCGGTTCTACGAAGACACCCGAGAGTCGCCCGAGAAGCTCGTTCACGACGCCCGCCCCGCGTCGGCCACGGGCGCCGGGGGTGCGAATGCGGCCGCCCGTCCCGCGTCGGCCGTTGCCTCCGCGGCGAGGAGGTCGGCGAGCGACGCCGTCAGAGCGGGAGGTCGTAGCCGGACGTCCACCTTGCGGCCGCGGATCGCCACGTTGACGCGCTCGCGCGACCAGCCCGGCAGGGCATCGCGGACCGCCTCCCTCGGCTCGCGCTGCTGGAGGATGGCGACCGCGCCAGCCTCGGCGGCGTGGTCGGCGAGCTCGGAAGCGAGGCCCGCGGCGAGGAGTTGGAGGATCGCCGCCGCGACGAGCACCAGCAGCGGCAGCATCGCCACGACCTCGACAGAGCCCTGTCCGAGCTCGCCGGTGCGAGCAGCGCGAGAGGCGCGAGCAGTGCCAGAGGCGCCAGCGGCGCGAGCAGCGCGGGAGGCGCGACAGGCACGACAGGCACGACAGGCACGACAGGCACGACAGGCGCGCGAGGCGCGCTGCGACGATCGCACGCTCACCGCTCCCCCTGCGGCTCGAACCGCGCTTTCGCGCCCACGGTAGCCAGACGCTTGGCCCCGAAGATCGAGCGGACCGGGAGCGTCACCTCCACCGCGCCGTCGGAGCGAGCGCGCACCCGCATTCCATCTTCGAGGTCTTCGGGCAGGACGCCGCGGGCGGCGCGCTCGGTGTCGGTCCCGACGGCGTGGGCGCGGGCGGCGGCCCGCGCGGCCGAGCCCGCCAGCCACACGACCTGCCCGGCGATGGCCGCCTGCCAGAGCAGGGCGGCGAGCAGGACGACCACGGGCAGAAGCGCGACCAGCTCGACCGCCGCTTGCCCCCGCTCGTCGACCACGCGCTCCATGCCAGCGAGGCTGCCGGTCACGGCGTTACGTGCCTACCCGCGAGCGTTGCGACTTCGCGCAGAAACGGCGCACAAGGCGCGCGGCAAGGAGCTCAGGGCGCGATCAGTAGTCGTACTCGCGGCGCGCCCGCCACACCTGAAAGAGGGCGAAGGCGGCGCCGCAGATGAGCGCGAACCACAGGAGAGTCCCGATCCCCGTCGCGAACAGGACACGCGAGGCGGTCAAGGTCAGGACGACCACCGCGATGGCACCGTAGAGCAGCGCGCGGGTCCGATCGCCCAGCGAGAAAAGATCGATGCGGTGCTCCATGTACATCCGCCCGGCGAACCACACGAGCCCCATGAGCATGCCGATCGAGAGGAGCGTCGCGAAGAAGGCAGCCGCGGGCCATCCGCCGGGCAGGAATGCGACCGCCGCGGCGACCGCCAGGATGATCGCGACGTTCCGGGCGACCTTCATGCCTCAATACTAGAGCGCGATTGGCGCTGTTCGGGCACGCCGCGAGGAACAGCGGCGGGCGAAGGGGGTGAGGGGCGGGAGTGAGGGGCGGGAGTGAGGGGTGATCGCTGGGGGTGTGCCGAGTTTTCGGCCTATAACGCCGATAAGTCAGGACACCCCCTCCCCGAGGATCCCGCCCGGGAAGGAAGCGGGGCGGCCGTGGCCGCTCAGCCCGCAATCGGCGAGCGGTCGAGCTCGTCTACGCCTGCCCGCCCCAGGCGGTCCGCCGGCGGTTCGCCCAGCGGCTCGTGGTCCTCGACGGGCTCGGGCGCGAAGCGGTAGCCGATCCCGAAGTGAGTGTGGATGTAGCGCCAGCTCGGCGAGGCCTTCTCGAGCTTGTGCCGGAGCTTGCGGACGAAGACGTCGACCGAGCGGTCGCCGTGGGCCATCGCGTATCCCCAGACGCGCTGGTAGATCTCCTCGCGCTCGAGCACGTGGCCGTGGGACTCGGCGAGCAGCCGTATGAGCTCGAACTCGCGCCGGGTGAGCTCGATGCTCTGCTCGTTGACGAAGGCCTGGTACTGGTCGAGCCTGATCTCGACCTCGCCGGCGGCGAGCGGCGCCCGACCCGTGCGTGCCTCCGCACGCTTGCGACGGCGGACGACCGCCTCGACCCGGGCGATCAGCTCCTCGGGATGGCAGGGCTTGGTCACCCAGTCATCAGCGCCGAGCCGGAGCCCGCGCACGCGCTGGGCGACCGTCGAGCGGCCCGTGCACACGACCACCCCGAGGCCGGGAAGAGTTGAGCAGAGCTTCTCCAGGTACCCCCACCCCTGGGAGCCGAGGATCGCCAGGTCCACGACGATCGCGTTGAGGCGCATGGCGACGACGGTGTCGACCGGGACGGCACTGGCCAGCACGCGGTGCTGCCAGCCGACGCCGTCCAGGCGCCGCGAGAGCACCTGGAGGAAGCCGCTGTCGGAATCGATGATCGCCAGCCGGGTGGAGCCCGGGCCGGGCGCGGGCCGCTGCGCCTCGCCCGGGTCGTGGGCGGCAGCGGCCGGGATAGGGGCCTCCATATGCCGGGGAGGATAGAGCCCTGCCACGACGCGACCCCCGCCGCCCCCTCCCCCGATAACAGCCCCTTCACAAGTCGCCCGCAAAGAGCGGACATCGGGACGGCTGAGACGGCCCTCCTACCGCCGCACGTGGGAGGCGTCAGAGAACTCGCGGAAGAGGCCGGTGACGACGAACGCAGTCTGCTCGCCGATGTCGACCGCGTTGTCGCCGATCCGCTCCAGGGCACGGGCGACGAGGATCATGTGCATCGCCCACTCGCGAACGTCGGCGTCGTCTCCGACCTCGAGCGCGAACCGGAAGACCTCGCGGTTGAGCCGGTTGATCTCTTGGTCCTGGCGGACGAGGTCCTCGGCGAGCGCGACGTCGCGCATCTCGAAGCACTGCTTCGCCTGTCGCACCTCGGACTGCGCCAGCCTGCCCATGTCCTCCACCTTGGCGAGGAGCTCCTCGTGGACCGGCGGTTCGTGGCCGGCCAGCGGGATGAGCTTGGCGATGTTGACGCACTGGTCGCCCATGCGCTCGATGTGCTTGATCACGTGGAGCAGCGCGGCCACCAGACGCAGGTCGCCCGCCACCGGCGCCTGGAGGGCGAGCAGGGAGAGGATCCCCTGGTGGACCTCGAGGTAGCGGCCGTCGATGCGGTCGTCGTCGGCGATGACCAGCGAGGCGAGCTCGACATCGTGGTGCTCAAGGGCCTCGACCGCCCGCTCGAGCGTCGTGGAGACCATGTCGAGCCCTCCGAGCGCCTGGACCTCAAGCCCCGCCAGCGCCTCCTGGAAGTGGATCCGCGCTCCCTCGGGCACGACCAGTCCCGCTTATCCGACCTTGCCGGTCACGTAGGCCTCCGTTCGCGAGTCGGACGGGTTGGTGAAGACCTTGTTGGTCTGGTCGTACTCCACCACCCGGCCGGTGCGCTGCTTGCCGCTGTCGTCGAGCTCGACGGTGAAGAAGGCCGTCATGTCCGACACCCGCGCGGCCTGCTGCATGTTGTGGGTGACGATGACGATCGAGTAGTTCTCCTTGAGCTCGAACATGAGGTCCTCGATGCGCCCCGTGGAGATGGGGTCGAGCGCCGAGCAGGGCTCGTCCATGAGGATCACGTCGGGCTCGATGGCCAGGCAGCGTGCGATGCACAGCCGTTGCTGCTGGCCGCCCGACATTCCGAAGGCATTGGTCTTCAGGCGGTCCTTGACCTCGTCCCACAGCGCGCCGCGGCGCAGGGCCCGCTCGACGATCTCGTCCATGTCGCCCTTCGTCCCGAGCACGCGCGGGCCGAAGGCGATGTTGTCGTAGATCGACTTGGGGAACGGGTTGGGCTTCTGGAAGACCATGCCGATGCGCTTGCGCACCTGGACGGGGTCGACGTCGGGGGCGTAGAGGTTGGATCCGTGGTAGTCCACCTCGCCGCTCACGCTCGCGCTGGGGATCAGGTCGTTCATCCGGTTCAGGCAGCGGATGAGCGTGCTCTTCCCGCAGCCCGAGGGTCCGATGAGCGCGGTGATCTCGTGCTCGTAGATCGGGAAGGAGATCTCGCGCACCGCCGGCTTGGAGCCGTAGGCGACGCCGACGGACTTCAGCTCGAAGACCGCCGAGCGGTCGCGCCGGGCGATGTGCGGCTCGCCGGAGGCGGTCGCGCGCTTGGCGACGTCGGCCACGCTGCGCTCGTTCGTCTCGCCGAGGGCTTCGTCGGTCGGCCGCTCGCTGGGCTCGGTCATCTGGCCTTCCACCTTAACCGTCCTTCCTCTCGGAGGCGTGCAACGAGGTCACCACTTCTGCTCGTAGCGGTTGCGCAGCCAGATGGCGACGCTGTTCATCAGGACGATGAGGATCATGAGCACGAGGATCCCGCCCGCGGCGAGCGTCTTGAACTGATCCTGGGAGTCCGTGCTCCAAACGAAGATCTGGATCGGCAGCGCCGTGAACTCGGAGAGGAGGCCGTCCGGGTTGAAGGCAACGAAGCCCGCCGCGCCGATTATCAGGAGGGGCGCGGTCTCCCCCGCCGCCCGCGAGAGCGCGAGGATCACCCCCGTGGCCACCCCGGGGATCGAGGCGGGCAGCACCTGCTTGTAGATCGTCTGCCACTTCGTCGCGCCCAAGGCCATCGAGCCCTCGCGGATGGACGGCGGCACGGCTCGGATCGCCTCGCGCCCGGCGATGATCACCACGGGGAGCACGAGCAGGCCGAGGGTGAGCCCCCCCGCGAGGATCACGCGGCCCAGGCTCAGCGGGCCGCGGACGAGGAAGGCGAGCCCAAGCAGGCCGTAGACCACCGACGGGACGGCCGCGAGGTTCTGGATGTTGACCTCGACGAGCCGGTTGTACCAGCGGGTGTTGTCGGCGTACTCCTCGAGGTAGATGGCGGTTGCGACGCCGACCGGCACGATGAACGCCGTGCACACCGCCATGAGCCACACGGTCCCTGACAGGGCCGAGGCAAGGCCGGCGCTGTCGATGCGCGTCGACAGGCGCGAGGGCTGGCTGGTGAGGAAGTCGAGTGAGAGCTTGCTCCCGCCGTCGCGGATCACGTCGTAGAAGAGCGTGCCCAGGAGCACCGCGCTGGCGACGATGCACAGGATCAGCAGCCAGCGGAAGACGACGTCCTTGATCCGCTCGGCGGATCGGGCGGCGGGGATGCCGCCGCCCGCCGGAGCCGGAAGGGCGGCGCCGGCGGCGCTCGCCGGCGGCGGAGGGGGCGGCGGGCTCACTCGTAGACCTGCCGGAAGCGGCGCACGAAGCGGATCGAGAGCAGGTTCATGATCAGGGTGATCACGAAGAGAGTGATACCGACGGCGAAGACCGTCTTGTAGACCAGGCTCCCGGTCGGGATGTCCCCCCGGGCGGTCGCCCCGATGTAGGTGGTCATCGTCTCGTAGCCCTTGGTCGGGTCAACCCCGGTGTTGGGCCTCAGGCCCGCGGCGACGAGCACGATCATCGTCTCCCCGATCGCCCGCGATATGCCGAGCACGATGGCCGCCACGACACCCGACAGGGCGGCGGGAAGCACGACGCGCAGGGAGACCTGGAGCTTCGAGGCGCCCAGCCCGTAGGCCCCCTCGCGCAGCGACTGCGGCACGGCGGAGAGCCCGTCCTCGGCAACCGAGGCGATCGTCGGGACGACCATGAAGCCCATGACGATGCCGGCGGCCAGAGCGTTGAACGTCCCGACGTCGACCCCTGCGAAGTCCTTGAGCAGGTTGGGGGTGAAGAACGTCAGGGCGAAGTAGCCGAAGACGATGGTCGGGATGCCGGCCAGAAGCTCGATGACCGGCTTGACCGCCCGGCGCACGCGCGGCCGGGCGTACTCGCTGAGGAACAGCGCGGTCCCCAGGCCGAGCGGGATCGCCACGGCGAGGGCGATCCCCGTGATGAGCAGCGTCCCGTTGATCAGCGGCCAGACGCCGAACTCCTTGCTGATGCGCGGATCCCACGTCCCTCCGAAGAGGTAGTCGAAGATGCTGACGTCCTTGAAGAAGGTCAGCGCGGGCAGCAGCAGGGAGACCACGATCCCGACCGTCGTCAGGACGGAGAGGCCCGCGGCGCCCGCCAGCAGGACCCTGATGACCTGCTCGCCGCGGCGCGGGCGGTAGCTCAGGCTCACCTCCCCCGGCGCCGAGAAGGCGCCGGGGGAGGACACTGCTTCGGTGGACGGAGCCATGTCCGCTGATTGAGCGAGCCAGAGCCGGGCTAGCCGGCCTTGGTCTCGGCCTCCTTGAGGGCCTTCTCCCCCAGCGTGGCCTGCGATGGGGTCATCGAGACCACCTGGGCGGCCTTCGTGATGTCCCCCTGGTTGGCCAGGACGAAGTCCATGAAGGCCTTCACCTCGGGCCGGCGAAGCGCCTTCTCGCTCGGGTACATGAACAGCGGCCGCGAGAGCGGCGCGTAGGAGCCGTCCTGGATCGTCTGCGCGCTCGGCTTGACGCAGTTGGTCGCGGTCTCTCCCACGCCGACCAGATTGAGCTTGTCCTGGTTCTGCTCGTAGTAGGAGAAGCCGAAGTAGCCCAGTCCGCCCTTCGATCCCGAGACGCCCTCGACGATCACGTTGTCCTCCTCTGAGGGCTCGTAGTCCGAGCGCGACTTGCCTTCCTCGCCGTTGATCTTGTCGGTGAAGAAGTCGAAGGTGCCCGAGTCGGTGCCGGGTCCGAACAGCTCGGCCGGTGTGTTGGGGAGCTTGGGGTCGAGCTCGTTGTAGCTCTTGACCTTCGAGCCCTTGTCCCACAGCATCTTGAGCTGGTCGATGGTCAGGCAGTCGATGGCGAGCTCCTTGTTGGTCACGACCGCGATGCCGTCGTTGGCGACCTGGACCTCTTGATACTTGACTCCGCCCTTCGCGCATAGCGGGGCCTCCTCGTCGGGCTTGATCGGCCGGGAGGCGTCGGAGACGTCTGTTTCGCCGGCGCAGAACTTCTCGAAGCCGCCGCCCGTCCCCGACGAGCCGACGGTGATCTTGACGTCGGGGTTGTCCTCGTTGAACAGCTCGGCGGCGGCCTGCGCGAAGGGCAGGACGGTGCTCGAGCCGTCGATGGCGATCTTGCCGGAGAGGTCCTTGGCCCCGCCGCCGCCACCGCTGTCCTTGTTGTCCTTGTCGTCACCGCACGCGGCGGCGCCCAGCGACAGCGCCCCGAAGAGCAGCAGCGCGAGCGAGAGACGAGATGTCCTCACACTAGCTCCCTTGTTTGAGGTGTTTCGAACAGCGGCGAGGCTTTCAGGTGGCGACCCGGAGTCTGTTACCGAGTTGTGCCGTCCGTGTGAAATCGTTGTGAAGGCTCGGCGGAGAAGCGGTAGCCGAAGCCCACGTGGGTGTGGATGAAGCGCCAATCCGGGAGCGCCGACTCCAGCTTGTCGCGCAGCTTGTGGACGTAGACGTCGACTGAGCGGTCCCCCGCGCGCATGTCCGAGCCCCACACCACCGCGTAGAGCGCCTCGCGCGCGACGATGCGCTCCGCCCGGCGCGCAAGCTCGACGAGCAGTCCAAATTCCCTAACCGAGAGGTTGAGCGGGCGCCCGTTCGCGAGCACCAGGCTCTCGGCCGGCCGCACTTCAAGCCGGCCGGCTTGAAGTACCTCCCCCTCGTGCGCTGCCTCCATGTCCGATCACCCTCGCGCGCGTGTGCCCGGACGCCGTTACCCGCGCGTGAAGCACTTGTAAAACGCCTGTGAACGACGGTTCCAGGGCGCCGCTCGCGCGCGCGGCCCCGTTTAGGGTAGACCGCATGCCGTGGCCCAAGCGCTCGCCGGACACCGACCCCGGGCTGCTCGAGCTCTTCGAGGAGTCGGGGCGCAACGTCGAGCGATCGTGCCTTCTGCTGCGTGACCTGCTCTCAGACTACCCCGAGCACCCCGAGCTGGCCAGTGCGCTCGTCGAGTGCGAGCACGAGGGCGACCGGATCACCCACGACATCATCTACCGCCTGAACGGCTCGGGCGTCGGACGCATCAGCGGCAACCCCGCCGACTGGCACGCGCTCGCCACCGCCCTGGACGACATCGTCGACTACGCCGAGGAGACCGGCGACGCGCTCGGGCTCTACAAGGTCGAGGCGCCGATGGAGCAGGCTATCCGGCTCGCCGAGGTGCTCGCCGGGTCGGGGGAGCAGGTGGCCCGTGCCCTGCGCTCCATGGGCGGCGGAGCCGACCTGGCCTCCCACCTGGTCGAGATCCACCGCCTCGAGAACGAGGGCGACCGCCTCATGCGCGACGGGGTCGCCTCGCTCTTCGCCACCGGAATCGACCCGATGATCGTCATCCGCTGGAAGGACATCTTCGACTCGCTCGAGCAGGCGGTCGACGCCTGCGAGACGGTGGCCCACATCCTCGAGGGCCTCGAACTCAAGCGCCGCAGCAGCCGGGGGTGATTTGAAGGGAAGGCGTCCCGTCGTTCTTCCGCGGACGCAGGCCTATGCGGCCCGATCGATGAGCTGCGCGGTCACGGTGGCCAGGCCGGGCGCCTCGGGACGGTGCGGGGGGTGGACCTCGAGCTGGAGCGGGGCATCGTGGCCGAGGAGGACAGGCGCGATTGTCTCCCACGGGACGGTCCCCGTGCCGGGCGGGAGGTGGAGGTCGAGGCGGAGCGGATCGACGGTCGCGGGAGGGGTGGCGGGGACGTTCTCCCGGTCACCGAAGTTGTCGTGGAGGTGGAAGAGCGCGACGGCGGGCGCGACGTCTTCGATCGTCTCGAGCGCGCCGACGATGTGCGCATGGCCGACGTCGAAGCACATCCGCACGGCCTCGGAGGCCACGCGCTCGACGAGGTTGAGCACGATCCTGGGGTCATAGGAGGCCCGTCGCTCGCCGGGAAACACCGGCGCCAGATTCTCGACGGCGACCGTGACCCCGAGCCCCTCCGCCAGCCGACCGGCCCGGCGCAGGCCGCGCTCCTCCTCGCGAAGCGGCGCTCCGGCCGGGAGGTTGGCTGCGTGGAGGACGACCAGCTCGGCGCGCACGCGCGAGGCGTACTCGAGCAGGGCCGCTAGCGAGCGAGCGTCGGCCGCGAGCAGGTCGTCAGGCCCATGGAGAACGACCCGGAGGGCACCGACGTCCAGCGCAGCGCGCAGAGCGGCCGCGTGACGGGCGGCCTCGGGACCGGTCAGCGTCGCCCGCGGCGGCGAGTGGACCTGGACCCAGCCGTACCCGGCGGCTTCGAAGGACTTCAGGCTTGCGGCGGTGGGCCACCACCCGGCCGGGACGTTGAGCCCCAGGCGGCCGTCGAGCGGGCGCTCGACGGAGAGCGGCGCTAGGGCGACCCCGGCGGTCTGAACCATGGACGGAAGGGTGGTCGTCCCCGCGCGGGGCGGTGTAAAAAGGCCGTGACGCCCCTTCGCCGCGTCTGGCGGCGGCACGCTCGAAGGCCGCCATAAGCGGCGGAGCGTCGCGCCGCCTCGCCGGTCAGGCGAGCGCCTCGTAACGCTCGTAGAGCTCCGCCACCACCCGCCTGGCTTCCGCGTGCCGGTCCGTGGAGCGAGCAGCCGCCTCGGGATCGGCCCATGCGCCGGGATCGGCGAGCTCGTCCTCGAGGCTCGCGAGGGCAGCCTCGGCCGCCGCAATCCGCTCCTCGAGCCGCTCCCGGCGGGCGAGCTGGTTCTTGGAGGGAGTGGCCGGCCGCGCGCCGCCCCGCTTGCGAGCGCGGTCGCCGGGGCCTACGGCCCCCTCTCCCGCGCCGTTTGCCTGCCCGGTGGCGCGCGCCTCTCGCGCACGCAGGAACTCGGCCCACCCGCCGACGTAGTTGCGAAGGGTCCCGTCCTCGACCGCGACGGTGCGCGTTCCGACTGCGTCGAGCAGGGCGCGGTCGTGGGAGACGAGCAGGACGGAGCCGCCGAAGGCCTGCAGCGCGGCCTCGAGCGCCTCGCGGGCGTGGAGGTCGAGGTGGTTGGTCGGCTCGTCGAGGATCAGCACGTTGGCCTCGGAGTGGACGAGCACGGCGAGCGCGAGGCGCCGTCGCTCGCCGCCCGAGAGCGCGCTGAGCGGCTTGTCGGCCTCCTCGCCGTAGAACAGGAAGCGACCGAGCAGCGCGCGCCCCTTGCCCGGAGTCAGACCGGTCGCCCGCTGGGCGGCGGCGAGGACCGTCCCCTCGGAGCCCAGCTCGTCGGTGTGCTGGGAGAGGTAGGCGAGCGCGACGTTGTGGCCGCGGCGCAGCTTCCCGGCCGCTGGCTCCCGCCGTCCCGCGAGGGTCTCCAGCAGGGTCGTCTTGCCGCTGCCGTTGGGCCCGACCAGCGAGACGTGCTCGCCGCGCTCGAGCCACAGGTCGGCGTCGTGCAGAAGCGGCTTCGAGCCCGCCTCGATGCTTGCTCCCTCGAGCTCGAAGATCACGCGCCCACTGCGCTTGGCCGGGGCGAAGGCGAACTCCAGATCGCCCTCGCGGCGCAGCGGGGCATCGGCGTCGACGCGGTCGAGCTTGTCGAGGCGCTTGACGCGCGACTGGGCCTGGCGCGCGCGGGTTCCCGCCTTGAAGCGCGTGACGAAGCGCTCCAGCCGCTCGATCTCGGCGGCCTGGCGCTCGGTCGCGCGGCCGGCGGCGAGCTCGCGGACGGCCTTCTCCCGGCGCCACGCGTGCCAGGTGCCCGCGAAGAACCGCGAGCGCCCGCCTTCGAGCTCGAGCACGGCGGTCCCGACCGCTTCGAGGAACCAGCGGTCGTGGGCGACGAGGACGATCGCGGCGTCGAGGTCGGTCAGGCGCTGCTCGAGCCACTCCAGCGAGGCGATGTCGAGGTGGTTGGTGGGCTCGTCGAGCAGAAGGAGGTCGGGGTCGGAGGCCAGCGCCCGGGCCAGCGAGGCGCGCGTCAGCTCACCGCCCGAGAAGGTGCGCAGCTCGCGGTCGAGGTCTGCGTCGTCGAAGCCCAGGCCGTGGACCTGGGCGGTGGCACGGTCGCGCCAGGCGTAGCCGCCGGCGTGCTCGAGGCGGGCCTGGGCCGCGCCGTAGCGGTCAAGGGTCGCCGCGGCGGCGTCGCCCTGCGCCATCGCGCCCTCGAGCCGCGCGAGCTCTCCCTCGATGGCGACGAGCTCAGCGCACCCCGACAGGATGTAGTCGCGCAGCGCAAGGTCGCGCTCGCGCGGAGGGCGCTGGTCGTGCAGAGCGACGCGCGCGCCCTTCTGGAGGCCCAGCTGGCCCCCGTCGATCCCGGTCTCGCCCGCGAGCATGCGCAGGAGCGTCGTCTTGCCGGCCCCGTTGCGACCGGCGAGCGTCAGCCGGTCGCGGCGCTCGAGCTTGAGCGAGACGCCGCGCAGGAGCGGAGCCCCGGCGACGTCCTTGGCAAGGTCGGATGCGATGAGGACGGCCACGCGACGATGGTAGGCGCGCCGGGCCGGCTCGCGCGGCCGCTCGCGGTGTGGGCGCCTCGGGCCGGCTCGCGCGGCCGGCTCCTTATCCAGATCTTCTCCACTCGGTCACTGCGCCTTCACCGATCGGCACCCGGCGTGGCAATAGCGTCGCTCCGATGCGGACGAGCGCGCCCCTCCCCGAGGGGATGACCCTGCCCATCGATCCTCCCGCGACCGACATCCTGCGCATCGGCAACCTCGAGGTCCGCCCGCACGAGTACCAGCTGCTCGCGGACGGCGTGCGCGTCGGCCTCACCGTCCGCGAGTTCCAGACCTTCTTAGTGCTCGCCGAGCGGCGCGACCGCGTCGTTCCCCGCCACGTCGTCTACGAGCTCGTGTGGGGCGACCAGATGACCCGCCGCAACCGCTCCGTCGACGTGTGCGTGCGCAAGGTCCGTGGCAAGCTCACCCACGCCGCGCCCGACTGGGCCTACATCCACACCCACTTCGGGATCGGCTACCGGCTCTCGCCCGAGCGGGTTCGGCCGCTGTAGTCCTTTAGGTCCGCGACGCCACGAGGCGCCCGCGCGCGGCCTCCTGCCATGGTGGGCTAATGCCCGACGGGCAGCTCCTCCTCGTTGTCGGCGCACTGCTCGCCGCGGGGCTCGTCGCCTCCATGGTCGCGGGCCGCGTGCGCGTTCCAGCGCTCCTGCTCTTCCTCGGGGTCGGGATGGCCATCGGCTCCGACGGCACCGGGTGGATCGACTTCCAGGACTACGAGCTCGCCCGCACCGTCGGGACCGTCGCCCTCGCGCTGATCCTCTTCGAGGGCGGCCTGGCCGCCGGCTTTCCGGAGATCCGGCCGGTCCTCGCGCCCGCCATCTCGCTGGCGGTCGGCGGCACCGTCGCGACGGCGGTCCTAACCGGCCTGGCAGCCGTCTGGCTGTTTGACTTCTCGATCCTGGAGGGCCTGCTGCTGGGCTCGATCCTCGCGGGGACCGACGCGGCGGCGATCTTCGCCGCCCTGCGCACCTCGACGCTGCGCCGGCGCCTCGCGCGAACGCTGGAGGGGGAATCGGGGCTCAACGATCCCGTCGCCGTGCTTCTCGTGCTCGGCTTCGTCGAGTGGCTGACGCGCCCCGGCTACGGCGTCGTGGACATGCTCGGCCTCTTCGCCCGCGAGCTCGCGGTCGGCGCCGCGGTCGGGCTCGCCGTCGGCGCGCTGGCCGCCGAGGGCTTCCGGCGCGCGCAGCTCGTCTCGCCCGGACTGTTCCCGGTCGCCTCGCTGGCCACCGTCGCGCTCGCGTTCGGCGCCGCCGACGTCCTGCAGGGATCCGGCTTCCTGGCCGCCTACCTCGCCGGTCTGTGGCTCGGGAGCGCGACCATCCCCGGAAAGCGAGCGCTGACGGTCTTCCATGAGGGCGTGGGCTGGGTGGCGCAGATCGTCATGTTCCTCACCCTCGGCCTGCTCGTCATCCCCTCGCAGCTCGACGACGTCGCGCTGGAGGGCACCGTCCTCGCGATCGTGACCGCGGTCCTCGCGCGCCCCGTCGCCGCGGCGCTGGCGACGGCGCCCTTCCGCTTCTCCTCGGGGGAGCGCCTGGTGCTCGGCTGGGCGGGCCTGCGTGGAGCGGTCCCGGTCGTCCTGGCGACGTTCCCCGTGATCGCCGACGTCCCCGGCTCGCTCGAGTTCTTCAACATCGTCTTCTTCGTCGTCCTGGTCTCCACCCTCGCCCAGGGCACGACCTTCGAGCCCCTCGCCCGAGTACTGGGGGTGACGACACGAGCGTCCGCGCTTCCCGAGCTGCTCACCGAAACCGGGACGATCAGCAGGCTGGGAGCAGAGGTCGTCGAGTACGACGTGGGCGCGGAGGACGCAGTGGCGGGCGCCCGGATTCGCGACCTCAACCTCCCGCGCGAGGCGCTTGTCAACGTCATCGTCCGCGGCGACGAGGCGATCCCGCCGCGCGGCTCGACGCGCCTGGAGGCCGGCGACGAGCTCCACGTGCTCGTTCGCCAGGAAGCGGCGGCGCAGCTGCCCCCACTGCTCGAGCGCTGGCGCGACGGTCCGATCGGCCCGCCGCCCCGGCCGCCCCGCCCGCCCCGCTCCCGCCCCCCCGTCTTCACGATGCGCCAGTGGCACGAGGCGGACGGGCAGCCCGATCGCCCTGACAAGGTCCTAGATGCGGCGGTGGTGGAGCACCTGCGCACCCGCCGCGACGCCCCCGGGGCGCTCGTCGCGCTCGCCGACGGGCGCGTGGCGGCGTGCGGGCCGACGCTCGCCGTCGGCGGCCGGGAGCAGCTCACCGACTACGCGCGGCGCCGGCTGCGGCTTACGGACGACGCGCGAGAGAGAGCGTGGTGGGAGGAGGTGATCGGCGCGCTCGCTGTGTGACCGGCGCCTTCGCACGGCCCATACTCCAAGGCTTCGGCGCCATGGTCCCAACCGCAATCGCCGCGCCGCGCCGCGCACAGCAAAGACCAACTCGCCCGCTACGTCCTACGACGGCCGGGCAGAAGACATGACCTGGTCACGGGCCCGCTCGGCTTGGTCGTGCTCGAACGCGCGCGCCATCCGGTCGATCGCGTCACCCTCCAGACCGGCGTCCGCAGCGACCGCTCGCCAGCGAGCGGTCGCGTTGGTGACCTCGCGCAGCACCGCCTGCGCCTCGTTGTCGCCGAGGCGGAACATCCCGGCGACGCCCAAGACGACGTCGATGCGCGCCTCGGAGGTGGCGTAATCGACGGCGGCGCTCAGATGCTTCGGCCCCGGACGCGGATCCGGGTTAAGGTCGAATGCCGGCGACAGAGACCAGCCGGCGGCGCTGACACGCAAGAAGCCGTGGTTGCGCAGGTGGTCGTCGGTGTTGCGAATGAGGACCGAGAATGCGATGCGGCGCCACAGTTGACGCAGGTCGTCCGCGGCAGCCGGCGAGCGCTCCTCGATAACTCCGGCGATGTCGAGGTAGCTGCCTTCGTCGCCGTCGGTGGCCTCCAGCATTGTCATCGCGCTCACGTAACCCAGGCGCCGCGCGCCCACCCGGTCGAACCGGTCGACGACGAGCACCGGCTTGTCGTCGATCACGTGGAGCCTGCTGTCAGGAACCCAGAGGCCGGCCTGGCGGGCGAGCTGTAGGGCCACCCACTCCCAGCGCATGACGTCCCATTCGTCGGCTGTCGGGCTGGGAAACTTCGCGATAGCGATCCCGCCATCCGCATCGAGGACGTGCGCCTTGGGACGGGCGCCGCCCAGCGAGCTTCCGCCGTGCAGGAGCGCCTGGAGCTCGGCGGCCGTAGCCTGGTCGCGCTCCATCCGCTCGCTCGCGCTCAAGAGTCTCCGACAGCCCCACCAGGTGCGGAACGCCGATTTGCTCAGAAGCCAGATAGACGCCGCTCTCTGGATCGCGGAAGCGCAGCGCCCCTTGACGCAGATCGTCGCGCACGCACAGCAGGTAGTCCGCCTCGCCGAAGCTTCGCTCCGCACCGCCGCCCTCATCGCGGACCCGATGCTCCTCGGCGCGATTGACGAGCCGGCGGCCCCAGCGGTCCGGCGCACAATCCGAGAACGCACCAAACATGGGGCGGCCGGCCGCGGTCTGGTGCTGGCCCGCCGCCAGCGGCAACCCCGGGTCGAGCGCATATGCCTTGGGGTGGGCAAGGTACCCGGCGTCGTAGGCGAACGTCGCTGACTCTGTGTTGCGCCGCCCGTGTGACCACAGGCGGCCGGCGAGCAGCTCCTCGTCGCCGACCTCCACCAGTACGTCAACGATCGCGTCAGGCATCGTCCGTCAGCCTCCTCGGGCGTACTCGACGGGGCAGCTGCTCGTCAGCGCGCAGCCTGCCAAGGTCGGTCTCGTACGGATCGAGGGCGCGCGGCAGCGTGTCGAGGATTCCGAGTGCCCGGAGTACGCGCAGGAGGTTCTCGATGCTCACACCCCCGTTGCCCTTCTCAAGCCGCAAGACGGTCTTGCGGTCGACGCCCGCACGATCCGCCAGCTGGGCCTGCGTGAGGCCGCGCAGCTTACGCCAGGTAGCGACACCGCCGGCAACCTCGCTGAGCGCGCGGCGCACCGGCAGAGGAACCCGGCGGAGAGGTTGATCACGCAGTTGGAGATCACGACGTCGACCGACGCGTCGGGGAGAGGGATCTCCTCGATGGTCCCCTTGACGAACTCGACGTTCCCGAGGCCGGCCTCCCGGGCGTTCGCGCGCGCGAGCCCGAGCATCTCGTCGGTCATGTCGAGGCCGTACGCCCGGCCGGTCGGCCCGACACGGCCGGCGGAGAGCAGCACGTCGCCGCCCGCCCCCGAGCCGAGGTCGAGCACGGCCTCGCCCTCGCGCAGGTCGGCGATCGCCGTGGGATTGCCACAACCGAGGGACGCTTCGAGGGCCTTCGAAGCAGCCTCGTCGGCGGCGTCCTCCCCGTAGAGCCTGCGCCCGAACGCGCCGCGCGCGTCCGCGGTTGCGTCGGTGATCGTCGCGAGCGCTGCCTCCTGTGGTGCGCAGCCGCAGCCGTCGCCGCAGCACGATGCATCACCCCCGCTCGCGGCGGCCTTCGCGGCCGCGGCGTAGCGCTCGCGTACGGCCTCGCGGATCTCGTCGGGCTCCGTCAGCTGCTCAGCCATCGCTCCAGCTCCTTCAGTGCGTCGGGGACGACGTAGTAGTAGGCCCACAGCCCGCGCCGTTCGGAGTCGACGATCCCGGCCTCGCGCAGGACCTTGAGGTGGTGGGAGACCGTGGGCTGGCCGACGTCGAACAGCGGGGCGAGCTCGCACACGCACACCTTCCCCGCGTGCTTTCGCAGGACGTCGACGAGGGTCAGCCGGATGGGATCGCCGATCGCCTTGGCCACGACGGCGAGCCGCTCGGCCTCCCGACGTTCGACGTCGGGGTAGACGACCGGCTCGCAGCAGGGCTGCCCCGCAGGGCGCTTCTGCTTCGGGGCGAGCGGCAGATCGACGGGCATCGATGTACAAATATCGATTGAAGCGACAGTTGTCAATGGAATACTCTTCGAGCGGTGCCGATCGCCGTCATCACCGACATCCACGGGAACCTCCCCGCGCTGGAGGCGTCGCTCGCGCGAATCGAGGAGCTCGGCATCGACCGCGTCTACTGCGGCGGCGACCTCGTCGGCTACGGCCCGCACCCGAACGAGGTGTGCGCGTTGATCGAGGAGCACGGGATACCGACGATCTACGGCAACTACGACTACGCGATCGCCCGCGACCTCGAGGACTGCGGCTGCGCGTACGTCACGCAGCACGATCGCGAGCTCGGCCAGCGGTCCGTCGAGTGGACGCTCGCACACACCGACGGCCGGTCCAAGGCCTTCATGCGCGAGCTCCCCTTCGATCTGCGCTTCGAGCTGGGCCAGCGCCGCATCCGCCTCGTCCACGGCTCGCCGCGCAAGGTCAACGAGTACCTCTTCGAGGACAAGCCCGCGCGCCTCTACGAGCGCCTGGCGCGCGACGCCGGCTGCGACGTGCTCGTCTTCGGCCACACCCACAAGCCGTGGATCCGCGAGCACGGCGGCGTGCTGTTCGTCAACTGCGGCTCGGTCGGCAAGCCCAAGGACGGCCACCCCCGCGCCGCCTTCGCCGTCCTGGAGCTCGAGGGTGGCGAGGTGCGCGCCACGATCGAGCGCGTGGCCTACGACGCCGACGCGGTGGCGCGGGAGGTCGCCGCCGCCGGCTTGCCCGACGAGTACGCCGAGAAGCTGGTCAGCGCCGTCTAGCTGCGACGTGGATACCACCGTCTCCCTCCGGCGCCGCGCGCTGGCCGAGGCCCTGGCCGCCTTCGCGCTCGTGTTCGCCGGGTGCGGGGCGATCGTGGCCGACGAGCGCTACGACGGCGCGCTGGGCACGGTGGGCATCGCGCTCGTCTTCGGCCTGGTGATCATGGTCATGGTCTACGCGACCGGCCACATCTCCGGCGCGCACGTCAACCCGGCCGTGACCATCGCCTTCACGCTCACGCGCCACCTCGGCGCGCGCGAGGCGGTCGCCTACGTCGGCGCGCAGCTCGCCGGCGCCGCGGCAGGCGCCGCGCTCCTGCTCGGCGTGTGGACCGACGCGCCCGCCGATCTCGGCGCCACGGTGCCCAGCGTGGGAGCCGGCAGCGCGCTGCTCTACGAGCTCGTCCTCACCGCGATCCTGATGTTCGTGATCATGGCCGTGGCCACCGACACGCGGGCGGTCGGCGCGGGCGCGGCGATCGCCATCGGCGGCACCATCGGGCTCGACGCCCTGTTCGGTGGGCCCGTTACCGGCGCGTCGATGAACCCCGCCCGCTCCCTCGGCCCCGCGCTCCTGAGCGGCCAGTGGCACGACTTCTGGGTCTACCTCGCCGGACCGATCGCCGGCGCCGCCCTCGGAGCGCTCGCCTACCAACTGGTGCGCGGCCACCAACCCGCAGCCTCCGAACCGATCGCCCCCACGTCGTGAACCTTCGCAAGGGTATGCTGTGGGTGAGCGATGAGGCTCGCTCCATAACCGCGGCTTGCCGCTGATGGCCTCTACAGCAGCGTCGTCGACGTTGGTCGTGGAGGGTCTGCATGGAGCCGGTTCAACTCGAAGCTGTTTCGGCTCGCGCGGCAGCAGCTCGGCCTGGTGACCAGCGAGATCGTGCCCGCCGTGCGCGCCACGGCCGGCGAGGTCCAACAAGGCGGGCTCGCCCTCGCCGAGTGATAACGTTCTCACGTACAAACAGGCTTTGGAATGGCCAAGCCACCCCTCGACACCTGCGAGCTTCTCTGCCTCGACTTGCCCAAGGCCGAGCAGCTGCGGCGCAGCCGGATGGACGATGACGCTCTGCGGCTCGCGGCAGAGCGGGCCAAAGGGTTGGGCGATCCCACACGCCTGGCCATCGCAAAGGCCCTTCGAGACGCGAACGGGGAGCTGTGCGTCTGTGACCTGGCGTGGGTGGTCGAGCGCTCAGACCAGCTGGTCTCCCATCACGTGCGCGTCCTGCGAAACGCGGGACTGGTCGACTCGCGGCGCGAGGGCAAGATGGTGATGTACTCCCTCACGGGAGACGGAAGCGGCTTGCTCGATGGCGTGCTCGCCGAGGTGCGGGCGTGAGAGAGCTTCCGGTGCTTCCCATGGCGCCTGCGCCCGTCGAGGCCGAGGAGCCGCCTACGGCGACGAAGGAACGCGGAGGCGAGCAGCGCTACCGCGTTGGCGGCATGGACTGCGCCTCGTGCGCGCAGACCGTCGAGAGGATCGTCGGCGCCCTCGACGGAGTCAAGCGCGCCCAGGTCTCGTTCGGCAACGCCACGCTGCTGGTCGACGGCGCTGTGGAGCCCAGTCGTGTCAGGAGCGCGATTCGCCGGGCGGGCTACACCGCGACCGACCAGCTCGAACGGCCGACGGGCGGGCCGCCGTTCTGGCGCGCCACTCCGCGCGCGCTCTCCACGACGCTCGCCGTGGCGCTGCTCGCCGTTGGTGTCGTCGCTTCGCTCTTGAATGCGCCACGGGCGGTCGCCGAGCCGGTCTATCTGCTCTCGCTGGCGGTTGGCGGTTGGCCCCTCGCCCGGGCGGCGCTGGCGGCGCTTCGCCGGCGGTCATTGGACATGAACGTGCTGATGACGCTTGCCGCGCTCGGCGCCGTGGGCATCGGCGACTACGCCGAGGGCGCCTGGGTGCTCGTCCTCTTCGCGGTGGGAACCACGCTCGAGACCTTCGCCCTTGATCGCAGCCGCCGCTCGGTCGAAGCGCTCATGGAGCTGGCGCCCGCCGAGGCCCAGCTGCTCGAGGGCGGGCAAGAGCGCACGGTTCCGGTCTCAGAGGTGACGCCGCGCTCGCTCGTCCTGGTGCGACCGGGAGAGCGCGTGCCACTCGACGGCGTGATCACAGAAGGCGGCTCAGCGCTAGACGAATCGGCGCTGACCGGCGAGCCGATCCCGGTCGACAAAGCGCCAGGAGACGAGGTGCTCGCCGGGACCCTCAACGCTCACGGGCTGCTCACCGTGCGAGTGACCGCCGACGCGAGCAACTCGACCTTGGCCCGCATCGCGGAGCTCGTCGCCGAGGCTCAGGGGACCACCGCGCCCTCCGAGCGCTTCGTAGATCGCTTCGCGCGGGTCTACACGCCGCTGGTGTTCGTCGCCGCCCTACTCGTTGCGACGGTGCCGTGGCTGCTGGGTGAAGACCCCAGCACCTGGATCTATCGTGCGCTCGCGCTGCTCATCGTTGCCTGCCCATGCGCGCTGGTGATCTCCATCCCGGTCGCTGTCGTCTCCGCGATCGGCGGCGCCGCCAAGGCCGGCATCTTGATCAAGGGAGGCCAAGCGCTCGAGGACCTCGGGAAGGTCCGCGCAGTCGCCTTGGACAAGACGGGGACCCTGACGACCGGAACCCCCCGCCTGACCCGCATACAACCATTGCTGCAAGGGCTCGACGACGAGCGGGCGCTCGCGCTCATCGCTGCGGTCGAACGCGGCTCCGAGCATCCTCTCGGAGCCGCTATCTTCCGCGCCGCCGAGGAGCGCGACCTCGCGGTGCCAAGCGTCACCGACTTTCGAGCATTGCCCGGGCACGGCGTCGAAGGCACAGTCGAGGGCCGGTCGCTGGCGGCTGGGGGGCCGCGACTGGCCCTCGAGCGGGTCGGTCACCTGCCGCCGGAGCTCGTCGCCGCTGAGCAACAGGGCGAGACGGCCCTTTGCCTCATCGAGAACGGCCGAGCGCTCGCGCTGTTCGGGATCACAGACGAACCTCGGACCGAGGCCCGCGCTGTCGTCGGAGAGCTTCGCGACCAGGTGGGCATCTCGCACGTGGTCATGCTGACCGGCGACAACCCGCGCGCCGCCGAGGTCCTCGCCCAAGCGATCGGGGTCGACGACTACCGAGCGCAACTGCTCCCGGCCGAGAAGCTCGCCGCAATCCGTGAGCTCGAGCACAGTGTGGGCCCGGTGGCGATGGTCGGCGATGGCGTGAACGACGCTCCGGCACTCACTGCTGCGCGGGTCGGGGTGGCGATGGGCGCCGCCGGCAGTGATGTCGCACTTGAGTCCTCGGATGTCGCCTTGATGGCCGACGACCTTCGCCGCCTGCCCGACGCGCTTGTCCACGGACGCCGGTCGCTGGGCGTGATGAAGCAGAACATCGTGCTTTCGCTCGCGGTGAAGGCCGTCTTCGTCGTCCTCGCGCCATTGGGGCTGGTGACCTTGGTCATGGCGGTCGTCGCCGACATGGGCATGTCGCTGCTCGTGACCGTCATGAGCCTTCGGCTGCTGCGACTTCGAAACGGCGCCCCGCCTGCAAGCCCCCCAGGCCGGGCCGGGGAAGCGCCGGGGAGGAAATCCGGCTGCTCGGATGGCTGTTGCGGCCAGTAGGGCCGCCTCGTCCGCAGGCTCGAGCCGCGCAGCCGCATCGCCCTGGACCAGCGAGCGGCCGACGACCCGGCGTCGGGCCGCACCAGCGCGAGGAGCATACGCATCGTCGTGGTCTTACCCGCCCCGTTCGGGCCGAGAAAGCCATAGATATCGCCGGTGCCCACGGTCAGGTCCACGCGATCGACGACTGCCGTCTGGCCGTAGCGCTTGACCAGCCTGCGGGCCTCGATCGCAGGCGTCTGGCTCATCGCGCGCACCCCGCCGCGCGCTTCACCGTTGCAGTCCCCCGATCACCGGCCATCGAGTCCAAAAGTTACACCGCTCGCGCTAGCCGTCGCGAGGCTGCGCGGGTCCATAGGCGAGGCGCGTGAGGACGTTGAGCGAGGCGGCGGGCCCTGGCCAGTGTTCGCGCAGAAGGTCTGGACCGCCGGCTCGTAGGACGGTGCGGAGGACCAACGCGACTATGATCGCGTCGTCGAGCTGGCCGACGACGGGGATGAAGTCTGGCACCAGATCGATCGGCATCGCGAGATAGCCGATGAGCGCGCCGAGCAGCAGCTTGCTGCGGCGCGGGACGCGATCGTCGCCGAGGAGGCGGCGAAAGAGGACCAGGCAGTCCGGGACGAAGCCCGCCAGGGCGCGGGCGTCCTGCCTGCGCCCGGCGAGCAGCAGCCAGACGACGAACGCCCCGTAGACGGCGACGGTGACGCCCGCGGCGATCAGAAGCCATTGCCACAAAGTCAACGTCGCTCAGGATGGCACTGCGGTTCGCGAGGACGGCCTGACGCGCCGCCGATGCGGCGCGGGCCGGGCAGCAGACGCGGCCGGTAGGACCCGCGCCGCACGGGCCAGCCGCCTGAGTTCGCACCCGTTCGGGTGCGTGGCGGGCCGGCCCACGTAAGATAGATCGCAAGCGACGAGAGTTGGTACGTGTGCTCAGACTACTCACGCCGGCTGATCGGCGGCAGTTTCGCCGACGGCTACCGGCCAAGCTCGCGTGGTGGCTGTCTAACGATGCCGAGGCCCAGCTACGCGCTGTACCTGCCGACGTCCGATGCGGATCGCTGCGCGTGAGCGTCGCTGACATACCGTTAGACTGTGCATCAGCACGCGCTGGTGGTGTGGCTGGTTCTGTTGGGCCTGTAGGAGGCGACAAGACGACGATGCTGCGCATGCTGCTGGCGCTTGTGCGCCCCGACGTCGGGTCAATCCGTCCGTTCGTGCTCTACGGCCCGTCGTGAGCGGCGCTGGCGCCATCGCCGGGTTCTTGGCGGTCTCCATCCTTGTGATTCTTCTGCGGCAGTACCTCGTGCAGAAGCGCGAGATCGACCAGCTTCGTCGCTGGGCTGGAAACCGTCCGGAACCGGCCCAGCAGCCGCGTGGTCGCCGCCCGCCGAGGGCGTCTGCGATCGGGCGCGACCGACCTCGCGCCGCGCGCCCGCGGCACAAGTACCTCATTCTTGGGGCGGGGCTGACCGCAGGTGCGGTGATCGCGGGGTTGACGGTTTCTGGTGCTGTGTGGCGGCCTGACGAGACGCGCCATCGCGAACGTTTCGTGCGCCGACTGCCAGCGCCGGCTGACGTTAAGGTCGCCGTGCTCAACGGCTCAGGCACGCCAGGTCTCGCTCACCAAGGCGTCGACGGAAACTACGCTCGCGCGGACCGGCGCCGAGCCCCAGTTCAGGCGACGATGACTTCGAAGCCGTCCGGCCGCAACGCGAAATTGCTCGGCTCGCAGCGGCAGATCTCACCGTCGACGTTGAATGTCGCGTCGCGTTCCTCGATGTCGATCTCGATCGTCGCTGCGCGATTGTGAGCTATGTCGGACTGCGCGGTGAGGCGGCCCTGGCGCATGGCCCAGGCACGGCGCAAGAGCTCGAGGCGTGAGCCGGCGGGGATGATGGCGATGTCGAGCAGCCCGTCACGGGGTGACGTGCTGCCGATCTGACTGCCGCCGCCGAACGCTCCGGTAGCCGCGACGATGATCTGCCAGGCGCGCCCCGTGAAGAACTCGCGACCGTCGCAGCGCACACGGCAGCGCAGGGGTGACGCTGTCGCGCCCGCCTTCAGCGCGCCGAGCGTGTAGGCGACCGGTCCGAGGCGCGACTTGTGCCGACTGGCCTCGCGCGCGGCGATGACCGACAGCCCGGCCGCGGCGGCGTTAACGAACGGTCGCTCGCCGGCGAGGGCGAGCTCGGCGTGGCGCGTGGCGGCGCGCGGATCGCAGGCCAGCGCGCACGCCGGCTCGAGCTTGAGCGGCAGGTCGAGGGCACGTGCGAAGTCGTTGGCCGTGCCGACCGCGACGACCGCGAGCGGCACGCCGATCTCGGCCGCGAGCAGTGCGGTCAGACCGATCGACCCGTCGCCGCCGGCGACAACGATGCGATCCGGGATCCCACTCTGGCTCAGTGCGCCCGTCGCGGCGGCCAGGCCGGCCGCGTCAAGCCCACCACCGTCCCCGTCTCCCGCCAGCTGCTGGATCGCGGTTACGCTGACCTGCGCGCCGCGGGCGCCCAGCAGCGCGGCGAGGCGCTCGGGTTCGGGTGCCGTGCCCGAGCGTGGATTGGCGATGAGGGCGAGGCGCACGCACTGATCCTCCCTCAATGAAGACGTCGACGCCGCCACCGACGAAAGCTCGAGGAGGGTGGTCTCCAGCAGCACCCAGCCCGAACGACTCGACGGCACGCCGGGCGTCGTGATGGCGTGTGCATGATCGTGGCTAAGCTGCGGGCGCATGGCGAGCTTGCTGATCGGCCCGATGCTGCGCTACGTCAGCGACAGCGAGGCGACGATCTGGCTGGAGGCCGACGGGTCGTGCGTGGTCGAGGTGCTCGGCCATCGCAGTGAGACGTTTCAGGTCAACGGCCGCCACTACGCGATCGTGGCGATCACGGGGCTCGCGCCGGGCTCGTGCGTGGAGTACGAGGTGCTGCTTGATGGTGTGCGCTGCTGGCCGGAAGCAAACAGCGACTGGCCGCCATCACGGATCCGCACGCTGCCGCATGCGGGGCCAGTCGAGCTGGTCTTCGGTTCCTGTCGAGTGGCGCGTCCGCATTGTGCGCCGTACACACTGAGCCCCGATGAACATAAGCTCGGTGTCGGCGTCGACGCGCTCTCTGCCCTCGCTGTGCGCATGCGCAGCCAGGACACCGACCGCTGGCCGAACATGCTCCTGTTGCTCGGAGACCAGGTCTACGCCGATGAGGTGTCGCCCGAGACGGCCGAGTTCATTCGCGCGCACCGCGACGTCAGCAAGCCACCGGGCCTTGAGGTCGCCGACTTTGAGGAG
>Ga0183260_10000839_pt1 | contig 26260 bp, 21 predicted proteins | sample AntDrymUQ4972206_2_FD_129768 | JGI IMG/M metagenome (GOLD analysis project Ga0183260, IMG submission 129768) | Polar desert sand microbial communities from Dry Valleys, Antarctica - metaG UQ497 (22.06) (version 2) (version 2) | ecosystem: Environmental > Terrestrial > Soil > Desert | place... | reverse complement strand
CGGCAGCTTCGCTCGGAGCGACGGCCGTAGGGTCTGGAGAAGGCGGTCGAGACCGTCTTCGCCCCACTCGTTCTTGATCGCGTGGAGGAAGGCCAGGGCGACATCTCGCTGAGGCCCGCTCAGCGTCGGTTCCTTCTGCGCAGGTGTTGAAGTTGCCGCGTCGAGGCGGTATTCCCAGACTCCGCCTCGAATAGGGCGCGACTCAATGATCCATCCTTCCTTGCGGAGAGAGTAGAGGTGGCAGTGCCACGACACGCCCGCCACCTTCTGGCACTCGTAGTTCGTGTGCCACTTGCCGTCTCGAAGTAGGGCGAATAGCGCGGCCTTTCGTGTCTTGATCCTCTTACGGTCGCGGGAGTAGTTCCTCTGAGCGTCCGTGAGTTCACTTGTTCGTGTGTTTGTCATTGCGTAATGGGGCGTTTGTCTTGTGCTTCCCTCTCTTACTATCCGGGCGAAAGGGAAATGTTGTAGCGACCCGCTGTCTGCCGTTACGCGGGTTACGGGCTGGCTGCGTTCGTAGACGGGCCGGACGTTACGTCCTCATCAAGTAGACATCTGGCCCTTCCGGGAATGCTGAGTTCGTCGCGCGGCCCTGTAGATCTGCATGCTTGCGTGGCGGAAGTCGCCGTGGGTCTGACAGCGCCAGGCGCGGTAGTTCTCGCGGTGGTAGGGCCTCGTCAGGCTCTCGTTGTGCCCGATCACGTTCCGCAGCTGGATCCGGCGGGTGCTCATGAGCCAGAGGGTGAGCGAGAGCGAGGCGGAGAGCTGCGCCTGGTTGCCGAGGATCTGCCCGTCGCTCGTGCCGACGTGCTCGATCCCGAACGCCGTCCAGTTCAGGCCGACGGTGTGCCTGCAGATCGTGTTCAGGCGGACGAGCTGGTAGATGCGGCCGTCCCGGTCGATCACGAAGTGGGCGCAGACTCCCGGAAGCTCGCCCAGCTCCCCGTCCGGGCTGTCGGCGGCGAAGGTGTTGTAGGCCGAGCTGAAGCTGTTCGAGGCCGTGTAGTGCTCGACGATCACCTGCGGCTTCACGAGCTCCCATCTGTTCAGGCCGTAATGCCGCTGCGCGTAGGCCGCCGTCTCGGCGCGTCGCTTCGGCCCAAAAGGGATCAGCTTCAGGATGATCGGCGGCTTCGGTGCGGAGCCGACGCGATCAGCGCCCGGAGCCGGGCTGAGCGCCGCCGAGCCCTGTGTCGTGATGCACGCGACCGTGGCACAGACGGCGGCGACGCTCAGCGGGAGGGTTCGCCGGTTCAGATCTCGCTTGCCGACCAGCTGCGGCGTCCGACGCTCTTCGCCAGCGGGTTGTAGACGGCGACGAAGCGTTGCTTGGCAGGCCCCCTAACCGCGCCAGGCGGCAAACCGGGCCGCGCCGAGGAGCGCAGCGTCGTCCACACGGTCGGCAAACGAGACGGCCGCGTTCTCGAGCCGCCGCTCAAGCGGCGGCGAGATCAAGTCCCAGGCGCGGGCGATCGAGCCGCCGAAGATGACGCAGGTCGGCGAGAACGCCACCACCCATTCGTGGAGGAACTCCGCGAGGTCGGACGCGTACCGGCGGACCTCGGCGCCAGCCCGTTCCTCACCGCCTCGCGCCCGTGCAGCGATCTCCTCGACGTCGACCGCCGGGTCGCCGTAGCGCGCAAGGAGCGCTCGGCGCGAGATCGTCTCCTCGACGAGCGCGCCGCGGAAGCTCGCGCGATAGAGCTCGCCTCCTGGAGGAACCGACGAACCGGAGACGACCGGCCGCCCCCGCTCGAGAAACGCCGAGCCGAGCCCGCTTCCGAGCGTGATCCCGACCACCCGCCCATGCCCGCGCGCGGCTCCCGCCCACCACTCGCCGAGCGCGAAGGCGTGCGCGTCGTTCAGAAAGACGATCGCGGACGGCGGCGCCTGCACCACAGCGCCGAGCTCGGCGCGGATGTCGACGCCGAACAGCGCTTCGAGCTTGCCGAGGCCGCTCACTCTGCAGATGCCGCGCTCGTAGTCGAAAGGGCCTGGAGTCGCGACCGCCCAGCGGCTCACCTCGGAGCCGTCCACCGCCTGCGCTGCCCGCGCGATCGCCGCGAGGAGCTCGTCGCGGCTCGCGTCCGGGGCGAACTCGACACGCGAGATGCCCGCAGCGGTCGCCGGCGGCGAATCGACCTCGATGCGGCAGCCACTCACATGGGTCCCGCCGAGGTCGAGGGCTCCGACGATCAACGCACGAACGCCTTGATCGCCTTGCACGGCTCTCCCCGCACGCGGCGCAAGCGGTAGGGGCCAACGCTTGCCGGGACGACGATGGTCTCTCCGTAGGAGAGCGGGTGCGCGCCCCGCTCGGTATCGAGCTCGACCTCGCTCCCTGCGACGAGGCACAGCACGTGGCAGCGCCCCGCCGTGTCGTCGCGGACGTCGTCGTCGAAGTCCAGGCGGTGGACGGCATAGAACAGCTCGTCGGGTGTGCGGAGGTCGAGCTCCGTCCACCCGTCGCCGGCTCGGACCTCCACCGGCTCCCGGATCAGCTCTGCCGCGACGGCCGCGCCACGACGAGCCTGGTCGAGGTTCGCGAAGGCGTGCTCGAGATGAACCGCGCGAAGCTCTCCGTCGAGCCCTCTCCGGAGCCAGTCGTAGAAGCGGAGCGTGTAGAGGTACGGCGTCGCGCTGATCTCGAGCACGGCGCTGCCGGCTCCGCTCGCGTGCACCGTGCCGGCCGGGACCGAATAGAGCTGGTGCTGCTCGGCGGGATGCACCTGGACGTACGTTTCGGGCTCGAAGGCGATCCCGTCGCCAGCGGCGTGCTCGGCCTCCGTTCGGAGGTCGGCGACATCGGCGTCCTCCCGCAGGCCGAGATAGATGGTCGCGCCTGGGCTCGTCTCGACGACGTAGTAGGTCTCGTGCTGGGTGTAGGGCAGTCCGAAGACCTCGCTCGCGTAGGCCGGGGTCGGGTGGCACTGGATCGAGAGGTGACCTCCGCCGAGGGTGTCGAGGTAGTCGAAGCGGATCGGGAACGAGCCCTCGAACTGGTCCGCCACGGTCGTTCCGAGGATGGTCTCCACCTCCAGGCCGAGGAGGAGCTCGAAGCCGACCTCGACGGTCTCGTCGGAACCGAGCAGGAGCCCGGCCTCCGGCGCGATCAACTCGTACGACCAAGCGAGGTTGTCGGCCTCCGTCGCGATTCCGAGCTCGCCGCGTAGCCACTGGCCGCCCCAGGGACCCGGGAGGAACGCCGGTCGGGTGCGAAACGGCCGCCCGGCGACATCGCTGAGCGTTGCCCGCAGCGCGGCACCGGCGACCGAGCGCGGGCGCCCAGGCTCCTCGAGATCGACGTACTTGTCGAGGCCAGAAGCGAGCGAGCGAGCGTGTCGGTCGTAGAGTGGCCAGTCGGCGAAGAAGAGGCGCTGCTCGTCGTTCGGGGCCGCGGCGAGGGCGACCCGCTTGGGGTGATCGAGCAACCAGAGCTCGTCGTGAGGGACGAGGGCGCTGCCGGGGCCGTAGACGAGCGTCAGCTCGGCGTTGGCCGAGACGATGGGGCCCGGTGGCTCAGTGAACAGGTCGGCGAGCGAGGTGCCGAGCAGACGCGCGAAGACGGGATCTCCCTGTAGGCGGGCTGCGGCAATGTGGCGCTCCAGCTCGGCCTCAGGAAGCGGCGCGCGAACGGCCTCCGAACTCACTCCGGCTGCGGCGAGCGCTCGGCCGAAGGCGCCGATCACCGGCTCCCAGGGCACCGTTCGGCGACCGTCCAGCGCGAGCACGCTCGGCCGCGTCCGGACGACGTGGGCGGCCAGCGCGTCGTAGCCAACCTCGACGTGGCCGGACACGAGCGGGTACGTGGGCGATGGGTCGTAGCTCATCAGCCGGCGAGATCGACCGCGAGCGCGACGTAGTCGCCCGGCCCGATCCGAACCCGCGCGCCGCCTGCGTGCGTTACGTCGGTGAGCTGCCGCTCCAGGAATGTTCCGGCGAGCACGCGCTCGATCTCGAGGTCGGGGAATGCGATCGACACCTCGACCTCGGCTCGCGCTGTCGAGTGGAGATGGACTGCGAACGAGTGGTCGCGCTGAGAGGCGCCGAGCAGGATCACCTCGACGTCGTCCCGGTCGAGGACGCAGAAGCTCCCGGAGTCGCGGAACCCGCCCCGGCCGCGCGCTGCGCCGAGAACGCCGACCAGCGGCCGCGTCAACGATGCCGCCGTCGCGCGTCCGAGCTGCCGGCCGTCCGTGGCCGCCGCGGCCGAGGCGAGCGCGTACCTGAAGGTGGCCTCGCCACCCTGCACGAGTGGGAAGTTCGTGTCCCACACGTTGTTCATTGCCCAGGAAACGATCGTGCCGGGACGCGATGGCTCCACCGTCGTGGGGTACGGGGGGTATGGCAGGTGGATGTTGCCGAGGTGCGCCAGCGCCGGCTCGTCCGCGGCCCAGGCGACCGTCGCGGCGGAGTCGTGGAGCGAGATCCAGTGACGCAGCACCGCCAGGTGCTCAGCCGACCCGGGGACCTTCGGTGCGGCCTGCCCGCCGACGGCGCCGGTCAGCTCGAACTCGACCTCCGGCTCGTCAGCGGCGAGTGGAAAGACGAAGTAGACGCTCTCCTTCTCGGTGGTCGCGAGCTTCGCGAGCCGCTGCTCGATCTCGAGCCGCCCGATCCCGTGCCACAGGCGGTACGTGGTCTCGAGCCGGTCGGCTCCCTCGGCGACGAGCCGGAGTGTGAGCCGCTCTTCGACCGGATTCGAGATTCGATCCACGATCACGCCGTGACCCGCCGTCGAGCGGGAGAACAGCAGCGCGTCAGCTGCCTCCGGCACCCGCCCGTCGTAGACGGCTGCGTTTGTCGTGACACCGCTCGCGGGCGGGCGTGCAGTCGCCCGCAGTGTGCTCGTGTAGCGGTCGTGCACGTACTGGCCGAATCCGAAGGGGCTGTCCATGTCGACGAGATCCCGGTCGAGCGCCTTGTCGAGGATGCTCACGGCGCAGCCTTCGAGCGGCTCGAGCCGAACCCGGTAGCGCTCGTTCTCGAGGACGGCGTCGTGGTCCGCGGAGTCCTGCGGAGGGGCGCTCCCGTCGACGAGCGTGTAGCGGCGGTAGCCGAGCGGGGGCACGTCGTCGGCAACGAGCGTCACCCAGCGCCCCTGGGCGCGGTTCCGGTTCGCCGGCCCCGACTGCGGCTCCTCGGCGTGGGGAACCTGTACGGCGTCCGCCGCCAGCACGGCGAGGCTGCGATCGGGCGGCACGCGGCTCGTCGGCACGAAGACCCGGACGACGTCCGTGCGGGGCCACGAGCTCGGGTTGAAGACGGCGAGCGAGGCGAGCGCGGCCGGTGCTCCCCCGACGAGCTGCGCGAGCCGGCTCGTGGCGGACTCGAGCAGGGCCGCCGAACGGTCGTGAGCGTCTCTCGCCAGCGCCTGCTTCGCCTGCCACTGCTCTGCGCCGGAGCTCCGCCCGACGAGGTCGTCGCCGCCAGGCTGCGCTGCACCCCACGTGTGCTCGTCGAAGAGGCTCATGCTCTCGTAGGCCCGATCCACCTCCAGCGGCCATTCGTCCGCAGGCCCAGCCAGGGCATCGGCGAGCGTGTGCAGCGTCTGCGCAGAGCGGATCGTCGCCTGGGCGCGCCGATTCGCGCCGAGCGCCCGTGCGGCCGAGCCGAGTCCGTCCGCCCACCAGTCGGTCCAGTCACCGGTGTAGGTCTCGAGCTCGGAACCGAGACGGGCCTCCGCCTCGGCGAAGAACTCGGCGTTCGTCGCCAGCCGCAGCTCGGGATAGGCCCACTCCGAGCACCAGGCTCGTACGACCTCTGCGGGAACGATGCTCGGAGCGGCGTTGTCGGCGGTCGTGCCCTGCACCCGGAGGTGGAGCAGGTCGTGTGGATACGGCGGGCGCGTCAGCTCGAGCTCCGGCGGCACGCCGAATACCTTGATCCCCTGGCCGTACGGGTAAGGACGCGTCGCAAGCGCCGCGAGATACTCGGGCATGAGCTCGAGTGACGACTCGTACGACTCGGCGAGGCCAAGCAGGTTCCCCTCGAGGTAGGCGACGCCGTGCGGGCTGTCCGTGTACCAGACGAGCACACGCTTACCGCTCTCGGAACGCCAGAAGAACGGCCGTGTCAGCTCCTGTCCGCCCGTGAGATGAGGCACTGCGCGGCCCGCGTAGTTGTGAGCGACGGAGAGGTAGCGCACGCCTGCGTCCGCGAGCAAGTTGACCAGCCCCGCTGGAGCGCCCGGCACGTCCGTTTGCATCGCGGTCGCGATCGGCACTCCCGTCTGGTCGCCGAGCGCGTCCGCGAAACGGAGCTGGCGGGCCAGCTCGTCGAGCGAGGCTGCTTCGGCGTGCAGAGTGAACGGCAGCGCGCAGACCTCGATCCGCCCTTCCCGAATCCGTCCGAGCAGCTCTTCCCGCATCGCTACGGGACGGCTGGAGAGCCAGCGCTCGAGCGGCCAGTTCGCCTCGACGTTCCAGCGAAACCGCGCCGGCTCGGCCCACTCGTCGGTCGCAGCCGCGAGATCGAGGGCCGAGTCCAGGTACGAGAGATGATGCGAGAGCAGGAGCGCCTGCGGGTCGGTGTAGCCGATGTCGAGATGGGTCTGCTGGATCAGGAAGATCCGCCATTTGCGCTGCGGGCGGATCTCGAAGGCGTGACTGAGCCCCACGTCCTCCGGCCCTTCGATCGCGAGGGTGCGAGTGGTCTGCTCGTGCACCTCGGACACGAAGAGCCGCACCGACTGCTCGCCGGCGCGGAGCTCGACGGTCGCTTCTGCCTGGTCGATCCGGAACCGAACCGGCCCGACATCGCGGTCGGCCGAGACGACGATCCGCACGCACTGCTCCAGCCCGCCGCCCGCCGCCGAACGGAAGAGCGGTACGTCGCCGACCCGGAAGCGAACGCCGCCGGCCTCGAGCTCGATGCCGGTCGTGCCGCGGCGCAGCTCCCGGCGCGGCGCTTCGGGTAGCTGCGCTTCGGGAAGCGCGACGCTCACGGCGAACGTCCGCCGCGGCTCAGGCTGCGGCATCGAGCCGCTCCCTCAGAAACTCGTGGGCGCGACCCATCGCGGTACGAGCGAGCGCCGGGGCCGAGTCGTACACCGTGTGGATGGCGTCCTGCAGGATGAGCGTCTCCGCGTGGCTCCCGGCGGCTCGCCAGCACGCCGACATCATGACGGTGTCGTCGAGCAGGGCATCGAGCGTCCCGACTGCGAAGAGCGCATCCGGAAGATCGTGCAGGTGCGCGTGGACAGGGGATACGTCGGGGTCCCGCAGGTCGGCCGCGCCGGCGAAGCGGTCGGCGAACCACTCCAGATCGGTCGTGGTCGGCCCGGGCCGTTTGTCGCTCCAGCCACGGGCGCTCGGTGTCAGGGTCAGATCGAAGTAACCCGAGGCGAGGACGGCCGCGAGGAACGGCGTCACCCCGTGGCGGTCGCGAAGACGCAGCAGCGTGACGGCGGCGAGGTGGGCGCCGGCCGACTCGCCGCCGATGCAGAGCCGATCGGTCCCGAACTCCTTGACGGACTGCCCGGCGAGCCACAGCGCGGCGGTCTCGCAGTCGTCCGGACCGGCCGGGTACGGATGCTCGGGCGCGAGCCTGTAATTGACGCTGACAACGGCAAGTCGGCAGTCGACGGCCAGCTCCTCGAGGAACGCATCCTGCAGGCGCGCGGAGCCGACAACCCAACCGCCTCCGTGTACGTGCAGGAAGGCGCCGCGCACATCGGGCGGAACGAACACGCGGAGACCGAGAGGCCCGGCGGGACCCGGAATCGTGCGGTCGACGGCGAGGGACGACACCGTCACGGGTCGCAGCCCGGATCCGTTCCGGCGGCGAGCCGTCAGCTCGGCGCCCGACATGGACCGAATCGGGGTCTCCTGCCTGACCGCCTGTTCGCGCGCCGCGTTGAACGCGACCGTTTCGTCCGTCACGTCACCGCCAGGAGTCGGCGCCTGCGAAGAGCATGTGCCGGTCGTCGAGGAAGCGTGGAGCATCTCGGTAGTCGTTCACGCCCTCGACGGTTTCGCCCCGAAGCAGAAAGGCGCTCGCGGCGTCCGGTTCGGTGATCCTGGTTCCCGTCGGGATGTAGCGGATCGTCAGTGCGCGGCGCAACGGTCGGATGTGTTCGCGTTCGAGCTGTGGAGGATGTTCGGGTGGTGGACGGACACGTCTCCGGCCCGGAGCTCCAGATCGACGGCCAGCGCTTCGTCGACCTCGTAGTCGGTCTCGCGCCGGAGCACGGTGTCGACGTCGTCGCGCTCGGTCATTCCCTTCAGCTCCTGCGTGTGCGTCTTCGGGATCACCCGCAGGCAGCCGTTATCGGGGTTCGAGTCCGTGATCGCGACCCAGAGCGTGATCACCTCCATTGGGTCGAGTGGCCAGAACGCGCCGTCTTGGTGCCAGAGCACGGGGCGACCCGTTCGCGGAGGCTTGCAAAGGTAGTGGGTCGCGAATAGGGCGATGTTCGGCCCGATGAAGAGCTCGGCGATGTCGAGGAGCCGGTCGTCGGCGACGAGTCGCAGCCAGAACGGGTCCTCTCGCGCGAGCCGGTGACCGAGATCCTCGGGCCGGAGCTCGGGATGGCGCTCGAGCAGCCAGTCCACGTGCGCGTCGGCCTCGGCGATCAAGCCGGGGTCGAGGACATCTCTGAAGATGACGTAACCCTCGTCCTCGCACTGCTGCTCGGCTTCGGCTTGCAAGAGCATCTGTCGGACATTAACTGTGCGCAAGCGATGCTTCTTCCTCCGGCGCGGCGTATTCTTGTTCTCTCGTGACATCCGTCCCGGTTAAGCTGCTGTTCCGAGACTACGCGCCGAATGGCGAGGCGTACCACGTCGGACGCCGAGCCCCATCGGGGCCGTTCCGAGGCATTCGCCACACGCACGACTTTGCCGAAGTGATGTGGGTCGAGCAGGGCGCTCTCGTCCACTTGGTCAACGGTACGCGGCAGTCGCTCGGGACGGGCGACGTCGTCTTCGTCCGCCCGGAGGATGCACACACGGTCCTGGGCGAGGGCTTCGTCCAAGCCAACGTGGCCTTCGAGCCGCACACGCTCGACTTCCTCGAAGGACGCTACTTCGAGGGCGCCCCCTGGCCCTGGCGCCGCAGCGACGTCCCAGCCGTGTACCGGCTGGACCGTCGGCAGCTGGCTCGCGTGGCTGAGCTCGCGCGGCTCCTCTCTGGGGCGCAGCCGACCCGCCTGCTGCTGGAGCGCTTCCTGCTCGAGCTCCTGCAGGAACTGGTCGAGCCCGCCACTTCGCCTAACGCCCCAGCATGGCTGCAGGACGCGCTCAGACGCTTCGCAGACGACCCGGACGCTCTGGCCGGCGGTGTACCTCGGCTGGCTTCGCTTGCCGGCCGGAGCCGGGAGCACGTGAACCGGGTCGCGCGCACCGCGACCGGGCGAACGGCGACAGACTTGGTCAACGAAGCCCGGCTGGCGCGGGCGGCAGCTGAGCTAAAGATGACCGACGAGCCGATCGCGCGCATCGCGAGCGGCTGCGGCCTCCCGAACCTCAGTCACTTCTATCGGCTCTTCAACGCGCGTTTCGGCGTCACCCCGCGACAGCTTCGGCTTCGCCACCGCGCACTGATGTGACCTCACTCCGGCGGCGTTCTACCCGACCCGGGATCGATCGCGCTGGCGGATGTAAACGTAGTCCACATCGCTTTCGACGCCCTTCCACGCGTACGGATCGTCGCGGCCACCGGCACGATTCTCCGGCAGTCGATCTCGGCCACGTTGAGATCGTCCGGGTTTCTGGCGCTGGCGCCAGGGGAGCAGCGACCAGGCGTTCAGGTAGTGGCCAACAAACGTGCGGCGATACGTCTCACTGCGGTTCGGATTCGAGCGATGGAGCAGGTGGCCATTGAAGAAGAGCACCGAGCCTGCAGCCATCTCCACGGCGACCTCCCCCGAGTCCTCGAAGCCGTAGCTCTCCGGCGCCGCGTCGAACTCATCCGGACGATTGAGAGGTCTCAGGGGATAGAGGTAGCCCGTCCGGTGCGACCCGGGCAATACCCAGAGGCAGCCGTTCTCGACCGTCGCGTCGTCGATCGCGACCCAAGCACCGACCAGTGAACGGTCCCGCGTCGGAATGAACACCTCGTCCTGATGACGTACACGCTCGACGGCCAGGACTTCGACGCTCCGCCGGGCACGATCATCGTCGCGCGTCCGGGTTTCCGCGACGGCTTCCGCTGGGATCCGGAACGTTCGACGCGGCACACGTTCATGCACTTCGCCGCCGCCAGCCTGCCGGACGACTGGCCGACTCCCGACCGTTGGCCCGTCTTGCGGACTCTGACGCAGGGAGACACGGTGCGGCCGCTCTTCCGCCGAGTGCTGGACGACTGGTGCGACGGGTCGCGACGCCGGCAGGTCCCGACGCGGCGCGTGTGCCGCATCGTCGAAGCGCTCATCGACTCTCTGCTCCTGCCGACGCCGGCCGAAGTAGGCACAGCAATGCCGGTGGCCCTGGAACGCGCGCTCGACTGGCTCGCCCGCGCCGTCGACGACGAGCCGGCGCGGCGGATCTCGCTGACGGAGCTCGCGGCGGCGGCATCCGTCACCCCGAAGCATCTGTGCCGGCTCTTCGCCCATTCCCTCGGCCGCTCGCCGATGGAAACGGTACGCCTGATGCGACTCGAGCGCTCGCTCCTCTTGCTCGCGCGCTCGAACCTCACCGTGCGGGAGGTCGCCGACCTCTCAGGCTTCGTCAGCCCGAACCACTTCTCACGGTGCTTCCGGGCGACGTACGGTCGCCCTCCCTCCGTTGTGAGGCGGGCCATGCTCGCCGGCGAGCTGCTGCCTGCGAGTCCGTTTGCCGAGCGTTAGGGCTTGCCGGCTCAGTCGGCCGACCCGTGGCTACGCGCTTGCTCGAGAAAGTCCTGCCACCACGGTTCCTGCTCGGAACGGGAGGCCACTCCGTCCCTCGCTCGCTGCCACCTCGGCCAGGCTTCCTGCACGGCTGACGCCAGCTCAGCCCTCGTGCCGAAGTCCGGAATCAGCCATTCGCGGCCGATCCGCGCGTGCAGGACCTCGTCAGCCCAGTCGTAGTCCTGGAACGTCGTGAACAGCTCGTCGCCGTGGTCCCGGGCGATCCTCCACTCCAGCGGCTTGCCGGTCTGCCGCGGCATCAAGCCTTGATCGATCCACCACAGGATCGCATGAGCCTCGAGTGGAGTGAACTTCGGTGTTGAGCGTGAACGACGACGCGACGTCGAGGGGGTAGCGGTGGAACGGGACGCCGAGCTTCCGCAGGCCGACTTCTCCCATCATCGCGTGGCGTGCTTCGTCCCAGAGCTGACGGCCGAGGTCTGTGTAGTAGGCCCACGGCTTGCCGCGCGTCTTGTAGATGATCGGCGCCATCCACTCGGGCACGTCCATCTCCTTCAGACGCTTGTACAGCAGCGCGTAGACGCGTTCGTCACTCTGGAGCGCTTTGTCCGTGTAGTAGTCGTTGACCATTGCCGTCGAGTTGAACGAATCGGCGAAGCGCGCGTCTCGCTGCGGGACGGCGTCCATCTCGTACGGGGTGCCGTCCCACCGCGTCGGAGCCGGCGAGCCGTTCGACGCGGGTTGATCGCCGACCACCCCACCGGCCACCCCGAGCAGCCCACGCAAGTGGGACTCCCACTCGTCGGCGGCGCTGGCCGCGCTTCCGTCCTGGACGAGTGCGCTGACAGCGGCGTCGCCCCAGGTGATCATGTCCAGCTCCTCCCGCAAGGCGAACTCGAGAATGCGGCACGTCGGATGGTCGATGAGGGGATTGGTCGCCTCGAGATGAGCGCTGATGGCCTCCGCAAGCGCGGGCCTGATCACGCGGTACACACCCGCCAACAGCTCGATCGTCGTCTCGGCGCGAAGCGCGTCCTCGAGCAGCACGTGCAGCGCCTCGTCGGGAATGTCGTCGAGGCTGGGGGGCGGCTCGCGCATCTCTCCCACGCGCCTGCGCAGGGCCGACCCATGCTCGGCATCGAGCCACAGGTGCAGGCTGAGCGCGCACTTCACCTCCCACTCGGGCGTCCGGGCGAGGTGCGCCGCGGAAATCTCGACGAGGCGACGCTCGACATAGTTGTAGCGTCGAAGCATCGCCACGTTCTCGTCGACGGGCAGCCCCGGACGGGATGCCTCCGCGTAGGTGCACAGCCCCGCGAGCGGCGGGATTCCGAGACCCGCGACGTCCGTTCTCAGCCGCTGAGGTCTCGCGCGCCGCTCACGATGTCACGACCGCAGTCTCGGTCGCAAACAGCTCCGTACCCGTGCGGATCGCCACTCCCGTGTCACGATCCATCCAGCGGATGCGCTCCGGCTCGAGGCGCAGCCAGACGTCACTGTCGGCCAGCGGGAAGAGATTTGGCTGCACCGACACCTTCAGAGTGTCTTCGCCGCAGCGCACCGTCAGGAGGTTGTGAGAACCGAGCGGCTCCAGCACGATCACTTTGGCTTGAACCAGTCCGTCCGCGCCGGCGGTCTCCACTCCGATCGACTCGGCGCGAATGCCGAGCAGGAGGTTGTGTCCCGCGAGCGCCGCGACCTCACCGGCCAGCTCGAACGAGCCGCCGCTGAGCGTCGCGATCGACGTGGCCCCGTTCGTGGACACCTCGGCTTCGAGGAAGTTCATCGGCGGATTGCCGATGAACCCGCCCACGAACGTGTCGGCCGGGTTGTCGTAGACCTCGAGCGGATTGCCGAGCTGGACGATGCGCCCCTTGTTCATGACGGCGATGCGGTCGCCCATGCTCAGAGCTTCGATCTGGTCGTGAGTGACGTAGATCGTCGTCGCATCGAGATTCTGCAGCAGCGTCTTCAGCTCGGCACGCATCTCTAGGCGGAGCAGCGCATCGAGGTTGGAAAGCGGCTCGTCCATCAGCAGGACATCGGCCTTCGTGGCGATCGCGCGGGCGACGGCCACGCGCTGCCGTTGCCCGCCGGAGAGCTGCGACGAATACCGGTCGAGAAGCTCCTCGATGTGCAGCAACTCGGCCGAGGACTGCACCCGCGCCTCGATCTTCGCCTTCTTCTCTTTCTGCATGCGCAGCCCGAACGCGATGTTGTCGTAGACCTTCATGTGCGGGAAGACGGCGTAGCTCTGGAACACCATCGCGATGCGACGCTGCCTGGGCGCCAGGTCGGTCGCGTCGCGGTCTCCGATGAACACGCGCCCGTCGTCCACTCGCTCGAGCCCGGCCAGGCAGCGCAGGAGCGTCGTCTTGCCGCACCCCGATGGACCGAGCAACACCATGAACTCCTTGTCTCGCACCTCGAGGTCGACGCCGTCCACCGCCGCGAACTTGCCGAAGTTCTTGCGCACAGCCTCGAAACGGATCTCAGCCATTCTCCAGTTCCCCTCTCCAGCCGGGCGGAGGCGAAGTCAGCGAGCCACCCGCCCCCACGTCGTGAGCAGGTACTTGCGGATGAAGAAGATGACGACCAGTGCTGGGGCCAGCAGGAAGAAGCCGCCGGCAAGCCGGTACGTGAGCGGAGACGTATCGAGCGCGGCCAGCAGCTGCGCCGGCAGCGTGCGGTTCCTGAAGGTCAGGATGGCCGCCGCGAAGACCTCGTTCCAGGACGTGACGAAGATGAAGATCGCCGAAGCGGCGACTCCTGGAAAGGCGAGTGGGAGCGCGATCCGGCGAAACGCCGACAGCCGGTTGCAGCCGAGCGTCATCGCCGCCTCCTCCAATTCGTACGAGATTCCGGCGAAGACACTGGCCGTCACGAGGACCGTCAGGGGCAGCGTGAAGGCGATGTGCGCCATCGCGACGCCGTAGACGGTGTCGTCGATCCCTACCCGCAGATAGGTCACCGCGAGCGGGATCGCGATGATGATGAGCGGGAACGCGCGAGTGCTCACGAGCGCAAGCTGGAAGGGGTTGGCTGCGCGAAACGAGAAACGAGCGAGCGCATAGCCCGCAGGGGTGCCGATAGCCAGACAGACGACGATGGTTATGGCGGCGACATAGGCACTTCGCCGGAGCGAGTCCGTGATGCCTTCGGAATCGAGAAAGACCCGCATGGTCTCGATCGAGGCGTCTTTCGGGACAAGGTTCTTCGGATACTCGTAGACGGCATCGAAGCTGGAGAAAGCCGCGATGGTGATGAGGTAGATCGGCGCGAGTACGAAGGCTGAGACAGCCAGCGCTGCGACGTAGGCGAGCGTGCGGCCGATCCGAAGTCGCGGCAGAGCCATCAGCGAAGCCTCCGCTCTCTGGGAGTGCGCAGGAGGATCAGCACGAGTGCGGCGGCCGCGAGGGACAGGCCGAGGATGACGACGGAGTACGCGGCTGCGACGTGCTCGTTCTCGTTGGTGGCCTGCCACTTGTAGGCCTCGGCCGCGAGCACCGTGGCGCCCGATCCGGTCAGCGCGATCACGACGGCGAACACCTCGAAGGCGAAGATCAAGCGGAGGAGCAGCGCGACCTGGATCGACGGTTTGAGCATCGGAAAGATGACGTGCCGTACACGCTGGAAGAAACCGGCGCCGAACACCTCGGCGGCCTCGACGTAGTCACGCGGAATGGCCTGCAGCCCAGCAAAGAGGATGACCATCATGAACGTCGTCGAGCGCCAGATCTCGGCGACGGCGACCACCATCACGAGCTGGGTCTTCGAGGTCGGGTCGAGGAAGATGAACGGCACGTCGACTGCCCCGACGCCTTCGAGAATCGTGTTGAGGTAGCCGCGCTCGGTGAAGATGGCTGACCACGCGATTCCCGCCGCCAGATCCGAGATCGCGAGCGGGAGCAAGAAGATGTACAGGAAGATGCCGCCCCCTCGAAGCCTTGCGTTCAGGAGGAGGGCCATCCCGAACGCGAGGACGAACTGGATGGGGACGATGACGAGGATCAGGAGGAAGGTGAAGCTCACCGCCTCGCCGAAGGCCGCGTCGTCCACCATCGTCTGGAACGCCGTCAAGCCCCACCCGTTCTCGTCTCTGAGCGCGAGCCCGAAGCCCTGGATCATCGGCCACACGAAGAAGACACCGAGATAGACGACGGTGGGCAGGATCAGCCAGTAGGGCAAACCCTCCCACCGTCGTTTCCGGCGCTTGAGCGGCGCGGTCTCTTGGGCGATCGTCGTCACGCGACTTAGTGCTGCTTTGTCGTTCCTACTTCACGCGGCAGGGCGCCTTTCCACTCGGCGGATCGGGCGCCCAGCAAGGCGCGCCTGTCTTCGTGAAGATTTCCTGCAGCAGATCGCCCTGCTCCTTGAGGACGGCTTGGATGTTCTCGCCGTTGCGGACGATCCGCGTGAAGGTGTCGCGGTAGATCTTGCTGAAGTTTCCGCCTTCGGCCCCGATCCCGATCGGCAGCAAGGCTTGCACCGCATCCGGCGCTTTCTGCTGCTTGCGCACCGCGGCCGCCTCCGCGAGCAGGCCAGGGGAGATGCTCTTGGACAGCCGGCCGCCGGCGGCCGGGAAGAATCCGGTGAGAGAGAGGATCCTCGCTTGAGCGCCGATCGTCAGCATGTGACGGATCAACGCCTTCCCACCCGCCGGGTTCGGCGCGTTCTTGGGGATCGCGAGCCCCACTATGACCGGCATGTACGACCGCGCCTTTGGGCCCTTCGGGACCGGGAAGGCAACAAGGTCGTCCGGGCGCTGGTCGAGCGCCGTCTTCAGGCGCGCGACGTGATCCCAGCCCAGCAGCACCTCCTCGCTCAGCAGCGGATCCTGCATGAACGAGTATGTGAGCGACTGCGGATGGGTGTACTCCCAGAGCTGGCGCATATAGGTCCAAGCTGCCACGGCCTCTTTCGAGCGGAACCCTGTGACGAAGCCTCCGGTGAACGAGGGGATGAGGAAGCCCTGAAGGAAGCGGTGGAGCAGGCCGGTGTCGCTGGCGGGGAGCCCGAACCTGTTCTGCCCCGTGCCCCTGCGGATTGCCTTGGCCCACGCGAACACCTGCCCATACGTGAGCGCGTTGATGTCGGCTCCCTTGGGCATGTACTTGAGCACGTCCTTGTTGGCGACCATCACGTACGTCGCCTGCGAATGGGGGACGTAGAACTGGGTCTTCGTACCCAGCTTCCCGATCTTGACCAGGGGCGCGGGCAAGGACTTCACCTGCTTGGCCACGTCGTCGACGCCTCGGATGAGACCCTCGTTCTGGAAGGTGACGAAGTCGCCGTGCAGGCCGACGAGAACGTCGATGTTGCCCTTCCCGGCCTTCGCCTCCGCCCTGACGCGGTCGACGAAGAGATTGGGGGCGCTGATCGGCGCGAAGACGGGATCGACGTTCCCTCTGAAGCCCTTGAAGACGAACTTACGAATCCCCTCCTGCTCAGCGATTCCGCCGAACTGGCCGAAAAAGGCCGTGACGTCGCCGGCATTCTGGACCGGGCCCGCGGTCGCACGGCTCGCTCCGGCCAAGCCGCCGAGGGCGAGGATGGCCCCGACACCGCCGGCTTTGATCAGCGCGGAGCGCCTGTCGAATGGCTCGTCCCAGGGGGACACGTCGTGCTCGTGGTCGTTGTCGGTGCTCATGCGATCCTCCTGTGCCGGTAGGGAGCGCGCAACACCGATTCGACCAGCTGCACGCTCATGACCTGAGCTCTCCAACCCACCTTCGGCGAAGACTTCTGCCCCATGCTCCTCCGATCCGGAAACCAGCTTTACTTCACCACTTTGCGACCCTCAATTGCCATGCGGATGTAACAAAAAATGCAGTCGAAGTCAATGCTCGAGCTTCGGGCGCCGTAGCGGTTCTGGCTCCAGCCCCTCTTCGTGCAGCACGTCGAGGACGAGCGCCGCCGTCCAGGCGAACTGCTCTCCGCCCTGACCCCGGCCCGTCTCGGGGCTGTAGTGCTCCCAGAAGCCCCCGTTCCGCGCCAGCTGGACAATCGCGCGGCGGACCTCCGCGGCGAGGGTCCGGTACCCGTAGCGATCGAGACCACGCTGCAAGACCCAGTTGAGCATCGGCCACAACGGCCCCCGCCAGTAGCGCGCGGCCCGGAAACCCGGATCTCCGGGAGCCAGGCTTGTCACGGCCCAGCTCGAGTCGCCCACCGCGACCCGCGACTCCGCGAGCAACTCGACCATCTGTTCAGCCCGCGCGGTGGTCGGCACGCCGGCGTAGAGCGGTGCCAGGCCGGCGGCGGTCCGTGCATCGACACGCTCTCCCGCCCCGACGTCGTAGTCGACGTAGACGGCATGCTCCTCGTCCCAGAGCGTGTCTTCGAGTGCAGAGGACGTGCTCTCGGCCCAGGTCTCGAACGGGTCCGGGTCGACGCCGACGACGCGCGCGATCTCGGCGAGGTCACGGTTCGACTGCACGAGGAGGGAGTTGAACAGGACGGGCTGGAGCGCGAACGGCGCCACGCGCTTCATCCGCGACGAGTCGTAGGCGAGCTCGCGAAACACGCTCACCAGGTAGACGTAGCGGTCGTACTCGCCGTCGGAAGGCCGTTCGGCCGCCTCGGCGACGTCGATGTCCACCCGCTCGTACTCCGGCAACAGCCCCGTCTCGAACGACATGCGTTCGAGCGCGACGTCCCAGAGCGGTGAGTTATCCATTCCCGACTCCCACGGATGCCAGATCTCGACGAGACCTCCCTCGGTCCGCGCTCGCTCGCGGTACAGGTACTCGTGCCACGCCGCGAGCTTCGGCAGGAGCTCCTCAAGGAAGACGGCCGCCCGTCTTCGATCGCTCGCCAGCCGGTACACCTGCAAGACCGCCGTTGCGTGGATCGGCGGCTGGACGATTCCCGAGGTCCTCGGCCGCCGTGGCGCATCGGGCGACCGCTCCGTCTGCCAGAAATCGGGGCCAGGGAAGTACCGGGCTCCGTCGGTGAACACGATGTGCGGAAGCAAGCCGTTGCGCCACTGTCCGGAGAAGAGCGAGCGAAGCTCGGTCTCCGCCCGGTCCTGATTCCACGAGGCGTAGCCCATCGCGATGCAGGCCGCGTCCCAGCTCCATTGGTGCGGATACAGACGGCGCGAGGGCGTCGTCGCGTGTCCGAGCCAGTTGGCCTCGAGCACCTCGAGCGCCTTACGCGTCAGCTCCGCGCCGTCTCCGACCGATTTCTCGCGGACGTTGGATCCGAGCTCCGTGTAACTCATGCCTCCCGGCCCGCCCTCCCCAACCTGATTGCGCGATCTCGCTAATTGCTACCTAGTTGCCACTGTTTTGTCACTGCTCTATAACAATTCGCGTCGGTGAGTGTCAAGAGCCGGGCTTCGAGGCTTCGGCGCTCGACGAGCCGCCGAAATGCCCGCGTAGAACTCGTCCCACCACTCAGACCGCTCGAGGGCCAGGTCTTCCTCGACGATCCGCTGGTAGCGCTCCCAGGCTCGGGTCGCCGCCTCATCCCGTGCATCGGTGCTCTCGTAGGCGTCTGCCAGGAGACGGCGGCCGATGTGGACGTGCAGCACCTCGTCGGCCCAGTCATGGTCGTGGAAGAGGGTGGACAGCGGATCTCCCGACGCCCGCGCGGCGGCGTGCTGCTCGGGCTTCCCGGCACGGGTGGCGCTTGTCTTGCCGCGCTTTCCCATCGCTGCATGCTCGGCGCCGTAGAGGAGGGCGTACCGTTCCCGCGGCTCGAGCTGTGTATTCGGGAAGGAAGCGAAGCTCAGCTCGTGCGGGACCGTGTGCCAGTCGACTCCACGCGTCTCGAAGGCGACCTCCCCGAACATCGAATGGCGCGTCTCATCCCAGAGATGACGGGCGAGATCGCGATGCACCCCGAAGCTCGCCTCGGGCCACTCGTAGAGCGTCAGCGCGATCAGCTCTGCCGCGTGCATCTCCGTCAGCCGGACATACAGCATCCGCCAGTTCACCTCGTCCCGCGGCGCATCGAAGCCGGGCAGACGGCCGCGCGAATCCCAGAGGCGCGTGAAGCGCTCGTCGCGGCGGGGCACGCGAACGAGCTCGAGCGGCTCGGCTGCTCGAGGTGCGGCGATCCGATCGGCGCGGTCGCCGTCCCCCGAAGCGCCTCCCGCAGCCCGGAGATAGCCGGACAGATGCCTCTCCCAGTCCTCGTCGGCGCCACCGAGCGCCGCGATCGCGTGGGCGCCCCAATCGACCTGCTCGCGCTCTTCGAGCGCCACAAAACGGAGCAGCCGGAACGTCGGCTGGTCGGCGAGGGGGTTTCCACGGGCGCGGTGCGCCTCGATCGCCTCGAGCACGCTCGGCTTCAGGACCCGGTACACCCCCGTGAGGAGCTCGAGCGTGGAGCGCGAGCGGATGAGCTCCTCGAAGAACGCCTCGAGCGCCGCATCGTCGGGCCGATCGAGGTAGTGCGGCGGCTTGCGCAGCTCTGCCACCCGCTCGCGCTGCCAGGCGCAGTGCTCGGCGTCCTGCCAGAGATGAAGCGAAAGCGCGCACTTCACCTCCCACTCGGGTACGGCGTTCAGGTGCGCTGCGAGGACGAGCAGCGTCCGGCGCTCGATCCGGGCGAAACGGCGCAGGAGCCTGACGAGGGACTCGACACTCGATTCCGCAGAGGTAGCCTCGGCGTACGAGCACAATCCCGCGAGCGGAGGCACGGTCGCCACGAACCCATGCTGGCGGCACCGCCCGGGCGGAGCAATGGACGAATCGGCCGAGTTCATTCACGATTCTGCTGTGCGCGCTCCATCTCCCACACCCCGCGTCGACCGCATTCTCACGGGCCACGAGCGCCGGGAGCGCGACCACTGCTGGCGCCCCGAGGGTACGACGGACTGGCTGCTCGTCCACACGATCTCGGGTCGCGCCGTCATCTTCCTCCCCGATCGCGAGCGACGCGTCGGGCCCGGCGAGAGCGTCCTCTACCGACCGGGTGCGCCACAGGACTTCGCAAGCGACGGCTCCGCCGGTTCCTGGGAGCTCGTCTGGGCCCATTTCGAGCCCCCTCCGCACTGGCTCGAGCTGCTGCGCTGGCCCGAGCTCTCCCCGGGGGTGCTGTGCCTGGCAGCCTCTGAGCCTGCACTCCGCGCCCGCGTCGAGACGCTTCTGCTCGAAGCGAACCGCGTCTTCGGATCGGGCTTGCCGCGCGCCGACCGGCTCGCGTTCAACGCTCTCGAGGGAGCGCTGCTCTGGTGGGATCTGCAGAATCCGGCTCGGCGGTCGCTCGATCCAAGAGTGGTCGCGGCAATCGATTACCTGTCCCACCGCGTCGGGGAGCCTGTGTCGCTCGACGAGTTCGCGGAGGCGGCGCACCTGTCCGTCTCTCGCTTCGCGCACCTCTTCACGCGGGAGACGGGCCTCGCCCCACGCCGCTTCGTCGAGCAGCAGCGCGTGGAGCGGGCGAAGCAACTGCTCGAGCTGACGTCGCTCCCCGTGAACGCCGTCTCCCGGCACGTCGGCTTCCGCAGCCAGTTCTACTTCGCGACCCGCTTCAAGAAGCTGACCGGCCTGACTCCCAGCGCCTACCGAGCGGCGGCGTGGTCGGCGGCGTCGGTGCCGGCACAACCTGACTCTTGAGGGTCGGAATCTCCCAGGTGCTATACGGTTGCCACGGTTTTGATACTTGGCAATAGCAATTCGCCCGCAACGAGCTTCGCGCCCTCGTTTCCCGAGAGCTACCGGCCGGGAGTCGCGATCATCGGGTGCGGCGGGATCGTCAAGCTCGCGCACCTGCCGGCGTACACGTCCTACGGCGTCGACGTGGTCGGCGTCTACGATTCCGACGCGGAGGCAACGCGCGGGCTTCAGGAGCAGTTCCCAATCGTCTCGCGCGTGTTCGAGAGCCTCGACGAGCTGCTCGCGCATCCCGGAGTCGCGATCGTCGACATCGCGACGCACCCGGCGGAACGCCTCGAGCTGATGCGGCGCGCGATCGACGCCGGCAAGCACGTCCTCGCCCAGAAGCCGCTGGCGCCCGACGCAGGTGCGGCGCGGGAGGTGGTCGAGTACGCCGAGCTACGGGGAGTCAAGGTCGCCGTCAACCAGAACGGACGCTGGTCGCCGCCGTGGCGGGTCGCGACACTGCTCGTCGAGCAGGGCGCGATCGGCGAGGTGGTGGCCGTCACCCATCTCTACGACCACGACTTCGGCTGGATCGTCGGCACCGTCTTCGACGAGATCCCACACTTCGCGATCTACGACTTCTCGGTGCACTGGATCGACATCACGCGCTGCTGGCTCGCCGGCAAGACGGTCAGTGCGGTGCGCGCGGTCGACTACCGGACACCCAATCAGCCGCCGGAGAGCAAGGGCCGCTGGGGCGCGTGGGTCACGTTCGACTACGACGACGGCTCGAGCGCGAGCATCCGCTGCGTCGGCTCGGCCGTGACGCAGCGACCCGGGAATCCGTTCTGGATCCACGGCGCGGAAGGGACGATCCGCGGCAGCGTGCGCAGGGGCACGGACTTCGTGGAGCTCGAGCGCGACGGTGTCTCGTCGCGCTATGCGCTCGCGGGCGAGTGGTTCCCGGACGGCTTCGCGGGGACGCTGGGCGAGCTCGTGTCGGCGATCGCCGAGGATCGCGAGCCGTTCAACTCTGCGCGGCACAACCTGCTGACGCTGCAGATGACGCTCGCCGCCTGCAAGTCCGCCGACGAGGACGGCCGCCCGGTCGGGCTCAAGGAGATCGCGTGCTGACGGCCGTCGTCACCGATGCTGCGACCCGCGCACGGCTCGTCACGCCGGAGGCGGTCGAGCTGCTGCAGGCCGCGGGCGACGTCCGTTTCCTCGATCTCGCCGCCGTCCCGCAGGCGCTCAGGCTCGAGGCGTTCGAGCAGACCGCCGGGGAGGCGACCGCGGTCGTCTTCGCCCCGTGGGGGACGTTCGGAGTCGAGACGATCTCCCCCGGCTGCTGGGAAAGGGCGTCGTCGCTGCGCGTGATCTCGGGAACGTTCGCGCACCGTTTCGAGGAGTGGCTGGGGGCGGGGCTCGCGGAGACGGAGGGCCGCGGAATCGCCGTGCTCGACACCGCGCGCAGCGTCTCGCCGCTCGTCGCCGAGTTCGCGCTCGCTGCGATCCTGTGCCTCCTGCGCGACATCCCAGAACGGGTCGCGGCCGTCCGGCGCGGCGGGTGGTGGAACGGCTGGGAGGACGAGCGCGGATTCGTTGCCGGCGAGCTTGCGGGCCGGCGGGTCGGTCTCGCAGGCTTCGGCGCGATCTGCCGGCGCCTCGCCGAGCTGCTCGAGCCGTTCGGTTGCGCGGTGTCGACGCTCGATCCGTACGTCCCGGACGACGCGCTCGCCGGCGCGGGTGTGCGCCGTGCACGGTCGCTCCGCGAGCTCGCCGCCGGCAGCGAGATCTTCGTCGTCGGGATCCCGGTGACTCCGGCGACGCACGGTGTCGTCGACGCCGGAGTCCTCGACGCGCTTCCGGCCGGATCGCTCTTCGTGCTCGCCTCGAGGATGGCCGTCGTCGAGCAGGAGGCGCTGTGGCGGCGGACGCAGGCCGGCGAGCTTCGCGCGGCCGTCGACGTCTTCGAGCCGGAGCCGCCACCGACGGACGCCCGCTTCCGGACCGACCTCAACGTGCTGCCGACGCCGCACATCGGCGGCAACACCGCGGCGAGCAACCGGCGCTGCTTCACGCTTGCCTGCCGGGAGGCGGTGGCCGTCGCGCAGGGCGCGCGTTCGATCTACGCGATGACGCACGGCGACGCCGCGGTCTACGCGGGGCGCAAGCCCGCGCTGAGCGCCGATGCCTGAGGGCGGCCGCCTGCGGCCCGCGGTCCTGGACGACGTCATCCTCGTCGAGGGCGACGAGCGGACGTTCGCGCGGGCGAAGCGGCTCGGCTTCGCCGGCATCGAGGTCGTGCTCGCAGACGGAGAGCTCGAGTCGGGAGAGCGGCTCGAGAGACTCGTGCGTGCCAAGGTCTCGAGCTCGCTCGCCGTCCCGTCCCTCGTACTCGGCGCACACAGCACCCGCGGCGGCCTTGCGAACGCCGATTCCGCCGTGGCGGAGCGCGCGAGCGACGATGTCCGCCGCGCTCTCGACTGGGCGGCCGAGCTGGGCGCGGACGTCGTGCTCGTGCCGTTCTTCGCCCGGGGAGAGATCGTCGACGACGCCGATCTCGATCGCGCAGCGGCCGCGTTCCGGCCGCTCTGCACGCTCGCCGGCGAGCGCGGCGTCACGCTCTGCTACGAGGGGACGCTGCCGGCGGAACGTGTGCAGCACCTGGCCGAACACGTCGGCTCGTCCGCGTTCGGTTGCTACTTCGACCTCGCGAACGCCGTCCGGTTCGGCCTCGACAGCGCGACCGAGATCCGGACGCTCGGCCGGCTCATCCGCCGCGTGCATCTGAAGGATGCGGGCACACGGCCGGGCCGCTGCCGGCCGGGGCTCGGGCTCGTCGACTTCGTCGAGAGCGCCACGGCGCTGCGAGAGATCGGGTACGAAGGGTGGCTCGTGCTCGAGACGCCTCCGAGCGCGCCCGAGCTCGTCGGTCGCGATCTCAGCTTCGCGCGAACGGTCTTCCCCGAGCTCGGCGGGGACCCCGGCTGGCCGCAATTCGGGATGTTCACCTACGATTTCGGCCGCGGCGCGTGGGACACGCTTGCGGAGACCTGCAGGCTCTACGGCCTCTCGGCGGTTCAGCTCGGCTCCGAGCTCCTTGCCGAATGCCTCGAGCAGCCCGAGCTGATCGAGCCGTTCAGGAACCTGCTCGAGGAGAACGGGATCGCGATCGCGGCGCTCGCGGGCTATCGCAATCTCACCGCGCCCGATCCGGCTGCGCGGCGGCGGAATATCGATCACATCGCGCTGTGCCTCGAGCTGGCCCCCCGGTTCGGCACGTCCGTCGTCGCGACCGAGACAGGCACCCGCAACCCCGCGAGCGACTGGGCGCACTCGCCGGAGAATCGCGGCGAGGCCGCGTGGGAGCTCCTGTGCGACGCGGTCGAGGAGCTGCTCGTGGTCGCCGAGAGCAACGGCTCGATTCTCGCGATCGAAGCGCACGTGAAGAACGTACTCAGCTCCTCCCTGCAGCTCGAGACGCTCCTCGAGCGGTTCCCCTCGGAGCACCTGCAGGTCGTGCTCGACCCGTACAACTACGTCTCGCCCCACCTCCTGGGCGCGCAGGAGCGGTTGACGAGGCGGTTTGTCGCGCGCTACGAGCATCGTTTCGTGCTGGCGCACCTGAAGGACGTTGGCCGGGACGCGACGGAGACGATCGAGTTCGGCACGGGTGTCTTCCCGCAGACCCCGTACCTCGAGTTCCTGCGCGACCGGCGACCCGACCTGCCGCTTATCGTCGAGCACCTGCCGCTCGACCACGTCCCCTCGGTGCTGCAACGGGCCCGCGAGCTCGTCTCCTGACGCCATGAGTAGAGTCCCCTTTTCGAGCGAGGCGCCCGTGGCGATTGATCCCGACCAGCCGATCCCTCTCTACGTCCAGTTGAAGACCCTGCTGCTCGAGGAGATCCTCGGCGGCCACTACGGACAGGGCGAGCGCCTCCCGACCGAGCACGAGCTGTGCGCCCGCTACCGGATCAGCCGCACCCCCGTCAGCCGCGCGCTCACCGAGCTCGCCGACGAGGGCGTGATCCTGCGCCAGCGGCGTCTCGGCACCTTCGTCAACCCGCACTGGCTCCGGCGCCGGCCCGACCAGGCCGAGCTGCGGGTCGTCCTGACCGAAGGTCCCTGGGAGCAGGTGATCCGCGACACGTCGCCGGAGACGCCGGTCAACATCGTCACCGTCCCGCGCTCGTCGCTCCACCAGACGCTCACCCACGCCGTCGCCGAGGGTCAGGCGCCCGATTTGGCCGTCTTCGACTCGGTCTGGGCCCGCGAGTTCGCGGCAGCCGGTTTTTTGTACCCGCTCGAAGAGCTCGACGAGGATTGGGTGCGCAGCGAGCACGCGATCGACTTCCTCGAGCCGCTCGTCTCGGTCAACCAGTACGGCGGGCGGACGTTCGGTGTAGCGACATTCGCGTCGGCGGCGGGCCTCTGGTACCGGCGTCGCGAGCTCGAGGCGCTGGGGCTCGACCCGCCCATCACCTGGTCCGACCTGCGCACCGTCGCGCGGGCGCTCGCAGGCACGCGAGGCGGCCCGCAGCCGATCGTCCTGCCGGGAGGCTCCAAGGGCGGCGAGACGACGGCCTACTGCCTGATCGGCCTGCTCGCCTCGAACGGCGCGCACGTGCTCGGCCCGGACGGGATCGCGCTCGACTCGAGGGCGACGGCACAGACGCTGCGCTTCCTGCGCAGCCTGATCGACGACGGTGTCATGTCCGCCGAGGTCGTCAGCTACGAATGGGACCGCCCGGTCCGGCTCCTTGCCGATGGGCATGCGGTCATGAGCTTCGGCGGCAGCTACGAGGCCCGGCCGCTCGCCGAGGCGCTCGGCGTGCCGCTGGAGGAGCTCGGCGAGCACGTCGGCTTCATCCCGATCCCCGCCGGCCCGCAAGGGGCGCAGGCGAGCGTGATCGGCGCGATGATCTACGGCATCTTCCGCCAGGCGGCGAACCCGCAGCTCGCGATGCGGGTGCTGAAGAGCTCCGTTGCGGCAGGGCCGCTCGCGCGGGTCTCGCGGGCGACCGGCCGGATTCCGTCACGGCGCTCGGCGGTCGCGCTCGCGGCGCCCCATCTGCCGTTCGTCGCGGAGACAGCAGCAATGCTCGACCGCGCCGTCAACAGGCCGGCGACCCCGCTCTACCCGCGCGTGTCGGTGCAGCTCCAGGCGATGCTCGAGGCGGTCCTGACCGGGAGACTGAGCCCGGCGGCGGCCGCGCGGCGTACGGCCGAGATGATCGGCGCGATCACCGGGCAGCCGATCCTGCACGATGTCGGCGCGACGCTCGTCGGCCCCGCTCGATAGCGCTCGTCACCTGACGTAGGGTCGCAGCGCGTCGCGCGCGATCAGGAAGCCGCGCTTGACGAGTTCCTCCGAGCCCTCGAACATCCGGTCCTCGTGCTCGATCGAGATCGCGTGGTCGTATCCGGCCGCGTAGAGCGCCGCGAGGAAGCGATCCCAGCGCACCTCGCCGAGACCCGGCAGGCGCGGCACCTGCCAACCCATCCCGAGCGAGAGGACGCCGTGCCGCTGCAGGCCGCAGCGGTCGATCTCCAGGTCCTTGGCGTGGACGTGAAAGATCCGCTCGCCGTAGTCGCGGACGACCTGCACCTCGTCGATCATCAGCCAGACGAGGTGCGAAGGATCGAGGTTGAGGCCGAAGCTCTCGTCCGGCACCGCCGCGAAGAGCTCGTCCCAGACGGCCGGCGACGAGGCGAGGTTGCCGCCGCCGGGCCACTCGTCCCAGGAGAAGATCATCGGGCAGTTCTCGATCGCGATCCTGACGCCGCGCTCGGCCGCGTGGGCGACGATGGACGGCCAGATCTTGCGGAAGCGGTCGAGGTTCTCGGGCAAAGGGCGGTGCCGGTCGTTGCCGACGAACGTGCCGACGACCTCGACGCCGAGTCGCTG
>Ga0183260_10000838_pt1 | contig 26264 bp, 27 predicted proteins | sample AntDrymUQ4972206_2_FD_129768 | JGI IMG/M metagenome (GOLD analysis project Ga0183260, IMG submission 129768) | Polar desert sand microbial communities from Dry Valleys, Antarctica - metaG UQ497 (22.06) (version 2) (version 2) | ecosystem: Environmental > Terrestrial > Soil > Desert | place... | reverse complement strand
TGAGATGCTATTTTTCTAACATACAAACGATAATTTAAAGGAGCTTTTTCAAGACCTTTTGTCCTTATGCACTTTATGTACTGCCAGTTGGTAAGGGCTTTATATGCAGGTACTATTAATAAAAGGAGATAGGCAATTGATGTTGCATAAAGCAGTTGATGGATTAGGGGGAAAGAATTTATTTCTTCAATCGAGTCAAACAGTTGAGTTCTGCCCGTGGAATAATAATGGAAAAAAGTGTAAAAAAACCAAAGAAGACCGGCGAAAACACCGGCCACCCCTAATGTATAGGAGCGTTGACTTGAAAGATGGAAAAAATAGTGAATTGCAGCGAAACAAGCCCATAAGAGAGCCATCTGCCAAAAGCTATTGAGTGTAGCCCAACCTAAAGCTTGTAGAAAAGGAGAGAAGCTCCATTCCATTCCAGGTTATTTTTTCAGATTATTCAAAAAAGACTGTATTTCTTCAATTTCCGCAGCACTTGCTTTATGTTCACCTAAAGCTTGTATTACCAATTGCGTAGATGATCCGCCGAATAAAGAATCTATCATTTTTCCCAACATGTGTTTTTGCGTTTTTTCTTTGTTTACCGCAGGTTGATACACATGGGTACGCATTGATTCATCCCGCTTTACCAATCCCTTTTCATTCATGATCTGCATGAGTTTTAAGGTAGTAGTATAACCAACATCTTTGGTTTTGCCAAGCTCCACATGTACGTCACGTACAGTAGCAATGCCCCTTTGCCAAAGAATTTGCAGTATTTCCAATTCGCTTTCTGTTGGTTTAATATATTTCGCAGATGCCATTTATATTGATTTCATAACGAATATACGACTCAATTCGTAGTAATAATATTGTTTATACAAAAAACTTAAAATATTTCCTATTATGAATTTATCACCATCGCTAAAAGAAAAGTCCCCCTGATAAGTGGGGGAACTTTAATTCTCACAATAAGCAAAAAACTTATTTTAGATGCAAAGTGTTTGCAGCATTTTCTTTAGGGGGTATTGTTATAGACCTCTCCAACTTTACTTTCGCTGCTTCATTAGGTTGAATATTTTTATCCTTGAACATATTCGCAAGGGTAGGAGCCAGCACAAGGGAAACAATTGACATCAATTTGATCAATATATTCATAGATGGTCCTGAAGTATCTTTAAATGGGTCTCCCACTGTATCCCCTGTCACAGAAGCTTTATGTGGATCAGAACCTTTATAAAAAGTAGTACCATTTATATCTACGCCTTTTTCAAAACTTTTTTTCGCATTGTCCCAGGCACCACCGGCATTATTTTGAAACATTCCCATCAATACTCCGCAAACAGTAGCTCCTGCAAGAAAACCACCTAATGCTTCCGGCCCTAAAAGAAACCCAATAATTATTGGAGAGATAATGGCAATTGCACCCGGAAGCATCATTTTTCTGATAGATGCCTCTGTAGATATGGCAACGCATTTATCATATTCAGGTTTTCCTGTGCCTTCCATTATTCCCGGAATGGTACGAAACTGCCTGCGCACTTCTTCTACCATAGCCATTGCAGCTTCACCTACCGCTCGAATAGCTAATGAAGAAAATATAAACGGGATCATACCACCAACAAAAAGAGAGGCTAATACATCAGCTTTGTAGATATTAATTCCATCCATGGCAAATCCATTCTGATTGATAACTCCTACATAAGCAGCAAACAATGCCAGCGCTGTTAAAGCAGCTGATGCAATCGCAAAACCTTTTCCTGATGCTGCTGTAGTATTCCCTACGGCATCAAGGGTGTCCGTTTTCTCACGTACTTCCTTTGGCAATTCACTCATTTCAGCAATGCCCCCTGCATTATCTGCAATAGGTCCAAATGCATCAATGGCAAGCTGCATAGCAGTAGTGGCCATCATACCGGCTGCCGCAATGGCTACTCCATATAGTCCTGCTAATTCATACGACCCCCAAATACCTCCCGCCAATACAAGTATGGGCAAGAAAGTAGATTCCATTCCTACTGCCAAACCACCAATAACATTTGTAGCATGCCCCGTACCTGATTGGCGTACAATAGAATCAACAGGTCGTTTACCCATGGCTGTATAATATTCTGTAATAATGCTCATTAATGTACCTACAACAAGCCCTACAATTATAGCCCCATAAACATCCATCCTGGTAAATTCAAAACCTCTCAAATACAATGAACCTTCTGGCAATATAAATGCACATAAAAAATAAGATGCAATAGCTGTAAGTATAATAGAGCCCCAATTGCCCATATTCAGTGCATGTTGTACAACAGATGTTTTGATACCTGCACTATCCTTAATGCGTACGAAGAAAGTAGCTATTATAGAAAATAAAATGCCTACACCCGCTATGAGCATTGGAAGTAATATGGGAGAAAAACCATCAAAGCCATCGTTCAAAGCTGACTTATTACTATTGGTCACTTCATGGCCCAAAACGATTGTTGCTAAAACAGTTGCTACATAAGAACCAAAAAGATCAGCTCCCATACCAGCAACGTCACCTACGTTATCACCAACATTATCTGCAATAGTTGCCGGGTTTCGGGGATCATCTTCTGGTATTCCTGCTTCCACTTTACCAACCAGGTCAGCACCTACATCAGCAGCTTTTGTGTAAATACCACCACCAACACGGGCAAATAATGCTATGCTTTCTGCACCCAATGAAAAGCCTGTTAGAATTTCAATCGCACGTGTTACGGCATGATCATTTGCCAGCGCACCAGGTGCAAAATATTTGATCAATACAATAAATAATCCACCTAAACCTAAAACTGCTAATCCTGCAACACCCATACCCATTACCGCACCACCTGTAAATGATACATTCAATGCTTTTGATAATGAAGTCCGTGCAGCATGTGCCGTACGCACATTTGCTTTTGTAGCTGCACGCATTCCGATATACCCTGCAAGCGCACTAAAGAATGCACCTAACACAAAAGCTAAAGCAATAGACCAATGGGATGCATCGCTTCGGCTTCCCATATATCCCAATAATAATCCAACAATAATGACGAAATAGGTAAGGATCTTCCATTCAGCTTTTAAAAATGCCATAGCACCTTCTGAAATGTAATTACTTATTTCCTTCATTCTGTCTGTACCTGCATCCTGTTTGCTTACCCAATTATACTTTATTAAGGTGTACAATAAACCGATCACACCCATAATGGGGACTAAATACACGTAAGAATCCATGCGTAAATATTTGTTTAATTAAAATATGTTCAGAGTAAAAAATCCTGGTAAGAAACTCTGAATGTTTAAAAGTTTATAAAACCCTAAATTTTCGGGTGGCAAAGATAGGGGTAGAAGCCCATTAGAACTTACTGCGTTTAGATGCTATGAATTAAGCTTGATACAAGTACTTATTTGTTTAAGTATCCCTTAAGATCCTTGAATGGCTTGAAATGCTTTTGAAATTGTGTTAATCTGGTCTGAAGCTAATAATGATTCTTTTGCTATTTGTAGAATGGCGATATCTGCTGCAAGCCCATGAAGATAAACGCCGAGAATAGCTGCATCTTTAGCAGCATAATTTTGAGATAGTAGTGCACATACTATCCCGGTAAGCACATCACCACTTCCGCCTTTTGCCATTCCGGAATTTCCCGTGCTATTAAAATAAACTTCTCCATTGGGTAATACAATTGCAGAATGATGGCTTTTTAAAATGATGATGATATTGAACTCTTTTGCTTTCTTTCTGGCTTTTGATAATCGTTCAAAATCATTTGCGCATTTTCCAAATAACCGTTCAAATTCTTTAGGGTGAGGAGTGAGAATAGAGTAGGGGGGTAAAGATTTTAAGGATTCAGGATTTGTGCTTAAACAATTCAATGCATCGGCATCTAATACCAAAGGCTGTTTGCAATTGTTTATTAATTGGATGACAAGCTTCTGTGTAGGTTCTTCAGTACCGATTCCGGGACCGAGGCCAATTGCAGAAAAGTTTTCATATTGTGGCAATGCAGTTAAGAAATTAAAATTAGGATCGGTAAGACACATTGCTTCTGGCGCTCCGATTTGTAAAATATCGTATCCGCATGCGGGTATATATGCCGTAGTAAGCCCGGCACCGGTGCGTAGGCAAGCTTTTGTAGCCAGCAATGAAGCACCGATCTTTCCGAAACTACCACCCATGATCAGTGCATGTCCGAAATTACCTTTGTGTGCAAATTCATTTCTTGTTTTATAAATGCTGCTAATGATTTTTTTATCAACAAGGTAATAGTTCGATTGCGAATCCTTTAAAAATTGTGATGATAACTTTATATCTAAAATATGTACTTCACCAATATAAGCGGCGTTTTCCTGCATCAAAAATGCCATTTTAAAACTCTGAAAACTGAGCGTATGTGTTGCTCTTATAATTTCGTTCCCTATTGATGATTGATCTGGAAATAAACCACTCGGCACGTCTATCGCAATAACGGGACACAAAAAAGAATTTACATGCTTAATTAAATCTGCTGCTAATCCATCTAAAGGTTTGTTTAAACCTGTTCCAAATAAGGCATCAATAATAATATCTGTTGGTTGGTTTTTGGGAAAGTCGGCTATAGTGCGGATTCTGTGAATATGAGTTTGATTATCCGGTAGCTTTTGAAGATTTTCAGAAAAATCAGCAGACGCAGTTTGTCCCATTTCCAAAATATAAATGCGGACGTTGATGTTTTTTGATAAAAGGAGCCGGCCAATAGTAAGTCCATCTCCACCATTATTTCCCTTTCCGCAAAAAATCAGAAAGGTATAATGCTCGTAATTATTGTTGATTAACCAATTTGCACACTCCTCTGCAGCCCGCTCCATCAGATCGAATGATGATACTGACTCTTGTTGTATTGTAAATGCATCCCATGAACGCATTTGTTGTGCAGTCAAAATTTTCACATGATAAAATTATTCAACTACTGCTACAACACCTTTTCCATCATAATCTCCAAAAAGGTTATACATATTGCGTGCAACAGAGTAAACATTCTTGTTGAATTTATTGGAAAGAATAATGATCGTAACTTTTTCATCAGGGAGCCTTGCAAATGCAGAATTAAATCCATGCCAGCGCCCATGGTGATAAATCACTTTTTTATTATTAGGCATCATCAGCAGCCGCCAGCCCAATCCGTAATTATGCATGGAGGGTCTTTCATTACTATAGGGTGTAAAAGCCGAATCAACAAGCTTTTCATTCAAGACTACTCCATTGTACCATGCCTGGTCCCATTTCAATAAATCCTGTACGGTAGAATAAATGTTTTTATCGCCATAAGGCCCATCGCTAAAGTCGAGTTGCCAATCTTTTCCATAACCATCAAATGAGGGTGTGGTGCGTGCAGAATCGTTTATAGTATGAACATAAGTATGTTTCATACCTAAGGGTTCGAAGAAAGTTTTGCGCATGTACTCAGGGAAACTAGTGCCGCTGATTTTTTCAACCAACAAGGCAAGTATTACATAATTTGTATTGCAATAATTAAAATTTGCATTTGGTTTATATGCCCGGGGTGGCTGCCACTCTATAAGTGTATTTAATATATCTGTATTAGTAGCCTTTTTTTTACGATCCCATCCACCCGATTCCATATAATATAAATAGTTCGGTAGGCCACTTCTATGATTGAGCAAAGATTTAACAGTGACCTCAATGTATGGAAAAGAAGGATAAAATTGTTGAAGAGGAGCATTCAAATCAAGTTTCCCTTCCTGTACTAATCTTAGAATGGCGGCAGCAGTGAGTGTTTTAGTAGTAGAAGCGATCTGCAAAGGATTCTCTGCTGTTAGTGTATCTTTTGTAAGAATATTTTTATAACCGATATATTCTTCGTACACGGTTACGCCATCTTTTGCTACCAGAATGGCTCCGTTGAATTTTCCCCGCAATAAGGTTGAATCAAGGTAATGGGAAACCAGGTCGTGGTATTTTGTTATTTCATTTGGATCAAGCTTCGCAGGCACGGCATTCGCTGACTTTTTTCTTAAATCTGTTTCTTCAGATTTACCTTGTTGGCAACCAGATAATAGAATGGAAAAAATACAAAAAAGGAATGTGTTTTTCAAAGTTATGGATATTAGAAACATGCGCAGCGTAAAATTATTGGAAAATAGGTTTACAAAAACAACTCCATATTGTAAGGAGGGTTGCATATTTGCATTATGGAGGCCAAAACGAGCTACCCGAAAGAAAAAATTAAGATTTTATTGTTAGAAAACATCAGTGATGCAGCGCTCAATAAATTTAAAAGTGCAGGATATACTTCAATTCAAAAATATAATAAAGCACTTAGTGAAAGCGAATTGATAGAGGCAATAAAAAGCTGTCATATCCTCGGCATTCGTTCCAAATCATCAATTTCCAAAAAGGTACTTGAAGCAACTGATAAACTACAGGCAATTGGTTGTTTTTGTATAGGTGTGAACCAGGTAGATATAAATTTTGCGACAGAGCGGGGTGTGGCTGTATTCAATGCACCCTATAGTAACACCCGGTCGGTAGCTGAACTGGTAATAGGTGCGGCAATTATGCTTATCAGAAAAATACCCGATAAAAATGCATATGCACACAAGGGAATTTGGCAAAAAGAAGCGAGTGGCAGTTATGAAATTCGGGGAAAAACTTTAGGTATCATTGGTTATGGTAATATTGGTTCCCAGGTAAGCGTATTGGCAGAAGCATTGGGCATGAAAGTACTGTTCTACGACATAGAGACCAAAATGCCCCTTGGTAATGCGACAGATGCAAGTAGCTTGAAAGACTTGTTACAAAAATCTGATATTGTTACCCTACATGTGCCTGAAACTTCGGATACAACTCATTTAATAAATAAATCGAACCTTGCTCATTTTAAGAAGGGATCTTTATTGATTAATTATGCAAGGGGAGAAGTGATTGACTTGAATGCATTGAAAAAAGCTATACAATCAGGCCATATCGGTGGTGCAGCAGTAGATGTATTCCCGGTTGAACCGGAAAAAAACGGTGATGCTTTTAGCTCACCTTTACAAAATTTACCTAATGTAATATTAACACCTCACATAGGTGGCAGTACAGAAGAAGCGCAACAAAATATAGGCGATGATGTAAGTACTAAACTTCTAAATTATTTGGAAAAAGGGATCACATTGGGCTCGCATACTGTGCCGGCATTAGCATTACCACCACAGGAAGGGGCACACCGCATATTACATATACATAAAAATGTACCCGGTGTATTATCAGAAATTAATGGACAACTATCCAGGAATAAAATAAATATTGTCGGACAATATTTGAAAACAAATCATGCCATCGGCTATGTAGTTGTAGATGTGGACAAGAAACTTTCTAAACAGGCAAGCGAGCTGTTGAAGAAAGTTCCGCATAGTTTAAAAGTCCGGTTGTTATATTAACCACTGCTAAATTTTTTATATGAAAGTTGTAATTGTTGGAGGTGGTTTTGGCGGGTTAAGACTTGCGAGAAAGCTCAATAACAAACCCGGCTTTGAAATTTTTCTTGTTGATCAGTTTAACTATCATCAGTTCCAGCCTCTGTATTACCAGGTAGCGACTGCTGCACTGGATGCCAGCAACATTTCATTTCCATTTCGTAAAGCATTTCACAACAGTAAGAATGTGCTTATCCGTATGGCAACGTTGAAAGAAATACAGCCGGAACAAAATATAATCATTACAGACACTGAAGAAATTCATTACGATTACCTGGTACTGGCTATGGGCGCCGACACCAATTTTTTCGAAAATGAACAAATTGCATCGAATGCATTTCCCATGAAAACTACTGTGGAAGCAGTACGGCTGCGACACCGGTTGATACAAAATTTTGAAGATGCATTGGTTGCACCTGATAAGCAAACACTACAGCGTTTGATGAATATAGTGATCGTAGGCGGTGGAGCTACAGGAGTAGAGCTGGCAGGGGCTTTGGCAGAAATGAAAAAATACGTACTGCCTAAAGATTATCCTGAGCTTGATTTTAAAATGATGAATATTTTTTTATTGGAAGGTGGTGATCGGATACTATCAGGTATGAGTCTTCAATCATCAGGAGATGCTTTGAATTATGTTCAAAAGCTGGGTGTGCATGTAAGACTTAATACCATTGTTCAAAATTATGATGGTCATTATGTACAGTTGGCGGGTGACGAAAGCCTTGGATCAGACCTGGTGATATGGGCAGCAGGGATAAAAGGAAATGTTCCGGAAGGCATAGATAAATCTTTGGTGGTAAAGGGTAACAGAATAAAAACAAATCGGCAAAACAGGATGGAAGGATCTCAAAATATTTATGCGATCGGTGATCTTGCTTATATGGAAACGCCGGCTTATGAAAAAGGTCATCCCCAGGTGGCATCTGTTGCCATTCAACAAGCGGTTATTTTGGGTGAAAATCTAATCAGGATCGAAAGAAAGTCAAATGAATTTTTCGATTTTGAATATCATGATAAAGGTTCTATGGCTACTGTGGGACGCAATCTTGCTGTAGTGGATGTGCCCAAACCCAAAATGCATTTTAAAGGGTTACTGGCCTGGCTGATCTGGATGGGTTTGCATTTGTTTTTAATTCTTGGTGTTAAAAACCGGGTGTTTGTTTTTTTAAATTGGGTTTATAGTTATGTTACTTACGATCAGAGCCTGAGGCTGATCTTTAAAGAGTTTTATAAGCCAAAGACAGAGGCACCAGCTCTAAAAGAATAATTTTCCTTATACTTAATCAAAATATAAATTGTCAACCTCGCTTTGTAGGGTGGGAGTGTGGGTTCCGATCGTTATCGGAATTTTATACAGGCTGTGATTTTCTTGCAGATAAATTACAAGCCCGACCAGAACCGCAGTGAGGGGAGGCCCAAGGTTTCAAATTGATGGCAAGCCTAAAAATAGTATGATAATAACAGTGGCGAGACTTATTACCTCATACATTTATAAACTATTACACCGCTATTTCGCAATCAAGGGAGTCTCCACTTTTGTTTTGTTTAATACAGAAGTTATACTGGTAATAACCCCGGCAATATCTGAAAGATCTGCAGGTACAATCATCGTATTATTTACTTTTGCAAGTTTTCCAAATTCAGTCAAATATTGTTCTGCAATACGTAGGTTTACTGCATTCATACCGCCTTCTTCATTGATAGAACGGGCAATTTCTGTTATACCTTTTGCAGTTGCCCCGGCTACCAATTCTATTTCAGTAGCCCTACCGGAAGCTTCATTTATACGTCTTTCCTTTTCACCTTCTGACTTGGCAATTGCTTCCTGCTTGTCACCTTCTGCCCTGTTTATTTTCGCTTGTTTATCACCTTCCGATTCTGCTATCAAAGCTCTTTTTTCCCTTTCAGCACGCATTTGTTTTTCCATTGCATCTTTAATGCTTTGTGGTGGCGATATATTTTTTACTTCATAACGCGAAACTTTTATTCCCCAGGGTCCGCTTGCTTTATCAACCGCTTCCACTATACTGGCATTTACTGTCTCTCTTTCCTCAAAGGTTTTATCCAGCTCCATTTTTCCTATTATGCTACGCATAGTGGTTTGTGAAATCTGAACTACAGCAAATTTGTAATTGTCAATCCCGTAAGAAGCTTTTTGCGGATCAATAACCTGCAGGTATAAAATTCCATCCACTTCCACAGCAATATTGTCTTTTGTAATACATATTTGGGATGCTACATCAATAGCCTGTTCTTTTTGATTTTGCCTGTAAGCAATTTTATCAATGAAAGGAATCAGTATATGAAATCCTGCTTCAAGCGTACGGCTGTATTTTCCCAATCGCTCCACTATATAAGCGGAACGCTGTGGCACCACTTTAAAAGTGGAAAGAAAAGCAACCAATAAAAAAATAATCAGTATTATAAGTATAATAGTACCCGGTGTCATATCAGTATTTGTTTGATTTTACAATTAAAATAATGCTTTCATTTCCAACAATAGTTACACGCTCACCTGTTTCAATTATATCTTCAGAACGTGCGTTCCAGCTCGTTCCCTTGAAATCTACTTTTCCATCCCTGCCGGGACTAATAGGGGTTTCGGCAATTCCGGTCTTACCTAAAAATTCATCTTCCAGTTCAGAGGAATGTTTTTTGGCGAACATGATATTCTTTACCCACCTTCTGAATAATAAAATGGTAACTGCAGAACTACCTAAAAAAGTGAAAAGTTGTGTATTGATGGAAACATCCATTACTAAAGTGAGTATAGCAACTATCCAGGCGCCAATACCAAAAAAGAATAAGATAAATCCCGGAACGGCAAATTCTAAAATGAAAAAAATAAACCCAATAATGAACCAGATAACCGGTGGATTACTAAAGATCTGCATGTAGTTATGGTTGAAAATCGTTTTGAACCTGAAAGATACCTAAGAGCAGGTGATTTCCGGTTTTTTAATATGATTTTAAAGAAGCTTTATCCACTAAAGACTGGAGACACCAGTTTAGGGGATTAATTTCTCTACCGGATGAAATTTTAGTTGCCTATAATTTATATTATGTTAAACAGGCGCTCGTGCATGTTTGTATTTTTTTGCCACCCCACCCTTGAACTGGTTTGGAAGATCGTTTACTGGTAATTGAGATGCATGATGAAATTTCCATATACATAGGCAAACTCCATATAGTTAAGGTATTATTGTCTTGGGGCTTTAGATATTTATATAAAAAAATGGTTTGTATATTGCAACACCATTTTATGCAACAAGGAAATTTAAAAGGTGAAAAAGATTTTAACGGGCAAACCGTTAAATTAGATGTTCCTATAGTCCTTTTTGAGGAAGACAATATTCACTACGCATACATCCCATCATTTGATTTATTGGGCTACGGTACAACCCCTGAAGAGGCGAGAGAAAGCATGACTATTGTTTTAGATGAGTTTTTGCGATATTCTCTTAATAAAAACACCTTCTTTATTGAACTTAAAAGATTGGGTTGGATTATCAAGAGCAAAAGAAAACCGATGAAGGCTCCTCAAATGTCGGAAATGATAAACACAAACGAGCAATTGAGGGACATTATTAACCATAAGAAATACAGTACTTCAAACCACTCTGTTAATATGCCAGCCTTCGCATAATGTCTAATCATTTAAGAAACGTTTCCCTAAAAGATTGTAGAAAGTTTTTAACTAAAGTAGGGTGCAAAAATAATAGGACAAATGGTGGCCATGAACATTGGTCAAGAATTGACTTACTTAGACCTATCACAATACAAACACATATAGACCCAGTCCCAGAAAGAATAATGCGACAAATTTTATCGGCATTAGATCTTGACAAGGATGATTTTTGGGAAATACTGCAAAGTAAGCCTTAAACTTTTCAGGTTTATTATTCAGCCTTTCAAGCATGAGCTCCGCTGATGAAGAAAAAATACAAACAGCTGCCCCCGCTACAGTCCACGCACAGGTGGGGTTTTGCTGATAAAAAACATAGCGGTATTTAAATCCTAATAAAAAAAGCCGGCAAAAAGCCGGCTGTAAAATTTATGGACCAATAAATTTATTTAATCGTCTTGAGTTTATCCTCATAAACCTTTGCTTTAGCTGGCTGCTTTTTCAACTTATAATATTCGATTAACTGGAGAGTAACTTTCTTATAGTTTTCTTTTTCGTTGGCTTTTAAAGTCTCCATTTTAGAATAGGTATCATAAGTAGCCTGAGAGAATACTGATAGCTCATCAAACTTAGTATCTATGTTTTTATTTATTGCCTGCTTCTTTTTTACATCATCAGGTTTTGTGCTTTTAATTGCATTATAATCCTGTTGCAGATCATAAACCTGGTTGTAAAGATGCTGGGCCATTATATAATTAGCAGGAGCTGTAGAATTTAATTTAATTGCATTGCTTAAAGCGGCATGTAATTCCAATTGCCTTGCTTCATAGTCCGTAGGCTTATTGGTATTATATGTATAGTTGAAAAGTTCAATGCCATAATCAATCGCTAAATCATAATTCGTTGGATCTGCTTTTACCATTTCCTGGAACTTTGCCAACCTCTTTCCTTTGTCATCTCCCGCATCTTCTATTTGTATTTGATTCCAGTATTGATTATTAGGATACAATTCTCTGCCAATAGCTATATACTTTGCCTTAGCCTCAGCATTTTTTTTCCTATGATAATAATCAACGAGGATCGGATAAATCTCCTTAAAATCATCACCTTTTACTTTCGCATCAGCTAATTGCTGGAAATAACCCACGGCAGCATCTTCTTGTTTAGCTAAAATCGCCGCCGATCCTGTTAAGTTTAATAACTGCGTGTCAATCGCGGCAAATTTAAAACCGTTTATTTCATATTTTTTTCCATAAACAAAGTCTTTAACAATGTGTGCATTTTTAAAATCAGAATATGCTTTTTCATATTCTTTATTATTAAAATATTTTATGCCCCGGTTGTAATACCCTTCATACAAACCAAATAAACTTGCATTTTGTGACAAAGTACCCATCACATTTTTGGGATCAACCTCAAGGTATTTTTTGTATGCGTTAAAGGCTTCCATACGGTAGTCCATATCTATTCGTGAGCTGTCTTTTCCAAGTTCACTATATACAAGCGATTTGTAATACCACGCATTGGCTGACTTTTGATTTTTGGGATCTGCCAACACTTTATCTATTTTTTCCTTGGCCTCACCATATTTGCCTTTATTTATTTTCTCCTGAACTTCATCTAAATTTTGGGCAATCATGGCTGTACCAGATGCTAAAAAAAATAAGAATAAGATTAGTTTACGCATTATTGTTTTTTTATATAAAGTATTATGGTTGAATATTGTTCTCTTCGTCAGATGCAGGTTCAATTAAATTAGTTGTCTCCCCTTCTTCAATCACATCAGCAATTATTCCGGTTTCATCCTGTACATCTATTCGTGTGATTGCTGCAATTTCATCGCCTTCATCTATTCGTATCAGTTTTACTCCCTGTGTAGCTCTTCCCAGCTCACTTATATTAGCCACCTTCATACGTATAGTGATACCACTTTTACATGTTATGATCAAATCTTCTGACTCTTTTACATCCATTAACCCAACGAGCTTCCCGGTTTTTTCTGTAACATTAATTGTTTTGACCCCCTTGCCCCCGCGATTGGTGATCCGGTATTCTTCAACCGATGTACGTTTGCCATAACCTTTCTCACTTACTACCAATACTGTTCTTTCAGGCGTAGTTGGATTTACACAAATCATACCAACCACAACATCTTTCTCATCATCTACCTCTATGCCCCCCACTCCTATGGCGCCACGTCCTGTTGGGCGTACTTTAGCCTCCGGAAAGCGAATTGCTCTTCCTCCCCCTACAGCCATCATCAATTCGCAATTACCATCTGTAAGTCTTGCTTCTAATAGTTGATCGCCTTCATTTATATTGATTGCATTCACACCGGTTTGCCGGGGACGGCTAAAGTCTGCAAGTACTGTTTTTTTAATAACACCTTTTTTTGTACAAAGAACTATGTAATGAGAATTTACAAAATCAACATCCTGTAAATCTTTAATATCTATGACAGCCCTGATCTTATCGTCCGGACTTATCTGTAAAAGATTTTGAATGGCCCTGCCCTTACTGTTTTTTTCTCCTTCCGGAATCTGGTAAACATTCATCCAATAGCATCTACCCTTTTCGGTGAAAAATAAAATAGTATGGTGTGTGGAGGCAACAAATAAATGTTCAATAAAATCTTCTTCGCGGGTTCGGCCTCCCATTGCTCCTCTTCCACCCCTCCGTTGCGCCCTGAACTCAGTAGCAGAAGTTCTTTTAATATAACCTAAATGTGAAATTGTAATGACAACATCCTCTTCTTTTATAAGGTCTTTGATACTTACTTCATTATCGAGGTATGTGATCTCGGTCTTTCTTGCATCACCAAACCTTTCTTTTACTTCGAGCAGTTCACCTTTTATTACATCATAGCGCATGCCTTCATTTGCCAATAATTCTTTGAGGTAAGAGATCAATTTCATCAATTCATCATATTCCATCCTGATCTTATCTCGCTCCATTCCGGTAAGCCTCTGAAGACGTAATTCAAGGATAGCTTTCGCCTGTATTTCATCCAGTCCCCAACCTGCATTTACCAAAGAGTCCCGTGCAATATCGGGAGTGGCCGATGCTCTTATAAGCCGGATTACTTCATCCAGATGATCAAGCGCTATTAAATATCCCTGGAGAATATGTGCTTTCTTTTCAGCTTCCCTTAATTCAAATTGCGTACGACGAACAACTACCTCATGGCGAAATTCAATAAATTCTGCAATGAGTTCTCTGAGGTTCAGTATCCGTGGACGTCCCTTTACAAGTGCTACATTGTTGATGCCGTAGCTGGTTTGAAGTTCTGTAAATTTGAAAAGCTGGTTGATAATCAGATTAGCTACTCCATCTTTTTTAAGATCAATTACAATGCGGGTACCTTCTTTTTGGTTCGATTCATTATTTACATTGGAAATGCCTTCAATTATTTTTCCATTTACTAATTGACCAATCCGGTCACATAGTGTATCGCGGTTAACCTGGTATGGCACTTCCGTGATGATGATCTGCTCTCTTCCGCTTGCCTTTGCATCGAGGTGTAATTTGCCCCGCAACACTACCCTCCCCCTGCCAAAATGAAATCCGGCTTTGATGCCTTCCATACCGTATATAGTTCCTCCGGTCGGAAAATCAGGTGCCTTTACATATTGCATTAATTCATCAACTGTAATCTCCCGGTTATTGATATAGGCTATACAACCATCTACTACTTCGCTTAGGTTGTGCGGCATCATATTGGTCGCCATACCTACAGCAATACCGCTGGAGCCATTCAGCAACAGGTTTGGAATACGTGAGGGTAATACAGTGGGTTCTTTTAAGGAATCATCAAAATTCAGTTGAAAGTCAACAGTGTCTTTTTCAATATCCTGGAGCATTGCCTCCGCCATGCGATGTAGCCTTGCCTCGGTGTAACGCATAGCTGCAGGTCCGTCCCCATCCTGGCTTCCATAGTTACCTTGCCCATCTATCATCATATACCGCATGCTCCACTCCTGCGCCATGCGCACCATGGCATCATATACGGAAGTATCGCCATGTGGATGGTATTTTCCTAACACCTCTCCTACTATTCTTGCCGATTTTTTGTAGGGTCTGTTATAGCCCATGCCCAGATCGTTCATGGCAAACAATATCCTGCGATGTACAGGTTTAAGACCATCTCTGACATCAGGTAATGCACGGCCTACGATCACCGACATAGAGTAGTCTATGTAGGCGGTTTTCATTTGTTCTTCGATATTTACGGGAATGATTCTGTTCTGATCATTAGTCGCTTCAGGTAAATTATTTTCTTCCATTAAGTATTGTAACTGGTAAGGGGAATTAAGGTTTGCAAATTTACTTTTTATTCCCCTAAAATGAATAGAAAATTCAATGTATTTATCAGCTATTTAATGCCCACTTATTATTGCAACATTCCATGGATTTTATTGACATTAATCCTTAAAATTTTCATTTGTGGTTTCAATAACATAAACGGTATCGTAATCAGTTTTTTTAATTTAATGGTTTGAAAATTTTACTTTCACTTTTAGTTTCCTATTATGAAAAGAATCCTTTTGTTTGGTGCCGGCAAATCTGCGACTTCATTGATCCAATACCTTTTGAAAAATGCTGAAGCAGAAAATTGGACAGTGACAGTTGTAGATGCGGATATTTCCTTGGTACAAAGCAAATTAGGTGTTTCTTTACACGGCAATGCTGTCTCATTCGATGTGATGAATGAAGAGATTAGAAAAAAGCATATTAAAAATTGCGATATAGTTATCTCATTACTCCCCCCCACTTTGCATTTGGTGGTTGCTAAAGACTGCATTGAATTCAAAAAAAACCTCCTGACAGCATCTTATGTAGATGCAGAAATGAAACGGCTGGAAAATTTGATAATGGAAAATGATTTATTGTTTTTATGCGAAATGGGATTGGATCCCGGCATAGACCACATGAGCGCAAAAAAAATTATTGATGAAATACATACCGATGGTGGAAACATCACTTCATTTTTGTCGCATTGCGGTGGTTTGGTGGCACCAGAAAGTGACGATAACCCCTGGCGTTATAAAATAAGCTGGAATCCGCGGAATGTTGTTCTGGCTGGTAAAGCGGGTGCCGTGTTTCAGGAAAATGGTAGTAAAAAACATATAGCTTATACCGAATTATTCAAAGAAAAACGGTTTGTGATAGTACCACATTCCGATTCACTCTGCTGGTATCCCAACCGCGATTCTACCGGCTATATGTCCATATACGATTTGCACGATTGCCCAACATTTATCCGCACCACATTAAGGCATCCTGATTTCGTTTATGGTTGGCAAAATCTAATTGACTTAAAACTCACAGATGAAAATCCTATTTATGAAACCAATGGTCTTTCTTTGAAAGATTTTTTTAAACAACACATGGAACTTCATGGCTTTGAAGAATGGCTGCAACAAAGAATGCAGGAGCAATTAAGTGCAAGTAAAAAAATTCTTAAAAACCTGATGAACATTGTGGATATGGAAACTGCACAGGGTGAAAAGGACCAATCGCATATCGAGGAGTTCATGGTAGTAAATGATAAGGGTAATTTACAGGAAGTAGATGTAGAAAATCTCAAGATCAACGTTGCCGCAATGATTGCTGATAAGATCCATGAAACCAAACTCACATTGAAACAACTATTCTACCTGGGTATGGACGATGACACTACGCTTATAAACAAAGGCAAGTGTAGCGCTGCCGAAGTGTTGCAATTCATATTAGAAACGAAACTGCCACTCTCCCCTACTGATAAAGATATGGTAGTGATGGTACATGAAATTGAATACACAAAGAATGATGTAAACTATTTAAAACGTAGTTCACTGGTATTAACCGGAATGGATGCACAACATACCGCCATGGCAAAAACTGTAGGGTTGCCTTTGGGTATTGCAGCTAAACTTGTATTGAATGGAACTATACAATCAAAAGGCCTTTGTATACCTGTGATTGCAAATATTTATGAACCTGTATTAGATGCCTTAACATCAGAAGGCATTGTTTTTATTGAAGAAGATATTTTGCTGTCATGAAATATCATACAACAATTGAAGAGGCTAAAAATAAATTATTGAGTGAATCAGAGAATGACTTCACTGTTTTGATCCGGCACGGGAGTATGCAGGTTGAATATTTTGCGCCGAATTTAATTGACACTCAAAAGCCCCATCTGCAGGATGAACTGTATGTAATTGCTTCAGGGGAGAGTACTTTCATTCGTGATGGTGAAATTATAAATTGTTCAAAAGGAGAAGTATTATTTGTGCCGGCAGGCATGGAACACAGGTTTGAAAATTTCTCACCTGATTTTTCAACCTGGGTTATATTTTATGGGATAGCTGGTGGTGAAGCCAGTGAATAATTTTTCTGTTGCACTTTAGTTTTATAACTTACTAATTGTACCCAGTAAATAATCCAGCATATGAAACCCGCAAATGCAAAAAGAACACCTATTATAGGAATAACGGAGCAGCAAATCAAAACACAATATGTTACACCTATAGAATGAGTAGGCCTGGGTGAAGAAACATCTAATGGTAGATCTGAATTTTGGTCAAAGGAAAATACAGGCGTATTTAATTCTCTTCTGATTGAATCGGCTATTCTGTTTACAACAATGAACTGCCAGATCAATCCAAATACAAGAATCAATTGAAGCCAGACTTCACCAGGCTTCATCGCCCGGGTTATGAGTTGAATGCTCTTCAATGTATTCTGCTGTGTGATAAAAAAGAATATAGCAGGAATTATGAATAGTAGTATAAATAGAAACTGAAAGCCAATCACATAATGAAATTAAAACAGAAAAGTAGTCGTTATTTTAATTCATGTAAAAGATCTTTGAATTGTTTCATGCCTTCTGCTGCTCCTTTTTCAATTGCGGTCAGATTATACAATGAAGATGTATATGGAACTTTTTTGTCTATGATAAATTTTGGAACAGACCATGGTGCATAATTGATCAAACCTGCTGCAGGATATACAGCTAAAGATGTTCCCACAACAATAAAAATATCTGCTTTTTTAACTATTTGAGCTGCCTTTTCGATCATAGGCACCGGTTCTTCAAACCATACAATATGGGGACGGAGCTGACCTCCATCTTCTGCCATTTCACCTATATTAATATCGCCTTCTATTGGATAAATTAAGTATTCATTTTTTTCACTGCGCATTTTGAATATTTCACCATGCAGGTGCAGCACATTTGTGGATCCTGCTCTCTCGTGCAGGTCATCAATGTTTTGTGTTACGATATGCACATCATAATCGCTTTCCAGCTTTGCTAATTCCAAATGAGCATCATTGGGCGATACAGCTTTTACATCTCTGCGACGCATATTATAAAAATCAAGTACCAATGTGGGATTTCTCTTCCACGCTGTAGCAGTTGCCACTTCATTAAGGTCATACCCTTCCCACAAACCATCACTATCACGGAAAGTTTTTAATCCGCTCTCTGCACTTATGCCTGCTCCGGTAAGTACCACTAATTTTTTTTTGCTCATCTGACCAAATTGATACTATTTATTTTACTCTGACTGGACGGAATCTTTTCAATAAAATTACAATGAAAGCAATCAGCAATAAAAATGGCCAAATGGAAATTATACCAACTATCAGTTCGCCGAGCCAATACCAGCCATTGGAAAAAGCGCTTTGAATTTTTCAAAAAAGCTATCTCTATTATTGCTGCCACTTGCATCCAGAATTTGATAAACCGTAAAATGAATAGTACTCATAGTGGCAGAATGACCCAGGTAATTTATGCGCCCCGCCACCATTTCTATTTCTTCCTGTATTGCATTGATCTCCTGCTGCACTTCAATAATATCTGACATATTTTTTGCTCCTTTCAAAAGCTCCAAATACCGGAAGCGGACTTGCTTCTTTGCTTCTAATCGGGATCTGCTGTCAACATACTCTGCTGAAACATCTTCTGAAGTAATCTGCTTTTCATTTATTTTATGGCATCCTTCAAAAGAATACTCACGGTTTCTTCAAATTTTTCTACAGGTACTTTTATCGTATAGGAAGTTTCTATTTTGTAGTCTGTACTGTTTTGATTTTCCTGGCTTATGTAGCCACCGATGTTTTTTACTTTTTCCACAGTTGATTTTGAAAATGCATGAAAATCTTTTACTTCGGCATTTAGCGTAGCGGTCTTTACAATTTTCTTATCCCAATCCTTTTTTAAATCAAATTGATTTCTAACAGGAGTTTGTTCCGGACTTTCATCCTTGAGTGCTTGAGGTGGTTGTTGATAAATCCCGGTATCTGAGGTTACCTGATTTTTTTCTAACACAATATCATTTGTGGCTATATCATTCACGTTTTCTTTGGTATTACAACCGTGTGATAATATCGTAAACAATGCAATGAGTTGAAATAGAATTTTCATGGTAATATTTTTTTAATTATTAAATGAACTAACGATTCAAATTGCATATTAGGTGCCCCTCGCAATAGTATTTCTTAAAATGATTCATCAATGTGCATCAATGCAATAAGCTATGTGCTTCTTCCTAAACGTGTTTGATAATGGCAATGCAAAAGCCAGATGGAGGCTCCAACTACTTAAATGGGTGCGTAGATAAAAAAACTTTTTGCTTGTAATTATGAATACCTAAAAATTAGTTTGGTAACCTAATTCCTTAGTCAATTATTTTTCACCTGCCTTTTTCAAAATCATTTTCCATTCTTTTTCTTTTACGGGCTGTACAGAAAGCCTGCTTAACCGCAACAAAGCCATATCGGATAAGCTTTCATCTTCTTTTATTTCTTTCAGAGTAACAGGTCTTTTCAAGGTCTTCTTTGGCTTAAAGTCAACCGCTACCCATCCTTTATCCGGCAAGGTCGGATCGGGGTATGATTCTTTCAAAACCTCTGCTATGCCTACTATTTCTAAACCTTCATTGCTGTGATAAAAAAATACCTGGTCCCCTTTTTTCATCGCCTGTAGATGATTGCGTGCAGCATAATTACGTACACCATCCCAGGAAGTTTTTCCATCTTTTTGAAATTGTTGCCAGCTATAATTTGAAGGTTCGGATTTGATTAACCAGTAAGCCATTGTTTAAAATTTGATGATTAAAATTCGATTTAAGTCCAACATGAAAATAAATTTCTTTGATTGAGGAATCTAATATTTTCTTAGCTGCGTAACATATGCCGATGTAGCGATTCAGGCTGCAATCTTTAAACAAAATATAAAAACATGAAAAAGCTAACATTAGCAGTTTTAATGCTTACAGGAATCTCTATGTCAGTTGTGGCACAAAGCACAATGAAAAAAGAAAAAGCAGTAATGGTAGGTGGTGCTGCTATGTATCCAAGTAAGAACATAGTAGAAAATGCTGTAAATTCAAAAGATCATACAACTTTAGTAGCTGCAGTACAAGCTGCCGGACTTGTAGAAACATTACAAGGTGCAGGACCATTTACTGTATTCGCTCCTACAAATGCAGCGTTTAATTTATTGCCTGCAGGTACAGTAGAAACTTTGGTTAAGCCGGAAAACAAAGGGATATTATCAGGCATTCTTACTTATCATGTAGTAGCTGGTCGTTTAGATGGAAAGGTATTGACTAAATGGATAAAAAAAGGTAAAGGAACAACTGAACTAAAAACGGTTGCAGGTGGTAAATTATGGTTGATGGCAAAAGGCAAGCAACTTTGGTTGAAAGATGAAAAGGGAGGTATGGCAAAGGTTACAATTTCCAATGTGTATCAAAGCAATGGTGTGATCCATGTAATTGATCATGTATTGATGCCAAAATAAAATTTCTCATTTTCAGTTAAAAAAGCATCCGTTTTTTTGTACTTCAGTTTGTGAATTTTTCAAGGATGGAATACAATGAAAAAACGGATGCTTTATTTATATCAACAGAGCATTAATTTACAAGTACATCTGCAATGTGCATCGTCTTTAATGCATAACCTTTATTATCAATATAACCCTGGAGATGCATGAGGCAGGAAAGGTCGGTTGAGATAATATAATCTGCATCTGTATCTAGAGCATGTTCTATTTTTTGTTCTGCCATAGCAATAGATATGGGTTCAAACTTTACAGCAAAAGTGCCACCGAACCCACAACAGGTTTCAACGTCTTCCATTTCAAATATCTCAAGTCCCTTCACATGCCTGAGTAAATCCCTTGGCTCTTGCTTGATTTTACACTCTCTTAAAGCAGCACAGGAATCATGATAAGTTGCTTTGCCATTCAGCGTTGCTCCCACATCAGTCACCTTTAATTGATTTACGAGGAAATCTGAAAATTCAAAAATATTTTTACTGATCGTTATAGCCTCAAATCGTAATGGAGAATTTTCTAAAAGTTTGTCAAAATAATTTTTTACAAAACCACAGCAACTGGCGCTGGGCGTAACGATTGGTGAATTGGCGTTGAAATCTTTTAAAAATTTCGAGCATACTTCTCTTGATTCTTTCAAAAAACCTGCATTGAATGCAGGTTGACCACAACAGGTTTGAGATGGATTATACGCCACTTTACAGCCCACTTTTTCCAAAACCTTTATCATATTGAAAGCCGTCTGCGGGTACAACTGATCTACAAAGCAGGGAACAAATAATTGCACTTCCATCTTATCCTTTTTTAAGCTGGCGGCTTAGCAAAATCATCTTAGCCGCAGTAAGAGCAGCCTCCTCTCCTTTATGTCCATGAGCACCACCAATGCGTTCCTGCGCTTGTTCTATACTATCTACAGTAAGCACTCCAAAAATGACGGGTACCGGCAACATTAAATTGAGTTGAGTAATGCCTGATGTTACTGATTGGCAAACATATTCAAAGTGTGGAGTGCCGCCTTTGATGACACAACCCAGTGCAATAAAAGCAAGAGGTTTGGCTTTTGATTTGGCAGTATTCCAGTAATAATTTATTGCAAAGGGAATTTCAACAGCACCGGGGACTACCAGGGTTTTGGTTTTAATTCCATGTTGTACTAATAGTTTCTTGCAGCCCTTTTCCAATTCATTTACAACATCAGCATTCCATTCTGTTTTTACCAATATTACGAGCGAATTTTTTAGATGATGGATGTCCTCAATGTTTTTAAAAAGACTGCTGTTTTCAATTGAGGACATGGTTTAAAATTAAGACCCAGTGTTCAATGTTTAAGGGTCAAGGCACAATTAATACAATATACAGTTGTTATAAATGAATTTTTTAATTCAACTTAATCCAAATCGTTGAAAGAATTTTCTTTATCTGTGAGCATTCATTGTTTCTTCAAGAGTTTTATTTATAAACACCCAATTGTGCCAGGTATTTATCCGCTTCCATCCCTCTTTCAGAGTGTGGGTATTTCTCTTTTAATTCCTTGAATAGTGTAGTTGCTTCTTTTTGATTTTTCATTACCCGGGAAGCAAAATAAGCAGCCATAAAAAGATATTCAGAAGAAGCAGATTCGTCTTTTTCAAAATGCCCTGCTGCTTTTTTATAATTGCTCAATGCTTCACTATTCTTTCCCTGTTCGGCATATGCATCACCTAATAATTTGTACGCACGGGCTTGTATTTGCGGGGCTTCGGTTTCGAAATCCTGTAAATGCTTTACAGCTTTTGCAGCATCTCCCATTTGCAAAAAGATAGAACCTGCATAAAAACGGGAAAGGTTTTCAGCTTTCGTTCCGTCGTACCGGTCAATGATTTTTAAAAAACCCGGATTCACACCATCACCATTTAATGCAAGGTTCAGTGAATCCATACGGTAATAATCTTCTGCTTTAAAAATAGCTTCAGATGCTTTTAACTCATTCGGCTCTTTGAAAAACTTTTTATAAATAAGATAACCTGCAGCAAGTAAAATAATCGAAAGCCCGATGATCATGATCGGACGATTGTAACGCTCCCAAAAATCTTTTGCACGGTCAACTACATCGTTGCCTTCAGTAGGTCTGCGATGCACGGTTGTTGTTTCAGCCATTAAATAATATTTATAAAATCGAAAAAATTAATCTACAATAAAAGGATAGTTTTTGTCCACGTACACATCCTTGAGTACTTCATCTTCGGAAGGCCAGGGCGATTCTTCAGCAAATTTTACACTCTCATTTACCGCGGTATCTACCCTTTCATTGATGGACTCTATTTCTTCCGTTGCCACTCCATTTTGCTTCAGGGTAATCAATAAAGAACTAATGGGGTCTTTGCCTTTATACTCCTCCACTTCTTCCTTCGTTCTATATTTCTGCGGGTCAGATATAGAATGACCTTTATACCTGTATGTTTTTATTTCCAATAAGGTAGGTCCTCCCCCTTCTCTTGCTCTCTTCACTGCCCTGCTTACGCCATCATGCACAGTTTCTGCTAACATTCCATCAATAGTATCTGCCGGCATGTCGTAGCCGTCTGCAAGCTTATATATATCAGTGATATTGGAAGTACGTTTCACACTCGTGCCCATTGCGTAATTGTTGTTTTCACAAATAAATACTACAGGCAGTTTCCACAGCATCGCAAGATTGAATGTTTCATGCAACATTCCCTGGCGTGCGGCCCCATCTCCAAAAAAAGTAAGTACTACATTTTCTGTTCCCCGGTATTGTTCTGCAAAAGCCAAACCTGCCCCTGTTCCTATTTGGGCACCCACTATACCATGTCCACCATAGAAGTTAGCTTCTTTTCCAAAAAAATGCATGCTGCCTCCTTTCCCTTTAGCCATGCCTGTAGATTTTCCATACAGTTCTGCCATACATGCATTCATTGAAATGCCTTTAGCAATAGCAAGCCCATGATCGCGGTAAGCGGTGATAAAGAGATCTTCAGGTTTGGTTGCGGTCATACAACCTGCGGCAATGGCTTCCTGTCCGATATAGGCATGAAAAAACCCACGGATCTTTCCTTCCATTTTATATTTTTCTTCCGCCATGAGCTCAAACTGGCGTATCATCACCATTAGCTCGTACCAGTATAGATAGGTTTCTTTTGTGAATTTCGTCGCCAAGAAGCAATTTTGAGCCGCAAAAATAAGGGAATGTATTGAGTTTTTGCTTTAGAGCTTCAGGTTTGTTGTGAGTTGGGAACTCCCATTTATCTGCCTGAACAGAACGGTTTTTTGTAGTGAAATTTATTGTACTTAACTCTATTGCTACTATTGAGCATTTCTTGCCCGTCCGTACCGGAACGGGCGGACGTCGCACTCTTGTACTTTTATAATACTATTCAACATCTAAAGGGCCATTTAATAAACAGATTATGAGTAAGGTGCCGATATGCAGGCGATTTATGTAAATAACCCGGCTCTCACACGCTTTTAATTTGCACTGCGCCCGCAATATTCGGCAAGCTTTTGTTAACGGGCTGGTATGTCTATCGGTCAGTCACTTTTCTCAAGTTGAAAAATAATTTCCACAGCAGTCCCGAATACTTTTGCCATTTTAAGAGCCAGAACAGTCGAAGGAACAAATTTGCCGGTCTCTATTGAATTAACGGCTTGTCTCGATACGGATATTTTGTCTGCAAGGTCTGCCTGTGTCCAATTTTTTTTTGCTCTTTCAACCTTAATCGTGTTTTTCATTGTCAATGTATTTACGTTTTGAAATGACAACTCCGATGAAGTAAAATATTGCGAAATAGGGTACTAAATGTCTGTAACCCCAATCTTCTTTATTTACAACTACAACGAGGTCGAGTAGTCCCAGGGTCATAATCATTAACAGCCCAAGTGAAAATGCAATGACAACAGCTTCCATTTGAATTCTTATTTCCACTTCATCCATTGAAGCAACACCCCTGATGATACTATAAATAAAAAGAGCAAACGTCACAACAGGAAGAAACGAAAGAACTATCCCCGTTGTCGTGTCAGGCGAAAATTTCTTAATGGTCAATAAGCAGATAGTGTAAGTTACTATCCACAGAACTACAGATAATACTACTTTGCTAAAAGGTGTTATTTTTATCTTGTCCATAATTGAATGTTTTAAAGTTTCGGATACAAAGATAAGTAAACATATCAAAATGTCAAGTATAGTTGATATTATGTCTTGAATTAGTGTCTAACCGCTTGGGGTTCAATCAGATTTTTTGAGAATGGAATATTGTTGCTAATCGGGAAGTGTTTGTTACAGGTAGTGGTCTAACTTGCCGATTGACAAAATTGAATTGGCGTGAATTTGGCGGCCAATGAATATTTTGACAGCGGACTTTGTCCAGCCACACTTGCCGGCAATGCGATGTTACCTGCTGTGCAGTTCAGCCCGGGAACATGTGTCGTTCGTTGCCCATCCTAAATCCAAAAGCAAATTTCTGAAATGTTTTTTCTTTTTAAATCTGGAACCCAACATTCTTCTGCAGGATAACCAATAGGGATTAGTAAAAAGGGCTTCTCATTTTCGGGACGGTTTAAAATTTTGGACAGAAAATTCATTGGGCTTGGCGTATGCGTTAATGCAACCAAACCCGCATCATGAATTGCAGTAAGCAAAAAGCCGCAGGCAATACCACAACTTTCGGTTACATAATAATTTTGATGTTTGTAATTATTGTTTTCCAGTTCATAACTTCTTTTAAAAACAACAATAAGATAAGGTGCGGTTTCTAAAAATGGTTTATGCCAATCAGTTCCTATAGGCTGGAGATCTCTAAGCCATTCATCCGTCATTCTGTTTTCGTAACTTTCTTTTTCTTCTTTTTCAGCTGCAATACGGATTTGCTTTTTCACTTCAGGATTTTTTACCACACAAAATGTCCATGGTTGTTTGTGAGCGCCCGAAGGCGCTGTGGATGCAGTAAGAATTATGTTTTCAATTATATTTTCAGGAATGGATTTATCCGAAAAATCTCGAACTGATCTACGTTTATTCATCCATTCAAAAAAAAGCTGGCAACGGATGCCCATTTCATTAATCTTATAAGTTTTTTTTGTGTATGATACAAAAGGAAAGTTATCAATGAGTTTTTTTTGCATGTCGATTTAAAGTTAGTAGTTCCCTTTTTGCATAGCATGTAACGGCTCAGGCATTGCCGATGTGATGGCGAAAGGATTTAAAAGCAATAGTATGATGATAATAAATATAGTTCATTTGCATTGCTTATAAAATACCGAAAGCAGGAACAGCGGTAAACATTTGGGTGCAGTCATCTTGGCAATGCCATGATAGACGAAGTGCCACAGAAAAGACCTCCAAATGTTTTTGCCTGAGGCCGA
>Ga0183260_10000837_pt1 | contig 26265 bp, 16 predicted proteins | sample AntDrymUQ4972206_2_FD_129768 | JGI IMG/M metagenome (GOLD analysis project Ga0183260, IMG submission 129768) | Polar desert sand microbial communities from Dry Valleys, Antarctica - metaG UQ497 (22.06) (version 2) (version 2) | ecosystem: Environmental > Terrestrial > Soil > Desert | place... | reverse complement strand
GCCCGACACCAGCCCGACCAACACCCACGCCGCGCCCAACGCGAGCGTCCTCAGACCCCCCCGGCCAGCGACCCGGCCGAACCCGCCACCACGCCCTAACGGGGTCTGAGGACGCTCGCTAAAGGTAGAGCGGCCGGACGTGCCGGGTGCCAGGCGCTCGCATCTGGCACACTGGGGCGTCGTCGTGATCCACGACGACACGGTTCGGACGGGGGAGGAACGGTGGAGTTCGTGGCGTGGACTCGGAGGCAGGTGGGCCGGTGTCTGCTCGTGGTGGTGTCCGGTGCCCTCCTGGCCGGCTGCTCGGACAGCAAGGCGTCTGGTGGGGGAGCCATCGGAGCCAGCACGACCGCTGTCGCCAGCCAGCCTGCCGCCGGGGCGCCGGGGTCCACCCAACGGGTGGCGGTGCAGCTGGGCGATCTGCCGCCGGGCTTTCGCTCCTGCGACTTCGCCGGTGAGATCACCTCCTACATCGAGAACCACAAAGGTGGGCGGCAGAGCACCTACCAGAACCTGGTCTCCACCTGGGAGGAGCTCAAGTCGATGGGCGCGGTGGAGGGCTGGTATGCCGTCTACGGCGACGGTGCCGCCGCCTGTGACTTCATGATCGGCCGGCCCACCCCCCACGGTGCCGACCTGCACGACGACAACGCCCGGGGCCACCCCAGCACCGTGTTCACCTTCGTCGCCCGCTACACCGATGAGGCGGCGGCGGCGAGCACCTATGGCTCCGGGCTGTTCGGCCAGGACAACCTGAGGGCGCCGCAGTTCGAGGTGGTGCGCGGTGATCCCACCGGCTTGGGGCCGAACTCGGTGGTGGCCTCGAACCGGGCCAGCGCCCCGGTCACCCGGGCCATCTGGCAGGCCAAGGCGTTCACCGTGGTGTACGGCAGCGAGAATCTCAAGGGCTCCGAGCCCCAGGCAGTTCTCGATGCCGTGTACGGCCGCATCGGCAACACTTGAGGTTCCCGCGGCGTGGCCGGCGCCCGCCGAGCCCACGCCACCGCAGCCGGCTTGGCGTCGCCCCGGTGGCGCTGGCAGCCTCCGCAGTGGCAGTTGCAGGGGTCGGGGGGGCGCAGGCGCAGACCGCGGCCGACGTGACCGCGGCCCTGGGCACGGTGGAGACGGTGGCGGGGCCGGGGTTCTGCGTGGGCGACGGCGCGCTCGACCCCGCCTCGACCGGGGTCGGCGCCATGGCCGTCGACGTCAAGGGGACGCTGCACGTCGACAGCGGCGCACCTGCCGAGGGCAAGGTGGCCCGCGTCGATGTGATGGGTGCGGTCAGCGTGCTGCGCACCCGGCCCCGGTCCCAGCCGACGTCCAAGCTCACCCCCACCGGGCTGCCCGCCGGAGCGGAGGCCGCGGGCCGGCTGGCCGCGGAGCCGACCGGCGGGGTGTTCGTCGCCACCGGTCGTGGCGTCCTGCGCATCACACCCGAGACCGGCGAGACGCTGACCGGCGAGCCGACCGTCGAGGACCCCGCCCCCGGGACGGCCAGCTCGGGTGACGGCGGCCCCGGACGCGATGCCCGCTTCCGCCGGATCGTCAGCCTGGCCACCGACGCCAATGGCAGCCTGTACATCGCGGATCGGCGCGACGGCGCCGGCCCGGAGATGCGGGTTCGGTTCCTGAACCGAGCCGCCGACCCCGCGGTGTTCTATCCGGGGACCCCCGACGCCGTGACCGTCGCGCCCGGGTCCATCGACACCGTCGCCGGAGGCTCACCCCGCCTCGACGGCGCCGACGGGGCGCCTGCCGCCTCCGCTTCGCTGGCGGGCGCCGGTGTGGCGATGGCCGTATCCGGCGACCGCCTCTACCTCGGCCTGTCATCGGGGCGGGGAGTGGACCGCCCCTCGACGGTGCGGGTCCTGAACCTCGGTGGCACCACCCTGTCGGCCCACGGCATCAGCGTGGCGCCGGCCACCGTGCGCACCGTGGCCGGCGGGGCCACGGGCCTGCGGGGTGACGGCGGGCCGGCGGTGGCAGCCGCGCTGTCCACCACCGGCGGGGTGACGGCAGACGACGCCGGCAACCTCTACGTCGCCGACGAGGGCAACCACCGCGTCCGCAGGATCGACCCGGCCGGCACGATCACCACCCACGCTGGCGTCAGCGCGCCGGGCAGCGGGGGAGGCGGGTTCAACGGCAACGAGCGGCCCGCTACCACCGCTCGCCTCAACCGTCCCGTCGACGTCGACGCCGGCCCCGGCGGCCGCCTGTACATCTCAGACCGCGGCAACGACCAGGTCCGCTACGTCGATGCTGCCGGCGTCATCAAGGCCGCCCCCGGGCGGGGGATCACCGCCTCGTGGACCTGCGGCGACGAGGAGGGCGCCCCCGCCGCCGACCGACCCGTGGCCGGCGCCCTGGAAGGCGTGGCGGCCGACACCGACGGCTCGATCTACTTCACGACCAACGCGCTGGACCAGGTCAAGCGGCTCGACGCCTCGGGGCGGATCACCACGGCGGCGGGGCTCGGGCCGCAGCCGACGGCCTGCCCGCCCGAGGGCTGCCCCCTGCCGCCCGACGGCGGCCTGGCGACCTTGGTCCCGCTGCGGCGGCCGGCGGCCCTGGCCGTGCGGCCCGGCATGGTCGGCGGCCTCTACGTCGTCGAGCGGGGAGCGGCGCGCGTGCGCTTCGTGAACCTGGGCCGGCGGTCGGTGCGGGTGAACGGCGTGACCGTCGTCGCCGGCACCGTCCGCACGGTGGCCGGCAACACCACGATCGGCGAGGACGGTGACGGCGGTCCGGCGCTCGACGCCCAGCTCTCCAGCGCTCCTGGCGCCGTGGTGGCTGACGTCGCCGGGAACCTGTTCATCGCCGACGGTCGCCGCATCCGCAGGGTCGACCCCGAGGGCGTCATCACCACGGTCATCGGGCGGGAGCGGCCCGTGCCCGACGCCCCGGTCCCCGCGCCCGGGGCCCTTCCGCCCTGCTGCGGCACCATCACCGGCCTGGCCCTGGCGCCGGGCGGTGGGCTGTACGTGGCCGACTCGCGGGCCTACGTGATCTGGGCCGCTAACCCCGGGGCGGGCCCGCTCGAGGTCCGGGGCCGGCAGCTGGCGCCGGGCGCGGCCGAGCCCGTCGCCGGGACCGGGCACTCCGGGTTCGAAGGTGACGGCGGCCCGGCGATCGACGCCACGCTCGTGCCCCGGGGCATCGCGGTCGACGCGGCCGGCACCATCTTCGCGGGCCAGGTCGTGGGCGCCCCCCGCACGTTGGTCGACGCCCAGCGCAACGTCATCCGCGATGAGAAGGGCCGCCCCCGGGTCGCTGGCGACACCGACGTCACCATCGACCACTCGGTGCGCCGGGTGGGCACCGACGGGATCATCACCACGGTGGCCGGCGCCGGCACCTCCGGCTTCAACGGCGACGGCCTCAGCGGACGAGCCACCCGGGTCTTCGTGCCGACAGCGGTGGCCGTCGACCGCTGCGGCAACCTGCTGATCGCCGACCGGGACAACGACCGCATCCGCCGGTTGCGCCTGACCGACGCCTGCGCGGCGCCCCTCGTCGCCACCGCCGAGACCGATTTCGTGGTGCCGCCGTGGCTGGTCGCCCTGGTCCCGGTCCTGGGAGCCTTGGCGCTCCTGGCCGCCCGGCGCCGGCGCCGGTGACGGCTGGTCGAGCCCTGGCGGGGCTGGCCCTGGTCGCGGTGGGGGCGGGCACCCTCCTCCTTGGCTCGTCGATCGACGGGTCGAACCGGGTACGGGTCGAAGCCGCCGGGGGCCCGGTGGCGGCCGGCGCCCGGGACCCGCGTGACATCCGGGCCAACAACTCACCGAACCTCGTGCGCAACGGGCGCGACCCCCGGCAGCTGGCGGTGGCCAACCGGGTCGACACGCCCCGCTACGGCTGCGCGCTCCACCTCTCCTCGGACAGCGGAGCCACCTGGACCGAATCGCAGGTTGCCGTCCCGGCCGGCGACACGGGCGCCTGCTTCGCTCCCGACGTGGCCTTCGACGCCGGCGGCCGGCTGCACCTGTCGTTCGTCACGCTGGGCACCATGGCCAACTCGCCGCAGGCCCTGTGGCTGACCTCCTCGGACGACGGCGGGCGCACCTTCGGGTCGGCCACCAAGGTGTCGGGCCGCTACGCCTTCCAGCCCGACCTGGAAGCCGATCCCGACGTGCCGGGCCGGCTCTACCTCGCGTGGCTGCAGGCGGGCGAGCTCGGCCTGCGGTCCTTCGCCACCCTGGCCAACCCCGTCAACGTCGCCCGCTCCGACGACGGCGGCACCACCTGGGGCAAGCCGGTGCGGGTCAGCCCACCAGCACGGGCCCGAGCCGTCGCCCCCTCACTCGCCGTCCGCCAGGGTGGGGGCCTGTTCCTCGCCTACCTCGAGCTCGGCGACGACGTCCTCGACTTCGGCGGGGCCCATGAAGGCCGGGGCGGCGACCCCTATGCCGGCCGCTGGCAGCTTGTCGTGGCCCGCTCGACCGACGGCGGGCGCACGTGGACCGAGACGGTGGCCGAAGCCGCGCTCGTGCCCGCCGAGCGGATCGTGGTCTTCACGCCCCCCGTCCCGGCGCTCGCCGTGCGGGGCAACCAGGTGCACGTCGCAGTCGCCGACGCCCGGGCCGGCGACCCTGACGTGTGGCTGTGGTCGTCGACCGACTCGGGTTCCACCTGGGGTGCCCCACGACGGGTGAACGACAACCCGGTCGGCGACGGCACCACCCAGAACCTCCCCGTGCTCGCCGTGGCCGACAGCGGCCGCCTCGACGCCGTCTACTACGACCGGCGGGCGGATCCAGGAAACGAACGCAACGAGGTGTCGCTGCAGTCGTCACCCGGCGGCAAGGCCCGGTTCACGCCGCGCCAGGTCCTGTCGGGCCGGTCGTTCGACTCCAGGATCGGCTTCGGCAGCGAGAACGGCCTGCCCGATCTGGGCAGCCGGCTCGGCCTGGCCTCCACCCGCACGGAGGCCGTCGCCGTCTGGACCGACACGCGGGCGGGGACCCAGGCGTCGAACAAGCAGGACCTGGCCAGGGCGATGGTGGTCGTCACCGGCCCCGGCCTGCGCGCCGGCTGGAGGCGGCCCCTCCAGGTCACCGGCCTGGCCGTGGCGCTCGGCGGCGCGGCCGTGGCCGTGGGGGCGCTCCGCCGCCGGCCGGAGGGACGCACCCCGGCGCGGTGAGCCGACGGGCGAGGTCGTGCGGACGGGCGACCGCCGTGCCCTCAGGGTCCTTCGGCCCTCCCCGGCGGGATGACCACCAGGTGCACCGCACCTTCAGGAGGCCTTTTCAGTCGTCCGCGCTTCAGGCGAACGCGTCGCTGATCACGACGATGGACGCCGCCTGGGGTGCGCCGATCAGCACCCTCAACTCGGCGGCCGAGATGGACTCCCGCTCGACCAACGCCCGGGCGGCGGTGTCCAGCGCCCCCCGGGAGGCGCTGAGCACGCCGTGCGCCCGGCGTTGCGCCTCGCTGACGAGGCGTCCCACTTCGTCCTCGATGGCCTGCGTCTGGGCCTCGGAGGAACGAGGGCCCTCACCGGCGCCGGCACCGGCGCCGTCGGGGTAGTGACGGGACGGCAGCAACTCGCCCATGCCCCAGTCGCACACCATGCGTTGGGCCAGGTCGGTCACCTGGCGCAGGTCGTCACCCGAGGTCGAGGCCGGCTCGCCGAACACCAGCTGCTCGGCGACCCGCCCTGCGAGCAGCGCGCCCATCTGGTCGATCATCGCGGAGCGGCTGTGCAGCAGGCGGTCGACGCTCTCCGACTGCCAGGTGACGCCCAGCGACCGCCCCCGGGCGACCACCGACACCATGTGCGGCCGCTGGGCGCCCGGGAGGGCCAGGCCCACCAAGGCGTGGCCCATCTCGTGGTAGGCCACCCTCAAGCGATCGTCGGCCGTCAAGACGATCGCCCGCGACAGGCCCAGCCTGACCCGGGCGAACCCCTCGCGGACGTCCCCCATGGACACCTCGTCGCGGTGGGCCCGCGTGGCCAGCAGGGTGGCCTCGTTCAACAGGTTCGCCAGCTCGGCCCCCGAGTACCCCTGGGTCATCGCCGCGATCTCGCCCAGCTCGACCGCGGCGGTCAGCGGGAGGTTCCGGGCGTGCAGGGCGAGGATGTCGCGCCGGGCGGCACGGTCGGGCAGGTCGAGGTGCACGCGACGGTCGAACCGTCCCGGACGGATCAGGGCGGGGTCGAGGATGTCGGGGCGGTTGGTGGCCGCCAGCACCGTCACCCCGGCCCTGGCGTCGAAGCCGTCGAGCTCGACCAGGATCTGGTTGAGGGTCTGGTCGTGCTCCCGCCCACCGTGGGCCGAGCCCGACCGGCGGGCGCCGACGGCGTCGAGCTCGTCGATGAACACGATGGAGGGCGCGGCCGCCCGGGCCTCGGCGAAGAGGTCCCGCACCCGGCCCGCACCCTCGCCGACGAAGACCTCGACGAACTCGGTGGCCGCCACCGAGAAGAAGGCGGCATTGGACTCGGCGGCGACGGCTCGCGCCAGCAGCGTCTTGCCGCAGCCGGGCGGCCCCACCAGCAGGAAACCCTTCGGTGGCCGTGCGCCCATGGCCGCGTAGCGATCGGGCTCGGCGAGGTAGTCGCGCACCTCCTGCAGCTCGGCGATGGCCTCATCCGCGCCACCCACGTCGCCGAACCCGACCTTGTCGGGTCCACCGCCGCCCGCTCGGGCAAAGCCCCTGGCGCGCTGGGACAGCCGGCGCTGGCGCTCGGGCGCCTCGAGGATCCGCTCGAGGGCCAGGTCGAGCTCGGCCTGGGTGATGGTGGACGAGCCGGACCGGGCCGCCAGGAGCGCCGCCTCGTTGGTGACGCTGGCCAGATCGGCGCCCGAGAGCCCGACGGCCCGGCGGGCGACGGCGGCGAGGTCGGCGGCAGGGTCGATGGGCTTGCCGGCGGCGTGACGGGTGAGGATGGCCAGCCGGCTGGCCTCGTCGGGTCGTTCGAGGGCGATGGTGCGGTCGAAGCGGCCGGGTCGCAGCAGGGCGGGGTCGAGGATGTCGGGCCGGTTCGTGGCCCCGATCACCAGGATCCCCTCCAGAGGAGAGAACCCGTCCATCTCGGCCAAGATCTGGTTCAACGCCTGTTCCTGCTCGCCCTGGCCACCGGCGGCCTCTCCGGCCCGGCCGCCCCGCCGCCGACCCACCGAGTCGAGCTCGTCGATGAACACGATGGCGGGCGCGTGCTCGCGGGCCTCGCGGAACAGGTCGCGCACCCGGGCGGCGCCCACCCCGACGAACACCTCGACGAAGTCCGACCCCGAGATGGAGAAGAACGACGCGCCCGACTCGCCGGCCACGGCCCGGGCCAGCAGCGTCTTGCCGCAGCCCGGCGGGCCGAACAGGAGGATGCCCTTGGGCACCTGGGCCCCGACGGCCGAGAAGCGACCGGGGTCGCTGAGGAAATCCTTCACCTCACGAAGCTCGGTGATGGCGGCCTCCTGGCCGGCGACATCGGCGAAGGTGACCGTCCCCGAGTCGTCGACGCCGAAGCGTTGCGCCCCGCTGCGGACCGAGAACAGCCCCGAGCCGCGCCGGTACGACAGGGTGAGGTAGGCGAAGACGACGACGATGATGAGGGCCGGCAGGATCAGGGTGACCGGCCCCATCAGGCGCTTCGAGAACTGGTGGTCGACCTCAGTGGGGACCCTGTTGTCGATCAGCAGGTCCTCGACGCTGTTGTGCCCGCCCCCCGAGAAGGGGACGTTGTAGCGGGCCACCGAGCCGTCCCTGCGCTCGTAGCCGCCCACGACGAACTGGTCCTGGTCGAGGATCCGCCCGCTGCGCAGGGCACCGTTGCCCGCCAACGTGACGAACTCGTCGAGGCGCAGGCGGTCACCGCTCACCCGCGGCCGGGAGTTGGCCACCACGCCGACGTAGCTGAGCAGTAGCAGGCCAACGGCGAGGCCGGCCCACAACCCGAGGTGCGACTTCTTCGCCTCGTTCGGTCGGCGTCGTTGCTTGTTCGTTGCGGACATTCGGGCCTCCTCCGGTCGACCACCCGAAGCGTCGGGACGTTGCGCTTCAACCCAAAGCCGGACCGCGGACGCCGTTGACGCTACCAACTCGTGCAGGTGGGTGCGCTGGTGGGCGACGTTGGCAGCGTCCTACGCAGTGGTGGGTGTTGCGACGCATGGCCGGGGCGATTGCCGACGTGGAAGAAGTGGCCCCAGGGTCCGTGTTCTGCGGCCGTGGCGTCGATACGCTCGCGGGTACCGCCATGGACGACGCCAGCGGCCCGAGCCCTTCACCGCCCTCGAGGCAGTGGTCGTCCACCTCGTCGTCGGCGCCTGCCCACAGGGCCCGAAGCCGGCGCCACCCGCGGCCCCTCCCCCCGCCCGCCGGCAGCCGGCTTGATCGATACCGGCTCGGAGAGCGTGCCCGCCGCTCCCTGGCTTGCGGACGTTCTCGGTATCAGCCTGGACACGAGGGCAGATCGGCGACGATCGGGATCGGTGGTCAGGCTGCCGAGGTGACATTTGTGGAAGTCGAGGTCACTCTCAAACGCCGTCTTCGCCGCCTGTCTCCTGGTCCTGGCGCTCGCGGCGGGCGGCGAGGAGGCGGCTGGACAGGTCAGCGGCTGGCCCGGGGACCGGCGGGCGAGGGGGTGCCCCCTCGGTGGCTGAACCTGTGCGGGCTCCGACGCCGGTGGGCACCGGCTCGGGTGTCGGGGCGCGCTCGGCTGGGGCGGCGGGCTTGGGTGTCGCCGCGGCCTGCCGGCGGCTGGACGCCACCGTCCGGCGCAGAACGCCCACATGGTCGGGGATGGCCTGCTGCACCCTGAGGCGAGCGGTGCGGGCGGCGCGGGCCAGGGCCAGGACCTTCAGGGGGCTGACGGTCAGCCGGCGGAGGGCCACGTCGAGGGGCCACACGATCACGAAGAGGAGCATGAGCAGCCAGAAGGTGGGGCTGGTGACGGTGATCGGCAGGCGGGGTTGCGACCAAGCCGAGCCGGCGTCGGCCAGCACGGCGCCGCTCGGGGCGGCGAGCTGGCGGAGGAGCCCGTCGTCGCGGCCGAACTCGAGGAACTCGGGGGAGTAGGGCACCGGGATCTCGACGTCGGACTGGGCGACGACGGTTCCGCCCCGCTGGAGGGCGGTGTGCAGCACCGAGGTGCCGACCCCGCCGGCGGGGACCAGGCCCTCCCAGCGACCTGGCTCGATCGGGCGCAGCTGGTGGGTGGCGGAGGTGCCATCGGGCTGGATGACCGTGACCCGCAGGTCGCCGCCCTCGGTGGGCCCCGACACCGACAGCTTCAGCCCGTCGCCCTGGGGGACGGCGTCGACCCCTAGGTCACCGGTGGCGCCGGTCGGCAGCGACCAGGCCACCATGCGACCGAACAGGGTGGCCGACACGGGCGAGGCCAGGAAGCCGCCGGTCCAGCGGCCGGCGGCGTCACTGGTCCAGGCCACCGAGCGGCCCAGGCCGTACTGGCCGGCGGCCAGCAACGGGTCGTGCTTGGGGCTGGACAGGGCGACCTCGGCCATGGCCTTGGGCGTGGTGGCCACGTAGCCGCCCAACTCGGGGAAGGCGTCGAGGGGGACGCCGTTCAGCAGGTCGCCGGCGGAGGTGACCTCGGGGAAGAACGGGGTCTGCTCGAACCACGGCTTCAGGGAGGTGCGGGTGGCCTCGAGGAGGATGTCGGGCACCTCCTCGGCCGAGTCGGAGAGGTAGAAGATCCCGCCGCCCCGCTCGGCGATGTTGCGCATGTGGGCCATGCTGGCGGCGTCGAAGTGGGTGTCCACGCCGATGGCCGACACCACGATGCCGAGCGCCTGGGCCCGGGCGAACAGGGCGTCGTACTGGGGGATGCCGCCGGTGGCGTCGCCGTCGCCGATGACGATGGCCTGCCGGATGGCGGCGGTGCTGCGGGCCAGGGTGGTGAGCAGCACGTCGGTGGCCTCGGCGTAGCCGGGAGGGTCGCCCAGGCTGGCGGCGCCGACCGTCTTGCGCATCCCGGCCTTGTCGATGGCCCGGCTGAGGGGGACGATGTAGTCGCTGCTCGCCCCCAGGTCCAGCACGGCGATCTCGTCCTCGGGCGTGAGCTGGTCGATGGCGGCGGTGACCGCGCCCAGGGCCACGCCGTCGCCAAAGGGGGACTCCATGGTCTCGACGCCGATGGCCAGCGCCACCGCCGGCCGCTCCTTGGGGCGGGGCAGCTCCATGCGCACGGGCAGGGCGTCCTCGAGGGGGGTGCCCTTCCAGCCGCCCGGGCCGTAGGACCGCGGCCCGCCGATGGCCACAAGCCCGTGCCCGAGCTCGCGCACGCTGGTGGCGATGGCGGCCATGGCCCCCTCCGGGAAGGCCCCGGCCGGGGCGTCGACGATGACGGTGGTGTCGTAGCGAGCCAGGACGGCCGCCTCGGCGGGGGTGTCCTGGGCCCGGCGGGTCTCCACCGCCATGCCCGCCGCCTCCAGGCCGGTGCGCACGTTGGCGCCCTCGCCGGGGGCGCCCTCGAGCAGCAGGACCGAGGGGCGACCCAGCACCCGGACCACCGCCTCGGACAGGTTGTTCTGGGAGTAGCCGTCGGGCCGGGCATCGACCACGGCCCGCAACCGATGGATGCCGGCCGCAACGGGCGGCAGGGTGAGTGCCTGGGACGATTCGCCGGCAGGGATGTCGATGGTCCGTGACTCCACCTCCCTGCCGTCCATCTGGAAGCTGATCCGGCCGGTGGTAGCCGTCGTCGAGCGCAGGCGGGCGGTGGTCCGCAGCGCCTCGCCCTCGCGCAGCTCGTTCGGGGCGTCGAGGGCGGCGACCAGGACCTCGGGGCCGGGGGCCCGCCCGAGGGGGAGCACGTCGACCCGCACGGATCGCTCGCGCAGGCCGGCGACGGTGGCGGCGGCGTCGCCCAGGTTCTGCCGACCGTCTGACACCAGCACCACCTGGCGGGCGTAGCCGTCGGGGATCAGGTTGCCGGCCAGCTGGAGCGCTCCGTCGAGGTTGCTGAACGTGCCGTCGGGGCGGGTCTGGAAGCCGTCGAAGTCGGGCTCCCGGCCGGGCGGCACCTCGACCTGGGCGTCGCCGCCGAAGGTGACCACGCCGAACAGGTCGTCGGGCCCCTTGGCCTCGACCATGGCGCGCACCGCGGCGGTGGCGTCGTCGCGGCTGGCCCGGGCGCTGTCGGACAGGTCGACCACGGCCACGATGACCCGCTGGCGCGGCCCGCGGGCGATGCGGACGTCGGCCAGGGCCAGCACCAGCAGGAGGAGCATCACCAGGCGGAGGGCCAGCGCTAGGCGGCTCCGGGCCCTGGACAGGGGCGGCCGCCAGTGGCGCCAGGCGGCGTAGACCGCAGGGGCCAGGACCAGCAGCAACAGCAAGCGGGGGCGGAGAACCTCGAGGTTCGTCATCCCCGCAGGTACACGACCCACTCGACCAGGAGACCGACGATGGCCAGGCCCACCAGCCACGGCCAGATCTCGAGGGTGCCGCGCGGCGCGGCCTCACCGGCGCGGACGGTGGCCCGCACCAGGGGCCGCTCGCCGGGGGCGATGTCCGACTGCTCGGGATCGTCGAGGACCACCACGAAGCGGCTGGTGACGGTCTCGGTCGGCCCCGTCTGGCGCACCGTGTACACGCCGGGCTGCGAGGTGTCCTCCAGCGTGGCCGGGTAGGGCGGGGCCAGGTCCGCCTCGTACCCGCCCGGCGAGGTCACGCTCACCGCCCGGGTGTCAGGCCCGGTCACGATGCGCACCGGGCGCCCGAGGGGCAGCACCTGGTTCTCGAAGCCGCCCGGCAGCAGCTGCGACACCAGGTTCTGCAGCAGGACCGGGAAGGCGGCCCGCAGGGGCAGGTCGGAGCGGTGGATGTCGAAGGTGAGCTGGGCCAGCCGGGGCTCGCCCTGGTGGACCAGCAGCAGCGGCCCGTTGGCACCGGAGACGACGACCCGCCAGTCATCTGGGACGGTGACCGAGTACGACGCCTGGACGTGGACGTCGCGCAGCGACACGTACTGCAATAAGGGTTCACGGGGCGAGGCGGGGAGCAGGCCACCCGGGTCGATCTCCGGCCCCGAGGGCAGGGGCCCCGAACCCGGAGGCGGAGCGATCACCACCGCGGGGCTGGGAAGCGGGCCGGGGGGCACCCAGCCGTCGAAGATCGACAGGTCGTAGTCGCCGGGCCGGTAGGCGTCCGGCGCCACCGTGGTGAGCTTCAGGTCCTTGCGCAGGCTGAGGGCACGGGTCAAAAAGCCGTTCCCGCGGGTGACGACCAGGACCCGCCGGTCGGCCGGCGGGGCGGTCACCAGCCAAGACGAGTCGTCGAGGGCGAAGTCGTCGGCGGGGGCCAGCCGGGCCTCGAGCACCTGGGTGTCGGCCGGCAGGCGGGGCCAGGTGGTCTCGACGCTGGAGCCGGCCTCCAGGCGGATCGGCAGCACGTCGACCAGGCGGCCGTCGGCCCGCAGCTCGATGCTGGCGTCGCGTGTAGTGCCGCCGCGGTTGGCGGCCCGCAGGAAGATCTCGCCCTGTGGCGTGCGCCCCACGGCCTCCATCGCCGCGTTCTCGGTGGAGGTGCCGAGCGGCTCGTAGCGCAACGGCGCCGCGAGGGGGGGCGGGGCGCTCGGCTGGCGGGCGTTGCCGTCGCTGAACAGGACCACGGAGCTGGCGGGGCGCCCGCCGATGATGGCGTTGGCCAGCGAGATGCCCTCCTCGAGGTTGGCGGCCTCGCCGGAGGGTCGGGCCCGGTTGAGGGCCGCCCGCAGGCTGCCCCGATCGGCGGTGGCGGGGGCCAGCAGCTGGGCGTGCTGGCCGAGGACGACGACGGCCAGCTTCTGGCCGTTCTCGAGCCCGTCGGCCATACGGCGGACCCGGCCGACCGCCGCCTCGAAGCGGCTGGGTGCCACGTCGGTGGCCCGCATGGTGGCCGACCCGTCGATCATCGCCACGGTGGTGCTGGCCGGTGCGGCCGCGCCGGCCAGGCCCGGTCGCATCAGAGCGAAGGCGGCGGCCACCGCCACCAGGAGCTGGGCCAGCAGCAGAGCGCTGATGCGGAGGCGCTTCCACGGGATGTTGGCCTGGCGGTCGGCGAGGTGTCGGGGCCACAGCAGCAGGCTGGCCACCTTCACCTCGGGGCCCTTCACCTTCAGGAAGTACAGGAGGGTGATGGCCGGCACGGCGACCAGGCCGGCAGCCGCCGCGGGGACCAGGAACCGCATCAGGAGCGCCGGACCACCCCGGCCCGCAGGGCGGTGAGCATCGTGGCCTCCAGCCCGTCGGCGCTGCTGGTGTGCAGGAACCGCCCCCCCGCCGCGGTGGCCTGGCGCAGCAGCTCCTGGCGCAGGTCGGCCAGCGCCTTGCGGTACTCGGCCAGCACCCGCGAGGTGATGGTCATCTCCTGGCGCCGGCCGGTCTCGGCGTCGACCAGGCGAAGGTCGCCGCGCAGCTGGGGGGCCTCCTCCTCGGGGGCGAGGACCTGCCACAGGACCGCCTCCTGGCCGGCCTTGCCCAGGGCCACCAGCGCCGGCTCCCACGACCCTTCGACCAGGAAGTCGGAGATGACGATGGTGAGGCCGGGCCGCAGCCACCGCAGCCTGGCCAGCTGGTCGGGTCCCGCCTCGCCGCCGGGATCGATCCTGGTCACAAAGTCGAGCAGCCGGGAGGTGCCGCCGCCCAGGCGAAGGTGGGGGGTGAACACGTCGCCGCCGCCCATGACGCCCACCGCGGCCCGGTCCATGGCGTTGAGGGCGAGCAGGGCCAGACCGGCCCCGAGGCGCCGGGCCGCCTGCCACTTGGGGGGGTCGCCGAGGGCCATCGACGAGCTGGCGTCGAGGACGACGTTGACCGCCGCTTCCTCCTCGGCCACGTAGGTGCGCAGCATCAGCCGGTCGAGGCGACCGTAGGCCCGCCAGTCGATCTGGCGGATGTCGTCGCCGGCCGCGTAGGGGCGGAAGTCGGCGAACTCGGGGGAGCGAGACGACCGGGCCGATCGCCGTTGACCGGGGAACAGACCCCGGGCCGGCTGGCGGTGGGCCAGGTCGAGCCGGCGGAGCAGGGCCATGTCGGTCGGGTTCAGGACGGCGGCCTCCAGGACGGCGGCGGCTTCCGGGGAGGCGGCGTCCTGGGCGGTGTCGGCCACCCTGGGCTAGTCCCGGTCCAGGTGGGCCAGCACGCTGGCTACGACGGCATCGGCGCTGACGCCCGCCGCGTCCGCCTCGAAGTTGAGGAACAGCCGGTGCCGCAATGCCGGCGGGGCCACCGCAGCCAGGTCGTCGAGGGCCACGTTGAACCGTCCTTCCAGCAACGCCCGGATCCGCGCCGCCACGATGATGGTCTGCATCCCCCGCGGTGACGCGCCCCACCGCACGTAGCGGCGCACGTCCTCGGGGGCCTCGGCGCGGTCGGGGTGGGTGGCGGTGATGATGTTGGCGGCCCGCTCCAGGACATGGCGGGCCACGGGGACGTCCCTGGCCAGCCGCCCCATGGCCAGCAGCTCCTCGCCCTTGGCCACCGGGGCGATCCGCACCTCCTCGGCGCCGATGGTGCGCAGGGCGATCTCGACCAGCTCAGACGGGCTGGGCAGGGTGACGACCAGCTTGAAGAAGAAGCGGTCGAGCTGCGCCTCCGGCAGCGGGTAGGTGCCCTCGTTCTCGATCGGGTTCTGGGTGGCCAGGACGAAGAACGGCGCCGGCAGCGCCCGGGTGTGATCGGCCGTGGTGACCTGGCGCTCGGCCATCGCCTCGAGGAGCGCGCTCTGGGTCTTCGGGGTGGCCCGGTTGATCTCGTCGGCCAGCAGCAGGTTGGTGAACAGCGGCCCGGGGACGAATTCGAAGACCCGCCGGCCGTGCTCGTCCTCGTTGACGATGTGGCTGCCGGTGATGTCGCCCGGCATCAGGTCGGGGGTGAACTGCACCCGGGCGAAGTCGAGGTGCAGCGACGAGGCCATGCTGCGCACCAACACCGTCTTGCCCAGGCCGGGCACCCCCTCGAGTAGGACGTGGCCGCCACCGATCATGGCCACCAGGCACAGGCGGATCAGCTCGGTCTGGCCCACCATCAGCTTGGCCAGCTCGGCCTCGATGGTGGTGGCCACGTCCCGGAACCGCTCGGCGTCCATCTCGGTGGCGTCGGCGGGCAGGGGCTCCTCGGCTACGGCAGCGTCCAGGCCGGCGTCCACCTCCGGGGCGGTCGAGTCGTCGGGGTCGGGGGCGTCGCTCACGGTGGGGCCTCCTGGAAGTATTGGCGCAGCAGCTCTCGCAGCCGCTCGGGGATCACTTGACGGTCGGCCTGGCTGAGGGCCTCCGACCGGTACTGGGAGTAGACCGTCTCATAGGGGACCAGGGGTGCGTCGACGCCGTCGCTGCTGCCCCCGGGAAGCGCCTGGGTGCGTCCGGGGCCGCTGATCCCCGGCACGTACACCTGCTCGCTGGGGGCGCCGGGGGCCTGACCGAGCGCACCCTTGGCCCCGCCGCCGCCGCCGCCCCGCGCGCCGGCGTCAGCGCCGCCCGAGTCGTCACCCGCCCCCGAGCCTCCGCTGCCCTTGCCCTGGCCCTTCCCCTGGCCCTGGCCGCCCTGGCCCTGACCCTGACCCTGACCTTGCCCCTGGCCCGCGCCCTGGCCGGCGCCCGGCGCCTTGGCGTCGCTGGGCGGGCCGCCGTCGCCGGACGGGCCGTCGCAGCCCGCCCCGCCGTGGCCGTCGGTCGCCAGGGCCGCCACACTGGTCGAGGTGGTGGCGCCCGGGCCGGCGGGCGGTGGCGCCGGGGTCGGCGCCGGGGTCGGCGTCGGGGCGAAGAAGTCGTCGGTGGTGGTCGCGGGGTCGCCGCCCGAGCCGCCGCCGCCCAGGTCGTGGCCGTCGGCACCGCCGCCGCCCATGTCGTGGCCGCCCATGTCGTGATCGCCGCCGCAGGGCATGGGCTGGCCCGAGGGCGAGGGCCCGCTGGGGTTGCTCTGGCTCAGCAGGCCGCTCTTGGCCGCCTGCAGCCCGTTGCTGGCCCGGGAGACATCGGCGTCGAGCCGGCTCTTGGCGCCCAGCTGGGCGGTGCGGTCGCCGGCCTGAGCCAGCGCGGCGGCCGCCTCGGTGAGCCGGCCCTCGCGCAGCGCCTCGGCCGCCGCCGCCAGCCGTGCGGCCAGGTCGGGATCGGCCGCCGCCGCAGCGGCCGCCTGCTGCGCGGCCTGGGCCAGCTCGGCCTGCTGGGCCGGCGTCAGCCCACCCAGCGACTGCGCCAGCTGCTGGGCGGCCTGCGCCGCCTGCTGGGCCCCCTCGGCCTGGCGGGCTTGGGCGGCGGCCGCCAAGTCGGCCCCGGCGGCCTGGGCCTGGCCCGCCGCCAGGGCGGCGGCCGCGGCCCGCAGCTGCTGGGCCTGTTGGGGGCTGCTGGCCTCGGCGGCCGCGGCCGCCGCCTCCAGCGCCTCTGCGGCGGCAGCCTGCTCCGGTGGGCTGAGGCTGGGCAGGGCCTTGGCCAGCTCCTCCAGCTCCTCGCCGGCCCGCCCATCGGCCCGGGACATCGCCGAGCCGGCCTCGGCGCCGGCCCCCGACTTGGCCAGCTCGGCGCCGGCGGAGGCCGCCGCGCCGGCCCGGCCTTCACTGCTGGGGTCGGCTAGCGCCTGCAGCGACGACTGGGCTCGACTGAGGGCCGCCACGCCGGACGGCGCGTCACGAGCCGCCAGCAACGCGTCGCGGGCCTGGCGCAGCTCGCGCACCAACGCCTGGCGGCGGGCGGCGTCCTCGCCCGGCCGCCCCTTGGCCAGCTCATCGGCGATGGCGGCGACCTCGGCCGCCGCCTCCTCCCGGGCCTGCTCGCCCTCCCGATCGGTCCGGTGGGCACCCACCGAGGAGCCGGGCAGGGCCACCAGCAGCGCCACCAGCCCGGCGGCCATGGCGGCCACGGCCAGCTCCCGGCCCGGCCAGCTCCGGGGGGCCACCAGCTTCGGATCGGCACTGCGGGCCCACTCCTCGGCGTCGGCCCGCTGCCGGTCGGCCAGCCGGCTGCGGGCCGGCGACCTCCCGCCGTCACCGACCACGGCCAGCTCGAGGGCGGTGGACAGGCGCTCGAGTCCGCCGAGGCGGCGGTCGACGAACCGGGCCACCTCGGCCAGGGTCGGTCGGCTGCGCGCCCACCCGATGAGGGCGACGGCGGCGGCGGCGCCTCCGGCGGCGGCGGTCACCGCCAGCGGGGAGCCGACGGCCCATCGGCGGTCGACCAGCTGGACGGCCAGCGCGGCGAGGGCGGCCAGCGCCACCGCCCGCACGGCCCACAGGCGGCCGCGATGCCGGACGATCCGGGCGCGGGCTTGGTGGAGGAAGACCTGGACCGGGCTCATGCCGTGGCCGGCGGCTTCCGGCGGCGGGGTGCGCTGGTCGGCGCCCGGCGTTCGCCCACCACCTTGGTGGCGCCGGCCAGCAGGAGGAGCGAGGAGAGCGCCACCGCCAGGACGCTCAGGTGCCAGGGCCGCACCCGCAAGCCCCAGTCGCTGCGGCCCTCCCCGCCCGGGATCAGCGAGCGGCCCAGCTGGCCAACGCTCACGCTCCCGCTCCGGCCGGGAGGGGCGGCCACCTGGGCGTGCAGGGCGTACAGCGGGTTGGCCAGCCGCACCGGGTGGACGGGCGCGGCGGCCGTGCCGCCCGCCGCCTGGCTGGCCTCGTCGTTGAAGGGGACCTCGACGCCGAACGAGCCGTCGACCAGCTGCCGGCGGGTCTGCGGCAGGCCGGTGCCCGGCACCGGGACCACCCCCGCCAGCACCACGTCGAGGCACAGCGCCAGCGCCAGTCCCGTGGCCGCCATCGTGGCCGTTCCCGTGCGGGAGCAGAGGGCGCTGAGGAACAGGCCAAGAGACACAGCGGCGACGGCTGCGGCCAGGCTGAGCAGCTCGGCCACGACCAGGTCGCCGAGGTTGAGGCCGGCGTGGAGAAAGAAGGCGACGTACAGCGGGAGGGCGGCCACCACGAACAGCATCAGGTAGGAGACAATCGACAGCGCCTTGGCCCGCACGATCGACCACGGCGTCAGGTCGCTCACCAGGAGCAGGTCGAACGTCCGCCGCTCGCGCTCGCGCGAGATCGACGCCGCCGCCAGCGCCGGCCCGAGTAGGACCACCAGGCCGAGCTGCAGCGACATCACGTGATACGCGGCCCGGCCCATCTGCGCGGCGTTGGGCCGGTGGTCGGGGGCGCCGGCGGCGGCGAGACCGAACACGACGATGGCCACGCCGGCGACGAGGCCGAGCGACACGGTGAGGGCGATGGGGGTGGCGAGCAACCGTCCCCGGGTACGGCTCTCCCGCACCACAATCGGGTCGCGGAACGCGCCGGCCACGGCCAGCCGAAGGCTCACGACGGCACTGTCCTCAAGGCGAAGGCGGGCGCCATCGCGTCGGGCCGCATGCTGGATCGCTTGCTGACGCCCGCATGCGCGATCACTCGTCCTCCGGGGCTACGTGCGGTCGTAGGCTGTCGTCGTGCAGAGCGACGAAGGCTATCAGTCTGACAGAGACGATGATCCTGCGCAGGTCGACATGCCCTGTGAGACGCCTTCTCCTTCTAGCGCTCGGGTTCATCGTGCCGCTCCTGACCTCGACGCCGGCCGGGGCACAGGACGGTCAAGCGGCACCGCCTGACCTCGTCGTCGAGTCGGCGCCGCGCTGGGGTCGGGGCCCGGCGGGCGCGTGGACTCCCTACGTCGTCACCGTCCGCAACGGGCCGGGCCGTGCCTTCGAGGGAGAGGTCGTCCTGCGGCCCACCCCCCGCCCGGGCCGGACGCGCCCGCCGATCCCTTCGGCACCGTCCCCCCCGTGATGGCGTTGGGCGGCGAGACCCGGGGCGGCCCCGTCGACTACGCCAGGTTCCCCGACGCCGCCAGGCCGGTGACCCCGGCGTGGCCCCACCCACCGGGCCCCGCTCACCCTGGCCAGCAGCGCAGGCACGAAGACCCTGGCGATCACGGTGCTGGAGGCCCCCTACGGCCACCTCGCCGAGCTGGTCGACCGCCGGGTGCGACGGTGGCGAGCGAACGGCAGACCACCGGCCTGGCCGTCCGCGCCCAGTGGACCGTGGCGATGCTCAGCCAGGCCGCTCCCGACTCCATCCTCCGGCCCTCGGCCCGCAGCGGGTTCGCCACCGAGCTGGCGGTCACCCGCCTGCCGTCACCGCGCGACGCGCCAGATGACCCCCTGCTCCTGGCCGGCCTCCAGTGCCATCGTCCTGAGTGACTACGACACGGCCGCGCTCACCGAGCTGCAGCTCCGCACGCTCCGGGACTTCGTCGGCCTGGGTGGCCTGCTGGTCCTGGGTGGCGGCGCAGCGTGGACCCGCACCCTGGCATCGCTGCCCGACGCCTCGTGCCGTTGCGACCGAACGGTACGGCGGAAACGGGGCTGGCGCCGTTGGCCCCGGTGGTGGAGGAGCAGCAGCCCGGACAGGCCCGGGTACCGCTTCGACTACCAGGCCCCGCCCAAGCCCGGTCGAACGGTCTTCCGGATGGTTAACGCCGGGAAGGGCGATCACATGGCCAGCCTGAACCTCCTTGATGACGACTTTCCTCCCATCGACGCCCAGCTGCGCGGTACCGAGCGTCGCCCCGTGGCCTCGTCGGTGGAGCTGCCGGTCTCGAGTTCTGGTGACATCCAGACCTTCGCCGTCGATCTCGTACCAGGACAGCGCTACGCCTTCTTGTGCCACATCGTGGATCCGCCCACCAGCGAGGTCCACGCCCTGAAGGGCATGAACTCCGAGTCGGCACCGCGCTGCGGCTCACCGGCTCGCCGAAGGCGAGGGACGTAAGGGTCGCCGGCCGGCTCACCAACCGGGGCACCACCCCGGTGCGGGCCGTGCGCACCTACGTCGAGCTGGGGACGACGCTGGCCGAGCAGGCCTTGCTGGCCGAGGTCATCGCGCCGGGCCAGACGGTCGAGGTCGACGTCGCCGTCACCGGCTACACCCCCGGGCCGCCGACGACGGAGAACCGCCTCGACCGGGTGCTGAACGCCGCCGCCGCCGCCTTCCACCCGGCAGGACCGAACCAGCTGGCCGTCGTCGCCCTGGCTGAGCCCGCTCCGGACCGGCCGAAGCACACCTTCGGTGCGGTCACCGACCTGGTCGTGCAGATGGCGACGGTGGAGGGCTCAGGGGGCGAGGCCACCCCCGGGCCGATTACCATCGCCCTCCGCTGATGACCGAGGCCAGGGGGGGGCGGACGAGCGCCTCGCGCCGCCGGCGCCGGTGGCTGGCGGCCTCGTTCGTCCTCCTCTGGCTGGTGGTCCTCAACGTGAGCCTCGGGGCCGCGTGGTCGCAAGCGGCACCTCCGCCGCCCGACCCCGCGCTGCACGCCGGGCTCAGCGTCGAGTCGGCGCCGCGGTGGGGACGAAGCCCGGCGGGGGCGTGGACGCCGTACGTCGTGACGGTCCGCAACGGTTCCCCCGAGGAGGTCGACGGTGAGGTCGTCCTGACGCCGAGCCCGGTGCCCGGCCCGGGCGCGCCGGCCGAGCCGTTCGGGCCGGCTCCGGCTGTGATGGCGCTCGGGGGGTCGGACCGGTCGGGACCGGTTGACACCAGCCAGTACCCGGAGACGGCGCCGCCGGTGCGTCCGGTGTGGCCCAGCCACCGGGCCCCGCTGACCGTGGCCGGCGGCGGGGCGTCGAAGACGTTGACCGTTCTCGTCCTGGAGGCGCCGTACGGCTACTCCGCCGAGGTCCGGGACGGCAAGGGCCGGGTGGTGGCCACCGAATCCCCGGCGATGACGGTCGCCGTGCGCCCCGTCTGGACCGTCGCCGTGCTCGGCCCCGCCGACCCTGACGGCATCCTCCGGTCGTCCGACCGCAGCGGGCTGGTCTCCCAGCTGGGCGTCACCCACCTCGAGGGGGGGCAGGACCTGCCCGAGGACGCCCTGCTCCTGAGCGGCCTACAGGCCATCCTCATCAGCGGCTTCGACACCGGCTCCTTGAGCGATGCCCAGGTTCGGGCCCTACGCGACTTCGTGGGGCTGGGCGGGGTGCTCGTCCTGGGCGGCGGCACGTCCTGGGCGGGCACCCTGCGGTCACTTCCCGACGAGCTCGTGCCCCTTCGCCCCGATGGCACCGCCTCGGCATCGCTGGCGCCCCTGGCCCCCGTCGTCGAGGACCCGCCACCGGGACCGGTCCGCCGACCTGTCCTAAAGGCACGGGCCATCGAGGCGGCAAGGGCGGCCGCAGCGGCGGCCAGCGCGTCGACCGCCACGGTGGCCACGGGTGGGGTGCGGCACGGCACGACCGTCCTGGCCCAAGCGGGCGCGCCACCGCTGATCGTGCAGTCGAGCTACGGGTCGGGCCACGTCGTGCAGCTGTCGTACGACCCGTTCGCCGAGCCCTTCACCAGCAACGGCGCGCTGGCCAGGTTGGGGCTGGAGGCCGGCGTCAGCCGCGCCCTCGAGCTTCTCGGCACCGGTGAGCGCAGGTCGGGAGGCTCCACCGGCGCGGCCGACCGCCTCTGGTCGCCGGTCCTCGAGAAGCCGTCCTCGCTGCAGGCCGACTGGCCGGCTTGGCCGAGCTGGAGCGTGCTCGTCCTGGGGCTCTACGTGCTCGCCGTCGGCCCGCTCGCCTTTGTGGCCGTCCGGCCCGGGGCGCCGCTTCGAGGAGGGAGGGCGCCATGGGCGGTGCCGCTCGCCGGGTTGTTCGTGGCCGCCGTCATCGGTGCTCCCTACGCGACCAGGTCCGGCGGGCTCGGTCAGCCCGAGGTCAGGCTCGACAACGTGGTCACGGTCCACCGGCTGGGGGCCGACGGGGCGGCGCTGGTCGACACGTTCCACGGGATGGCGACGAGAGCCGGACGCCCGTTGACCGTCGACGTGCCTCGGGGCAAGGTGGCGTCCACCGTCATCGCCCAACCCGACCTCCCCTCGAGTTCGGTCGACTACCCGAGCGCCAGGGCGGTGGCGTTCGCCCAACCGGTAGCCGAATCGATTCTTCACAGGACCGTCGACGTCGCTCCGGCGTCGGGGACGCCGCAGGTGCAGGCGCGGGCAGGCGGGGCGTCCCGGCTGCTGACGGGGCCGTCGAGGCTCGGTGAGATCCAGCCGGTGCAGACGCTGCACATCGAGCGGGACCGGCGCGGCCTCGAGGGCGAGCTCCAGGTCGTCGGCTCGCAACGCACCAAGGACGCGCGCGTCGTCGGCCGACTCACCAACCGGGCGGCGGCGCCCCTGCGGTCGGTGCGCACCTACATCGAGCGGGGGCAGGCGCTGATGGCCGAGGTGATCCAGCCGGGCCAGACGCTGGCGGTGGACGTCGCCGTCACCGACTACGGGCCGGGTCAGCACACGATCGAGAACCGCCTCGACATCGTCCTGCACGCGGCCGCCTCGTTCCACCGCCCCGGTCCCGACCAGCTGGCCGTCGTGGCCCTGGCCGCACCCGCCGACGACCGCCCGAAGCACACCGTCGGAGCGGTGACGAACCTGCTCGTGCAGATGGGGACGGTGCCCGGCCCCCGGGGCTCGGCCGCGCTGGCGTCGGATGACGCCGCGGCGGCCCCGCAGGGGCCGGTCACCCTCTCCGTCGGCTGACGACCTCGAGCCTGCTGCCCGCTGGCTCGAGGATCAGCTCCGGGCGGAGACCCGGAGGCGACGGACGCCGACGACCGCGGAGCCACCGGCGAGGCCGACCAGGCCGACGGCGAGGAGGGCCACCCCGGCCGTGGTGGCCACCGAGCTGGGCGGCGAGGCCGCGGGCGAGCTGGCGGGCGCCCAGTGGTCGGGACCGGCCGGGGTGCCGGCAGGGGCACCGATGGAGGCCGGGCTCGCCACCTCGAAGGTGGTGCGACCGACGCCGGAGCCGTTGGCGACGACGGTGATCGTGTGGACGCCCGGCGTGGCGGGGGCCGGTTCACGCCCTCTTCGCCGCCGAGTCCGGCTCGACCACGCTGGTGTGCGACGACCGGACCGCCACCTGCGCCCTGCTGGGCGTCCCCGCCATCCTCGGCGATGACTGGGCGCAGGTCACCCCCTCCCTCCGTCCCGACCCCTCCGGCCCCAGCCGGCCAGCCACGCCGGCCGCCCCAGGCGAACGCCGGCGACCGGACCGTGGCACCGGCGGGAGAGATCGACCCGCTCCCCGGCGAGCACTACGCCGTCCTCCGAGGTCCTGCTACCTCGCCCTGGCCAGCCTGCTGTCTAGCCTCGGGCCCCCCAATCGACGGCTTCGTCCTGGTGACCGAGGACGGCCGCAGCCTCTCCGCCGCGGATGACCACGACGTGCTCGGCGTCCCGTCGTCGCCAGCGTCCCCACCCACCCCGCCGTCGCCCGCACCATCGACGCCGGCCTGCTCACAAGCCGCCTCCACCGGCTGCCACAGCTCCGCCCCCTCCGCACCCTCGCCCTCACCCCTGACCGCGCCGCGATCGCCACCCTCGAGCAAGACACAGACTTGCCATTGCCGAAAATCGGCAATGACCGGCCAGTCAGCTTGGTCTCTCGGGCCTACCCTGAAGCGTTGTCCATCGTCCCGGATGAGGTCTTGGCCGAACTGGTGGCCGAGTTCGGCGACACCGCTCCGGCGGTCGCCGAGCGCGCCCTTCGAGGGGAGATCACCTGGCACCGGATCTCCGCTGCCATCCGGACTGGAGACGATCCCGCCGTCGCCGTAGCCGACGCGCTGGCTCGGGACCCGCAGTTCCTCAGCCAGACGGACGCGGTCGCCGACCAGGTCCAGGAAACCGTCCGGCCTCGACGAACGACTCCGTCGCTGGGGCTGACTGCCCTGGCCGGTCGCTACCGCTACGACATCCGCCAGGACGTGCGGTTCGGGGGGTGACCAGAGCGGTCACCGGCATGTTTGCGCTCGGCGGTCACCGCCAACGACGCAGCGGTCACAAGGTTCTTTGGAGGACGGTCAGGGGTCGAGGCAGCCGTTGGCCGGGCGGTCACCTCCCACGGGCCCGGTCAGGATCACGGTCAGGTTCCGGTAAAGGGGTGCGGAGGATCCTTCCTGTCAACCGAACCCTCGGACTCGGAGGACCTCATGAACCTGTTCGCCGCCCTTGACCACCGTTGGGAAGAGGCTGCTCCGGCCGACGATGGCCAGGCACCGCACCAGCCGCCGCGACGGCCAGGTCATCGTCTCCACAAGTCCTGCGGTCGCGACCGAGGTCGGTTGCTGCCCGCATCGGGCTTCACGTCTGGAGCGTGCGCAGGGGGAGAAGCCGGCCCGAGACAGCGCTCATCCCAGCTCGCCCGGTGCGAGGCGGAGGCGGACGCGTGAACCGGTCGAGCGGGACCCCGAGGCATCCGGGATCGGGCGTCGGCCTCGAGCCGCTCCTCGACATCAACGCGGTCGCTGCTCGGCTGAACATCACGGTCCGCCACGTCCGGCGCCTCATCGCGGAACGGCGCATCCCGTTCCTGAAGGTCGGGAAGCTCCTCCGCTTCGATCCGGTCGAGATCGCTCGCTGGACGGCGAGCCTCGCCGTTGTCAGCGCCCGCTGTGACGGGTCAGACGAGGGCCTCCTCCAGCACCAGACCAACAGCAGACGGGTCGCTGGAGTGGCTGCACCGGCTGGGCGGTTGCGGCCTCCGAGAACTGGCTGATCGTCACCTGTTGTCGGGGGGACTGACCCCGGCCGCGGCGGAGGACGGCGGTCATCACCTACAGGACTTCGTTGCTCCGGAGCGCCCTGCTACGGGTCCGCGTTCGGTCAGCCGCTTTGGCTCGCTCAACCAGCGGCAGTTAGCGATGAGCACCCTCTGGCGGGGCGTCGGGGTCGCCACCGGGTGGGCGGGCGGGGCTCAGCGCAGCTCGGTGGACGAGATCGTCGAGACCGCTTGCGATCCGCCGCTCGCGCTCCTCTGAGGCGTGCTGGTAGATCAGGGCCGCCCGGGCGCTGGAGTGGCCGAGGCGGGCCATGAGCTCCTTCGTCGAGGCTCCGGTCTGGGCGGCCAGGGTCCCCGCCGTGTGGCGAAGATCGTGGAAGCGAAAGCCGTCGAGGCCCACAGCCTGCGTGGCCAGGGCCCACTCCCGCTGGCGGAAGTTCGTCCGATCGAGGGGCGCTCCGGTCGGACTGGTGAAGACGTAGGAGGCCGGGCGGCCGGGCGAGAACGCTGCGCGGTGCGCGGCGAGCTCGGCGACGAGGACGGCGGGGAGGGCGACGACCCGCTTCCCCGCTCGGGACTTCGGGTCGTCCTCTATCACCTCTCCAGAGGCCAGGCGGAGGCGCTTGCGGCGAACGTGGATCACCGCGTCGTCGAGGTCAACGTCGCTCCATCGCAGCGCGAAGAGCTCGCCCTGACGCAGTCCCCCGAGGCCGGCCGTGAGCACCAGTGCTCGGTGACGGGGGGCTATCGCATCGGCGAAGGCGTAGAGCTGCTGGACGGTGGCGAACCGCTCCTCGGACGGCGGCTCGACGCCACCCTTGGCGATCCGGCAGGGGTTGCGCGGCACACGTTCGTCCTCGACGGCCTGGGCGAAGATCTGCCGCAGCCGCACGTACGCCTTAGCGGCCACCGAACGGCTGCGGGTCCGCGCCAGACCGGCGTACCACGAGCGCACCCGCTCCGGGTTGACCGCCGCCAGGGGCAGACACCCGAGCGTCGGCAGGATGTCACGTCGGAGCTGCGCCTCGTAGATCTCCCGGGTTCGAGGCGCGAGGTTCACCTTCCCGGCCAACCAGATCTCGGCGTACTCGGCCAGCGGGATCTGCGCAGCCGCGGGATCGATGAAGCGGCCGCGCAGCTGGTCGGTCTGCACCGACGCCAACCACGCGCTCGCCCCGGCCTTGGTGTCGAAGGTCCCCGGCGCGGTGATCTGGCAGCCTCGCGTCTCGTCCCACCACCTCGCCTGCCACCGTCCTGACCTCAGACGGCGCACCGTGCCGAACTCGCGTCGCCGGGACACGCGGCTCACAGTACCTCCCGGCGTGCCTACAGCGTGCCTATAGCAGCGGGTTTCGGGGGTCATCAGCGGTCACGAGCGGTCACCAGCGGGAAGTACAGAAACCGCTTCTGACCTGCAGGTTTGCGAGTCTTCGCAGGTTGCGGGTTGTCTCTCAGGGACGGGCGGGAGGTGACTGAAAAGCGCGAGGTCACCGGATCGACGCCGGTCCCGACCACCGGTAAAACCCCAGGTCAGCGGGGGTGCGGGCTCCGAGGCGAGGAGCCCGAAAGAGGCTCCATCCCGCGAGGATCCCGCGGACGATGCAGCAGCCGTCGGCACGGAGCGGCACAATCCGGCATCGAACGAACCTCACTCACCCGAGCGGGCGTTCGACGCGGACCTCAAGGACAACGAACGCGATGGGCCCGAGCCGGCTGCTCGAGGGCTAGACCCCCTTGACGCAGTTCTTGGTTGTTCTTGAGGCAAGTTTGGTCATGCGACTTGTCGGGTGGTGCGGAGGAG
>Ga0183260_10000836_pt1 | contig 26273 bp, 22 predicted proteins | sample AntDrymUQ4972206_2_FD_129768 | JGI IMG/M metagenome (GOLD analysis project Ga0183260, IMG submission 129768) | Polar desert sand microbial communities from Dry Valleys, Antarctica - metaG UQ497 (22.06) (version 2) (version 2) | ecosystem: Environmental > Terrestrial > Soil > Desert | place... | reverse complement strand
TCGGGACAGTTCATCGGCTTGAGGCTGAACGTCTGGTTCTCCGACTCGACCAGGAACATGTTGTCGCGGTACAGGTCCCAGTGACCGGACTGGCGCCACAGGCGCTCGCTGACCACGATCGGCGTCGAGACCTCCTGGTAGCCGCGGCGCGCCTGGAGGTCGCGCATCGAGTCCTCGAGCAGGCGCCAGATCCGCTGTCCCTTCGGATGCCAGAAGGCGGCACCCGGGCTCACGTCGTGGAAGCTGAACAGGTCCAGCTGGACGCCGAGCCGGCGGTGGTCCCGCTTCTTGGCCTCCGCGCGGCGCCACAGGAAGTCCTTCAGCTCCTCGTCCGTGCGCCAGACGGTGCCGTAGATGCGCTGGAGCATCGGCCGCTTCTCGTCGCCGCGCCAGTAGGCACCCGCCACGGACAGGAGCTTGAACGGGCCGAGCTTCCCCGTTGACGCCACGTGCGGGCCGCGGCACAGGTCACTGAACGGCCCGTGCTCGTAGAAGGTGGTCGTCGGGGTCCCCTCCCCCGCCGCCTTCGCCCTGGCGGCCAGGTCGTCGAGGATCTCCACCTTGTAGGACTGGCCCTGGCCCTCGACGACCACCCGGCCGTCGTCGAACGGGACCTCCTTGCGGCCGAACGCGTGGTCCGCGGCGACGCTCTGGCGCATGCGCGCCTCGATGGCCTCCAGGTCCGCCGGGGTCAGCGGTCGAGCGAGGTCGAAGTCGTAGTAGAAGCCGTCGGCGACGGCCGGCCCGATGCCGAGCTTCGCACCCGGGAAGAGGTCGAGCACGGCCTCGGCCATGACGTGCGCGGTCGAGTGCCGCATCGCGTCCAGCTCGTCGTTCGCGCCCGCGTCGAGCAGCTCGTCGACCGAGCCCCGCTCGGGTGCCGCCAGGAGCTCCTCGTCGCCCGCCTCGGCCGCGGCGTCGTCCGCGCCGTCGGCGGCGACGGAGCCTGCCACCAGCGTGACCGCACCACCCTCGGCCGGCTTGGCCGCGCCTCCCTCTGCGTGGGCTGCTCCAGGCTCGGCATTCGGACTCGTGTGCGGACCGGCGCTCCCCTTCTCCCGTGCCGCTTTGTCTACTGCCTCGTCGTTGGCCACCGTCGCAGACCTCCCAAGAATCGATACGACCCCTCGTCCCGACAGGACGAGAGGTCGACGATCGATCTCCCGCGGTTCCACCCGCCTTCACGACCCGCCTAGGAGGCGATCGGCCGTGCGCTCACTCCGCTCTAACGGGCGGACCCGGGCCGGTTCACCGGCCGCTCACGGGTGGTGCGGCTTCGCGGCACGATCCGCCGGGCTTCCAGCCGTGGCCCGGCTCTCTGGGTGATCAGCCTCGATCGCGCGTCCCGATCGCTGCGTTGCGGGGACTATAGCGCAGCCGTCTCCCGCTGCCCGCCTCGAGGCGGCGGCATCCGCCGAGCGGCCGAGACCAGCCACGCCATCGCGATGACCGAGGCGATCGAGGCCGCGACGATCGGCGCGCGAAGGAACCCGATGGCCAGGCCGGCGCCTGCCAGGACGTGCGCCGGGGTGCCAACGACATCTGCTCGCGTTGGGTGCCACGGGTCCGTGTAGGCGTTGTGATCGCCCTTGGTCGTGAAGCCGGTCCCCGAGTCGTCGGCGAGGATCCGATGGATCACCAGCCGGCCCGCACCCGGCTCGTCGGCAGGGATCCGGTAGACGACCACGGAGCCGGCGCCATAGTTGGCGGCCGGAACCGCGACGATGAGATCGCCCGCCCGGTAGGTCGGGAGCATGCTGTCGCCCGACACGATCACGGGCCGTTGGACCCGGGAAGCCACGGCGGCGGTCGCCCGTCCGCGGGCCTTCAGCGCTGGCCAATCCGATGCGCCCGGCGCCCGTTGGGCCGCGACCCGAGTAGCGGCCTCGCCCGCCGGGCATGGTGGGATGCGGGGCGGACAACGGCCCCGCCCGCGGGTCGTCCACCCACACCCTCGTCGCGCTTCCCGGGTACAGTCCCTTCCGTGTTCGCGAAGGTGCGCCAGATCATCGTCAGAGTCGCTGTCGTCGGGATCGCGCTCGCGGCCGGCGTGGTCGCGGTCGGCGTCATCGACCCGACGCCGTTCCTTCCCTCGTCAACCGTGGACCCGACGGCACGGACGTCGGGGCGACCGGGATCGGGCGGACCCGCATCAGCCGGCCAGAGCGCGGCGGCCGGCGACGTCGCCGTCCTCGTCGGCGCCGGCGACATCGGCGACTGCGCGCGGTTCGAGGACGAGCTGACGGCAAACCTGGTGGAAACCATTCCGGGGACCGTGGTCACGTTCGGGGACCATGCCGACCCGGACGGCACGCTGCAGGAGTTCGAGGAGTGCTACGGGCCCACGTGGGGCCGCCCGGCCATCAAGGATCGCACCCGCCCCGCGCCCGGCGACAACGACTACGACACCCCCGGGGCGGCTGGGTACTTCGCGTACTTTGGCGACGCGGCGGGCGAGCCGGGCGCCGGCTACTACGCCTATGACGCCGGCACATGGCGGGTCTACGTGCTCAACAGCAACTGCGCGAGCATCGGCGGCTGTGGTGCCGACTCGCCCCAGGCGGCCTGGCTGATGCAGGACCTCGCCGCGGAGCCACGGGACTGCGTCGTCGCCATCTGGCATCACGCGTACTTCACATCGGGCCCCAGCCGCGGCGGCGACAGCACGACCCGGAACTTCTGGCGGATGCTGCAGGAGGCGGGGGCCGAGCTGGTGCTCAGCAGCCACGATCACCACTACGAGCGGTTCGCGCCGCAGACGGGCGCGGGGGTCGCCGATCCGAGCGGCATGGTCCAGTTCGTCGTGGGCACCGGCGGGAGTAGGCCCGACAAACTCCGCGTGGATGCTCCGAACAGCGTGGCCCGCGCAGCGGACGTGTTCGGGGTCCTGCGGCTGGAGCTCGCGCCGGGCGGCTACGCCTTCGAGTTCATCACCGTCGCGGGGCCCAGCTTCACCGACCGCGGCACCGGCGACTGCCACTGATCCGAGCGGGTCGCGGTGGCGCCCGGTCGGATCGGCTGGGTCAACGGATCGCCGCGAGCAGGGGTGCCACGTTCTGCACATTTCGGGCGACCCACCTGGGATCGTCCGCTGGTCGGCGGCCGCGCCGGAGACCGGCGGTCACGTGCGCTGCCCACCAGTTGACCCCGACGAGCCAAGCCAGGTCGTCGGTCAGCTGCAGGCCAATGCGGGACCAATAGGTCTCGGTCGCCTCCAGGAATTCGGGGGCCGCCCAGGGCCGCTCCAGCCAGAGCTCGCCGAGCTCCAGCCGGGTCTGCGATCGCCGCGTCATCGCAACCAGGTGCAGGAGGTCTGAGCCTGGCACGCCCGCCGGGTGCCAATTGTCCCAGTCGACCACCCCCGTGAGCTGTCCTTCGCTGGCCAGCAGGTTGCCCGCCCAGAGGTCGCCGTGCTCGAGCACGCCCGGCACGTCCCGAGCTCGCTCTTGAGCCCGCTGGAGCGCCGGTCCGAGGTCGACGGCCCACCGCGGGAAGCTGCGCATGATGAGCTCCAGACGCTCCTCGGGGGCCGCGGCCGTCCCGCCGCTTGGGGGCAGGGACGAGGCCCAGGCGACCACCTGGTCGAGGAGCTCCCGCGAGACCGTCCGAACGGGCAGGCCGGGCAGCTCAGCCTCCGTCGACCAGCCGACTCCGAGCATCGTCCCGGCGCCGAGCAGGCTCGGGACGCGGGTAACGGCGGCATCGCCGAGGCGGCGGAGCGCGTCGCTGTTGCGCGCGGCGTCCTTCAGCCCGCCGAGCGTCGCAAGCCGGAGGAGCGCGGGCGGCTCGGCCGGAATCGCCACGCGCGCCAGCACGGACCCGTCGCCGCTCACCCGGAGCTTCACGTCCCCACCGTCGTGCCCTGCCTGCTCTGCGACGCGGTCGGCGACCCGCGGCTGGACGGGACCGCTGCCGAGGCGCACGACCGCACCGCTCATCAGGGCGGAGCGGATCGCACCCTGCCACCGAGGGCGCCGCCCGATCGGCGGGATGCGATGCAGGTCCCAATGCCGCAGCCCGCCCGCGCAGGCGCGCGACGCCCGCAGGCCGCGCTCTCGTGCGACGGCAGAGCGGATCGCCCCGCCCAGGGGCTGGTTGCGGGACGGCATCCGTCCCCAGACGACCGAAGCATGGCCCGTCGGCAGGCGCAGCCGCCAAGTGCCGTCGGCCTCGACGAGCGCGCATCCCGCTGGGTCCTGGGCCGGAGCGAAGAGCCACCCGAGGCTCTGAAAGACGGTCCGCGTCATCTCGTGAGGTCTTGCCTTCCTTCGCTCGTCGTCAAGGGTGCATGGAGGACCCGTAGCGCCGAGGAGTGTCCGCGCATGATGCCGGTTCGCCCGCGAGCCGGCACGGTACCTTCGGGGACTCGCAACCTGAGCTCAGAGGGGCCCGATCGGCGGTACCTCCCGCAGGACCAAGGACGGGGTTGTTCCTAAACGCCCCGAGCCCTAGGGTCGTGGTGAGGGCGGGTCCAAGGGGTGCCGCTTCCGAAAAGCCATCCCCGCAGTGATGCGGGTGCGGAATGCCAACGTGACTCCCTGGTCGCGGGAGTCGGACGGGCTGCCGAAGAGCGGGGTTCACATATGTCGTCAATGCGCGCGCCCATTGTGCTTGGGCTACATCAGAGTCGGGCTGGGTCGGGCATGCGCCGCCGAAGGGCCGGAACATGGCGCGACCGAACGCTGGTCCTGGCACTGCTCCTGGGCGTCGCGGGACTGCAGCTCGGTCCCAGTCCCGCCGCCGCAGCGGGCGACTACCTGCTGCTCACCCGAACCCGCCTCCTCTCGCTCCCGACCGACGGCGACCCGTGGCAGTACATGGCCAGCGTCGCCAAGTCCGACTGGTCGTCACCCGAGCTGGACGATCAGGACAACAAGGCGAACGTCCAGGCGCTTGCCGCCGCTCTCGTCTATGCGCGGACCGGCGATGGCGGGATGCGAGCAAAGGCGCGCAATGCCATCGAGGCGATGATCCCAACATACGACCTGTCGCTGGATGCCGGGCTGGGGCCGGCTCGCCAGATCGCGGGCTGGGTGCTCACGGCCGACTTCATCGGCCTCGACGGCGCGCTGGATGGTGCGTTTCGCGACCTCCTGCGCCGGGCGCTCACGCAACGGATCGGCGGGCATGTGCGATGGGGTGCGAGCCTGCGGGAGTGCCACGAGGACTCGGACAACAACTGGGGCGCGTGGTGCGGCGCGAGTCGCATCGCGGCCGCACGGTACCTTGGGGACACGACCGAGCTGCAACAGGCCGAGCGCGTCCTCCGTGGTTTCCTGGGTGACCGCGACGCGTGGTCGCGCTTCCGCGGCCAGGGCACGTCCAATGGCGTGCTGAACACCGCGATCCGCACGTGGTCGTGCGACGCGTCGCCCGAGGCATACGTGCCCACGAACCTGGACTGCGGCGACAGGACGGGCGCGTTCCCGGCCGACGCCGCCCGGCTCGGCGCGTATTCGCACTTCGATGCGGCGTACCAGTCGGAGACGACGGCCGGCATCGTGCTCGGAACCGAGCTCCTCTACCAGGCCGGCTTCTCCCGGGCCTGGATCGCCGGCGACGCGATCGCTCGGGTCGCCGGGTTCGACTACAAGCACGGGGCGTGGAACCTCGGGAGCGTCCAGTACCACTGGCCGTGGCTCATCAACAAGCGTCTCGGAACGTCCTATCCGACCGTCCCGGCCCGATACGGGCGCTCCTTGGGCTACACCGACTGGCTGTACGGGGCGCGCGGCGGCTCGGACGAGGGGCCGGTCGACCCGACACCGGCTCCCACGCCCACTCCGACGCCGAGCGCCACGCCGAGCCCCACATCCGGCGCGACGCCGAGCGCCACGCCGAGCCCCACATCCGGCGCGAAGCCGACCCCGACACCCGAGCCCGGCTCGAAGGGCAAGAAACGAGGACGCACCCAGCCGTCGCCGACGGCGAGCGGGGCAGCGCCCGGCAGTACGCCCGCGCCGAGCGGCGCAGCGCCGGTCAGCACGCTCAATACCAGCACGGGAGCGACGACGAGCACGATCGACGGGCTCCCGCTCGGGACCGCGAGCACGATCGACGGGCTCCCGCTCGGGACCGCGAGCACGCTCGACGGGCTCCCGCTCGGGACCGCGAGCACGCTCGACGGGCTCCCGCTCGGGACCGCGAGCACGCTCGGCTCGCCCGGCTCGACATCCGCCGACAACGGCTCGACATCGGCCGAGGCGGGCGAGCCCCCGCGAACCCGAGTGTCGAAGGACGGCGCCGGCGAAAAGGCGAAGTCGCGCGACAAGCTGCGGGAGGAACGGACGCGCGCCGAAACGTTTGACGTCACCGCTGCCGTCGAGCCGACGTCGCTCGCGACCCAGCTCGTCGCTGCATTCTTCCTCGCCGGGATGCTGGCCGTGATCCTTCTCCAGTCGCGGCGTCGGAGGACGCCTTCGTGACCTGCGCTGGGTAGAAGCTAGCCCCGCGCGGCTCCGCCCGCGCGCCCGGGAACCTGCGGCGCGGTCTCGGACGGACTCGCATCCCGGGTCGAGCGGCCGAACCATAGCGTCGCGAGGTCCCGGTCCAGCAGCTGCGAGAGGAGCTGCACGTCCGGCGCGAATTCGGCTTCGAGGCGCTGCCGGAGCTCCGCCGACACGCCCGGTCTCGAGGAAGTCCTGCGAAGCAGCGGGCTCTGCACGATGCGCCGCGCAAGCTCCAGCGTCCGGGCCTCGCCGATCGCGCGCGGAAGCACGCGCCAGGCGGCGAACTGGGCGAGCCGCGAGCGCGCGATCGATCCGAGCGGCCCACCCCGAGACCCGTGCGCGGGGTTGTGGACCGCGAACGACGCCGGGCGATACGTCGGATCGATGCCGAGGAACTCCAGGAGGGCCCTGTAATGGCTCGCGGGATCGGGCATGACCTCTTCCAGTACCTGGACGTGGACGCCCTCCCGCCCGAAGACGTCGAACCAGCGGACCAGCTGCTCCCCGAAGCGCGCCCGGTCCCGATACGTCGACAGCCGCGGATTCGAGTTCGACGGGATGCGCAGGCCTCGCCGACGGTCGCCTTCGGCCTCGAGGGCCTGAGCGAGGTCCGGGAGGTCCTCCGTCCCGCTGGCGACCTTGTGGGCGTGAAGCGACGCGACCATGTCGACCGGGTTGCGCACGAGGACGACGATCCGCGGGTCCGACGTCTCCTCCGCGATGAGGGTCGGGGCGTCGCGCGAGTAAAGGTACCGGGTCGACGCCTCGCCCACCCGCGTGGCCTCCCCCGCGTCGTCGAAGAGCGCGAGATACCGCGCTCTGTCGACGCCGTGCCGCAGGTAGTACCCCGAGTCCTCCCAGGCCAGGTCGCGCGAGAAGTAGCAGGGCTCCTTGAACGGCGACATGAAGACGTCCGCGTGGTCCCTGAGCCACTCGTACAGCGAAGTCGTCCCCGATTTCGGGGCGCCGACGATGAACAGGTTCGGCATTCGTGGCATGGCGGACCTCATGTGGGCCGTGGGCGTTCGGCAAGGACGGCGTCCGACGCCGGGGCCGCACTGCGCGGCCTCGACCCGGCGGCACGCCAGCCGGCGAGGTCGACGTCAAGGAGGTCCTCGAGGCGGTCGATCTGGACCCGATAGTGCCGGTCCGTCAGCTCGGCGCGGACGGCCGGATCCAGCGGTACGTATGGTCGGGCGCGTGGGGCCAGCGTCACCGTCCGTCGCGCCACCCGGTCCGCCGTTGCCACGAGGCGTCGCTCGAGAGACAGCGGGAGGAGGCCCCGGCGCCGTGTCCACAAGACGCCGGACCGCATCGCCGATCGGATCTTGCGCACGGGGCCGGTCGCGGTCGTGATGTCCACGCCGCCCTCGTTCAACCGCAGCTGGAGGGTCGACGGCCGGAAGTCCGGGTCGACGCCGAGGAACTCCAGGCACCGCCGTAGCTCTCGGGCCGAATCCTCCTGGATCCGGTCATACAGCAGCACCAGCAGCCGGTCCTGCGGGAAGACCTGCAGGTACCGCCCGACATGGGTGAAGTATTCGCCGCGGCTCCGGATCTCCCAGGCATCCGACTCCAGGCACGAGTTGAACTCGCTGTCCGGCGAGATCCGTCCCCGCCTGAGGTTGTGCCAGTACGCCGAATAGGCCCGGTCCACCGGCTGGCGCAGGCTCACGATCAGCTGGACCTCGCCGAGGGTCGTCCGAATTCGTTGGGGAGCCTGGGGGTGGCCGAGGTAGACGGGAGTCGCCTCCCCCACCCTGGCCTCGCCGGACCAGTCCCGAAAGTGGCTTGCGTACCAGTCGAGGCCCCGCTCGAACCGCGTGCTGAAGAAGAAGAGCTCCTTCTCCGGCGGAACGAAGATGGAGCGGTGCTCTGCGAGGCACCGCGCCAGCCATGTCGTCGCCGCCTTCTCGGCGCCGATGATGAGGAAGTTCGGCAGCACCCCTGATGCCTCCCGGGTCACGACCCCGCCCCGAGAGGAGCGACGCTCGGCCGGCCCGGTCCTGCGACCTCGAAGTCCCGGGCAGGCGTGCCCTTCAGGGCGAGGTGAGCGGCGATGCCGGCGAGCGCGAGCAGGAACCACAGGTAACGCTCGTACGACAGGTGGAGCGCGATCCCGCTCACCAGGTATGCGACGAGCGCGAGCAGGAAGCCCATGAGGAGGTGCGCGACATCGGGTCGCGACACCCGCCACCAGCGGCGCGCGCGGACGAGGTTGCGCATCGTGACGACGAAGATGGCGATGAAGAACGCGAGACCCAGTGTCCCCGTCTCCGCGGCCACGCTCGTGTACAGGTTGTGCGCCTGACGCGTCGCGCCGAAGTCGACCCGGGCGCTGATGCCGGTTTCCGCCACGATGCCTGCGTATTCCTCGTAGTACTGCTGGAACTGGCCTCGTCCGACACCGAAGATCGGATGGTCCGACCACACGTACAGGGCCGCGAGCGTTGAGGTCGCCCGCCCGCGGAGATTGCTGGTGTCGCCCGCGCCGTCCGCCGCCGCGGCCTCCGTCCGGGTCTGGTCCAGGCTCAGCAGGCCCTGGAGGTCGACCAACCGTTCGCCGTAGCGCGGGAAGGCAACGAGGACCACCGCGGCGATGAGCGCCAGCGCCCCGAGATGCTGTCGTCGGACGTAGCCGAAGAACGTCGCCACGACCAGCACCGCGACGAGCCCGAGGCCGGCGCCGCGGGAGAACGACGTCACCATTCCGCACAGGATCAGGAGCGTCAATAGGAGGGCGATCCCGCGCAGCATCCGCCGCCGCTCGCCGAGCGCGAGCATCACCCCGATCGGCAGGAGCACGAGCATGACCTGCCCGAATCGGTTCGTCTCACCGATCGGCCCTTCGGCGCGCGGCGTTCCCTCCAGGCTTGCGAGCAGCTGCTCGCCGGCGTCCCGACCGGGCAGGTCGACCGTGGCAAAGCCCCAGAAGTCGTTGCCGTAGGACCCGGTGACTGCCTGGAACGCCGTGATCGCGCCGATCGCGGCCCCGACGGCGAGCACCGTCCAGACCGCCTGTCGGACCGCGCTGAACGTCCGGAGCACATTGGTCATGACGAAATACAGGCCGAAGCCGCTGATGAGGAACCCGATCAAGCTGTCCGTTGTGTCCGCGACATTGCGCGCTCCCACGGTCGAGAGGACCTGGACGAATAGGTACCCGAACAGGAACGGCAGCCCCGACGTGATGACGACCGGCTTGCGCTGTCGGACAAGGATGTCCCCGAGCGGGAGTGCGAGCAGGAGCGGGAACGCGATGGCGACGAACTGAGGAAGGCCGTGGGATCGCACGGCGACCCCTGCCGCGTTGCTGTACAGGATTGCGATGACGACGTACGTCGCCGCGCTCGGTCGTGCAAGGGACACGGCGAGCGCGATCGCGCCGATCACGGCGAACAGGGCGGTCAGCGGCGACTCCGCGATCACGAGGCCGACCCCGAACGCCGCGGTGGTGATGAACAGTGCGATCGCGAATGCAGGCACCCGGCGGCCTGCCGGCGCCGCCAGTGTCGCCCCGGGTTGCGCGAGGGCCGTCACGCGGCTCGGGCCTCGGTAGCCGGATCGTCGATCGTCGGGCCGTTGCCCCCGCCGGCCGCGGCGGGGCTCGCAATCGCGCCCCCGGCCCCGGTGCTTTCTGCTCGCTCCGGCCGCCAGCGGTCGTACGACCGGCCTCGGAGCAGGTTCCACGTTGCGTGGAGCGATGCGGCCTGCACCATGCAGAAGTACGCGGGCAGCGCCAGCAGCGGGTGATGGCCGATGCCGCGCTTCGCGAGGACCAGCCCGGTCGCCGCGAGCCCATAGAACGCGAGCTGCGCCCAAGCCGCCAGGCGATAGAGCCAGCTGCTCGCGTAGAGCGGGATGGTCGTGAGGGCGACGACGGCGAGCGGCACCGCCATCACGCGCATCAGCAGCTTGTGGGAGAAAACCTGTAGCGCGTAGAACCCGGTGCGGCGAGGATCGAGCACGCCGGGCACGGACACGGCGCAACGCAACCCGCGCGTCATGATCCGGACCCTCCGCGCATATTCCAGGCCCCGGGACGCAGACACCGGCTCGTAGGCCACCGCGGCGGGCTCGAAGACGAGGCGGTACCCGGCATCGATCACCGCCAGCGACAGGAAGAAGTCATCGTTGACGCCAGGCGGGATCGTCCGGAACAGGCCTCGTCGGATGGCGTACAGGGCGCCGGTCCCGGCGATGACGTTGCCGGCCCCGCTCTGCGCTTGCTTCAGCGCGCGATCGAAGTCCCAGTACGATCGCTCGCCCACGGCGATGGCGTCCGTATCGTCGCCTCGGACATACACCTGGTTGCCGGCGACGCCACCGACCACGGGGTCGGCGAAGCCACGGACGACGCGGCGGATGGCGTCGGGAGCGAAGACGCTGTTGGCGTCCGAGAAGATCAGGATCTCTCCGTCCGCGGCCGCCACCGCGGCCCCGATCGCCGCCGCCTTCCCGCCGCGCGGCAGGTCCAGCACGCGAACGTTGGATCGCTCGAGTGCCGTGACGATCGCCGGCGTGCCGTCGTCCGAGCCATCGGATGCAACGATCACCGTGACCTGCCCGGCGTAGTCCTGGTCAAGGACGCTGCGGAGCTTGCGCTCGATGCGGCCGGCCTCGTTGTACGCGGCGACGATGACGGTCACCGACGGGCTGATGTCCGCCTGCACGTGGGGCCGCCGGCGCAGCGCCCCACGCAGCAGCACCAGCGCGGGGAACACGGCATAGCTGTAGACCAGTGCCGCAGCGGCGGTCCAGAACATCGGACGAATCACGCGGCAGCGCCCTCGAACATGGCGACGAGCCTCTCTACGTTCTTGCGGAGATCGAACTCCCGCTCGATCGTGGACCGTCCCTCATTGCCGAGGCGTTGACGAAGCTCGCCGTCGTGTGCCAGCCGAGCAAGAGCATCGGCGAGCTCGTCGGGTCGGGCCGGCGTGACCAGCAGGCCGTTGTCCTCGTGCTCCACGAGCTCGGGGATCCCCGACAGCCGGCTCGCGACGACCGGCAACCCGCAGCTCATCGCCTCCATGAGCACCACCGGGATGCCCTCGCGTTGCCCGCGCGCCGAGACGACGCTGGGAGCCACCAGCACGTCGGCGTGGCGCAGCTCGTCGATGATCCCGTCGCGGGCGAGCGCGCCCACGAGCGTCACGATGTCCTTCAGCCCGAGCCGCTCGATCGTCCGACGGAGCATCGGCTCGTCGGGGCCGCGACCCACGAGGCGACAGGAGACGCCGACGCCCCGGTCACGGAGGAGGGCGCAGGCCTCGATCAGGTGGACCTGCCCCTTGACCTCGTGAAGCGTGCCGACGCAGACGACTCGCAGCGGCTCGGTCGCCGACGTGGCCCGCCCGTCCCGATCGGGCGAGAAGATTCCGGTGTCCACGCCGACGTGGAGGGTCGCCAGCTTCGACCGGGGCACCGCCCCGCAATCAGCCTCGATCACCGCGCGATTGAACTCCGAGATCGTGATGGCGAACCGGGCCTCGGCGAGCTTGCGGCACAGCATTCGGCGATCGACGTGAACGTCCGAGCCGTGGGCCGTGAAGCTGTAGGGTATCCCGGTCAGCCGGCTGATAATCAGCCCCGCGAGCGCGGGATGCCGGGCGAAGTGGCAGTGAACGTGGTCGATCCCCCGGCTGCCGATCTGCGCGGCCGCGTGAACGATCTTCGGGAAGAGCACGAGCCCCGCGGCAAGGAACCGCGGCTTGCCGATGTTGTCCCGCACCAGGTGCACGAGCGAGGACAGGTAGGCGCGGGGGCGCCGGCGAAGGAACCGGGCGTGGCTGCGCACGAATGACCACGCCAGGAACGGTTGATAGTGAGCTCGGTCGACAAGCTCCGCCGCGCCGGGCTGCAGCACGGAATCGTGCTCTCGGAGCAGCGGGTAGATCGACACGTCGACGCCGTGCCCCTGCACCTCGAGGATCTCGTTCAGGACGAACGTCTCGGTGTGCTTCGGGAAGCGTGACATGACGTACGCGACACGCAGCCGGCGACGCTCCAACGGGGGAGATTGGCTCATGGCGTTGGAGCGCGACCGGCGAGGTCAGCCGGCCGGCCTGGTTCCGGAACGACGCCCCCGTGCGCCGGCTTACCGTACGTCCGCCTTCGCGGCGACGTCATGGACCGACCCTGGGCGTTCGTGCTTCCGCACCGGTCGGAGCCGGATGCTGGGGAGCCCGCCTCGCGTGTGCGCGACCGGCGGCGACCTCGGCCTGGCGGGGTTCCAGCGGCCGGCGGAACACGCTGCCTCTGGCCATGGTGGCATCGGTAAGGATGGCGCCGATGAATCGCTTCCGAGCGCCCTGGAGCGCGTAGACGGCGGCGCGGACGTGGCGCCGGCGACTCCCCGGCATGGGCACGACGAGGACGATGACATCGATCATGCCGGCCCAGAGGAGCGCCTCGGGCGACCGATCGGGCGGCGCTGCTGTGATGATCGCGACCTGCGCGTGCTCCAACGCGGCGTCCAGCATCGCCTCGAGCCGATCCGTCCGCACGACCTTCCCGCCGAGCCCGGCGGGCACCACGGCGAGCGGCACGGAACGACGTCGGGCCGGGTCCTCTGCGGCGACCCCGAGGTCGAGTGACAAGACCGGGAAGTCCCCCCGTGCGACTCGCTCCTCGAGCGCGGGTGTCGGAGAGACACCCAGGGCCTCCGAGGCGGCCCCATCCCCAGCGGTCCCGTCAATGAAGGCGGCCGGCACGCCGCGGTCCCCGAAGGCAAGCGCGAGGCCCATCCCCACGATGCCGGCCTGCGCGTCCGGTTCGACGCCCACTACGAGTACGGACCTCGGCTTCTTCGTCCCGAGCGATTGCTCGATGCGAGCCGTCATGGCCAGGTACTCATCGGCCGAGCGTGAGTCGAGCACAGCAGACGCGAAGTCGCGGCCTCGGTCCAGGCGAGTCGTGAGGTGCCCGAGGATCGGCACGTCGGTCATCACTCGAAGCTCGTCCTCGGACCTCACCGCGTCGCGGGCGTACTCGATGATGACGACGATGGCGATCGCGGCGAGGAGGCCGGCGAATGCCGCGAGGAGCATCATCAGCAGGACCTGCGGCGCAACCTGGATGGTCGACGGGCCCGCAGGATCGATGATCTCCGTCTGGCCCTCGGGTCGGGCAGATTCCGCAGCGAGCACGCCGAGCTCCTCGGCGACCGCGTTGGCGAGCTGCGCCGCCCGGTCGGTATCCGTGTCCTGGACGCGGATGATGACGAGACGCGTGACGTCGTTGGGGACCGCGCTCGTTGCCGCCTGCAGATCCTCGGGCGCCATGTCGGCTCCGACACGCGCAAGGACAGCTTCGCTGATCCGTCTGCTCGTGGCCAGCTGTGCGTAGGTATTCGCGAGCTGCCCGGCGGCGCGCTGGGTCTCGAAGTCGGTGTTGAGCGGGCCGACCAGCAGCCGCACCTCCGCCTCGTAGACCTTGGGCAGCTGCGATGCCACGATGTAGCCACCAGCGCCAGCAACCAGGATCGACGCCAGGAACACGAGCCACCAGCGGCGGACGATGCCGATGTAGCCGCCTACTTCCAAGAGGACCTCCAGGGGGTGGTGCTAGCCGGGCGGCCGAAAACGCGCCGGACGCGATCCTGCCAGCGTATCAATCTCGACCCTATCGGCGGGCTCGTCAGACTCCTCGCGTGCGATAACGGAGCGTAAAGAACGCCACCTGCGCGCGAAGCAGCTCCGGCCCGGACCGCATACCGACGTTGATGCGCCGCAGCCGCAGAGGATCCGAACGCCCGACTCGGTTGATCCCCCGGTCGGTCGTGAACGCCAGCTCGAAGCCATGCTCGGCCAGGGCGGCCTTCGTCGCTCGGCTGTGCTGCCCGGCAGGATACGCGAACACCGTCCCGAACCCCATGCCCGGGAGGTGCCGCTCGAGGTCGGCGCGTGATCCGGCAAGCTCGTCCGCCATCCCGTCCGGTCCGAGCCGCGTCAGGAGCGGGTGCGCCCGCGAGTGGGCGGCGATGTGCACGCCCTCCGCGGCAAGGCGTCGCAGGTCGTCCCAGCTGAGCACCTCCGGTCGCGGCTCGCTTCCGCCGAGCCTCTGCGTGAGGGCCGCGACGCTGTCCATCGCGTCCTCGTGGTCGAGCGTCTTGTGGTACTCGACCAGGGCGCGCGCGGCGGCACGTCGGTGCTCCTCGTCCGTCAGGCCCAAGCGACCGATCGGGGTCTCGATGGCACGCGCGGGGCTTCCCTGCAGCGCCTGCCAGAGGCGATCCCACCAGAAGGACCGGCCCACGGCGTCCGGATAGCCCGTCGGGACGAACAGGGTCGCGGGGATCCCGTGGCGGCGGAGGATCGGCCACGCGTTGTCCAGGAAGTCTCGGTAGGCATCGTCGAAGGTGACCAGGAGCGCGCGACGCGGGAGCGGGCGAACGCCCCGATGCGCGGCCAGTAGATCGGGCAGGCCGATCGGTCGGTGGCGCGTGACCAGGGCCGCCATCTGCGCTTCGAACGCCGCAGGGGTGGCACTCAGGAGCGACGGATACAGCCACGGTCGTGCGCCCGGCTCGTCAACGCGGTGGTAGGTGAGGACGGCGAGGCCGCCGGGGGGTGGGACGGCGAGGCGCTCGAGGACGGTTGCGACTGCGGCCGCCGCGGGCCCGCGGAAGCCGCGGGCCACGACCGACCGGACACTCGTCGGGCCGGCCAGGAGCGTCACTGGGCCGCCTCCTCGGCATCATGGCCGGTCCGCGCCGAACCGTCAACGCCGCGGGAGCGCCGGGCTCGCGACGCCCCGGACAAGCGCCCCCCGACCCGGCGCGGCAGGGCCTGCATCGCGAACTGCCAGAGGTCGATCACCAGCGCGCGCTCAAGCAGCAGCATCGCCAGCGCGTACACCACCACGCCAACGCCGATCTGAACGGCGAGGCTGAGCGGCAGCCCGGTGGACGCCGGCATGACGGCCTTGACGATGAGCACGGCGACGGCCATCAGGGCCGTCGAGACGGCGATGCGCCGAAGGCGGAGGAGGTTCTTGCGGAACGGGATGTCCGCGTACGATTCGAGCCAGCGCAGGACGACCGGGGCCAGGATGTATGCCCGCAGGGCGTACGCGGCCGCCACGGCGATGACGCTGCGAAAGACGAGCACGGCAACGAGGAAACCCGCAACGTTCACGACGGCAGTGAGGAACCGGTAGCGGAGGGTCACCTCCGGGTGGCCGATGGCGTTGAGCACCGCGCCGCTGTACGCCTGAAGGGCCTGCGCCGGCCCCGTCAGGATAAGCACCGTGGCCACCGCTCCGCTGGCCCGCCATGGCTCACCGGCGAGGAGCACGATCGCCTCCTCGGCGATGAGGGCCAGGCCGACGTATCCGGGCAGCGTTACCGAGGCCAGCGCCCGGCTCATACGCTCGTAGGCGCGGCGCAACCGGTCGCGGTCGTCCTGCAGGCGCGAGAAGGTCGGATATCCCAGCTTTCGCGCCGCGGTCACGAGCATCGCCGTGCTGGCCTCGAGGAACCGGAACCCGACCGCATACACGCCCAGCGCGATGGGTCCGAGGAACGTTCCGACAAGGACCGAGTCCAGGTTCCGTCCCAGGTAGAAGACCAGGTCGCCCGCGACGATGTTGATCCCGAACGAGAACAGGCTCCTGAAGTCGCTCCACGAGACCTGGAGGCCCGGTCGCCAGGGACTGACCGCCCACAGGGTCACCACGGACAGCCCCGCCTGCGCGAGCTGCTGGCCGACGAGCGCCCATGCGCCGAAGCCCAGGAACGCCATGGCAATGCCGACTATTCCGCCGCCGGCGATCGCGATGAGCCGCCTCGCGGCCAGGCTCTTGAAGGCCATCTCGCGTCGCAGCAGCGCCATCTGCACGCTGCTCAGGGCAGTCAGGAGGAAGGACACCGACAGGACCTGCACGAGTGGCTCGAGACGAGGCTCGCCCACGAGCGCGGCCAGCGGTGCGGCGGCCAGCACGCCGAGGACGGCCAACAGGCATCCCGTGGTGACCGCCGTCCAGAAGGCGGTGTCGATCTGGCCGCGCGTGAGCGATGGACGCTGGATCAGCGCGTCCCCGAGCCCCTGGTCCACGAAGAGCTGGGCGACGCCGACGATCGCCGCGGCGAGCGCGACGAGCCCGACATGCTCTGCGTTCAACAGCCGGAGCAGGATGAGCAGGATGACCAGCCCGAGCAGCTGGCTTCCCCAGTTGTCCACGAGGGTCCACGTGAACCCGCGCGCGACCTTCTTGCGCAGGCCGCCCTGATCCGCGCTGTGGTCCGCGGGTAGCCACGGCTGGCTCATGGCTGGGGCTGGCTCATGACTGGCGTCGGCCGCTGCGGGACGCTACGGCCGTGCGTCGGCGAGCACGGCCGCGATCGGCGGGAACAGCGCGTCGATCTCGCATGGGTAAGGATGCCGCAGCCACGACATGCGTCGATCGGCGAGCGCGCTGGCCAGCAGCTGCGCCTCGAGCTCGGGGGCGCCCTCCAAGGCGTCGCTCCGGCGATCGGGGAAGGCGAAACGGAACTGTCGGTAGCTTTCGACCAGGCGATGCCGCTCTTGGGCGAGCGACGCCGCCATCCGGCGGGCAACCTCGCCCGCATCCGCTTCCTCGACTCGGACGTCCGGCGAGTCGTGGCTCGAGGTGAAGATGACGGTATCCACCGGAGCCGTTCCCTGGACCCGATCCGCACCGAAGAGCCGGGCCGGAGGGACGCGGAGGTTCACCTGCCGTCGAAGGACCGGCACCACGCGACGGAGCGCAGCGCCGAAGAACCCGCCGCCGCGCCCCGGGGCGAGCCGCTCGGCTCCACCGGCCAGCGCATCGAGCATGGTCATTCGCAGTCGATCAGACCGCGCGGCGCGTGCCTCGAGCGCGGGAAGCTGCCGGAGCTGCCAGCGCCACAGGCGGATCGGCTCGGGGATACCGAACATGCGGCCGTCCGGGGTCAGGTAGACCCACTCGTCGCCGACGTACCGGGCGCCGCGCTGCATGAACGCGAGGAGCGCCTCGGTCTTGCCGCCCTTTGCCCAGCCCACCACCAGCACACCCCGTCCGTCGTAGAAAAACGCGGAGGCATGCAGCGGCAGGATGCCCTTCGCCAGCGCGGCGAGGTTCACGATGTCCACGAGGTGCGGCACCCCCGGCAACGCACGCTCGCACACGATGTCGCACCGGCCGCCGATGTCCTGGAACGGAATTCGCGCCTTGGCCTTGATGCGGCCCGCGCCGCTGAGCAGCAGGAACGACCGGTCATCGAACGCGCTCTCGCCGAAGGCGACGTACGTGAGCGGGCCGTGCTCGACGCGATCGACGAACCGGACCGTGATGTCCGGCTCGCGATCGAGCGGGACCTCGATGGGGCCGAGCTGTCCGACAACGCGCCCGCGATCGCGCGCGTCTGCGTCGATGAGCCGGATCCCGACGTGGCCGGCGAGGTCGAAGTCGACGGTATCGAAGCGGGCCGGCGTCGACGCCTCAGCCATCTCGCCGCGGCCCGTCGCCTGGCGGCCCGATGCGCTGCTGCCATAGCCAGGCGCTTCGAACGATGTCGTCGATGGTCCGCTCTGCGCGCCACCCCAGATCCCGGGCGGCGGCGCCCGCATCCGCCCACACGGCCGGGGGATCCCCGGGACGCCGCGCCGCCTCGACGTGCGGCACTGGCCTGCCGCTGGCCCGTTCGGCGGCGTCGAGGACCTGGCGCACGGAGACTCCCTTCCCGGTGCCGAGGTTGTACGCGCGCTCGCCCGAGCCGTCGGCGACGCGCTCGAGCGCCCGCACGTGCGCGCGCGCCAGGTCCTCGACGTGGACGTAGTCCCGCACCGCCGTGCCGTCGGGTGTCGGGTAGTCCGTCCCGTAGAGGGGAACCGGGTCGCCGACGCCGGCGAGGGCGCGCATCACGCGAGGTACCAGGTTCGTGACCTCGGGGCCATCCTCGCCAAGGGAGCCGTCCTCGGCGGCGCCGGCGGCGTTGAAGTACCGGAGACTCACCGTGTCGAAGCCGTGGCACACCGCGTACCAGTGGAGCGACTGCTCGACCATGACCTTGCCGGCCCCGTAGGGATTGTCCGGGGCAAGGTCCGCCGCCTCGTCCACGGGAACGCGTCGGGGCGTGCCGTAAACCGCCGCGGAGGAGGAGAACACGATCCGGCGCACCCCTCGGGCCAGCATCGCCTCGAAGAGCACGAGGCTGCCGGTGACGTTCCGGAGGAGGTGGTGCCCGGGCGCCACCATCGAGTCCCCGACCGACTTCTCGGCGGCGAGGTGAAGCACGACGTCCACATCGTGGTCGTCCAGGGCGCGCCTCACGAGCGCCGCATCCCCGATCTCGCCGGTGATAGATGCCACGGCCGACGTCCCGTCGATCGAGGACAGCGGGCGCTGATCGAGCACCACGACGTCGTGGCCCGCCGCCACGAGCTCCCGGACGCAGAAGCGACCGATGTACCCCGCGCCGCCGGTGATCAGGACGTTCAGGGATGCCTCCGGGCTTGGTTGAGGATCGGTGCAGGGCGCAACAGCCGGATCTGCGGACCGGATGAGCGTATATTGACGGACGTCCGCAATATCGGCGATCCGCTCGCGATGAGCCGGGTTAGGCTTCATCTTCTATTCTAAGCCCGGTAATGAGAAGCGTCGCGCTGATCGGTCCCGACGGCGCGGGCAAATCATCCATAGCGCGCGAGGTGGCCCGTCGGTTGGGGTCCCCCGCGCGTTACCTGTACATGGGGGTGAACCTTGAGCAGAGCAACTTGACGCTTCCCACCACCCGCCTTGCCCTCGCCTTCAAGCGGGCCAGGGGCCGGGGCCCGCGCATGACCGCCGATTGGTCCGGGGACCACGCGCGGTCGAACGGTCGCCCACGCATCGTGCGCGAGGCCTACGCAGGCGTTCGCCTCGTGGGTTGGCTCGGCGAGGAATGGTTCCGCGCCCTGATCGCACGGTTCTACAACCTGCGCGGCTACGTCGTCGTGTTCGACCGCCACTTCCTGTTCGACTACTACGCCGGCCATGTCCAGCGCCGGCCCGGCCAGCTGCTCGCGACCCGCCTGCACGGAACGCTGCTGCGCCGGTTCTACCCACGGCCGGACATGGTGATCTGTCTCGATGCTCCCGCCGAGGTGCTCCATGCTCGCAAGCTCGAGCAGAGCGTGGAATCACTGGACCGTCGGCGCCGCGAATACCTCGCGCTGTCCACAGTCGTTCGAGACTTCAACGTCGTGGACGCCACGCGGCCCCTGCCCGTCGTCATCGAGGAGATCACGGGCATGATCCAGGCGCGACTGGCATGAGGCTGCTGATCGCCAGTCGTCTCGACGAGGACGCAGAGAAGGTCCTCCGGACCCGGCACGACGTCGTCCGATGCATCGGGGCGAGCGAGCCAGAGCTCGCAGAACGTGCCCGGGACCGGCAGGCCATTGTTTTCCGCAGCGGCGTGACCCTCGGGTCCTCCGTGCTTGAGGCGCCCGACCTGCGCCTGCTCGTTCGCGCCGGCTCGGGGCTGGACAACCTGGACATGGGGACCGTGACCGCTCGTGGCATCGAGCTGCAACGCGTGCCCGGCCCGGGTGCGCAGGCGGTGGCCGAGATGACGTTCGCCCACATGCTCGGGCTCGCCCGCCAGCTTCCGCTCGCCGATCGCCTGCTGCGCCAAGGCCGGTGGGCCAAGGGCGAGCTCGATGCGTACAACCTCCACGGCAAGATTCTGGGCATCGTCGGCCTCGGCTCGATCGGGACGCGCGTGGCGGAGCTCGGGTCTGCCTGGGGCATGCAGGTCGTGGGCTGTGTCGGGAAACCGTCGGAGAGTCGCCGGCGCGCATACGCCGACCAGGGCATCCAGCTTCTGCCCGACTGCGGCGCGGTCCTCGAAAGCGCCGACTTCGTCTCGGTGCACGTGCCCCTGGACGACGGCACGCGAGGGATGATCGGCGCGGCCGAGCTGCGGCGGATGAAGCCGACCGGCTTCCTGGTCAACATCGCGCGCGGCGGCGTGGTCGACGAGGACGCCCTCCTCGACGCGCTGCGGGAAGGCCGCCTCTCGGGCGCCGGTCTAGACGTCCATGTTCGCGAGGGCGAGGGCCAGGTGTCCCCGCTCGCGGAGCTGCCCAACGTCATCCTCACCCCCCACATCGGCGCGGCCACCATCGACTCCCAGCGGGAGATCGGGCGGATCGTGGTGGACATCGTCGACCGCTTCAGCCGCGAGCAGGGCCTGTGAGCACCGCGACCGAGAAGCGCCTCGCGTTGCGCACGATCATGGCGAGCGACCGAGCCGCCGTCGCCGTCGGCGCCCACGACGCGCTCACCGCGCTGCTGATCGGCCGGCATGGCTTCGACGCCGTGTGGGTCAGCGGCCTCGCGGTCGCGACCGTTGTCCACGCCATGCCCGACCTAAACCTGACCACGCTCAGCGAGACCCTCGATGCCGCGATCCGCATCGACCGAGCGACGCACCTGCCCGTCGTCGCGGATTGCGACAACGGCTTCGGGGCGCTCAACAACGTCGTCCGGACGGTGCGCGAGTTCGACCTAGCGGGCATCGCGGCCGTGTCCATCGAGGACAACCTGTTCCCGAAGCGGAACAGCCTGATGGGCTCGGAGACTCGACGCGAGTTGATCCCGATTGGGGAGCAGGCGCGCCGCCTGCGCGCCGCCAAGAACGCCCAGCCCAGCGACGACTTCACCATCATCGCGCGAGTCGAGTCCCTGATCGCCGGCGAGGGCGTCGAGATGGCCTGCCGGCGAGCCGACGCATACGTGGAGGCGGGGGTCGACGCGATCCTCATCCACTCGCGCGACAAGACGCTCGCGGAGATCGAGGGCTTTCTCGGACAGTGGTCCGGCGTCGGACAGGTGCCGCTGGTCGCGGTGCCGACGCTCTACCCCACCTTCACCGCGGATGAGCTCAAGAAGCTGGGCTTCAACCTCGTCATCCTCGCCAACCAACCGATGCGCGCTGCCGTCAAGGCAGTCGAGGAGACCCTCGAAACGCTCGCAAGGGAGAAGCGTGCGTCGGCAGTGGACCCGCACATCGCGCCGGTGGAGCACCTGTTCGAGCTTGTCGGAACGGCCGAGGCCATCGCCCTTGAGGACGATGCGCAAGGCTGACGCGCGCGCGCCCGTAGTCCTCGTCGGCCTGGACTGCGTCACCGGCCTTCAGACCACGCGCCTCCTCGCCGACCGCGGCATCCCGGTCATCGCGGTTGCCGCGAACCGGAACCACTTCTGCGTCCGGACTCGCGTGCCGCAACGCAAGCTCATCGCCCCGACGAGCGGCGAGGGGCTGCTTCGAGCACTGGAGCGGATCGGTTCGAGTCTCGCTGCCGACGGCCCCGCCTTCCTCCTGCCATGCACGGACGGCGCCGTGTTCACCATCTCGTCCGAGCGCGAACGACTGGAGCCGTACTTCCGGTTCGTCCTCCCGCCCCACGACGTGATCGCGCGCCTGATGGACAAGGTGACGTTCGCCGAACACGCGACACTCAACGGCCTGCCCATCCCGCCGACCGCGATTCTTCGCAGTCGCGAGGATGCCGAGCGGGCCGCCGAGTCGCTCGAGTATCCGGTCGTCCTGAAACCGGGCCTCAAGACATCGACATGGCTCGCCAACAGCCGGGCGAAGGTGTACTCAGCAGCCGATGCCGGCGAGCTCCTCCAGACGTACGACCGCATCCGGGATTGGACGCCGGAGCTGATCGCGCAGTCGTGGGTCGCTGGGGGCGAGGACGCGCTCTACTCGTGCAATGCCTACTTCGACGGCGAGGGCCGCCCGCAGGCGACGTTCATCGCCCGCAAGATCCGGCAGTGGCCGCCCGACACGGGAACGAGCAGCCTTGGCGTCGAGGTACGAGAGGACAGCGTGCTCGACGCCACGATCGACCTGTTCACGAGCGTGGGGTACCGCGGGCTCGCCTACTTGGAGATGAAGCGCGACGAGCGGACCGGCCGGTTCTCGATCATCGAGCCGAACCTGGGACGGCCGACGGGCCGCTCCGCCATCGCCGAGCGCGGAGGCGTGGAGCTGCTACTCACCGCTTACTGCGACGCGCTGGGGCTGCCGCTCCCCAGCGAGCGCGTCCAGCGCTACCGCGGCGTCAAGTGGATCTATTGGCGGCATGATCTCCAGGCCGCCGCGGTGGCGATGGGTCGCGGCCAGCTGGGCTTCCGCGAGTGGTGGCGCTCCGTTCGAGGGCCGGCCATCGAGGCAGTGGCCTCCCTACGCGATCCACGCCCGATGGTCGCGGAAAGTGCGCACGTCGCCGAAGCCGGGTGGCGGCACGTGCACCGCCGATGGTCCTCGATGCAGAGACGCCCGGCAGTCGACGACGCGCCGCCGGCGGTGCGCTCGGCCTAGACGCCCGTCCCCTTGAACACGACCAGGACGGTTCGCAGGATGAGCCGGATGTCCAGCCACAGCGACATCGAGCGGATGTACTCCAGGTCGTAGCGGAGCCGCTCGTCGAACGAGGTGGAGGCGCGACCCTCGAGCTGCCAGATGCCGGTGATCCCCGGCGGCACCTCGAGCCGCTCGCCGTACCACAGCCGATACGTGTCCATGCCGTCCTCGGCGGGGCGGGGGCCGACGAGGCTCATGTCGCCCTTCAGGACATTCAGGAACTGCGGCAGCTCGTCGAGACTTGTCTTGCGCAGCAGCTTGCCGACGCGGGTGACGCGCGGGTCATCCGGGATCTTGAAGTCCGGCGGCGGCAGCACGTTGAGGTGCGCCAGCGACGCCTTCAGCTCCTCGGCGTTCTGCACCATCGTCCGGAACTTGTACATGCGGAACGGGCGCCCGTCCTTGCCGATCCGAAGCTGCGAGTAGATGACCGGACCGGGTGATTCGAGCCGAACCGCCAGCGCGCAAATGGCCGCGATCACCGCAACCGGCAGGAGGATCGCCAGGCAGAACAGCACGTCGAAGTCGCGCTTGGCTGCCAGATAGCGCGGCGCCGCATCCACCTGGGGCATCGTCTCGGTGTCCTCGCGCAGGTATGCGGGACGCGTAAGGGACCTCATCGCGCGATCGCCTCGCCTGACTGCTCAGGTTCGATCGCCCTGAAGGTTCCGGGTACCAGGCCGGCAAGCAGCGCGCCGGAGGTGATGCCATCCTCGGGAAACACGACGAGCTTCACGCGCTCGTCCGCGAACAGCTTGGGCATTGCCGCACGAGCTCGCTTCAGGAAGGCGAGGCCCTGCCGCCGGTCGCAGTCGGTCAACAGGATGTGCAGGAGCGACCCGTCGACCCAGCCCCGATCCGGACGCCGAACCAGGCCCTGGATCGCGGCGGCGACGTCGAGGCCCATCTCGACCTTCTCGGCGGGAGCCGCGGTCGGCGGCGACCAGAGGTCATCGGGGATCCCCACGACCGCGAATGGACGAGCGTGCCGCCGGCTGCGGGCCAGCTCGGTGCGCAGGTAGCCCCAGCCGCTCTCGGCGTGGCGAAGGAACGAGCTCGTGGCGGCATCCCCGCGGGACCTTAGCAGGCCGACGAGAGCGGCCGTGGCCAACGCCCCGGCCGCGAAGCTTAGCCACATGCCGACCTCGAGGACGGCGAGGAGCGCGCCGAACGCGACCAGCCCGATCAGGAGCCAGCCAATCTGTGAACGTAGATCCCCAACCGACGAGCGGTCGGGCCCGGGTACGTGCCGCATCGTGTCCTTCATAGGTGGAGCTCACGCGTCCCCCGAGCGTGCGCTCATTAATCTCAGCAAGCCCCAGGTGGCGAAACGACTCGCCGCGCTCGGCTCTGGTAGCGTCCCCGCTCGTCAGCTGCGGACGAATCGGTGGCGTTGCGCTGTTGAGCCTCACCATCCTGCGGGCTGCTCAGTCACAAGCCCATAAGTGCGGGCTACGGCCGCTTACGGGTGCGTTGCATCGCCACCCCGCGCTTCAGGCGCGCGCCATCTGAGCGGTCCACGCGGGTTCCGGGCTGCTGGATGGGTTGGCCGGCGGCGGATCGGCCTTCAGGAAGCGACCGGGCTCGGTGTGGCGACTGGACTCGGCGAGGGCGTCGGGGGAGGCGTCGGGGGAGGCGTCGGGTCGGGTGTCGGCGAAGGCGACGGTGGTGCAGGCGTCGGCGATTCGTCTGGAGCCGGGATGGTTGTCGGGCGAGGTGTGACGGGTCGCGGCGTTCTGGGAGCCGGGACGTCGACCGCCGGCGGTGTCGCCGTCGGACCAGAGGCCCCACCACCAGGCGGTGACAGGACCCCTGCGGACGGCGTCGCCACTTGGACGCGTGCGGATGACGCGGGCGTCGATGGGCTGGGCGGCGGCGGGCTCAGGCCAAGGGACGTGCCGCTCGGCAGTCCTCCGCTCGCCTCGTGGCTGGCGGTCGGCGCCGCCACCAAGGGGCCCTCGTTCGGGCTCGGAAACCGCAGACTCCCGGTGGCAGCCAGCGCGACGACCACGACGAGCACGCCCACGGCGGCGGCGCCGACGACGACGGCAGCGCTGGTATTGACCCGGTAGATGCGCATGGGACTCGAGACCAGCATGCGCGCATGGCATTCCCCGTCGCTATCGGCCGCCGGAACCGATGTGGCAAGGACGTTGCGGCACGGACCAGCGCCGGCTCGTCACTCTCCCGCTCGGCCTCAGGGTGGGGTTCGCCCCCCATATAGCCAATCGGTGAACCCGAGGGACCGACCGTATTCGGCCGGCGCCGTCGGGTAGTTCGTGCCGTAGCGATGATTCAGGAGCCATGGAACGTGGTATTGGACCCGGCCGGGATTCCACCCCTGACCCCCGGCCCGCTCGGATCGGCTGATGAAGTCGGCCATGCGGCGAATCGCCTGCGAGCGGAACTCGTAGATGTCCGGATAGCCGTTCCGGAACAGAAGCTCGGCCTGGAGCAGGTAGCCGGCGAGCGTCTCGTGCGTGTACATGATCCCGTTGTTCGAGGGCGGGCTCGTGAGGCGCACACCATCTCGGCTGACATCCGCAGGCACCGCGCCGTCGAGATTGATCCCCGACTTCGTGCACGGTCCGTTCACGGGTATGAAGCCGGCGGCCGATGGATCGCAGGCCCATGACGCGATGACCTCGGAGAGCGGATCCTTCTGGCCGCCGAACCGGGCCCAATAGCTCCTGTCGCCGAGGAAGCCGCGCACCGTGTTCGCAGCGGTCTCGATATCCAGGCCGAGGTACAGGCTGGCGGCGATGCGCGCGGAACCCGCCCATGCCCCCCAATTGTTGGCAGCGTCGTCGTGCGTCGCGACGACATGGTTCCAGCGTTCGTGGCTGCCCGTCCGCTCAACAAGGACGCGTTGGAGAAATGCCCTGAAGGTCGCATCGTCGTCGCCCTCGAGCTCCACGAAGTCCGCCGCCAGCGCCCAGCCGGCCGTCTGGCGAAGCGGGCCCAGTCCGGGCCCGAGCTGAGCCGGATCGAACGTCGGGACGACTGCCATGATCGCGTCGCGAGCCTTTGCGCGCATGGCTGCGTCCTGCGTCCTCGCGTACACCAGGGCAGCCGCCAGCGCGAGGCTGTCCGTCTGGTTGTTCTGATCGTTCAGGTCCGGCGGCGGCCACGCTTCGTTCGCTGTCTCGACGATGTACGTCCACGCAGGCCCGGAGGTGGGCAGGGACAGCAGCTCCGTCCGGGGCAGAAGAAGGTAGTCGGCGTGGACCTCCGGCTCGAGCGGCGCCGGCGCGTCGCCGAGGGCCTGCGCATTGGCGCCCGCCAGCGTCAGCGCGACGACAACCACGGCGGTTCGACGGAGGAGCGCCCTGCTGGAGCGCGCGCGCGGGGGCGTCATCCTGCGAGGCTAGGCGCTTTCGGATCTTCGACCCCGGCACGGGGCCATCCCGGCACAACGACAGCGGCGCCCGCGATCCTCGCGTGCGCCGCCCCTTTGT